>OASO01000016.1_pt1 | contig 144820 bp, 119 predicted proteins | sample 1475791 | NCBI WGS metagenome assembly OASO01 (sample SAMEA2579913, study PRJEB22360) | human gut metagenome
GTTCAGGCGACTGTGGGCTTTGGAGTGGCTACCTCATCCGCACTGGCCACCTGAGTGGTCACCGCCATGAGGACAGCTGCACTGGCATAGTAGATAAAATCTTTTGTTCGCATTTAACTTCCCTTTGACACTTTTTAATACGTCACCCATTTTACCATAGAAAATATCTTACGAATAGAGGAAAAGTGATAATTCTCTAAAAAAACTACAAAAATGATAAAAATTTAAGTAATTTCTATGCTAATAGTACTAACACAACCCAAAATAATAACGTAAAAACCTATAAATATAAGATTTCAATCCTTTATATAATATTCTGAAAATAGGTAAATAACAACATAACTATCAAAAATCAACACTAAAAAGCCCTTAGAAGTTTCCTTCTAAAGACCTTTGATTGATAGATTAAGCAAAGACAGAGAAGAATGGTGCACCAAGCTTAGTATCCATTGCATCTCTACTTTGAACACCATGAATGTAATCCAATGAATACCATCCATTGTTATTGGCGTTAAATGGATCACGAACATATGTTTTACCATTATCATAGCCATGAAGTACGATTTCATGCGTGTAAGGATAATTGATAAATTGACTTGCTCCTACTGCCGCCAAAACGTGTTGCCCTGACATCAAAGCTGAGGCAATGTTAGCAATACTTGAAAGTACGTTGCTCTTCAGACCCCAATTTTTACTTGCTAATACAATACCATCCGCATCTGTACCAGCAACTGATGTTTTATTGAATGAATTTGTATTGTAGTATAAATAATCCGCAACTGTCGTTGGTGCAATGACAGTTCCCAAAATATCTGTAAAGGTCATGGCAAGTGAGGTTGGAACACAGCCTGACTGGTCCATATTGCTGACACCATACCACTTAGAAGCCCAACGAGGGTCACGTTGAGAATAATAAGTTGTCTGAGGCTCAACACGACGATTACGTGGAGCAAGAGCTGTCTCACCAAGGTTAAATCCATCTACAGTATTGTCTAAATAGTCCACATAAACGTGAGTCGTATAGTTACCAATTAGATTCTTATGATTAACAGTCGATACATTGATTTCAGTATGTGTTCCAGTAGGTGCTGTATTGTACCAAGAAAGGTTGCCTTGGTTGCTTTCTGACCATACAGCTACACGAATATTCTTAATCTGACGTCCTTGTGGCGCTTGATCAACAACAACTGTAAAACTACCTGCTTCTGAATTAACATTAGTGATATAGGTTTGCGTTTTAGTCTTAGCATTACGAAACTCAAGAGTTGTCGTTGTGCCACCAACACCAACTTGTGACCCATCATTTAAAATGTAGTACAAATGAATATTGTACAAGCCTGTTGAATTTTTGTGGTTAGTAGCTTGAACATTTACCGCATAAGTGCCATTAGCTTGACGTGTGGCTTCATACCAGCGAATATCATCTTGTCCGTCTTTTTCAGACCAAATAGGTACTTGAACAGTACGAACACCCTTAGGACTATAAACATCACTGATAATGACATCAAAAGTACCAGTATCTTTATTGTTATTAACTACTGAAATGGTACCTACTGGTTTATTATGTTTTACATCTACAATGGTTTCAGTGACATAATGACGTTGGTTGGCATTATCTACGATGTAAACGTCAGCACGGTAATTTCCTAGTGAATTCTTATGCTCACTAGACTTGATTGTTACACGATAACTACCATCAGATTGGCGACTAGCCTTGTGCCAAACGAGATCATCTTGTCCATTAACGAGACTCCATGAAGGAACTAAAACTTCCTTAACCCCATTTGGTGCTACGATATTGCGGATAACAGCGTCAAAAGTACCTAAATCAGTATTATTATTTTCAATAAAGAGGCTTGCACTAGGACGAGTTTGAGTAACTTCTACTACTTTTTCAGTAAGGTAGAAACGTTTGTTAGAGTCATCTACAAGGTAGGCATCGGCACGGTACTTACCAGTTGAATTCTTATGATCCGTTGCTTTGATAGTCACTCGGTAAGAACCATCGGCTTGACGAGTTGCCTTATGCCAGATAAGGTCGTCTTGACCACCAGCTAAACTCCATGAAGGAACAAGAACTTCTTTCAAACCTGTAGGAGCAACAAGGTTACGAACAACTGCATCAAAAGTACCTGCTGCAGTATTGTTGTTTTCAATCGTAAGGACACCACTTGGTCGAGCATAATCAACAGCCACTACTTTTTCAGCAATATAATGGCGATTGTTAGAGTTATCCACGATATAAGCATCGGCACGGTAATTTCCTTTAGTGCCCTTATGCTCACTTGCCTTAATGGTTACACGATAGCTGCCATCAGTTTGCTTAGTCGCCTTATGCCAAATAAGGTCGTCTTGACCATTTTCAAGACTCCAAGATGGCACCAAAACTTCTTTAACACCTAGTGGTGCTGAGATATTAGTGATAACGGCGTCAAAAGTTCCAGCCTTGGCATTATTGTTTTCAATAGCAAAACTTGCTTTAGGTTTCAACTGCTCAGGTGTCTTACCAATAAAGACTTGCGTAGTTGTTCCACCAACACCCGTCAATTGACCATCTTTTTGAACATAATAAAGGTGAATATTATAAAGCCCTGTCGAGTTTTTATGCGCTGAAGCCTTAACGTTTACTGTATAAGTTCCATTATTTTGACGGTTAGCCGTATACCAGATAATGTCATCTTGACCATTAATTTCTGACCAAATTGGAACAGAGACTGTTTCAACACCATTTGGTGCTTTGACATTAGAGATGACTACATCAAAGCTACCAACAGTTGGATTATTGTTGACAATAGAAATGGTTCCACTCAAATTGCCTTGAGTTGCATCAACCTCAGCACTAGCATTAGCTGTGAAACGTCCTGTATAATCCACGCTGTGGTCGAAGACATATTTACTTGGCAAGAGATTAGCCGTAGCTGAAAACTGCCATGCACCAGTTTTGGCATTATAGCGCATGTTTTTGGCACTCGTTGCTGTAAGAGTTGATGATGGGTACTGTGCGACCCAGAAATTTTCGATACCAAATTGAGAGGTTGAGACAGGTCCACGGTAGCCTAGATTATTCTCATCCAACCAGCTAGCACTTGTGTAGAACATCAAGTTGTTGTATCCATGCTTACGCATTTCGTTAACCCACGCTTGAGTGTTACGGTTGATATTTGGAAGCATCTTAGAGTCTTCGAAATCGTTAACCATAACAGTACTCTTTGGAAGGTTAAGGTTTTGTGCAGCTTGAATGTAGAAACGAGCCTCTGCGCGTGCCTCTTCCTCAGTTGTGTATCGAGAAAAATGATAGGTTGATACTTGAAGACCGGCAATTTGAGCATTGCGAACTTGTGACGCTGCCTTAGGGTTGTTGTACCAAGTATCCTCAGTCAACTTGACAACGACACCACCAACACCTTGGCGTGCAAGAGCACGATAGTCATCTACACTGATTTCACCATTATGGCTGCTGACATCGATAAAAGTCTTCGGTTGCACCTTAAGGGTTGGAGAAGGAACATCCGTAGAATTCGTTAATTTAGCAGGTGTTGCTACAGTGCTATTTGACATTTCTGAACTTGTCGCACTTGTAGAAGCAGTTGCACTTTCTGAACTAACAACTGAAGATGTTACTGAAGTTGATGCCACAGCAACAGTTGAGTTAGCTACAGATGTTGATGCAGTTGAGGTTACAGCCTCGGAACTTTGTGAAGCAGGAGACGTAGATACCGCTAGAGCACTAGCTTTTGCCACTTCACTCGAAGCTGCGGGTGCTGAAACCGTTGAACTAGGAGTTACAGGTAAGGCTGCTTCTCCACCAAAAATCTCAGCCGCTGTCGCAGGTTGATACTGATTTCCTTCAGTAATAGAAGGCGTTTGTGTTGCCACTTCGTCTGCTTGAGCAACCTGAGTAGTTACAGCCAAGAGAACAGCCGCACTAGCATAGTAGATAAAATCTTTCGTTCGCATTTAACTTTCCTTTTGCATTTGTAATACTTGAACCATTTTACCACAGAAAAACTCTCGTGGAAAGGGCGTTATTAAAAATTTTCTAAATAAAATAGAAATATTATAAAATTATAAACGCTACTAAAATAGCGACTTATCTTATTTGAAAACCCTTTAACTAACTATTCGTACTTAACACAAAAAATGCAAAGAAATTTACGAGATTTATCTAAAGATGAAAATCTGCGACAAAAGAAAAATCCTCGAACATCTGTCCGAGAATTTTATCCGTATTATTTACGCTTTGGTGGGTTATGGATTGCTTCTCCAAGTACGTCAGCAAAGGCTTCGTACATGTTTTCAGAGAAGGTTGGGTGACCGTGGATAGATTGCAAGAGCTCATCTACAGTCAATTCATTTTCCATAATTGTTGACGCTTCGTTAATCAATTCAGCTGCAGCCGGTCCAATGATATGAACACCAAGGATTTCATGGTACTTCGCATCTGCAACGACTTTAACAAAACCTTGAGCTTCGTTTGAAGCAATAGCACGTCCATTACCAGCAAAGCTTGATTTACCAATGAGGACATCACCATATTTAGCGCGTGCATCTTCTTCAGTAAGACCACACATTGCGACTTCTGGATGAGTGTAGACAGCTGCTGGTGTGTAGTCAAGGTGAGCCTTACGGACATTGCCACGCATAGCATTTTCAGCTGCAACTTCACCCATACGGTAAGCAGCGTGAGCAAGCATCTTAGTTCCGTTAACATCACCCGGTGCGTAAATTCCTGGGATTGATGTTTCTTGATAAGCATTAACTTTGATACGACCGCGGTCAAGTTCAAGGTTAAGATTTTCAAGACCATCCAATTGAGGGACACGACCGATTGAAAGAAGGGCACGATCCGCTACAATCTCTTCACCATTATTAAGTTTAAGGGTCAATTGGTTGTTAGCTTCGACAATCTCAGAAACCCCAACAGATGTCATAATCTTCATACCCTTCTTAGCAAGGATTTTTTGAAGTTCAAGTGACACTTCTTTATCCATAGCAGGAATAATGCGGTCAGCCATCTCAACAACAGTCACTTCTACACCATATGAGGCATAAACAAGACCAAGCTCGATACCAACGACACCACCACCCATAACAGCAAGTGATTTAGGCAATTCACGCAAATCAAGGATATCATCTGATGTCATCACAAGTTGTGACTCAATACCAGGAATATTGATACGAGATACTTTTGATCCAGTCGCAAGGATGATATTACGTCCCTTGATTGTTTCTGAACCAATAGTAACTGTCTTATCTGGATTAACTTGACCAAGACCATTGAAAATAGTGACCTTGTTAGCCTTCAAAAGACCTTGAACACCACCAGTAAGGGTCTTAACGACAGAGTTCTTAAAGTCAACTGTCTTATCCATATCGATAGTGTAGTTTGTTGACGCTAGGTTGATACCACGACCTGCAGCAATCTTAAGTCCATCAAGGATTTCTGCATTTTTAAGATAGGTCTTAGTTGGGATACATCCTTTATTCAAACATGTTCCACCAAATTCAGATTTTTCAACGATAGCAACCTTACCACCAAGTTGTGCACCGCGAATGGCAGAATAGTAACCAGCAGGACCACCACCGACAACAATAATATCGTACTCATTGTCAGCAAGTGGTGCTTTTTCTGCAGTTGCTGCTGGAGCAGCTGTGGCAGGAGCTTTAGGAACTTCAAGACCAGCAGATTCTAATTGAGCAGTTGCTTCTGCAACAGGTGCACTGGCTGCATTATCAGCCACAACTTCACCCTCTGCTCCAATATAACCAATAACCTCAGTAACTGGTACTGTTTCACCAGCCTGACGCGTAATCTTCAAAAGAACACCAGAATCTTCTGCTTCAAGTTCCATGTTCGTTTTATCTGACATGATTTCAAGAAGGATATCCCCCTCATTAACCACATCACCCTCTTGTTTCTTCCACTCGATGATTTCGCCTTCCTGCATGTCCACACCAAGCTTTGGCATAATAATCTCAAAAGCCATATTTTATGATACTAAGAACGCTAAAATGCGACAGAATTTTAGGAGTTTTACGTTAGTGTGCTTGCACACAAGTAAAACTATCTAAATTCCGAAGCATTTCGTTCGAGTTCAAATCAACTCAAACGCTTTAACGCCCTCTCCTTTCTATTTAAAACTTCAGTTTTCAGATATTTTTTTACTTAAATCAACAATTCCATTGGATTTTCAATCAAATGTTTTAAATCAACCATGAATTTGGCACCATTCATACCATCTACAATACGGTGGTCAATAGTCAAGCATAGCCCCATGATTGGACGTACGACAACTTCACCATCAACAACAACCGGTGTCTGAATAGTTGCTGAAACACCAAGGATAGCTGAGTTTGGTTGGTTGATAATTGGGTTAAATGACTTGGTTCCAAACATTCCCAAGTTAGTAATAGAGAAGGTTGAACCTGACATTTCTGCAGCCTTCAATTTACCAGCCTGAGCTTTCTTGATGACATCCTTAGAGGCCACAACAAACTCAGACAAACTCATCTTATCTGCACCATGAACGACCGGTACAATCAAGCCATCATCGAGACCAACGGCAATACCGAGATTAACAAATTTGTGTAATTCGATATTTTGCGCATCGTCAATCAAGGATGCATTGAGGTAACGGTGTTCCTCTTTCATAAGGGTACGCACAACTGCCAAACCAATCAAATCCGTGAAGGTTACCTTCATACCAGTCTTATTCATGATTGGGTCTAGGACTTGCTTACGAAGAGCCATAAGGTTAGTCATGTCCACGTCATAGTTAAGAGTAAAGGTTGGTGCAGTCAAGTATGAGTGCGTCATTCCCTTAGAAATAGCCTTACGCATAGCAGACATTGGGATAACTTCCACGCCTTCTGGCAAGACTTTTTCAGGTTTAGCTTCAACCACAGGGGCAGCAGCCGCTTCCTTAACTTGCGCTGGAGCACTGATTGCAAGGATGTCTTCCTTAGTAATCTTACCACCAAAGCCTGTTCCAGATACGCTAGCTAAGTCAATACCAAGGTCTGCTGCAATCTTACGTGCCAATGGAGTCGCCTTAGGTTGAGCACCCTTAAAGTTTTCAACGTCATCAGCATGAACACGACCTTTTGCTCCAGTTCCTGGAACTTGAGTGAGGTCAATACCCAACTCACGCGCCACCTTACGAGCCTTAGGTGTTGCACGTACTTTGCCACCTTCGTGTACGACAGGGGCCTGGGTTTGTGCTGCCACTACAGGTGCTTCTACAGTAGCTACTTCTTCAACTTTTGTCGTAGGTTCAGCAGCTGGTGCGCTAGCTGCATTGTCAGCTACAACTTCACCTTCTGCTCCAATATAACCAATAACCTCAGTAACTGGCACTGTTTCACCAGCCTGACGAGTAATCTTCAAAAGAACACCAGAATCTTCTGCTTCAAGTTCCATGTTCGTTTTATCTGACATGATTTCAAGAAGGATATCCCCCTCATTAACCACATCACCCTCTTGTTTCTTCCACTCGATGATTTCGCCTTCCTGCATGTCCACACCAAGCTTTGGCATAATAATCTCAAAAGCCATATTTTATGATACTAAGAACGCTAAAATGCGACAGAGTTTTAGGAGTTTTACATTTAGTGTGCTTGCACACAAATAAAACTATCTAAATTCCGAAGCATTTCGTTTGAGTTCAAATCAACTCAAACGCTTTAACGCCCCCTCCTTTCTACTTTAAATTATATTTTCCGATACTCTCACAGTTAAATCAAGAAACACATTTTACTAGCGAGACATATCACTTAACCGTCGCTAGAAAGTTAGTTTCCTTTATTGGCCATCTTGATAATAGCAGCCTTAATCTTTTCAACATCTGGAAGAACCGCTTGTTCCAAGACACGCGCATAAGGTACAGGCACATCTTCACTTGCTAAACGTACAATTGGGTGGTCAAGGTAATCAAATGCTTCACTTTCAGTAACCATAGCAGCAATCTCACCGATGAACCCACCAGTCTTATATGCATCATTGACCAGCATCAGTTTACCAGTCTTCTTAACTGACTCGAAAATCAATTCCTTATCAAGTGGGATAAGCGTACGTGGGTCAACGACCTCAACGTTAATACCTTGTTCAGCCACTTCTTCAGCAGCCTTAAGAACACGTTCCAACATACGACCATATGTGACAATAGTAAGGTCAGTCCCTTCACGCTTGATTTCACCTTTTCCAAGTGGAATGTAGAAATCAGGATCTTGAGTCACTTCCTCTTTCTTACCGTAAAGTGCTTTTGGTTCCATGAAGATAACAATGTTATTGTCCTGAATAGCAGATTTCAAAAGACCTTTAGCGTCGTTAGCATTACCTGGAGCAACGACTTTAATCCCTGGAATGTGAGTCAACCATGACTCAAGAGATTGTGAGTGCTGTGCCGCAGAACCAATCCCTGAACCAGAAGCTACACGGAAGGTTACAGGAGTCTTCAAACCACCACCAAACATGTAGTTGTTTTTTGCACCATTATTAACGATAGCATCAAGGGCAATCGTGATGAAGTCCATGAAAGTCAAGTCAACGATTGGACGAAGACCTGTGATGGCAGATCCAACAGCTGCACCAGCGATAGCTGCCTCTGAAATTGGTGTATCTTTAACACGTTTTTCACCAAACTCTGCCAACATCCCAACTGATGTACCGAAGTCACCACCATAGATACCAACATCTTCACCCATAAGGAAGATGTTTTCGTCTTTACGCATCTCCTCGCTCATAGCAAGGTTTACTGCCTCACGCAAGGCCATCAATTTTGTTTCACTCATACTTGTATTCCTCAACCTTTCTCTTTAGTCTACCCATACATCTTCAAAGGCAACTGAAAATTCTGGATCTGGGCTATTTTGGGCGAACTCATAAGCTGCATCAACCTCTGCCTTAACTTGGCTTTGGATAGCATCTAACTCTTCAGCGCTTGCGATATTTTCAGAAACGAGATAGTCACGGTATTTAATAATAGGGTCGTTATTGTTCTTCCACTCGTCAACTTCTTCCTTAGTACGGTAAACACCCGCATCGGCAGTTGAGTGACCAAACCAGCGGTAAGATTCTACCTCAACGATAGCAGGACCGTTGCCACCACGGACATGCTCAACAGCCTTGCCCATTGTTTCATATACAGCCAAGACATCGTTCCCATCTTCACAGTAGAAACCAGGAATACCATAAGCTTCCGCACGTGTATAAAGGTGAGGTGTGTTTGTAGCTTTATGGATATCCATTGAGATACCATAACGGTTATTGATGATAAAGAAGATAACAGGTAATTTCCAAGTAGCTGCCATATTGACTGACTCATGGAATGAACCTTCGTTGGTTGCGCCATCTCCAGAGAATGCCACAACAATGTTTCCTGTTTCTTTGTATTGCTGAGTGAGGGCTGCACCTACGGCAAGAGCGTAACCACCACCAACGATACCATTAGTACCATAGTTACCTTTTTCAAAGTCAGCCAAGTGCATAGAACCACCACGGCCCTTAGAAACACCAGTTGCTTTACCAGCAAGTTCTGCCATCATTTTATTCAAATCCATGTCTTGGGCGATAGATTGTCCGTGACCACGGTGATTTGAAAAGAAGATATCGTCATAGCTCAAGTGTTGAACAGCACCAACGTTGGCTGCTTCCTCACCAACTGAAAAGTGAGTCATCCCTTGAACAAAACCACGACGAACCAATTTATTAATACGTGAATCAAATTCACGAATACGTTCCATTTTAGTGAACATCTCAAGATGTGTCTCTTTAGAAAGTTTTACCATATCGATCTCCTCTATCGAAATTTTTCTATACATCTAGGATAGGTTAAAAAAACTTAATGAGCAAGAAATATGCTTGAAAAATGAAAAGCCTTACAACCTTATCACTTATAGGCAATCCGTATGCTTTTTTTTAGCGCATTATGATATAATTGTATAGATTTTACCCGAATAGGAGAATATTTGATATTGAGTGACGTCATCGTTCACGGGCTTACGGCATGTATAGCTTTTATTTTACAAATTGTTATCTTCAAGGTAACTACGAAAAGGCCTTTAAGATACTGGATTCTTATTTTAGCAGCTTTAGTCATTTTTGCCTCTAGTTATTTTGGTATTTACTTTCCAAAATCTGGTTTTATTGCACTTGTGCTCTTTCTAGCTAACAAATCCTACAAAAATCTGAGACATACCATTTTGGAGACTTCCTTCATACCTTTCACCTTTGCCTTAATGGTGAGACTGGTAATTTTCCTGATTATTCCAATCTTTTTCCCTTCTGTCCTAGATTATTATTTTGCTGGTCCATTTATTCTTTTGCTTGCGTTTTTGCTATGGTTCGCTCAAAATGCCCTTCTTCAAGTGGACTACTCTCGAATGATGCAAATTGACAAAGCAAGACCATGGTACAAATCAACCTCTGTTGCTCTTTGTGCTCTAGCCATTATTTACTTTGCTTCTGAACTTCTTTCAACAGACATTCACTTTACCATTGCCTTTCTTATTATTACAGCTCTGATTCTATCTGGACAGGTTAATCTCTATAGAAAGGACCTCAGTGCACAAACACAAGCAGCTCAAGAGGAACATTCTCTGCTTCTTCAAAAATCAAGCCAGAACATCAATACTTGGTACCAGAAAAAAACTAGCCAAGAACTCTTCATCAAAGACGAAGCTGAAAATCTCTACGATATCATCCGTTTCCAACAAAACGAGGAGGCTCAGGAGTTAATTGACTACTTGCTGACTCCGAATCCGTTAGATAAGAAGATTGATCATTTTTATCGAGATAAACTTGAAAATATTAAACTCCCTGATTTGCGAGTCCTCTTTGAAGCTAAATTTCTAAAGGCAAAAGAATTGGAGGTTTGGGTTAGTATGGAGGTTCCAGAACCCATTACCGTTTATCCTATTTATCCTTTAGATTGGGTATATGTCCTATCAACTATCTTGGATCATGTCATTGACCAAGCACAAGATAGTGAACAGAAATATCTTAGCTATGCTTATTTTAAAGACGAGGATAGTCAACACTTTGTCGTTGAGAGTTCAAGTACTAAAGAAGATTCAGCCATTACCTCTGATTTCTCTGATCCCGAACTGAAACGCGTCAATAAGATCCTATCCACTTATCCAAACGTTAACATTGTTTCAAATACACGTGCTGGGATTTATCGCTTACAAATTGAAATTGACATGACTAAAGGAGGTTACAATGATTACTAATATTATCAATCCCCTCTTACAGGCCGTTAGTTTCATTTCTATTTGGTACCTCTACCAGACTATGTCTAAGATTAAGCCACTACGAGGACACCTTTTACTTCTATTTTTGTCCTATGTAGCTGCAGCGTCCTATTTTAGTCTCGTAAAAATCGTTGTGGACCCGCTTTTCTTCCTTGTTGCCGATTTGGCCCTTGTCAAAGAGCGTTCTTTCTATCATCGATTGCTTTACGCTTTTTATCCAACTATCCTTTTTGATATGGCAACACGACTACTTTCAATTGTCATTATCCCTCACGTCTTACATATCAAAGGTGATATTACCCTCAACACTAACTTACATATCTTGACCTACATCTTAGCACCATTAATCATTTACCTAATGCTTAAAATCTTCGCCGTAGACCTAAATCAGATGAGTAGTCTTGACGAAGCTTGGGCTAGACGTAACTGGTTGCGAAGCACTGCCTTCCTAGCTGTCTATTATGTCTTCTTTACTGTTATCCATGGTCTTAACAGTATTCTTCCAACAGCAAATGACCCTAAAAATTTATTTGAAATAGTTTTCAAGGTCAGTCCTAATAGTTCTGTTATCTTAGTTCTCTATATTGCCCTACTACTATGGGATTTTTACAATTGGAACCAGGCTGTCCACCAACAATCTATCGATAGACTTAACAAAGAACGTCATAAATTGTTGGGTACTATGACTAACTATAGCAAATCCTTTATCCAGATTATTATGCAAAAGCAAACGTCCTTCGACTTATTCAAGAAAAATCTCAAGGAGGTTTCTCTTGCCTTGGAAAATGAAGATACTGCCAAAGCTACTAGTCTACTTGAGATTTATAAAACGGACAATGCTAGCATTGGTAATCCAGAGACTCAAGAAAACTTAGATAGGCTTAGCAATCCAATAATATCTAGTTTCCTCTCTAACCGCATTTTAGAAATGCGAGCTGCTCATATTGATATTGCTATAAACATCAGTCCTCAGTTTGGTGAGATTCCTTTATCTGACCTCGATTTATATCAACTGCTCCAAGCTTCGGAAAGAGCGATATTTAAACTACTTCGTCCTGATGTCAAGGTCAATAGTAGTTACCTTCAACTAGATCACTCACAACTCCTTGTTGTTGAATTACCAGTTTTGGCTGATAAGGTTAGCAAAGATAAAGAACTGAATGATATAGTAAAGAGTTTGCCAAATGTTGACTATCGCATCGGTTTACATGCAGGTTATCTGACTCAAATTATTGAAATCTTTGAACCTGGTTATTAAGATCATATTTAAAAAGAGCCACTGGCTCTTTTTTTGTTACTTTATATCTCATCACACTAAAAATTCCTAACAGTTTAGAATGAAAGGAATTATTCGCCAAACAAAAAGACACCCAAGATCATATAGACTGAGTGTCTCTATTGATAGTAAACTCCAACTAGCGTAGCTTAGAAGGCGCCACCACCGCCTCCTCCGCCACCACCAGAGAAGCCACCGCCTCCAAAGCCGCCACTACCACTATTTGAATTGATAGAAAAGCTACTTACGGTATCTGAGGCAGAAACATAAGATTCTAGATAATTGACATTATTCAGCATAATAAATGGTGTTGCAGAATAAGTAAACTCATCTAGAGATGGATTACTGAGGTGGATGTTGTAACGTTTTAAGACATCACTAACTTTTTTCGCCTGTCCATAGAGTGTCGCATAAACCAAGATACGATTCCAGAGGATGACAGATTCTAACTCTGACTCTTTAAAGCTAGGAATACTCTGAATCAAATTTTTAAAGCTATGCCACTGGTAATACGTTGAAATTTGAGTTGCATCAAGACATCTCTGACGACGTTTTTTCACCAAGGACCAGAATAAAACGGTAAGTCCTGCTATAGGTAGAAGTCCGAGAATATAGTAAAAACCAACTCCTGATCCAAATGCAGCAAATAAGAACAAAGTTGAAAGCATACAAAGCATCATTGAAAGTGCCAAAGCTGCCACCCCCAATATGTTAAATGTCTTTTCTTTCGCACTAAAATCTCTATAAATTTTAGGAAGTCCTAGCGCAAATTCCTCTTTTTCAACGCCTTTGGCTACTTGATAGCCGTCATTAGAGAATTGATATTTGACACGTTTTCCCTGAGAACGAATAGTTTCTCGCTCATAGCTTGTTCTAGCACTCTTGAATTGTTTTTCTAGAGCATCTTTATCAAGATAATAGCGCGAGAACATTTCACTATCTCTAATTTCCATGCGACCATCAAACAACATATCTAAGAATGCCCCTTCAAACGAAGAGAGACCTTCCTTTTCAATACGTGTCAGAATATTACTATCACCTTCTCGCCTAAAAGTGAGATAACCTCTATCAATCAAATCGAGGATGGTAGCTTGCACCATATATTTGAACTTCAAAGGACCCGTTTCTTCTTTTAGCCCTGTTTTATCGAAAGACTGATTATAAACATTCTTAGCTAAGACCAAAGGTGCTAAATCTTGAGGGGCTTCATAAAGACGTGCATCTCGAGGGAAAGAAGGTGTCCTCGTACTATAAAGAACAATAAGGTAACAGAAAATACCAATAAGAACAAAGCTTAAAATTACAAGTGGCACAATGACATAAAAAATGCGTCGGTAGTTTTCTTTAGACTTTTTGATATCTCTTTCTTTTTTAAAAAACTCTGCCTCATTTGTCTTATGTAATAAATAAGCCTGATTATTTTCCCGTAAAGTACTGGTCATCGGCCAGTAGGCATGTAATTCCAATTTACCTGATGATGGTAAATTGTCTACATGAACCTGATAACCTGTAGCGGTACGTTTAACCTGTGGGTCTTTTCCAAAATAGCCAGTGTGGGCGTAAAGCTCTCCTTGACTTGCATCTAGACCATCAACTGTGAAATCAACCTGCCCAAATCCTTTATCCCAATCAGAGATTGGAAACCAATTTAAAACTGCAATATCTGAATATAGATTCAACAACTGTTGGATTTGCCAAGTAACTTTGAGGACAACCCTATCACCATCTGAACCTGAATTATAAACTTTGAGTTTAACACCATCATAAGAGTCTGTTTTTTCAACTGTAATATCTGTTTTTTCTTTCCCATTTACGGTTGCTGAAACCTTGGGATCATCCATAATAGAATAACCACCAATTTTCCCCAAGGTTACATACTGACCTTTATAGTCACTATCAAAATCATAAGTCACTTCCTGAGTAAACGTCGCATTACCATCATCATGTATAGAAAGGTGACCAACATAGGAAGGTAGACTATACTCTACCTCATCCTCGTCAGCTTGAACGCGTTGCAAAGAAAGTGGCAGAAAACAGGCTAACAAAACAGTTAAAGCAAGGTATTTAACAAGACCTTTCAGTATCTTTTTCATCATTTTGCTCCTTTAAGGACTAAAAAAGCAGGTGCAACACCAAGTGTCTCGATGTGCCCTGCTCTGATCTGCTATTTAGGCTTGATAAACAATCTCACCGTCACAGATAGTGTATTTAACACTGCCCGTAAGTTCTTCGCCTACAAATGGTGAATTGGCTGCTTTAGACTTAAAGTCTGCTGTGACCTGACGTTTTTCCTTGTCTGCAAAAATCACAAGGTCAGCTGGTCCATTTTCAGCCAAATAACCAGCATCGAAGCCATAAAGATCAGATGGGTTGCTAGTCATTACTTTCAAGAGTTCCGTCAAGCTTAAGTGTCCTGCTTCAACCAAGTAGGTCAATCCAAGAGATAGAGATGTTTCAAGACCAGTCATTCCTGATGGTGCTTTAGTCACATCATCGACATTCTTTTCATCGGCATGGTGTGGCGCGTGGTCTGTGGCAATGACTGAGATGACTCCAGATTTCAACCCTTCGATGACGGCCTGACGGTCAGATTCCAAACGAAGTGGTGGGTTCATCTTGGCATTAGCACCTTTTGAGAGCAAGAGGTCTTCTGTCTTAGAGAAATGTTGTGGTGCCACTTCGGCTGTAACTTGTGCTCCAAGTTTTTGAGCAAATTCAACCACTTTTACAGATTCAGCTTTTGACAAGTGTTGAATATGAACATGGGCTTGTGTATCATAAGAAATCATGACATCACGCGCAATCATACTGTACTCAGCTACACCTGTTGCCCCACAAATATGGAATTCTTTTTTAGCAATATTTTCATTGAAACCGAGAATACCATTTAGATCAGGATCCTCCTCGTGAAGGCTGATAAAGGTATTATTCTCCTTAGCTAGCTCCATGGCTTTTTTGACAATACCAGCATTGGTCAATGGAATACCATCATCTGAGAATCCGACAGCACCGGCTTCAAGCAAACCCTTGAAATCAGTGATGTTTTCACCATCAAAATTCTTAGTAATAGTCGCAACAGACTTAACATGGATATTTTCCTTAGCTGCCGAAGTCAAGACCTCCTCCAAGGTTTCCTTATCTGAAATCGTTGGATTAGTGTTAGCCATCATTACAACTGTTGTAAAACCACCCGCAGCCGCTGCCAAGGCACCAGTATGAATGTCTTCCTTATGAGTTTGACCTGGCTCACGGAAGTGAACATGGATATCCACCAAGCCAGGAGCAACCACAAGACCAGTCGCATCAATGACTTGAGCATCTCCAGCTTCGATATTTTCAGCAATCTTAACGACTTTTTTACCATCAACAAGAACATCAGCTTGCGTATCCAAACCAGACTTAGGGTCTACAACACGACCATTTTTAATCAGTAACATAATCTTCCAACTTTCTATTTTACTTCAACCAATCAATTGGGGATTGGCCCTGAGATACAAGGTAGGCATTGGCTTTTGAAAATGGCTTGCTGCCAAAAAAACCACGATAGGCCGACAGGGGACTCGGATGGGCACTCTCAATAATAGCATGTTTAGAATTAGTCACTAGTGCCTTCTTCTTACGAGCATAGCCACCCCAAAGTATAAAGACAACAGGAGTATCCTTTTGATTGAGAACCTTAATCACAGCATCTGTAAAAGGTTCCCAAACCTGACCAGCATGCCCATTTGCTTGACCTGCTGGAACTGTTAGACAGGCATTAAGCAAAAGCACCCCCTGCTTTGCCCATGACGTTAAATCATGAAAGGATCTAGGACCTAAATCTTCCTCTAATTCCTTGAGAATATTTTTCAAAGACGGGGGAGCTGGAAGGCTATCAGGTACCGAGAAGGAAAGTCCCTGTGCTTGATGAGGGCCATGATAAGGGTCCTGACCAAGGATTACCACCCGCACTTCTTCAAACGGAGTCTCCAACAAGGCATTAAAAACCTTGTCACGTGGCGGATAAACCGTCCCCTGGCTATAAACCTGGTCCATAAACTGATTTATCTTTGAAAAATAATGGTCAGGCAACTCCTCTTTCAGAAGCTTGTGCCATGTCGAATGTTCCATAAAAACCTCTTTTTAGACTGTTTTACACCCTAAATTATACCATAATTTGTAGGGAATATTCGGAAAATACTGAAAAAGCACCATGATTACGAAGCATTTCCTATCAAGTTTTAAAAATACATTACTCCACAAGTTTAAAGGGCTTACAACCTTTAACTCGTTATAGTTTTATGCTATAATTTAAACTTGTATTTTAACAGAAAAGGTAACCCTATGACTACGTATGAAAATTTAAGAGCAGCCAGACGAGGTCCCATTGTCAGCATCGCTGCCTACCTTCTTCTTACCATTGCAAAACTTCTAGCTGGACACTTTTTAAATTCTAGCTCTTTGATTGCCGATGGTTTCAATAACTTGTCAGATATTTTAGGGAACGTGGCCCTACTCATTGGATTGCACCTAGCTAGTCAACCTGCTGATGCAGATCATAGGTTTGGTCATTGGAAGATTGAAGACTTATCAAGCCTAGTCACTTCCTTTATCATGTTTGTGGTAGGCTTCCAAGTCCTAATTCAAACAGTCCGAAAGATTTTTCTAAGAGAGGAAACTGTAGTCGATCCCCTTGGTGCAACCGTCGGAGTTCTTTCTGCTATCGTCATGTGTGGCGTTTACTTATACAATAAAGGACTTGCCAAAAAGCTGAAATCTAGCGCTTTGATTGCGGCCGCTAAGGATAATCTCTCCGATGCCGTAACTTCTATTGGAACGTCAATCGCCATTGTTGCAGCATCCTTCGACCTCACGATTATTGACTATATTACAGCCATTATCATTACCTCCTTCATTCTAAAGACAGCCTATGATATTTTCATGGAAGCAACCTTTAGTTTGTCGGACGGTTTCGATGAGAGAAATCTCAAAGCCTATGAAAAGGCCATTCTTGAGATTCCAAAAGTCACTAAGGTTAAGAAGCAACGTGGTCGTTCTTATGGTAGCAACGTCTATCTTGATATTGTTGTTGAAATGAACCCTGACCTCTCTGTTTACGAGAGTCATGCCATTACCGAACAAATTGAAGAGGTCCTCAGCAAGCGTTTCTCTGTCTATGACACTGATGTCCACGTAGAACCCGCTGCCATTCCCGAAGATGAAATTTATGGCAATGTCCTTCACAAACTCTCTCGCAATGAAAAGATTATACTGTCAAAAATTCCTGACTATGAAAATCTCTTGGCACCTGACTTCTACCTAATTGATGAAAATGGTCATCATCACACACGTGAAGAAGTCATTGCTAATCAACAACCACTTCTCAATAATTTTGACAGCTTCAAGATGACATCTGTCAGTCAAAAGACTAAATTAATTAGTTATGAGTTGGGAGGAAATTTCCATACCAGTATCTGGCGTCGAAATGAAACCTGGTTCATGATTTACCACCAAGTGACAACGATAAAAGATGAAAACTAACGAGCAAGTAAGCTCGTTTTTTTCTGTTTCCAACTATATTTTATTTAACATTCAATAGATTCTAAAAATTACATTAAAATGCCGAATGTTAGGAAAACTCTAACTTTTATATGTTATAATGAAAGTGTTTGTCACTACTGAATTTAGGGTTTTGACAGGCAAATGTTATTAATAGATAGAAATAGGTTCTACCAACTACAGAACCCCATAGATATTAAAGGAGACACATTGTGAAAAAGAAAATTGTTGCCGTCCTTTTAGCAGCTTGTCTAGCCCTAGCACCGAGTTTGTCTAGTGCAGACGAATTGATGGATATCACACGCGCTGCTGGTTATACTGAAGCCACTGAGGCCTATCGCCCCAAATCAACCCTCTTAATTGATGGCAATACCGGAGATGTCCTCTGGGAAGAAAATGCTGACGAGGTGCGTGACCCTGCTTCTATGTCTAAGGCCATGACACTTTATTTGGTCTTTGAAGCTATTTCTAAAGGAGAGATTTCTGAAGATACTGTTATCACAGCTACTCCAACCGACCAAGCTATTGCCGATATTTACGAAATTTCCAACAACAAGATTGTTGCTGGGGTTGATTATACCGTTTCAGAACTCATCACTATGACGGCGGTGCCTTCCTCTAACGTTACAACCGTGATGTTAGCCAACTACTTGACCAATAATGATCCTGATAAATGGCTAGACATGATGAATGAAAAATCCAAAGAACTAGGGATGACCAATACCAAATGGTTTAACGCTTCTGGTGCCGTTGCTGTTGCCTTCAAAGGTTACTACAGTCCTCAACGTTATGATAACAACCAAACCAACCAAACAACTGCGCGTGATTTGGCTATCATGACCTATAACTTCATCAAGAAATACCCAGAAATTCTCAAGTACACTAGCAAACCTGTTGTCACAGTTAAAAAGGGAACACCTTACGAGGAAACCTTCGAAACTTATAACTACTCTATTCCAGGAGCTAAATACGGAATTGATGGGGTTGATGGGTTGAAGACAGGATCAAGCCCAGAAGGTGCCTTCAACTATATTGATACTATCAAGCGTGGTGATCAACGTATGATTGCTGTCATCATGGGTTCTGGTGATTGGTCTGACCAAACAGGTGAAGAAATTCGCCATACCTTTGGTAATGCTCTCGTTGAAAAGATGTATAAAGACTTCTCTTACAAGAAAGTTCTTAGCAAGGGTGAACAAGAAATCGACGGTAAAAAATACAATGTCGAAAAAGACGTCTATGCCACCGTTAAAAAAGGTAAAGACCCTAAAATCTCTGTTAAAGATGATCACATTGTCATTGATAATGGTCTGAAGACAGTGTCACCTAATATCAAAGCTACTTCTGTTAAGGTAACTAAAGTTAAGGGGTGGTTCGATTTTGGAAGTGACCAAAAAGATAAAAAGGCTACTAAAACAACAGATAAGAGCCAACTCCCAGTTTATTTCTGGTTGCTAAGCCTTATCCCAGTTGGTCTCCTCTACTTGATTTACCTTAATGAAAAAGGACGTCGTCAAAAAGTTAAAGAACGTCGTCAAGCAAGACAAATCAATAAATAAAAGAAAGCGTGTCCATGACACGTTTTTTTTATCCCCTATTAAAGGAGATCACCCCAAGAATACTGATAAAATCACCAAAAACTATGCTATAATGGTACGATGTGACATTTTATTAGGAGACATATAACAAAAATAGATTAAAGGATGCCTTTTAAAAGAGCGTCTAAACGTTGTTACTAAGGAGATTATTTGTGAAAAAGAAATTATTTGGACTCTTCCTGGTAGCTAGTATGGCTTTAGCTCCCAGTCTGACGTCTGCTGACCAACTCGTAGATATTGCACAAAAAGCGGGCTACAAGGAAGCCACCGAGACATACAGACCTAAGTCATCACTTTTGATTGATGCCAATACTGGTGATATCCTTTGGCAAGATAATATCGATGAAGTCCGCGACCCTGCTTCCATGAGTAAGGCCATGTCCCTCTACTTGGTTTTTGATGCACTATCAAAAGGGGAAATCAAAGAAGACACCGTGATTACAGCCAAGCCTACTGATGAGGCTATTGCTAATATCTACGAAATTTCAAATAACAAGATTGTTTCTGGAGTTAAGTACACGGTTTCGGAACTGATCACTATGACAGCTGTGCCATCTTCGAATGTTGCTACAGTCATGCTTGCCAACTATCTCAGTGACAACGATCCTGACAAATGGATTGATCGCATGAACGAAAAGTCTAAAGAGCTCGGGATGACCAATACCAAATGGTACAATGCCTCTGGAGCTGGTGCAGCATCCTACAAAGGGTACTACACACCTAAACGTTATGACAATAACCATTCTAACCAGACGACAGCCCGTGATTTGTCTATCATGGCCTATAACCTTATCAAACATCATCCTGAAATCCTTAAATACACTAGCCAACAGAAAGTAACTGTCAAAAAAGGAACACCATACGAGGAAACCTTTGAAAATTACAACTATTCCTTGCCTGGTGCTGATTACGGCCTCAAAGGTGTTGATGGCTTAAAAACAGGCTCAAGTCCACGAGGAGATTACAACTACATCTCTACATGTAAACGTGGCAATCAACGTGTCATTTCGGTCATCCTCGGTGTTGGAAATTGGGAAGATGAAAGTAGTGAAAAAATTCGCCATGCTTTCGGTAACTCCCTCATTGAGAAGATGTTTAAAGACTATTCCTACAAGAAGGTCCTAAGCAAGGGGAAACAAAAGATTGGTGGTAAAAAATACGATGTCCAAAAGGATGTTTATGCTACAGTCAAAAAAGGACAAGAACCTAAAATCAGTGTCAAAGATGATTATGTCCTTGTAGATAATGGCTTAAAAACAGTCTCACCTAAGATTAAAACAAGTACTGTCAAGGCAACTGAAACTGGCTTCTTCCTCTTTTCAGGTGGTCAGAAGGACAAACAAACAAGTAATAAGCATAACTTTATGAAACACTTTGCCCTGTTCTGCTTCCTCCTATTACCACTTTACGTAATCTACTTGATTTTTATCAATGAGAAAAAGCGTCGTCAAAAAGTCAAAGAACGCCGTCAAGCTCGACAAATGAATAACTAAAAGAACGTGCTCAACCGAGCACGTTTTTAGTTGTCTCCAAGAAATGTTTTGAGATTAGACATATCATTACGCATTTGATCCAATCCTTCTTGATAAATGGCTTCAAACTTTTCAGGATCCTTCTCCAAACGACTAACTTCAAGTGCGTGTTCTGGACGGATAGTATAAAGATTTCCAGTTTTTTCCAAAGCCTCTATCTTTTCAATACTCTTATTGTAGTGGATGTGGCGATTCGAAGCCACTTGGACAAATTCAGGATACTTGCGGTAAAAGAGCTTGTAGATTCGCTTACTCGTTTTAGATGGCTGTTTACGGTAGCCTTTAGGACGTGTCAAAACTACAATGAGTTTGTCAAAACCCAAATTTTCCATAAAATCAATAGGGAGACTATCAGACAGACCACCATCCATGTAGCGTTTACTCTTGTACTCGACAATTTCAGAAACCAGAGGTAGGGCGGAACTTGCACGAAGGGCTTCCATTTGCTCAAAGACATGGTCAATCTTGATATAGTCTGGTTTTCCGGTCTCAATATCTGTAGTGACCACATAGAAGGGAACACCTGAATCAGCAAAGGCCTCCTGATCAAAAACATCCAACTCCATGGGAACCTTATAATAGGAGAATTCCTTATTAACGAAGTTACCTGTTGTCAGCCATGACCAGAAACTCATATAACGACGGTCTCCCATAAAACGCTTGTTGTAGCGAAGGGCTCTTTGGGGCTGGTTAGAAAGGTAATTAACACCAAAAAGTGCTCCAGCCGATACCGAAACAACGCCATCCACCTTAATTCCAGCTTCTAAAAAGGCATCTAATACACCAGCCGTATATAAGCCACGCATCCCCCCGCCTTCGAGGACTAAGCCAACTTTCATTCTAAAATCTCCTTTATGATTGGTTCCGCAAGGACTTGATAACCTTGTGGACTCAAGTGCAAACCATCCGTTGTATAGTTGTCATTTAACTGTCCCATGTTATCAGTAAGGTAATCAAAAAGATCGACATAGGTCACACCGGGGAGGACAGCTAATTGTTGATTTAGCTCACGTACAGTCGTATTATTTCGAATCTTAACCTTAGAAGCATACTGTGATTCTTCACTAACTGGAAAGACACTCAGCAAATAGACCTCAGTAAAGAGGGATTCCTGACGAACTGTCATGATAATATCGGAAATACGAGTGACAATATCTCGAATAGGGTAACCTCTTCCGATGTCGTTAATGCCAATCAAGAGCACCAATTTACTTGGTTCCAAATCTAAGAGCTGCTCTTTAAGGTGTTCTAAAAGCCAAACCGAGTCTGTTCCTGCAATCCCACGGTTAACAAGGGGAAACTCTCGACCCAAATATTTTTTCAATGCAAAAAACTCCGTGATGGAGTCCCCTGCAAAAACGATTTGGCTTTTGTCTAACTTTTGATTTTCATTCACAAATTTGGCTAAACGCTCTTCTTGATAAGCCACAAGCTCAGGCCTAGTTGTTTCAATCATACTTTATCCTTTTTTCTTAAATATTATACGCACTACTGTGATTAAAGCTAGAAAAGTTCCAAGTCCAAGAAATAGCCAGGCAAGATTTTCAAAACCTGATTTATTAGCCAAAAGGGCACCGGAAAGTAGAAATCCCAATGACAATAAGGCTAAAACCAGATTATTTAATACTTTCTCAAAAACTTTAATTCGACCCGAAAAGTTAATAAAATCATGGTTCACCACAATTCGTCCGTTTAAAATTTGCTCCAAGAGCTGATGCAGACGACGTGGAATGTTCTTCCCATTGCGAATCAGATAAAAGAGTTCAATCAAGATACTCTCTTTATTCAGGGCCTGCTTAAGCATATCAGGTCCCATATTTTCTAGGAAGTAATCCTTGGCCAGGGTCATAAGATCCATATTTGGCGCTAACTCTCGGAAAATCCCCTCAATTTGAAGCGAAGCCTTCTCCAAAATGGTAATTTGAGAAGAGGCTTTAAGATGATTTTTCTGGAAAATAGCCATCAAATCCTGCAGCAAATCTGTTATAGAGAGACTTCCCAAGTCAATACCAGAATAACGACCTAACATTTGCTCTACATCTTGACTTAGAACTGCACGATTAAGACCATTATCAAATTGTGTAACGGACAAGATGGCCTTGGTCATACCATCAACATCTTGTGCGGTAAAACTGTACAGGATGTCATTTAAGGACGCACGCATCCCCACTTCCAACTCCCCCATAATTCCAAAATCAATGAAATAAATCTTGCCATCACGTACCAACAGATTTCCAGGATGGGGGTCACCATGAAAATAGCCATCTTTGAAGACTTGCTTGATAAATGACAGCATAAGCTTCTTGCCCACATCTTCTAAGTCATAGCCAGCCTCAATCAGTTGGCTGTAGTGATTAAGCGGAATCCCATTGATATACTCTTCAACTATGAGGTGAGGTGTCGTGAAGGTATCATAGACCTCGGGGACACCTAGACAAGCAACAGCCCTGTTATTGGCCTTAAAGCACTTCATGGCCTCTGCTTCATTCCTGAAATCTAGTTCCTTAATTAAGGTTTCACGCAGATTTTCCAAAACCTCCTGAACATCGACCATGGGGATAAAATGCTTTGGTATATGCCGTGCAAGCTTAATGAGAAGCTGAATATCTTCCTTAACGACCTCATCAATACCAGGTCTCTGGATTTTTACAATCACTTCCTGACCAAACAATAATCTAGCTCTATGGGTCTGAGCGACAGAACCAGAAGCTAAGGGCTCTTCCGAAAAATCAAGGAAACTGTCAGAAAGCTCATTAGGTAATTCTCGCCTAATGGCAGTCATGACTTCCTCTTTATTCAAGGGAGGAACTGAGCTCTGGAGCTTTGATAATTCTTTGATATAGTTTTCTGGCAAAAGGTCAGAGCGCGTGGATAGGATTTGACCAATTTTAACAAAACTAGGTCCTAATTGCTCAAAGGCTTGGCGTAGCTTGACAGGTGTTGTCTGTTGGTCTTGAGGAAGATGCTTTTCACGATAAGAAAGGAGACCAACTGACGAGAAAACCTTCAACACATGTCTCAATCGTTTACTAGCCATTTTAGACTCCTTACATTTTATTTATTTTGACTGAGCAAAGCGTCAAGTTTATCATCAAGACGTTTCACATCATCCTTAGTCGCATACTCAACTGAAGATTTCTTAGCATCAAGTTTCTCTAAAAATTCTTGAGCTTCTTCCTTACTTTGACGTTTGAGCTCTTGTTCCAGTTCCTTACCTTCTTCAACAGTCAAACGCCCCTTTTCAACCAACTCTTTGACAAAGCTATCCGCCTTATCAACTGTCATAGCAGTCAACCCGATTCCAGCTAAGAGAACCTTTTTCAAATCATTCATTATCGTTACCTCCATCTAAGTAGGAAAAGCAAAGAGATAGACTCGCTACTTCTTCGGAAAATATAAGAACGCTTTCACACTTTTATTCTACCACTTTTTCAGAAAATATGTGGAATAACATAAACAAAGTTATTGTGTATTAAAATACTCTCTTTTTACTCATGTCAACAGAAATCCAGATATATCAAAATTGTACTTTAATACTAAAAAAGAATCTCGAATATTTTTGAGATTCTTAGCCATATTCTATTTGTAAAGGGCTTCACCATTACTTTCGATAACAGACTTATACCAAACAAATGATTTTTTCTTATAACGAGCCAAGCTACCACTACCATCATCATTGCGATCAACGTAGATAAAGCCATAACGTTTACTGAGTTCAGCCGTTGAAGCTGATACCAAATCAATTGGCCCCCATGTCGTATAGCCCCAAAGTTCTACACCGTCTTGAAGGGCTTCGCCAACTTGAATCAAGTGTTTTTGAAGGTAATCAATACGATAATCATCTTCAACTGTTGGACCATCTGGGCCATCAACAAGAACATCCTTGGCACCTAAACCATTTTCGACGATAAACAATGGCAACTGATATCGATCATAGAAGTCATTCAAAACTAGTCGAAGACCGATTGGATCAATAGCCCAACCCCATTCAGATTTTTCAAGGTAGGGATTTTCGACACCACCTAAGATGTTGCCTTTTCCAACCTTATAGTCTTGCGGATTGTGTGCTGTTGCCACAGACATATAATATGAGAATGAAATAAAATCAACGGTATTCTTTAAGATTTCTTCATCACCTGGAGCAAATTGTATTTCAATACCATTCTCTTTGAAATAGCGTTTAATATAGTTTGGATATTTCCCACGCGCATGGATATCTGAGAAGAGATAGTTTTGATTTTCAAACTCGTGAACAGCCAACTGATCCAAGGGATTAGCTGTCATTCCATAAGCTGGCATGGCAAGAACCATACAACCAATCTTAAAGTCAGGGTTGATTTCATGACCAATCTTGGTTGCTGAAGCCGAAGCGACTAACTCATGGTGAACTGCTTGGTAAAGATCCTGTTTAGAGAGCTCTTCCATCGGAGTTGCAATCCCACCTGACATGAACGGTGCGTGTAAAACAGAGTTCACTTCATTAAAGGTCAACCAATATTTGACCTTATCTTTATAACGTGTGAAGACTGTACGAACATAATTCTCATAAAAACCAATTAATTTACGATTAGTCCATCCATTGTACTCACGCGCCAAGTTGAGTGGTGTTTCATAGTGGGACAAGGTTACAAGTGGTTCGATGCCATACTTAGCCAATTCATCAAAGACTTTATCATAGAAGGCTAGGCCAGCTTCATTTGGCTCAGCATCATCACCATTTGGGAAAATACGAGTCCATGCAATTGACATACGAAAGACCTTAAAGCCCATCTCTGCAAAAAGTGCTATGTCTTCTTTATAACGATGATAGAAATCTATACCTTCTAGTTTTAGATTATCTGGTGTTGGTTGGTCAGTAATCAAAGGATTCAAGGCCCCGGGTTCAAAGGGAACACCGCCTTTTGGCGTTACATCCTGTACGGACAAGCCTTTGCCATCTAGGTTGTAAGCACCCTCAAACTGGTTGGCAGCTGTTGCACCACCCCAGAGAAAATCTTTTGGAAATGTATATGTCATCTTTTATCTCCTTGCATTGTTCAATTTACTAATAGTATAACACTTAGAAAACGATTACACTTATACTATCTTATTGGAATCTGATACTATAGCACGAAAAAAAAACAGACCGAAGTCTGTTTGAATTAGTCATTACTTTCAAGAGCATTTGCTGCTTTGGCTTCTTCTCGCCTAACAACATTATCTTTAACAATCTGATATAGGGTCGCGGCTACTGGCACAGAAACCAACATACCCAATATACCACCCAAGGCAGAACCTATGGTGATTGCGAAGATAACCCAAATACCAGGAAGTCCGGTAGATCCACCGACCACATAAGGATAGATGAGATTCCCTTCAAACTGCTGCAAAATAACCACGTAGGCAACAAACAAAAGTGCCAAGGTCACAGAGTGCGTCATAATCAAAATGGTACCAATAGTAACACCAATATAGGCACCCACAACCGGTATCATTGCTGAAAAACCAATCAGGATAGAGATAGTCGCTGCGTAAGGGAAATTAAAGATACTCATCCCAATATAACACAAGGTCCCCAAAATACAAGCCTCAAGCGACTGATAGACGAAGAAATTGCGGAATCGATTATTGAGAATAGCAACTACATAGTGGAAAGTCTTACCATAACGTCCTAAATAGACGTCTACCAAACGATTGACTTGATTCCCAAGTTTCTCTTTTCCAGCTAAGACATAACAAGAAAAGACAATACTGATAAAAAGATTAATCAAGGTTGATGGCAGACTCGTTAAAGAAGTCAAGAAACTGGTCAAACCATTCATGATTTGTTGAAGCAACTGAGCACTGTAGCTATTGATTAGCTCTCTAACCTGTGTCACACCACCAAAATCTTGAATAATTTTTTGCAAGGATTTGTTTTTAAGCAACCAATTAATCAAGTTATTAATAGCTGAGCGGTCTTGACTAATTAAGGTGTTGATACTGTCAATCAAATCAGGAAGGACAGTGAACACGACCCAAGTAAAAACCAAACCAATGGTTCCCAATGCCGAGAGCAGAGCAATAGGACGCTTGATTTTAGCGATAAAACCAAATGGAATAAACTTGACCAGCAGCTTCTCATAAAAAGACATCAGGATATTTACCACAAAGGCAATCCCTGCTCCAACCAGGAAGGGCTGACTGGCAACGTAAATGGTGTTACAAATTGAAACAACTGTTTCCCAGTAAGTATAAATCAAGAAACAGCTGAAAAAGAGGACAGCCAACCAAATGAACTGATTTTTTGTAAATTTCATAGGCACTCCATAATTTAAAATACCCTTCCATTATACACTAAGAAAGGGTTTCTTACAATCTTTGATCATGAAAGCCACTAAAATTCCACCAACTCTTGATCCGTTAAAGGATCAATCAGTTTGACAAAGTGAAAGTCTGATCCTTCATAATCAAAAACTAAGATGGCACAATTGCCTGGACAAGACTGAAAGGCACGCTCCGGCTCGACAGCATGAAGAAAAGTCATTAAGGCTCCTGCGTGACTAACAGCCAAAACAGATTGTTCAGGATGCCTTTCAACGATTTCCTTAGCACTCGCAACCACTCGTTCTACAAACTGGTCTTGACTTTCCCCACCAAACTGGGCATAGTGGTCCCCAAAATGCCCCTGAATTTGAATTTTAGGATGAAGATACTCCGGTTGCCCCTCAAAGATACCGAAGTGCATCTCTTTAAGTCCCTTAACACGTTTATAATCAGTTCGCCCAGTAGCCAATTCAAGCGTATCAGAAGCTCTTTCAGTAGTCGTGCAATAATACTGATCAAAAGTCAAACCATGTTTTTCAAAATAGGCACGCACCTGACGAGCTTGGTCCTGACCTTTTTCAGTCAAAGGGGAATCACACCAACCTTGAATTCGATTGAGTGTGTTAAAAAGTGTTTGTCCATGTCGCATTAAATAGAATCGTGTCACTCTTCACCTCCATAGATATACTCTTCTTCTACTGGATTATAAACTGAGACCAGTTCAAATTGACCTTGGTCATAAGTAAAGTGTAAAATACAACAATTTTTAAGACCACGAATATCTGGAACAGGATCTAAAACACGTCTACAGAATTGCAAAATAGATGGACCATGACTAACCAGCAAGGACTTAGAACCATCGGCCACACTCTCCATGATGGCCCTAATCGTCAACTCCATACGATCCCGGACCTGGCTCGTACTCTCGCCACCAAATTGAACAAAGTAATCACCAAAGCCTTGTCCATCAGGTAGGGTTTTAGGAGTAAGATACTCTGGCTGCCCTTCAAAAGCACCAAAATCCTGTCCTTTAAGACCTTTAAGTCTTTCATAATCTGTTCGTCCAGTCACAATTTCTAGAGTATCACTAGCTCTCTCAGAGGTTGACGTAAAGACATGATCAAAAATTGGCTCTTGCTTGGCTAGATACTGACCAGCCTTTTTAGCCTGTCCAATCCCGACTTCCGTCAAAGGGGCATCGCAGACCCCCTGAAGCCTATGCTGAACATTAAATCGTGTTTCTCCATGCCTCATTAAATAAAATTCTTTCATAATGTTACCTCTAAACCAGAAATCGGATCAATCACCTGAAGAAGCTCCAATTGACCTTGGTTATAATCATAAACACAAATATTACAATTCCCAAAACGCACTCCTTCAGGAAAGGCTAAGTCCATGGTAATGATTAATCCCCATAAAGCCGCCCCATGACTGACAAATAGGAGATTCTCAGCACCATCTTTAGTGTGTTCTTCTGCTTTTTCTAAAACAGTCTTTAAAACTCTCTGTCCAACCTTGCGAATATCTTCGCCACCGTATGGGACCAAGAGATCTTCAAAGGATCGTGAACCTGGACGATGTTTGGGTAGGAGATGCTCTGGTTGAGCTTCAAAAGACCCAAAATTCATTTCTTTAATTCCCTTAAGCTGGGTTACAGTGTACTCAGGCGCCACAATCTTTGCCGTGTCAGTTGCTCTCTCTTGCGTAGATGAATAGACAGCATCAAAGGAAATACCTTTCTTCGCAAAGTACTGCTTAGCTTGTTCTGCCTGACAGATTCCATTTTCAGTTAGGGGAGAGTCACACCATCCCTGAACACGCTTTTGTGTATTAAATAATGTCTCACCATGTCGCATTAAATATAATTTCATTTCTTTACCACCCTTTTTTACTATAAACCTAAATAATCTTCTAAGATAGTCAAGACACCTTGATCCTTATGATGCGGTGCTACTTGGTCTGCCACTTGCAAAAGAGCAGGGCTGGCATTTTCCATCGCATAAGAATGACTAGCCATACGCAGGAGCTCAATATCATTGTCACCATCACCAAAAGCCATAACATTTGCCTCATTCAAGTCCCAATGGTTAAGAAGCTGCTTAAGCCCCCAAGCCTTGTGCATGCCTTTTTGAATGAAGTCAATAGCACCAAAACCGCTTGGAACAGCGACAAGATTACCATCAAAATCACGATTAAAGGCTTGCGAAACCTGATTAGCCTCTTCAGGACTCAGCAACATGGTGATCTTTATGAAATCATCCTCTAAATCCTCCAACCTATTCAAACGGTGAATGGATGCTTCCATAGCGGCTTGCTCTTCTTCTGTTATCATCTCTTTACCAAAATGTAGTTTCGTTCCTGATAGCATATAAGCAGATTTAGCACCATTAAATATAGTCGGTTTATCTAACAAATCATAATTAAAATAGCTTAGTAATTTTTCAACATCATTAAATGCCATAAACTCCTGACACAGAAGCTTGCCATAGCTAATCACCTGACCACCATTTTCGGCTACAAAATGCAGGCGGTCAAAAGTCTCCGCAAACATCGGTTTAAGGCGACTCATACTATTACCTGATGCAACAACAAAGTGCATATCACACGCAGCCATGGCATCCAAAATCTGACTAAAACGCTCCTTATCATAGCTCCCTTTATCGTCTAAAAATGTTCCATCCATATCTGATGCAATCACCTTAATGGTCATAAAGCACCTCCTTGACTAACTTATCCCTATTATAACCCTTTTGGAAAACGCTTACCAGTACCATACTAGGAAAAACTGATACTATTCTTGGATATTTAATGGTCTTAGGATTGTTTTGTAAGCCTAGATTGTTTATAATTATAGTATGAAATTGAAGAATATTTTAAGAATACTATTTTCTCTTCTAATGATAGGTGCCATAGTTGGTGGACTGCTCTACCTCACCATCTATTTCAACAATCGAGATATTAAGAAACTTTCCATCCCATCAAATAAGGATGGATTGAACTTTACCATAAAGAATAAAGAACTCTTAGATCAGTCTGTCTTACTTGAAAAAGGCAATATTAAAAATGTAGACATGCAGATTCTCTCCTTCAAGAAGGACGGAAAGTATGTCCTACAAAAAGGAAGAACCGAAGATAATAATCCTGAACTCACTGAGCAAAGTATTAAGTACGAAGCTAAGCGACGAGAAGCTCTTGCTCTTATTAACTCTGGTTTTTGGTCTTACGAAGGGCTGGATCGTCCTTTCGCTCAAAAGGAAATCGAATTGGGCAAAACAGGCCTTCTATATGGAGATGATCAAAATAATATCACTGCTGGAACCTATCCAAATATCGACACAGCTAAAATGTTTACCCACATGGGAAGCAACGGTTGGGATACAGGTGCCTTTGGTATTCTCATTAAAGATAAAAAAGTAGATAAAACCTGGGAAAAAGGTGATCCTGACCAACCAAATGCTCGTTCCATTTACGTAGAGACCTATGATGGTATTATCCGTATTATCCAAACCTATGGCCACAACTCCCTCAATAAAGGCTTGAATCACGAAGACGTCTATAAGCTTTTAAAAAATATAGGCTACTCGAATATTCGTCTTGCCTTCCTACTAGATGGTGGTGGAACAACTCGTATGTACACGCGATCTGATAATGGTAAGGAAAAGGTTGCTGGTGCCTTTGTCGACAATAGAACCTATATTGAGTACCTCTACCTCACCAAGCGTGATACTAATGCTGCTGATCCAAATATATGGCGAGATCCAGAGCTCGTAAAAGCTGGTAAGTCCAAGTCAATCACTTACGACGACTATATTCAAGCAATCTACTCAAATGGCAAAGTCCCAGGAACCCAATACCAGTTTGAAGTCTCCAAATAATGCAAAAAATCCTCACTAAAATGAGGATTTTTTATCTTATTTCAAATTATTTAATGCAGTAAGTAGGTAGTGACCATCACGAATACCTTTACCGACACGCTTGGTATTTTCAACCAAATCTTGGTAATCAGTATCTGAAAGATTGTCAATTGTCGCCTTCAATTCATGAAGTGACTCTACTGCAATTCCACAGCCGTTCTCAAGCACAAAATGAGATAAGGCTGACTGTTTCCAAACCACAAGCGGGAATCCTGAGGCCAAGTAAAGTGACGCCTTGTGAGAGTTATTATAGCGAAGGTACTCGCCGAAAACACCACTACATGTCTCAGCACTGTCGCCATCCCAGACAAGCCCAAAACCACCCTCAAGGGCTGCAGGAAGCTCATCAGGTAGGAAGGAACCAAAGTAGTTCTCATTCTCAAGAGCTCTGCTTTCGTCGAAGCCGACACCATAAAGGTTATAAGCAGGTTCTGCAGGAAGAGAGTAAAGGTAACCAGCTTTTTCTTGTGCCAAGTTACCAGCTACAATAATTGGCTGATTCTTCGTGAAACCTGATTTCTCTTGGAAATTTGGAATCAAATAGTCGAAAATGCCAAGGCTAACAATCTTATCTGCCGCAATCCCTTTATCTACCAATACAGATTTCATGATTGGATTGTGGGCAATAATGCCATCAGCTGCAGCAAGAAGACCTGATTCTTGAATTTGAACCCGAATCTTATGTTTCAAAGGTACTGTATCCAAATTGGCATAGCGTAAAACTTCCAAATCGTGGATAATAAAATGAACTTTTACGCCTTTTTTCTGTGCTTTCTTTACATGATGTGTTGTGAAAAAACTATGATGAAGCATTGGGAACTGGATAAGTAGCTCATCACCTTGCTTTAGTTGATTCAAGGCCTGTCCAAAAGCCTTCGATTTATGAAGTTGTGCTTTAAGTGTACTCATCTCGTACCAATTATCAACTGAAAGAACCAAGGCTTGATAACCTTCTCTCTTTACAATTTCTTCAACATCATTACGTGCCTTATTACCGGCATTTTTAACATTGTTATCGTGTAAAAATTCTTCTTTTAAATAGTATTTCATCTCTTATTTCTCATTTTTCAAAAGCCGATTTTTCAGGATAGCGTTCTTGTAAGATTTCCTTAAAACGAATGATATTCTCCTCTTTAAAGTCAACTTCATCATTCACACAAAGCAATTTTTTATGTTTATCTTTAAAGATACTCTCTAACCTATCTATTTGATGTAAATTTATCGTTTCACCAAAATTCTTTGATATAGGATAAAACTGATTACTTTCAATATGCCAATACTGACAGATATATTGATTAACGTCTACTTCGTAGTTTCTAATTTTATTTCGTGACGTTCTATCTAAGGTTTCTCCCTCAATTTGCCATAAATTCGCCAAGGTGCTTTTTTTCATTGGTGTAGCTAAATGGTTGTTCACATAGCCAGTTGGCCCCCATGGCAAAAGTAGCAAGTTTTTCAAAACTAAATGCCCATAGCGGTAGTTAAAAAATTTCCAAGGTGAGGACTTTAGGGCCTTCTTATTAGGAAAATGACGATAAATTAACTCAACATTTTTGTAATATGTATTTGTATAAGCTGACCAAGGAACCAAAGCATCATATACAGCAAAAAGCTTAGGTTGACCATTTTTATAAAAATCCGAAGGTTGACTATCTCTAATCAAGTACACATCATCATTGAAATAGAGATAGTTTTCCGACAAGCCTTCAATACGATGGAGATTAAGCTCAATGGCCGCAGAATTATAGGTAGGCAAGTACTCTTTAGGCATAAATTCCTTATGAGTAATCCATCTAAGTTTTGGATGATCCAAGTTCAACCATTCCGGTTTTTGACCATTGGTGACTAAGTAAACATTATTTACCCAAGGAGCATGCTTTTCAATCATTCGAAACCAGTAATTAAAAATTCCAAATTCACGGTATCTTAAATCTCCATCAACTAATTCATTAGAAACTGAGATTTGGCCTGTTACTTCTTGTTTCTCACGGATAAACTCTGGATCGCTACCATCAACCCAGAGAACAACGATATCAATCTTTTCTTGTGTCATCTAGTAAATTCTTTCTCAACGACTTCCAAGGCACGCTCAATAACCACGTGCATGTCGTAGTATTTATAGTCTGCAAGACGTCCACAGAAGATAACCTTGTCATTTTTCTCAGCTTCTTCTTGGTACTTAGCAAACATGGCATTGTTCTTTTCATCATTGATTGGGTAGTATGGTTCATCTCCACGTTTCCAATCAGCTGGGTATTCACGTGTGATAACTGTCTTAGGTTGTGTACCATACTCGAAGTGCTTATGCTCAATGATACGAGTATAAGGAATCTCACGCTCTGTGTAGTTGACCACGGCATTTCCTTGATGATTTTCTTCATCCAAGACTTCGTGTTCAAAACGAAGACTGCGATACTCCAACTCACCATGTTTATAATCAAAGTACTGGTCAATCATTCCTGTAAAGACAACTTTATCAGCTGAGCTTTCCAGCTCTTCACGATTGGCAAAGAAGTCAACCCCAAGTTCTACTTCTACATCACCAAGCATATTTTCAATGATGACATTGTAACCACCGATTGGAATCCCTTGGTAACGGTCATTAAAGTAGTTATTATCAAAAGTCAAACGAACCGGAAGACGTTTGATGATAAATGGTGGAAGGTCTGTTGCAGAACGTCCCCATTGTTTTTCAGTGTATCCTTTGATCAACTTTTCGTAGATATCTGGACCAATCAACTTGATCGCTTGTTCTTCCAAGTTTTTAGGCTCAACATCTTTCATATCAGCCGTTTGCTCAGCAATCTTGTCCTTAACTTCTTGAGGAGTCTTAGTGCCCCACATAGCATAAAATGTATTCATGTTAAATGGAAGGTTGTAAAGACTGCCCTTGTAGTTAGCAATTGGTGAGTTGATATAGTTATTAAACTCACCAAATTGGTTGACATAATCCCAAACTTTTTTATTTGAGGTATGGAAAATGTGAGCACCATACTTGTGAACGTTGATACCTTCAACATCTTCACAGTAGATATTGCCACCGATGTGATCACGCTTGTCAATCACTTTTACTTTTTTGCCACGTTTTGTAGCTTCATGTGCGAAGATTGCTCCAGACAAACCAGCACCAACGATAAGATAATCGTACATATTTTTCTCCTTAGTTTTTCATTAACTGTTGCTTCAAGTCTTTCATATCAACGACACGTAAGACAATAATCAAGACGATATAAATGATAGCACCGACAAGAGCATCTACTGCTACATTTAGCATTGGTTTCAATTGAACAAACATCTTAAAGACAAAGAGTCCAAGGTACATGACAACTGATGCTAAGATAATTTTTGACATGGCTGGAAGGATTGACACATCTTTGATGAATCTCCTTGAAAAATTCAATTGAATAACCCATACCAAAGCCTCTGTTAAAACTGATACAATTGAGGCCCCGACAAAGCCAAATGGAGGAATTAACAAGAGATTAAGTCCAACACTGACAACAGCCGGAATAGTCGTAGAGAGCATAAACTCACGATGTTTATTGTGTGGAATCAAAATCTGGATTCCCATAATATTCGTCCAACCGATAAAGAACATCCTAAAGACCATAATAGCAATGGCAAGATAAGCCTCTTGGAAATCTTTCCCTAGGAAGAAACTCACAAAGTCCTTATTAACAATCAAGAGACCTGCTATTATCGGGAAAATCACAAGATTATAAATCAAGAAAGACAACTCATGCATCTTGTTAACGGCCTTATGATTTCCGCTAGATAAAAGACCAGATACCCTAGGAAGCATTACACTACCTAAAGACGTCACTAGTGTTAAGAGGATATTGATAATCTTCAATGCCTGGTCATAAATACCGACGTCATTGGTAGATGACAAGGCACCCAACATCGTACGATCCAAAGTCACGTATAGTGAAATGGCAACCTGAGGGAGAAATAGCAAAATAACAGGTTTAAGATGTTTCTTAGCATAGGATAAATCAAATTGTGGTTCTCCAATGTAAGGTCTCGCTGGTAACCACATACTTAATTGCCCAAGCAATTCAAAGAAGGTCAATAGGAAAACATAGAGATACAAATCACCAGGTGTTTTCACAAAAAGGAAGATAGAAATAACTCCTAAAACCTTTACCGTTGTATTCCTTGCGGTAATACGACGAAAATCCTCCAAACCTTGGAATAACCAAGAAATATCCATTCCTTTCGATATCAAGCTTAATCCTAAGATATAAGCCACCATATTTTGCATACCAGGAAAGAACAAACATAATGATGTATACAAGACAAGAGACAAAATAGTCGCAATCAATTGGAGGGTATAAATACCCCAGAAATTTTTACGAATATCCTTTCGATGTCCTGAAATCTCCTTAGTACCATAGTTAGCAACACCTAAAGTTGCCAAAAGAATAAAGTAGGTCACAATCGAATTAAAGTAACCATAAGTACCTAAATCCTTTGAACTAAAAATCCTAGTAACATAAGGTGTCGTAATGATTGGTAAAACAATTACCAGTAATTGATAGGAAAGATTGTAGGCGTAATTTTTTAAAACTTTCATTCTACTCTCCCATTTTTACTTGCAATTCCTAGTGTCGTAGATGCAAATAAAATGTAGAAAAAGATGTTGTACGATGGTCTAATCCAAAATGCTTCAATCATACAATTCCATGTAATCAAAGATAGTAAAGTTAAAATCAAGTAATTTCCTTGTCGATAGATAACCCAAGATCTTACTAAATATAATATAACCAGAAGAATTACTGCAACACTTCCATAATAGAACAACATCTGAATATATGAGGAATCTACATAGTTATAACTTAAGACTGATTCCGTCTTACCACCGTAACCGATAAATTTTACCTCTGGGTTACCAAACAAACGTACAGCATAAGTTTTTAAGGCATCGTTTCCTAGTCTCAACCGCATACTAACCAAATTATTAGCGGCAACATAGAATGGACTTGACCATGTAAAGTTTTTCGTTAAGTAATACATAATCCCAGATGACGCTAAAATTGATACTGGAAGTATGCCAAAAATCATACGATGTTTATTTTTATTGAAATAAAAGAAAGCAAATATAAGGATTGAAATTACAATAGACATTGCATTCAAACGAGCATCACAAAACTTAATAATAAATGCTGCAAGACCTAATCCTAAAATTGAACGGGTAATAAGGAAACGATTTCTATTTAGATAACATAAAGCAACATATAAATAAAAACAATGTGATGCAAAATCCGTTGGATAAATGAAGCCAAATGAGTTTCTGGTCACAACACCTGTATTTCTCATTTGTATGAACTGCAAGTTTGGAATAACATGAACTAATGATAATAGTACAGTTCCTAATATAAAGGGAATCACTACTGCACTATAGACTTTTAAAATAAAATCCATGTCCATATCATATAAAGAAACAAGCAAAATCATATAAGCAAGGAAACTATAATTCTTCATTTGTAAAGCAACAAGAAAGCCTACAATTAGAAGTAAAGGTGCAAAAATCAAGTAGTTTATAGAAAATTTCTTAATGTCTTTAAAACGAATTAACAAACATAAAGAAACAAGTACAGATATAGAACTCGGTATAGTTGGAACCAATCTACCTAACATAGTTGTACCTAACATATCTACAGCTACTATAAATGCTAATACAAAACCAACTAATAATTTTTCTGCTTCAATACGAAACATTTTAACTCCTTTTAATTAACGCCTGAACCTTTTTAAGAAACAGAACAGTACGGTACATTTTATGTTTTAGTAAATATTTTATGAAAGGTTTCAAATCGTTTTCTTCTGTATAAATAAATGATTTGATGACTTTATTTTCACAAATATCCTTTACATATTTTAACTTTATACTGACTTGAGTATTTTGTTTGGAGATATTATAAATATTACTCATTAAGATTCGTGACTTAATTGTTTTATCAAAACCTGAACTATTCAAATTCCAGTCAGAAAGTAGATCATCAACCATCTTCAATTCTTGAAGCTGATACTGAAGACGCTTGGGTTTATAGCCCGACATAGCAGAACCTTTTCTACCAATGACATAAACATAGTAGGAATCTTGAGAAAGAGAAATCTTGTTGACTTCACGATAAACATCAAGATTAAAGCGGACATCTTCACCTAACTCATACTGCTCAAAAGAGAGGTTATTTTCAAGAAGAAATTCTCTGCGATATATCTTATTCCAAACTGTGTAAAGCATATCCGATAGGAATAGTTCTTTAAATATCTTGATAAAACCATCCTTGTCGTAATTCCCTTTAAATGGAAGTGACTTTTCAGTACGCTGCTTCTCAGTTAAATCTTCCTCAAAAGAATTGTAATAACTAAAAACAGCCAAATCCATATCTAACACTAGCTTATCAGCAAAATCAGCAAAGAGATTACCAACAAGATAATCATCACTATCAACGAAGTAGATAAACTCTCCCCTGGCTTTGGACAAGCCAAAATTACGTGCCGAACCAACACCGTGGTTCTCAATATGATAGACTGAGATATTTGAGTACTCGTTAGCATAAGTATCGCAAATACTGCCACTACTATCCGTAGACCCATTGTCTACCACTATAATTTCCAAGTCATCATAGTTCTGAGAAATAATACTTTTTAAACAACGGTCAATATATTTCTCAACATTATAAACTGGAATAATAACAGAATATTTCAAAATAGACTCCTAAATCATATCAGAAAATGTTTTGAATACTGAAAGCCAGTTTTAATACTTTAAGTCTAAACAGTATATATTTTAACTTATTTGGTTGATTTTTCATTTGAGAAAGAGAAACACTATTCTTAAGTAACTCTTGTTTCACTTGATTAGTAATGTCTATATATTTTTTATCTAATTCAGATTTATATAAACTTGCCAACATATGAGTCAAGCCATTCACATAATATAGCTGTGAAGTTTGTAATTCTTCTTGATTTAATTGTGAACGAACAAAATCAGAATAGAAAATATCTTTATAAAATTCAAACATATCACTAAACTTCTGCTCATTCCAAGACTGTGTAATGGAATCAGGATTATCAATTAAATAGTGATAATACTTTTGATTGGTAGCAAAGACATTCTCAGCTGAAAGAAAAAGCTTGTAATTCGTTCCCAAGTCTTCATAATATTTTCCTTTTGGAAAAGAAATATTATTATCAATAAATAGAGACTTTTTATAAACTTTGTCGTTGGCAAAACCTGTGATATAACTATGCTTGAGCACTTGGACAAAAGCATCTTTACCTTCAAACACTTGAGTTACTAATGGATCTGAAACTATAGGATCTTCTTCACCCTTCACAAACTCACGGTTAAAAGAAACGATATCAAACTCTTGGGATTCCAACACCTCTGCTAATTCTTTAAATGTTTGTGGTTCAAGCCAGTCATCAGAATCAGGGAAATAAACATAATCACCCTTAGCATGTGAAATACCAGTATTGCGAGCTTCAGAAAGCCCTCCATTTTTTTTATGAATCACTGAGATAAAGTCATAAACTTTAGCATAATCATCACAGATTTGAGGAGAGCTATCAGTACTTCCGTCATCTACAAGTAAAATATCATAATTATGCCACCCTTGGACAAGTACGCTTTCTACGCAACGTTTTAAATACTTTTCGACATTATAAACTGGAATGACAACAGTTAAAAGTGGTTTCATGGATTCTTCACCTAAATTTTTATTTTATGTTAAATCTTCCCCACCCTTATTCAACCAGGTAACAGCATTAAAATAGCGGTGGTAAGTTTTCAAATCAATCCCAACATGTCCTTGCTTCTCTGCTGATTTGAAATGAACCAAGGAAGGTAGATCACTATAATTCTTAGAAGAGAAGATGACCTTACTCTTATATGGAAGTTCTTCAAACTCTTTCATCAGCTCGTAAGTACAAGCATCATTATCATTGAACTTGAAATACAAATTATCCCAATGTATTCTTTCTAAACGACGATTCCATTTTTGAGTTGCTTCTTCCTCATCTGCATAATGCAGGAAATGAAGTTCAATATCATCAAGAAGTGCCAGGGGATAAGCATTATCAAAATCTTTGATGTATTTCGATTCCTGAACAAATGTCAAAGGGATATTACCACTCAAATAGTGTTTTAAATTCTTGAGCATCTTGATGTAATCAGGAGAAAAGACAAACATCCCTACAAATGGAGTTTGATAAGGCAAGCCCAATTCCTGATAGACTTTTCCAGCCCAACAATTATCACAAATGATCGTAAAATTTTTATTCTTAAGTCTTCGTCTAGGAATAAAATTAATAATTGGATAAACGATTGGTTTTAATTTATTTTTTAGTATTTCGCTGTTCATATTAGTACTTCTTAGTACTTCTTAGTACTTCTTAGTACTTCTTAGTACTTCTTTTTATTTCTTATATAGTTCTGAGAAATTACGAATATAACTTTGTAATGAGAAGAGTTCTTTTTGGCGTTTAACAGAGGCCTTACCAAACTGCTCTCTCTTCTCAGTGTTATCAGCCAATTCTTGGATGGCCTTAGACAATTCTGCAGGCTGATTTGGTGTGGCAAGAAGACCGTTTTCACCTTCCTTAACCATTTCACAGACACCACCATGACGGTAGCCGACTACAGGTTTGCCACAAGCCATTGATTCGAGAACTACGGTTGGTAGAGGATCTGGATTGGTACTTGGCAAGACAAAGATATCAAACATATTATAGAGCTCTGTCGTCTTGCTATAATAATCGATACGTTTGATTTGTCCAGCTACTGGTGAGTCTGATATAGCCTTTTCCAACTCATCAACACGCCACTCTTCACCTTCAAAAGCACTCCCTGCCAGAAAGGCTACTGCTTTTGGATTAGCCTTTAAGATTGGAGTCACTGCTTCCAAGAAATCGCCTTGACCTTTCCAAGCATTCACTCGACCAACCATTCCGATAACCAAGGCATCCTGTGCGATACCAAACTGGTCACGAACTGCGCTGGCGTCCATTTCATGATAGACGGCATTGTCAACACCATTATAGATGACCTGAACTTGGTCATTTTTTACAAAGCGAGACTGCTTCACGTGGTTGGCCACAGCATTTGAAACTGTCACAATCGTATCAGCATAACGCCCCATCAAAAAGTTGATGAAATCAGAGATTGCTTTTGGTTTGACGATAATCTCGTGAACATGCCAAATCAAAGGAAGTTTCAACTTACGTTTGAGATAAATTCCCTCAAGTACCGCAGTCGTATTATTGTGAATAAGAGTAATGCCATTTTCCTTAGCATATTTAGCAATTTGCTTTGAATAACGATTATAAGAGCCAAAATACTCAAGAATTCCCTTAGGATTAAAATACTTCCGGCGCAAGATTGGATAATCGATAACTTTTACCTTAGCACCAACCTTTTCCAATGCACCCACTAAGACGCCATCGTTGGGCAAGATGACATGAGCCTCAAAGGCTTCTTTATCCAATCCTTTAATAAGCTCCAACAAAACCTTATCAGCACCATACATTTCGGCACCAGCGTGAAGATATAAAATTTTCTGCATTTCTATCCTTTAAATACTTTCTCGTAGTCTGTAACAATTTTTTCCCAAGTAAAGGCTTCTTCGATACGTTTACTTGATTTTTGATTGAGGTCTGCGATAGCTTTTTCATCCAATTGTTCAGCTTGATTAATGACACTTGCCAATTGGTCTTTTTTCCAATAGAGAGCACCATCTTCACCGACTTCACGGTTAAAGCCAACATCCAACAAGAGATTGAGCTTAGTTGACTCAAGTGCCTCAAGAAGTGATGGATTGGTTCCACCTACCTCATGACCATGGAAATAAGCAAAGGCATTCTCACGAATGTACTTGAGCAATTCTTGGTCATAAACAGTTCCGACAAACTTCACACGAGGATCCTTGTCAAAACTAGTTTCCTGACGCAACTTGTCGTAAAATTTGTTTTCTTCAACATTGGTAATGAGAACAAAATCCTTATCGGAGCTAGACGCCATAAAACCACGAATCATAGCCTCATAGTTATTTTCAGGCACAAAACGTCCTACAACGAGATAATAATTGTTTTCGATAACACCCTTTTCGAAGTACCATGTGCGTACCTTATCATCAACCTTAGTCAATCGAGATTTAGTTGTATCAGTTCCATAGGCAATATAGGTTGTTTGAGGACGATACTTCGCATAATCATTTTGAATATAAGATTCAATGTTTTTACTATCACAAATCAAGAGATCTGCATGTTTAACCATGAGTTGCTCTGAAATTTTCCAATACTTACGAACCGGAAGACTCCACTTTGCACGAAGCCATTCATGACCATCCGGGTTAACCATAAGGGTACCACCGATAGCCTTGATTTTCTTTTTAATACCTGAGATAAATGGACCAATTCGACAGGCCAAAACATAAAAAATCGGTGCTTGGTCATTATTTTCCTTAGCAATCTCAATGGCTTTATTAAGAGCTGCGATGTCATAAGCGATGGCACGTGCAGGCCCGAAATTTGGGACATCAATATTGTAGCATTTAGCACCGTTATGTTCGAAAGTATCTGCTGTAATTCCTGATTTAGCAGAATTTTCACGCATACAAGCTACATAATATTGGATATCTTTGTCTTGTTGGAACTCTGTCAACTTCTCAACAAAGGTCTCAAATCCACCATATTTTGCTGGAATTCCCTTAGAACCAACGATATAAACTGTTTTTGTCATTTAATCACCATTAAAAGAAATGGAGAAAGCCATCACTTTGCTCCATCCTTCATTACTACTACTTTAATTGTTTTCAATAAGATTTTGATATCGCGCCAGATTGTCCATCCGTCCATATAAGCAACGTCTAGTTTTACAACTTCATCAAAATCGGTAATTTCACTTCGACCGCTTACTTGCCAAAGACCAGTAATACCTGGTTTAAAGCTGAGGCGACGTTTTTGTTCCGGTGTATAAGATTCGTACTCATCCAATGTTGGTGGACGTGTTCCTACCAAGCTCATATCACCTTTTAGAACATTCCAAAATTGTGGAAGTTCATCAAGACTCGTTTTACGAATGAAATGTCCAATTTTGGTAATACGTGGATCATTTTCCATCTTAAACATACCACCAGACATTTGATTCTGTGCCATCAAATTCTTCTTGATTTCTTCAGCATCCACTCTCATAGAACGGAATTTATAAAACTTGAAGATACGTCCATTTTCTCCCACACGATCTTGAGCAAAAATAGCTGGTCCTCCATCTTTACGAATAAGAGGATAAAGGAAGATTCCAACAATACCACAGAGCACCAAACCAACTAGAGCTCCACAGATATCGAGGAAGCGTTTCGCCAAGATATCTCCATAGCTATAAAAATGCGTAGAAAACGTAACAACTTTGAAAGGACCCAATTGTTGGATACGTTTTTCACCCTGACTCATAAATTCAAGGGCATTCAAATTAATAGAAACTGGAATTCCCATGAGCTCAAAAGGTGATGCATAATCCCAAATCTTATACTGCTCACTTGGCAGATTAATCAAAACTTGGTCTACTACTGAGTGTGTCGCATATTCAATCAAATTTTCAGGTTTAACACTCTTGATAAAAGGATCAGTGAAATAAGGATTATCCAAGACACAAACGGCTGTAATCCTACCATCCATATTGTCTTTCATACGAGACAAAACATTTTCAAGACGTGCCTGATCAGAAATCAAGAGAATATTCTTGTTACTTTTACGACGTGTATAGATAGAAGAGCGGAAATACTTAAGAACAGTATTTGTAACGTATAAGAGAACACCTGAAATCAGAGTAACATAAAGAAGTCCGCGACGTGAGATAGAAAAACTTCCATCTGCAAAAAACGAGAGGAAAGTTGCAATTAGAGCAAATATGAAACAATATTTGACAGTTGCAATGAGTTCATCCAAGTAGCCTCTATACTTAAGATTTTCATAATAACTACTGATATAGTAAGACACTACATGTACGACACCTAAAAGGACAATGCTTCCTTGGGTAATCTCTGTATATGGTATTTTACTAGCTACCATGGCTGCGAAAACAACCACAACCAACTGTATAATACCAATTTCAATGCGACGAATTTCTTGTTTTTCTTTCACTCTAAACCCCTTTTTAATCTGTTAAAGTATAAGGAGCCGCATCATCCCCATTAATGCTATCCTTTTCTACGACGATGTGCTCTTGAATGACCTTCTTTTTGGTCAGATTTTTTTCCATACTCGCCATATGATCCGTAAGAACCATATGATCCATATTTATCAACTGTCATGTCGACTTTATTAAGGACGACTCCTAAGAACTGTGAACCACTTTGTTCCAATTGTTCAACGGCCTTAGTTACGAAACGTCGTTTAATTTTTCCAGCTGCTGTAACCAAAAGACTGGCATCAGCCTGATGGGCAATAATAACAGCATCAATGACCAAACCAATTGGTGGCGTATCAATGATGACATAATCATAACGACTACGAGCAACTTCCATCAAATGTCTAAAATTGTCATTTTGCAAAAGACTTGTTGGATTAGGTGGTACAGGACCAGATGCAATGACATCCAAACCTGAAATATCAGTTTGACAAATCGTTTCATTTAAATCAGCATTTCCAGAAAGGAAATTTGAAAGGCCTTTATAAGGCTCATTTGATTTAAATGTACCTGACAAAACAGAGTTACGGGTATCCGCATCAATGAGAAGTGTTCGGAGCCCAACACTAGCAAATGAAATCGCCAAGTTAACAGATGTCGTTGATTTTCCTTCACCAGCTTCAACAGAGCTAACCGCAATCACTTTCATCTGTGTACCAGAAAATTGAATATTTGTGCGAATGGCATTGTAATACTCTTCTGTTTGTTTGGCAAAGTTTACTTTAGATTTTACTAACCTTAATAGAGTCATTTCTTCTCCTTAAATTTTATCTGTATCAGGGACAATTCCAAGAAGTGTCATTCCAAGGGCATCTTCCACATCTTCTGGGCGGCGAATACGATCATCTAGGATTTCACGTACCAATACACCAACAACTGCAAGGAAGCCTCCAAGCAATGCTCCAAGAAGCACGTTACGTTTGATATTTGGTGAAGATGGTGACTCTGGCAATTTAGCTTCTTCAAGTGTGGTAACATCTTCAACTTTTGTCACGTTCTTGATTTTTTCTGAAGCAACTTCACGAACCTTATTGGCAAGTGTTTGCGCATCTTGACCAGTTTTAGCATTAACAGAAATTGAGATAAGACGAGTATCAGTAGGAATATTAACTGAAATCATTTTAGCAAGTTCTACTTCTGTCATATTCAATTTTTCATCTTTGATAACTTCTGACAAGACATCGTTCGATGTAATAATTTCTTTGTAGTCTTTTGTCAAAAATGTACCGGCCTGCAAATCTTGAGCAGAAAGGTTTTTGCCATCGTTAGCTTGATTAACCACATAGATACGTGTAGACGACGTATATGTTGGTTGAATGAGGAAATAAGTTCCCAAGAAGGCAAAGACAGCGACATAGAAGGCTGTAAATAGAATAAATACCTTTTTAGTCCAAAGTTTGTGCAATAATGCAAGCACGTCGATTTCAACACGCTTCGTGTTTTCCTGAGTCATAGTTTCTCCTATATGTATTGATTTTCAAGTAGTGTTTGTGGATTTTCAATGAAAAGGTTACGAGCACGTCGCGTTCCGTAAGTCTTTTCAATAATAGCGTAGGCATCTTTCATAAATGGTGGTCTTGGACCAAGATTATGCATGTCACTAGCAACCATATGAACCAAATTTTTTTCCAAGAAATAACGAACACGTTTCTTTCTTACTTTATCTTTATCGCCAAAGAGCTTTGGTTTGAGGACATGTGAGCTATTGACTTGAGTATAGCAACCCATATTGATGATTTCTCGAACACGGTCAGCATTTTCTTCAAGTGCATCATAGCGCTCAATATGAGCAACAATTGGTGTCACCCCTGCTCGTAAAACATTGCTAAGCCCACTATGAATTTCTTTCCAAGAGGTGCGAGCACTAAACTCAATCAAAGCAAATTGAGTGTTGTGCATGCGTGGAATGAGATTCTTTTCAAGCTTCTCCACAATGTCTGAGGTGTAATAAAGTTCACCACCATAATAAATAGTTAAGTCTGGATAAAGTGCTTCTGCTTCTTCTTTTACCTTAGAAAAGTTTGCAAAGATTTTATCCTCTGGGGTTTCAAACATTCCCTTACGACGATGGGATGTTGAAACAATCGTACGCACTCCTTGCGCATAGCTTTCGCCAATGAGGTCAAGACTTTCTTCTAAAGTTTTAGGACCATCATCAACATCAAAAACAATATGTGAGTGAACGTCAATCACTTATTTTTCCTCCATCAAATTTTTGATAGCTTGAGAGGCACTTTCCACACTAGAATCATCCAGTTTCATCATGTAGAGACTAGAATTTGGCATAGCATAAGAGGTCAATTGTCCAGTTGAACCTGTACCTGTTACGGCTTGAGAAGTCACCGTAAATTTAGAACCTGAATCAAGTTGTGTATTGGCCAAAGCATTAATGGTATCTAAAGACATATTCGTTTGAACAGAGTCTTGAAGATTGTTAACAATTGAAGTAAAGTTTGATACTGATTTTAGTGAAGCTAACTTGTTTACAATCGCAGAAATCACTTTTTCTTGGTTCTTACCACGGTCATTATCTCCTCCATCCAAACTATAACGCTCACGAACAAAGCCAAGGGCTTGTTCAGAATTCATTTGGATATCTCCAACTGGGAAATCAAACTTCCCGTGAAGACTGGTGAAGGCTTGATCATTATGAACTGTCACACCACCAAGTTGGTCAATCAACTTAAGGAAAGATGTGAAGTTAATTCGTGCATAGTAATCAATCTTAATGCCATAAAGATTTTCCAGAGTTTTTTCAGATGTTTCAACGCCATAAATACCTGCGTGGGTTAATTTATCATACTGGTCTGCCCCACCATCAGGAATCTTAACGTACGCATCACGTGGAGTGGTCGTCAAGAGAATCTTATGTGTGTTCATGTTAACGGTCATAATGATATTGACATCTGAACGTGATACTGTTGAAATTGAACCGTAGGTATCAATACCACTAATATAAATATTGAAGACTTTTGAATCTACTTGTTTTGCAGAATTGTTATTCTTCTTTTTAATTTTATAAGTATAGATTGTTTTTAGATTTGAAGCATAGTTACTATCGACAGACTCTAGTAGGCTAGCATAAGAGCCACTCAAGACCATAGCTTTAGATTTGCCAGACTTAAGATTGTCATAAGCTTCTTGATATGAAGCAACATCATCAACTTTAAGATCAACCTTTTTGTCTTTCTTTAGAGCAGACATTAAGGTGTCGATATTGTTCTTATCAACCTTAGTTGGTGCTTGTACGCTAGTAAGCTGACTCACATCTTTGATGTCACTATCCTTTGGAACTACGATGCTCATTTCCACTTCAGAAAATGCAGCCGTCTGATTCATACGGTTAGTGATATCAATCATTTGTTTAAAACCGAAAATACCAACCAGAGAAACTAGCGAGAAGATAACCAATACAGTCGTTGTCACTAGTGGTGATTTCTTAGTCTTCTGAAGGAAGATGCTAATAGCAAGAACTACCAACAAACCAATGGTGATAATGATGTTCAAAAACCTAAATGATAGGAAATTATAATTGAACATTGTGAATAATAAGACCAATGCTAAAATAGCATACAGAATGGTCAACCCAACGTTGACCATCCCCCACGATCTATTACTCGTACGTTTTTGCTTACGATTCGTACGCGAACTCATATAAATTGCTCCTAAAAATTAAAATTAGACATTTCCCATTATCATTATAACATTACTATAACTTCATTTCAATTGTCATTCTTTTTAAAAAAGAAGAAACCGTTTTTCATTATGATATCAAGCATTTAATTTCTATCATTTTTCATAATATTGTAAACTATTTTTCACATTTTTGGTGCTTAAACTTTAAATTGTCGGATATTTACCTATTTATTATAAGTCTTTTTCTTCCAAATATTTTTATTTTTTTCTAGTAGTTTGAAAATTTTTAACCTATTGATTCTTCGAGTAGATAGTAGTTACAACACAAAAGGACGACCTAATGGCGTCCTTTTACAAATTAGTCTGCAATTAGTGTTTCAAGACCAACTTTCATCATGTCAGTGAAAGTGTTTTGACGTTCCTCAGCTGTAGTGTCTTCATCTGGATTGACCAAACTATCAGAAATAGTCATGATGGCAAGAGCATCTACTTGGTGTTGAGCTGCAAGGTAATAAAGTGCTGCTGCTTCCATTTCAACAGCCTTAACTCCCCACTTACCAAGCTCAATGTTTTTTTCGAAATAATTTGAATAGAAAACATCAGATGACAATACATTACCAACATGTGTTGTCATACCAAGGTCTTTGGCAATGTGGTAAGCCTTATCCAAGAGATTGAAACTTGCAATTTGTGGGAAATCGTATTGTGGCCAATCATTACGGATAATGTTAGAGTTTGTCGCTGCGGCTTGTGCTAGAACTAACTCACGAACGTGAACATCCTCGTTCAATGAACCAGCAGTACCCACACGAATCAATTTTTTAACACCATAGTCAACGATAAGCTCACGCGCATAAATAGAGATAGATGGCATCCCCATTCCTGTTCCCATTACTGAGACACGTTCACCTTTGTATGTTCCTGTGTAACCAAACATGTTTCGAACTTCATTAAAACATACAGCATCTTCAAGGAAATTCTCAGCAATGAATTTCGCACGCAATGGATCCCCTGGAAGAAGAATTTTATCAGCAATCTCTCCTTGCTTAGCAGCAATATGAATAGACATAGTTTATGATACAAAGAGCGACCAGAAAGCGACTGAAAATTAGGAATCTGACGAGAAATCCTGATTTCTCAGTCAGATTATCTATTTTCCGAGCTTTCCGCTCATGTTCAAATCAGAACACATGCTCTACCTTTCTTAATTTTTATTTTTAAATATTTTTCTACTATTATATAGTTATATAGTAGATAAATAACAACTTTAAAAGTGGATTAAGCTTGAGTCAATGAATCAAGGAAATCGTATAACTTTTTGTTCATTTCAGAATAATCGTTGGCACGCAATTGTTCAGGTGTTTGAACAAAAGGTAACTCTTTATTTTGCTTACGTAAATGCTCTTCACCGTCAGCAACTATAAGTAAATCAATAGCTTTAGGATCAAACTCTAAGTGTGCCTGAAAGGCATAATGTTTAGGACTGAAGCGAACAATTTGGCGTGGACAACCTTGACTAGTAGCAAGAACAACTGCATTATCAGTCAATCCAGGCATATCACCATGCCAGTGGCCAGTGTTTAGGGTTTTGCCAAAACCTTTGACATGCTCATCTGCTAAACCTGCCTCAGTTAATGTTACAGGGAAAACACCAATCTCACGTTCTGGACTATGCTCGTACTTACCACCATAGGCAACAGATAAAAGTTGAGCACCTAGGCAAACCCCGACAATATAGATATCAGCAGCAATTGCTTTTTGCATAAATGCAATCTCAGCCTCTGGGTCATAATAAGGAAAGGCCTGACGATTCTCATCAGGTGACTGAGGGCCACCCATCACAATTAGAAAATCAATACCTTCAACAGTTTCAGGAAGAATCTCCTCCTCATAAACCTTGGTTGATGTGATATTATGCCCACGGTTTTGAGCCCATCTTAAATAGGCTCCTGGGACTTCAAACGTTTCGTGTAAGATAAAATGAATATTCATTGTTTTTTCTTCCATCTATTTTTAATTATCCTCGATAGTAGACTCGCTAAGAGTAGTGGTACTGCTACCAGCCCTCCTTGACCAGTAAAACCTAGAACTAAGGCTATCCCAGTTAGAGGAGCATCTAAAGTTGTTCCTAAAAATACGGTTGCACCGAGTAACATTCCTAGAGTAGGATTGAGTGATAAGCCAAAAATCTCAAGACAACTTGTCAATAAGAAACCCAATCCAGCACCTAAAGTAAAGGAAGGGGTTAGGGTTCCCCCATAAGAGCCTGCCCATAAAAGTAAACATACCATAAGACCTTTGACGACAAGGATAAGTGGCAGGTATATTGAAACCCCACCTGAAAATAACCATTGTGCTAGAACCTGACCATTTCCCATGATTAAAGGATAGAAAGCTGCAATCCCACCTAGTACTATATAAGATAGCGGCATGCTCCACAGAATGCGTTTATCAGTAATACGACTTTTGCTAGCCTTTTTGGCTAAGAAGCTAAACATTATCGCCAGCGGAGTTATCACTAATACAAGAGTAATAACCTGAATCAGACTAGCAGGGTCTGAGCCAACTTTACCGACTTGATACATTGCCTCCTTACCGACGATTGGTCGAGAACAATAAGCTGACAAATAGGTTGTCACAAGAATGATAACAATATTTTTTGATTTCCAAGCAACCCCTAAGGTTTCCAGAACAAACAGTGTACTGGCAAAGGGGACTTGGTATACCGCAGCTAAGCCAGCACCTGCCCCGCAAGCAATTAACAATTGTCTATCAACAACATCCAAATGCAAGGCTTTGGATAGACTACCACCAAATAGAGCGCCTAATTCTCGAGGCGCTCCTTCTTTACCAATTGAGGAACCAGCTCCAACGATTGCAACCTGCATCAAAGCATGTAGACTTTGGCCAAGAAAATTTGGACTCTTCTTACCAACGAGTTGCTTAGCCTTACTAATAGAAAGGAGGGACACTCGTCTCTGAAGGAAATACCAAAATAAACTAGCCAAAACACCTACTACAAGCAATACTGCAAATCGTCGAAAGGGGCTTACAGAGTCAAACTGTGACAATAAATCCGATTTATCATTACCAAATACAAGAATCTGTATAAACTCCAAAAGGTAATGACAAAGAATGCCTACCAAACCTGAAGCAATACCGGTTCCAAAAACAGCTAAACTTAACCTAATCGACTTAGGTAATGACGTTATAGGTTTTATTCCCCGAGCTATCATATTTTAGAGTTCAGCAAGAATAGCTTTTAGCAATCCTTTGAAGTCCCCTTTAACACGCTCTGTCACTTCCACCACTTCTTCGTGGTTCAATTCTTCTTGGAAACCAGCCGCAAAGTTGGTAATACATGAAATACCAAGGACTTTCAAACCAGAGTGAGCTGCAACAATAACCTCAGGAACAGTTGACATCCCAACAGCATCTGCCCCTAGTGTCTTATAAGCACGGATTTCAGCTGGAGTTTCATAACTTGGACCAGTCACACCGATATAAACACCATCATCCAATTTAATACCAAGTTTATCAGCCACTTGATGAGCAGTTTCACGATATTCAGGTGTGTAAGCTTTAGACATATCAGGGAAACGTGGACCAAAATCATCCAAGTTTTCACCAATCAATGGGTTTTGACCAGTCATGTTGATGTGGTCAGTGATGGCCATCAAAGTACCTGGACCAAAGCCGATTCCACCTGCTGCGTTGGTTACAACAACACCTTCACATCCAAGTGCTTTCATAACACGTACAGGGAAAGTAACGACTTCAAGCGGATTTCCTTCATAAAAATGGAAACGCCCTTGAAGAGCCAAAACTTTACGTCCAGACAAAGTTCCGTAAACAAGTTTTCCAGCATGACCGACAACCGTTGATTGTCCCCAGTTTGGAATATCCGCATAGTCAATGACAACTGCGTCTTCAACTTCTTCAGCCAACTCACCAAGTCCAGAACCCAAGATTAAACCAAACTCAGGTTTTTCAATTCCTTTGCTTTCCAAAAATGCTTGAGTAACTCTAATTTTTTCAAGTAGCGACATGTTATTTCTCCCTTAATTTTATTTCATGCTTAAAAAGTGACCAATTTTTGAAAAAGTTCTCGCATTTCGAATGGTTATATCAGGATAAAAAGGTGTTTTCAATAACTTCTTATGATAAGCTGTTTGGCTATAAGTTGATTTATCATACTTTACCCAGTAGACACCAAGTTGACCAAAATGAAGTATTTCATCTTTCAACTCTAAAGAGTTAATAATCTTCTTCATTTCGTTCTTATCAAGTCTTTCAGTGAATAAGAGGACGTCTTTTCTATAGAAATCATCTTCCCACCACTCAGGTAAGGATGCCACTTCATTTTGGTAATCTTCCAGAGTAAAGAGAGAAAATACCTTAATAAATGGATAAGCCTTATTTAGAAATTCCTCTAAAACTAAGAGAAGTTCCTCTTTCATCAAGGTAGAATCAAAGAAAAGATTTCCACTATTTATATAGGAAGAAACATGTGACATACCGAGTTCTTCTAACTCACGACAAAATTCCTCCATGACTACCTTGTGACGACCACCAACGTTTATTCCACGAACCAAAAATGCATAGCGCTTCATTTTAGATAAGTTTATCCAAGAAGCTTTCACCAATCATGGCTTTATCTACACCAAAGTTTTCAGCAACAGTTGCTGAGATGTCAGAGAAATGACCTACTGGAATAAGTCCATTTCCTTTGAATGATGGGCTATAAGCCAAGAAAGGAATATATTCACGAGTATGGTCTGTACCTGCATAAGTTGGATCATTTCCGTGGTCTGCAGTAATCATCAAGAGATCATCTTCACGCATAGCAGCAATGATTTCAGGCAAACGTTGGTCAAATTCGTGCAAGCAATCACGGTATCCATGTGGATCACGACGGTGTCCATAAAGGGCATCGAAGTCTACCAAGTTTGTGAATGAGAAGCCATGTTTGAAATCTTCAGAAGTCATAGCTTTAATCAAATTATCAATACCATGGCTATTTGATTTGTTGTGTCCCATATCATGGTTGATACCAGCTCCATTGAAAATATCATTGATTTTACCAACGGCATAAGTATCGATACCAGCTTCATTCAATTTATCCAAAACAGTTGGTGCAAATGGTGAAACAGCCAAATCACGACGGTTAGACGTACGAGTGAAGTTTCCAGGCTCACCAACGTAAGGACGAGCGATGATACGCCCTAGAAGAGCTGGACGCTCAAGAGTAATTGAACGTGCATATTCACAAATACGATACAACTCATCCAAAGGAATAACGTCTTCGTGTGCGGCAATTTGAAGAACTGGGTCAGCTGAAGTGTAAATAATCAATTCACCAGTTTCCATTTGACGAGGTCCAAAGTCTTCAATAACAGCCGTACCTGAGTATGGTTTATTCGCTTCACGAATGACTTTACGGCCTGAGAATTCTTCAATTTTAGTGAGAATTTCTTCTGGGAATCCGTTCCAGAAAGTATCAAAAGGTTCAGTAATATTGAGACCCATGATTTCCCAGTGACCAGTCATCGTATCTTTACCAAGAGATACTTCCTGCAATTTTGTTGCATAACCAGTTGGGTTGCTTTCTGCTGGTACTGTTTTCAAAGGTGTTTCACGAGGAATATTTCCTAGACCAAGCTTAGCCATATTTGGCACATTCAATCCTACAGATTTAGAGATGTGACCAAGGGTATCTGAAGCACCATCTGGCACACCTGCATTGACAAAGTCATTGGCATCTGGAGCAGCACCAATTCCTACTGAATCAAGAACGACTAAATGCATTCGGTTAAATTTGGACATAATAACACCACAAAGAGCTAAAATCTTTTCGAAATTACCTCTTGCCTTTCTATATTATTTAATAGTTTGAAAAAAATTAATTAGTTTTCCTCATTAAAAGTGAGGGGAATAAAAATCGGACTAGGCCTTAACTTCAACGGCCTTAACACCGTCTTTTCCTGCAACGATGACTTTGTTAACCATGCCATTGAACAATCCATGATCGACAACCCCTGTCATAGCTTTTAGTTCTTCACCAAGAGCTACTGGATTTTCAATCTTACCTAAATCAAGATCGATGATATAGTTCTTCATATCTGTAACAAAGCGGTCACCTTGTTCCGTAAGTCGGAATGATGGTTTATAGCCCTTAGACTCAAAGACACGATACAGACGGTCAGCACCATATTGAACCACTTCAACTGGTAGCTTGAAAGCACCTAATTGATCAACCATTTTAGACTCATCAACCACCCAGATATATTCTTTTGTAGGTGTAGCGACGATTTTTTCCATCAAAAGGGCACCACCGCCACCTTTAATTCCGTTGAGTTGAGGGTCTACTTCGTCGGCTCCATCAACAGTAACATCAATACTGTCAATGTCATCCACTGCCTTCAAAGGAATGCCTAAGCCCTCAGCTTGTTTAGTGGTTTGACTTGATGTCGTTACACCAACAACACTAAGACCTTCTTCCTTAATGCGACGGCCAATTTCCTCTACGAAGAAGTAAGCTGTTGACCCTGTACCGAGTCCAACAACCATTCCATCTTCAACGTATTTGGCAGCGGTTACACCAGCGATTTTCTTAAGTTCTTCCATGCTCGTCTCCTTGCATCTTTCTATAATAGTCGTTCAAGACAATTATAACATGTTTCACCAGTAAATAGAAATGATATGGGGGAGGAAAACCAAGCAAAAATAAAAACTAGATCCTAAATAGAATCTAGTTTTGATGGGGAACTAATTTAATAGCACCACTTAATCTTCTTTACGACGTTTGAAGAATCCTACAAAGGCTGCAAAAATCATTGAAAGAAGTCCAATAAATCCAGCATTGCTAGTGTGCTCACCAGTTTGTGGCAACTCAGCTTGAGGCACTACAGGAACTTCAGTATCTGGAGTTGGTGTAGTTGGTGGTGTCACTGGAGTTGGAGGAGTAACAGGTGTTGGCGGTGTTTGTGGAGTAGTCGGTGGAGTTGGTGGTACCACGTGAGACTCTCTCTCAACGACATAGTTCTTGTGCCATACAACACTTGGTTTTTCAGGAGTTTTAGGTTCTACTGGTTTAGCAGGAACTTCAACTACTTTTGGTGTTGGTGGCGTTGGTGCCGTTGGACCTGTTGGTGGTGTTGGTTCAACCGGTTTTTCTGGAACTTCAACTACTTTTGGTGTTGGTGGCGTTGGTGCCGTTGGACCTGTTGGTGGTGTTGGTTCTTGTGGTTTACCAGGAACTTCAACTACCTCTGGAGTTGGTGGCGTTGGTGCCACTGGCTCTTTTGGAGGTGTTGGTGGTGTTGGTTCTTGTGGATTGATACCAACTGTTTTAACGACTGGTTTAACCGGTGCTGTTGGTGGTGTTGGTGCCTTAGGTTCTTCAGGTTTTTCACCTGGATTCTTAGGCAAACCAAGGTTAGAGTTGATTGCGAACCAATAAACTGTTGGTGCACCTTCAGAATTTGCACCTTCAGCAGTAAATACCAAGTGACCATTAGTCATCTTGATACCTGCACCTCCATAGTAGAGGTAAGGTGAATCAGCGTTATCCCAACCTGTCAATTGTGATGTTGTCTCACCATTAAAGACTGCACCATGGTCAATGTATTGGTTATCATTGACTGATGTTACTTCTTTAGTGGCAGCATCATAAGTAACTGATGATTTTGGAATAGCGATGAATTGGTTATCACCAATATTTACATATTCTTGGTGGCGTGTTGATTGGTATTTTTTCTTAGGTGTGAATGTAATCAAACCAGTTTCAGCAGAAACGCTGTACGAACCAATAACATCATCTTTATCGCCAAATGTATAATCTTGGTTACCAAGAGCGTGTCCATTACCACTACCTGAAGCATTAAGAGTTGTTACATCAGATGGAATTTCACGTGAGACAACCCATTCTGAACCATTCCAGTCAGTGATAGGAACAACTACCTTAAGTGGGTTCTCATCAGAAATGTTAACAGTAGCGCCACCGAAATCAGCGTATCCAGATTTAGTAACAACTTCACCGTTTTGGATTGCCAAAGTAGAGCCATCTGCGTAAGGATTATATGTACCGCGGACAGTATTACCATTAACGTCTTTCGCTTCTACTGTAAGTGGACGTGGGCGCTCAGATGTTTCAACATAAGCTGCACCATTCCAGTGGTTTAGTGAGTTAAGTGCTACGATAGCATTACGCTCACTTAGGTTGAACATTTTACCATCTTTATCGTAAAACTCAACATCTACTGCTACTTTAACTGGTTTATCTTGATCAGTTGATGCACCAACTGTCATAGTTACTGTTGGATCCTTACTGATTTTCGCGATACCTTTTCCGTCATTTGATGGAAGGCTAACAATCTCGTAGCGGTAAACAACACGTTTGATTGCTGATGCTTCATTCTCAACAATCATGCTTGATTGGTTCAAACCATCATATGTAACAACAAATTTGTCACCTTCTTTAACTTGAACCCACTCGTCTTCAGTATTTGTCCAAGGGCTATTTGAAACAATGTCAGATGCTTGTAACTTGTTAGAGTCATATTGGAAAACATTACTTGTGTTAAGACGCTCTTGCGCTTCTTTTGTCAAGTAGTTGCTTACACCTTCAACTTTGTGTGTTGCATCGTTTTCACGTTGGAAGGTCAATTCTTGAACAACTTCAGCATCTTTAAGGTTACGATATACAGGATCATTCATGTATTTATCGTAAGCTGTTTTAGCTTCTTGATATTGTTTAAGTGCTGTTTGGTAGACAGCTAATTTGTTTTGATACTCAAGGTATTCTTGGTCATATTTAGCTTTTTGCTCATTGTAGACAACCAAGGCTGCTTCGTATTTAGCTTTAGCATCTGCATTGTATTTTTCAATAGCTTGTTTTGTTTCAAGATCTGCTTCATAAGCTGTTTTCTTAGCGTTATAAAGTTCAAGATTCTTGTCATATGCTGCTTTTTCTACATCATATTTAGCTTTTGCTTCATTATATGCTGCTAGCTCAGTTTGATATTTAGCTTCAGCTTCAGCGTTACGTTTTTCAGTAACAACTTTTTCAGCTACTTTATTATCATAATTAGCTTTTTCAGCATTGTATTTGGCCTTATCGCTATTGTACTGTGCAAGAGCTGCTTCATAATCAGCTTTCGCTTGGTTATAAGTTGCCAATTCTGCTTGGTATTTAGCTGCAGACAAGGCATTTTCTTTATCAGCTGCTTCTTTTTCTGCTACCTTAGCATCATAAGTAACTTTCTTAGTCTTGTACTCTGAAAGGGCTGAGTCATAAGCTTGCTTAGCAATTTGGTATTGCTCTGAAGCTTTATCATAAGCTGTTTTTTCAGTATCATATTTAGCCTGAGCTTCAGCATTTGTTTTATCAGCAAGTGCTTTCTCAGCTAATTTGGCATCGTAGTTTGCTTTTGCTTTATCATAGTCAGCTTTATCTGACTTGTATTGTTCTTTAGCCGCTTTATAATCTGAAACGACTGTATTGATTTTCTCTGCTTGTGCTTTATTATCTGCAGCAGCTGCTTCAACAGTTTCTTTGGTTTGAGCAGGTTCTTCCTTAACCTCAACCCCTTCGTTAGTTGCAGCTGTTTTTGCAGCTTCTAAGCTTGTATTTGTTACTTCACTCGTTGTAACAGTTGTGTTGCCTTCTTCAGTAACGTTAACAACCTTCTTCTCAGTTGAATCTGCTACGGCAGAAGTGCTTTCTTCAACAGCATCTGTTGCTTCAACTGCTGGTGTTACTGAATCTGTAGATGTTGCCACTTCATCAGCGCTTGCATTTGAAGCTCCTACTGCAAGAACTGCAGTCCCCAAAAGAACAGAAGCTGCACCAAGGCTAGACTTTCTGAGTGAATAACGTTGTAATTCCTTTTTCCCCATTTAAATTACGTCCTTCTATATTTAGTTATGTTCATATTCTAACAAAAGAAAGAACCTTGTCAATTTGAGATATCTCATAAAAACATCCATTCCTTTAAATTCTATTAGATTCTTAAATTCAAATATTTTTTAATATCAAAGTATTTGATAGATAAAACCCTATAATAAATAGTGTTTTCGTTGTAAATAGAAGGTTTAATTTTATAATATCCAGGATGATTCACTTTAATGTTTTTTTATTGAAAAGATTATGAAAAACAATCAACTATAAGCTTTCATTTTATTTTTCATTGTGATATTTAGCTTTTGGATAGCTCTTTCACATAAATCATGTCCTCTCGTTTCCCCTATTAGTTTTAACATTCAAACTTATTTTAAAAGGCAAACATCTATCAATAAGTAACTAAAAAAGACTAGACTGTCTTGCATAACAAAACAACCTAATCTTTTATTTTATCTTATTAATGTTTACGTTTGCGAGCTGACCATAGACCTGTAAGTGCCATTGTAAGCAAGCCTACACCAGTTACAGATGCTAATTTTTGGTTAGAATCTCCTGTTTCTGGCAATTGTCCACTATTAGTTCTTTCTGTTTCTTGCTTAGCAACTACAGAAGAAGTTGGTGTAACGTTTGGTCCTGTAAGTGTTCCAGGAGTTTTTGGTTTTTGAGGTGTTGGTGGCGTCGTTGATACTGGACGTGTTACGCGCTCAACAAGATAATTTTTATGCCATTTTACCTTAGGAGCTACAAGTTCTTTAGGTGAAACAGGTTTATTAGGAACATTAACTGTGACCATAGTTGGTGGTGTTGGAGCTGTTGGAGCTGTTGGTGGCGTTGGTTTTGTTGGCTCACCAGGTACCTCTACAACTACTGGTGTAGGTGGAGTCGGAGCCTTAGGTTCTACTGGAGCCGTAATCTTACGTGGCTCCACTGGCACTTCAACTAAAGCTGGAGTTGGTGGCGTTGGAGCTTTTGGTTCTGTTGGAGCCTTTGGTTCCTCTGCATCAACTGTAACCACAGTGTAGTTAGGTTCTGTCGGTGGTGTTGGCGCTTTAGGTTCTTCTGGTTTGCTTGGTTCCGCTGGAACTTCAACAACTGTCGGAGTTGGTGGCGTTGGAGCTTTTGGTTCTGTTGGAGCCTTTGGTTCCTCTGCATCAACTGTAACCACAGTGTAGTTAGGTTCTGTCGGTGCCGTAGGAGCTGTTGGCGGAGTTGGTTCTGTTGGTACCGCTGGAAGAACTTCCAATGTAATCGTTGGTGGTGTTGGAGCCTTTGGTTCTTCAGGAGCTGTTGGCTCTTTTGGCGCTTCACCTGGATTTTTTGGAATACCAACATTTGAGTTAATCGCAAACCAATATACTGTTGGTTGACCAGCAGCATTAGCTCCATTGGCCGTAAATACCAAGTGACCATCAGCCATCTTCAAGCCTGCTCCACCATAATAGAGGTATGGAGAAGATGGATTGTCCCAACCTTCAAGAGTCGCTGAAGATTCACCATTAAAGATAGATCCATGTTCAATGTATTGGTTATCTTTAAATGATGTCACCTCTTTTGTAGCAGAATCATAAGAAACACTTGAATTTGGAATTGGAATGTATTTATTGTTTCCAACATTTACAGATTCTTGGTGCTCTACATTTTCAAATTTCTTCTTAGGAGTAAAGATGATACGTCCTGAAGTTGGATCAATAGTGTAAGAACCAATCACATCATCTTTACCGTCTAATGTGAACTCATCTGTTCCGATAGAGTGACCATTCCCAGCACCTGAAACATTGACTGAAGTTGCGTCAATAACAGTTTCTTCACTAACTGTAAATTCACTACCATTCCACGTTGCTTTTTGTGCCACAATCTTGATTGGATTTTCAGCAGAGATAATGACATCAGCAGTACCAAAGTCAGCAGTTCCATTTTTAACAACAACCGCATTGTTTTCAATGCTCATTGAGGAACCATCTGCATACGGATTCCAAGTTCCTCGAACAGTGTTACCATCTTTATCCTTGGCTTCTACTGTAAGGGCACGAGGTTTATCCCCACTATCTACATAAGAAGCACCTGTCCAGTGGTTAAGAGAGTTCAAAGCAACAATCGCATTGTGCTGTGTCAAATCAAACTTATTGCCATTACCATCATAGAATTCAACATCTACAGCAACTTTAACGGGTTTATTTTGGTCTGTTGAAGCACCGACTGTTAGTGTTACAGTTGGGTCTGAGCTAACGGCTGCAATTCCTTTACCGTCATTTGATGGTAGACTCAAAATCTCATAGCGATAAATCACGCGCTTGATTGGATGCATATCCGTATCTTTACGCATACTGGACTGATTCAAGTTGTCATAAGTAACAACAAATTTGTCGCCTTCCTTAATTTGAATAAATTCAGTTTCATTATTGGCCCAAGGACTAGTTGCTACAATATCTGAAGCTTCCAATTTATTGGAATCATACTGATGTACATTGCTTGTATTCAAACGGGCTTGAGCATCACGAGTGAGATAAGCTCTGATGCCATTGATGGTATGAATGGCTCCACCTTCACGTTGGAAGGTCAAATCTTGAACAGTTTCTACATCTTTCAGATCTTGGAAACCATTATCATTCATGTACTTATCATAGGCTGCTTTAGCATCTTTGTACTGTGCCAAAGCTGTTTGATATTCAGCAAGTTTTGTTTGGTAGGTAGCAAAATCTTTGCCGTATTGCTCTAAATCTACATTGTATTTTGCAAGCTCAACTTCATACTTAGCTTTTGCAGCATCTTCTTCTGCTTTAATAGCAACAAGTTGATCATAGGCTGCTTTATCTTTATCGTATTGCGCTTTCTTAGCTTGGTATTCTTGTAAATCTTTATCGTATTGTGCTTTAGCTGTATTATAAACAGCCATTTCTGCATCATACTTGGCTTTAGCTTCCGCATTTGCCTTATCAGCAGTTGCTTTTTCGGCTACTTTGGCATCGTAGGCTGCTTTAGCAGTCTTGTAGGCAGCTAAAGCAGTTTGATATTTTTCGTAAGCCGTATTGTAAGCAGCAAGATCTTTCTCATATTGCTCTTGAGCTGCCTTATCAGTAATTTCTGCTTGTGTTTTCTCAGCTACTTTAGCATCATAGGCTGCTTTTTTCGTATTGTATTCAGCTAGAGCGGCATCATACGAAGCCTTATTTGTCTTATATTCAGACAAAGCTGCTTCGTAAGTGACCATTTCCGCATCATACTTAGCTTTAGCTTCTGCATTAGCTGCATCAGCTGCTGCTTTTTCGACTACTTTAGCATCGTAGGCGGCTTTGGCAGTCTTGTAGGCAGCTAAATCGGTTTGATATTTTTCGTAAGCGGCATTATAAGTAGCTAAATCTTTCTCATACTGCTCTTGAGCAGCCTTGTTTTCGATTTCTGTACGAACTTTTTCAGCTACTTTAGCATCATAAGCTTCCTTCTCAGCATCATATTTTGCCTTGTCTTTGGTATACTGAGCCATAGCAGCTTCATAGTTCTTCTTAGCAGTTTCATAAACAGCCAACTGTACCTTGTAATCGGCCTCTGACTTAGCATTAGCTGCATCGGCAGCTGCTTTTTCGGCTACTTTAGAATCATAAGTTAATTTTTGAGTATTATACTCTTCCAATGCTGCATCATAGGCTTTTTTATCAGCTTGGTACTTAGCTACCCTTTTTTCATAAGCAGCTTGATCAGTATCATAATGTGCTTTAGAAGCAGCGTTTGCTTTATCAGCTGCTGCTTTTTCAGCCACTTTAGCATCGTACTCGACCTTAGCTTTATCATACTCAGCTACATCTTTTTTGTGGCTTTCTTTTGCCTTCTGATAATCCGAAACAACCGTGTTAATCTCTTTTGATTGAGCTTGATTGTCAGCAATAGCACCCTCTAGGGTTGTATGTGTTTGAGGTGCAGTTTCTTCGACTTCTACCCCTTCTTTTACTGCAGAAGTTTTAGCATCCTCAAGACTATCAGTTGTAACAACACTTGTTGTTACAGTGGTATTTCCTTCTTCTTTGACAGAAACAACTTGCTTCTCTGAATGATCAACAGTCGTTGCCGGATCAGCAGCAGTGTCTGTTAGTACAGAAGCACTAAGTGGTGTATCAGTAGCAGCTGAAGTTGAAACCTCATCTGCATGTACACCAGTTGCCCCCATCGCAAGAATGGTTGTACCCAAAAGAACAGAAGCAGCCCCAAAACTATACTTCCTGATTGAAAAACGTTGTGAATCTTTTCTTCCCATATCACAAATTTCCTTCTAAATTTTCTTGACACCTAAAGTCTATCACTTTTAAACTTTCTGTCAATAGAATCATCTTAATTTTTTCAAAATTTTACACTCATTTTCAATTTATAAGTATTATTTAATTGATTCTTTAATTTAAAAGAATAGATAGCTTAATTTTATATGTTACTTCTTCTGAAAATTAGAATTAAGTGGCTATAGATAAGTCTAATATTAGATTTTTTGTTAATTATTTTTCCCGAATAATTTATTAAACCATCAAAAAAAAGCCCCAAAGGGCTAAAATCTTTACAATATTTGGACATGTTCTGAATGTTGCTTCATTAATTTGATAACAATACCTAATGACAATCCAAGTTTATATATCAGAAATCATTGACTTAAGATTTTTTTGACCAAGGCCTTCAAATCTGGAACTACTTCTTCCATAAACCATGGATTTTTGGCTTGCCAAATATTATTTCGTGGAGAGGGATGAACGAGAGGGAAAAACTCAGGAAGGTAATCTTTGTAATGCTTAACTGTATCCGTTAATTTTGCCGACGATTTTTGATGTAAATAGTAACGCTGTGCATAGTTACCTACTAAAATCGTCAATTGAATATCAGGAGCTAAAGCAAGAACTTTCTCATGCCACTTATCTGCAAATCCTTTGCGAGGAGGTAAATCACCTGATTTCCCATGACCTGGGAAATAAAAATCCATTGGCACAATAGCAAACATGCCAGATTCATAAAATTCTTCGCGTGAAACACCCATCCAATCCCTGAGATTATCACCGCTAGGATCATTCCAGTAAAGGCCGGACTCTTGGGCACGAATACCAGGAGCTTGTCCTACGATATTAATTCGTGCCGTTTTTGGAATGGTAAACAAGGGTTTTATACCTTTTTCCGTAAAAGCTTTATTTTGTTCATCGGACATGATTGCTTGTGTTAATTCTTCAAGTGTTTCCATATTTTCCTCCTCAAAAAAGAGACAAAACTGTCTCTCTTTTTTATTTGATTAACTCATAGATAGCTTCTGCATAAATGGCAGCAGCACGGTACAAGTCTTCAACCTCAGTAAACTCATTTGCTTGGTGCATCGTGTTGACATAACCAGGGAACATAGCTCCATAGGCAACACCACGTTTGAGGAGACGTCCAAATGTTCCGCCACCAATAATTTGTTCATGACCTTTAAGACCTGTTTGTTTCTCATAGACTGAAAGAAGAGTCTCTACCATAGGATCATCAACTGGTACATAGTGTGGCACATGACCGTGTTCTGAGAGACTAACCGCCTTAGGACCTTCGAGTTTTTCAAGATCAGCCTTAATAGAGTCCGTATCAACCCCTTGAGGATAGCGGAAATTCAGAGCAATCGTATTTTCTTCTGATTCCTTAGAGAAGTTAAATACAGCTGCATTCATGGTCAATTCACCCATCTTAGGATCTGTATAAGCAAGACCTGTCTTTTCAGCGAAGAAATCCTTATGAAGTGTTTCAGCAATTATATCCAAATACGTTTTAGCATTGCCTTGGAAATCAAATTGACTAAGGAAGAGTGCCAAGTAGGTTGCTCCATTAATACCATTTTGAGGCATCATACCATGAGCTGATTTCCCATGAATAGTCACATGGAAAACACCTGCTTCTTCGGTCACTTGACCAGTTACTTCTTGTTCCGAAACAAAGTCGGCTAATTTGGCTTCAAGTTCTTTCAAAGTGATAGGTCCAGTAAAATCTGCACTTGCTGATTCAGGAACCATATTTTCACGCAAACCACCATTAAAGGACACAAGACTAAAGTCCCCATCATTTTGACCTTCAAAATGGAGATAAGCTGTAATATTTCCCTTTTCACCATTGATGATTGGAAATTCTGCATCAGGTGAAAAACCAAAATCAGGATCTTTCAATTCATTATGAGCGAAGTAATATTCCATATCGCCCCAACCAGATTCTTCATCAGTACCAACAATAAAGCGCACACGCTTAGATACTGGAAGCTCGAGTTCTTTAATAATTTTCAAGGCATAGTAACAAGCCATTGTTGGGCCTTTATCATCTGATGACCCACGGGCATAAAGTTTTCCATCTTTGATTACTGGTTCATAAGGATCTGTATCCCAACCGCTACCAGCTGGTACCACATCCAAGTGTGCAAAGATACCCAAAACCTCATCACCTTGACCAAATTCAAAGTCACCTGCATAATTATCAATATTACGAGTTTTATAGCCATCACGTTCTGCTAAAGCAAGAAAATGTTCCAAAGCTTTTACTGGCCCAGGACCAAATGGGTGCTTATCATCAACCTTACTATCATCACGTTCTGAGTTAATGCGCAAAAGACCAAAAAGGTCCTCCATCAAAGCATCTTTGCGCTTATCAACTTCGGCACGAAAATCAATTGTCATAATTTACTCCTTACTGTCTCTAGTTAGCATTATTTTACCATTTTTAGTAAGAGTTTTCATCCCTTATAAACAAAGCCAATAAAAAATGCAATCACTTACCTATCATCACAAGACGCCATACCATTTGAATAACATGTGAGACAATCCCTAAATCAGGAATGATCGCTTCAAAAGTAATATTATTGCTTTCGACTAGGAACGCTTTCTCTTAGCTACCTGCCTCTTTTTATTTTAGGCTTTACTATTGAAATCACTCACATTGTAGCATTACGATATTATCATTTCAAGAATTTCCAAAAACTTTAGAATATTCTCTTAATTAATGCTATAATAGGACTATCAAAACTAAGGAGATGCATTATGCCATTTGTAAAAATTGATCTCTTTGAAGGTCGTACTGAAGAACAAAAAATCGAACTTGCTCGTGAAGTTACTGAGGTTGTATCACGTGTTGCAAAAGCCCCTAAAGAAGCTATTCATGTTTTCATTAACGATATGCCAGAGGGAACTTACTACCCACATGGTGAAATGAAAAAGAAAAACTAATCATCATTAAGCAGTCACATCTGTGGCTGCTTTTAATATTAAAAAACTGGAGTTTCTCTCCAGTTCTATACTTAAATTATAGTTGGTAATTCATCATCGTCTTCAAAATTCTCTACGACTTCTTCACCAGGCAATGGATTTTGCAATTTTCCCAAGATAAAGCGTGAGATGGGACCAACTACTAGAAAATTAAGTGGTAAGGCCATGATCACATTTGTCAACCAAGCACGACCATAGGATAAGAGCGTCACCGACTGACCGTTGTACACTAATCCATAGAGCGACATAAAGGTTACCATGAATAGCGCCATGGTTCCAGAAATCGCCAAAATCTTCGCCCATCGTTTATCATGGGCTTTTACTTTATGTAAAATTGCAAATGCTATTGTCTTGGCTAGTGGTCCCACCAAAAGCATATCCAGTAAGAAAGCAACTACAAATCCCGGAAGATAACCTTGGAAAAAGTGACCCCAAGCAAAGGGAACAACTCCAGTCCAATCAAGGATGAGAAGATTCCAGAGACTCATCCCACAGACCATCATTCCACACATTAAAATCGTAAAAAGCAAAGCTTCTTTAAAATTACGAGGCATTAAAATTCTCCATTTCTAAAAGTTCTCTTTCAGCATATCAAAAATTTTTATTCCTCGTAAGTTAAATTTCTCTCATGAAAACGTATTATTTTAGGATAGTTTCCATTTCTGTATATCTCGGCTTCATACCTAAACGTTCGTAAAAACGTACAGCACCCGCATTATCATTCCATACGTGAAGTGTCAGATTATAACAACCTAACTCCTTAGCATAGTCCAAGGCAAATTGATAAAGCTTCTCCCCTAATTTTTGACCTCGAGCCTCCTTATCAACGCATAAATCATCAATAAAAAGAGTCTTAACAGCCTTTAGTGGACCATTATTATCAGATACTTCTTTAATCATTAAGAATAGATGGCCTAAGATACGGCCTTCTTCATCCTCATATACAAAAATAGGTTTAGTTGGATCATTAATCACTGCTTCTAAGTCTGCATCTGTATATTTACTGCCCTCTGACTTAAATACATCAGGACGTACATAATGATGCACTAGGAGAATCTGCCCTAATAACTCCTGTAATCTTGGAATATCTTCTGCTCTTGCTAAACGAATCATAATTACCTCCATAAAAAAAGATGGGTAAAACCCATCTCAATTTTTATTTACCAAGTTTTGCTTTAGCTGCATCTGCAAGAGCTGTGAAAGCTGCTGCATCGTTAACTGCCAAATCAGCAAGCATTTTACGGTTAACTTCGATTTCAGCCAATTTCAAACCGTGCATCAATTGTGAGTATGACAAACCGTTCAAACGAGCTGCTGCATTGATACGTGTGATCCAAAGTTTACGGAAATCACGTTTCTTTTGACGACGGTCACGGTATGCATAGTAGTAAGAGTTCATTACTTGTTCTTTTGCAGTACGGAACAAGATGTGTTTTGCACCATAGTAACCTTTAGCAAGTTTCAATACACGTTTACGACGTTTGCGTGATACAACGCCACCTTTAACACGAGCCATTTATATATTCCTCCGAATTAATTCTAGTTTAGTTAATTTGTAATGCTTGTAGCGAATTAACGCATTTGTGAAAGCATTGATTTGATACGTTTAAAGTCACCTGAATGTACCATTGACGCTTTACGAAGGTGACGACGTTGTTTTTTAGTTTTACCGTGGAAACGGTGAGATGTGAAGGCACGGAAGCGTTTCAATCCACCTGAACCTGTACGTTTGAAACGTTTAGCTGATGCGCGGTGTGTTTTTTGTTTTGGCATTTTAAAATTCTCCTCTTAAAATAGTGTTAGTTTGACAATTATTTTTTGTCAGGAATTGGTGCAAGTTGCATGAACATTTGACGTCCATCCATCTTCGCTCTTTGCTCAATAATCGCAATATCTTGCGTTTTTTCAGCAAATTCCGCCAAGACCTTAGCTCCGATTTCTTTGTGAGTAATCATACGACCTTTGAATCGGATAGAAACTTTAACCTTGTTTCCTTTTTCAAGGAACTTACGGCCGTTACGAAGTTTAGTTTCAAAGTCACCTTTATCAATAACTGGACTCAAACGAACTTCCTTAACAGTAACAACGCTTTGTTTCTTACGTTGTTCTTTTTGTTTCTTTTGATACTCAAATTTGAACTTACCATAGTCCATAATCTTCGCAACAGGTGGCGTAGCTTGTGGTTGGATGAGAACCAAGTCAACATTTGCATCATCTGCAATAGCTTGCGCTTCTGACAATGGTTTAATTCCCAATTGTTCACCATCAAGACCAACAAGACGAACTTCGCGAACGCGAATTTCATCGTTAATGAATAGATCTTTCTTAGCTATGATCTTCACCTCTTTATTTTTTTAGAGAAAAACAAAGCGGACTTGATATACAAGCCCGCACACATAATATCCCTATAGGGATTTGACATGTTGGGCCAGACAACCTAAGTCGCAAGGCGAGAAGTTCTCACTTCTGCTTTTCTCATTGTTAATAGTATAACAAGTGAGTCATCCTTTGTCAATAATTTTTTTTGCTTTTTCTTGAATAAATTCCACAACACCATCAATAGATACACCTGTAGTGTCAAAAGTGATGGCATCTTCCGCTGGTTTAAGAGGTGAAACCTTACGATGACTATCTTTATAGTCACGTTCAGCAATTTCTTTCTTCAAAGTCTCAAGGTCAGCGGGAATACCTTTTTCGATATTTTCCTTATAACGACGTTCCGCACGTTCATCAACTGAAGCAATCAAGAAAATTTTGAGTTCTGCATCAGGCAAAACCACGGTCCCAATATCACGACCATCCATGATAATAGCACCATCTTGAGCAATACGTTGTTGTTGGGCAACGAGTTCTTGACGCACTTCAGGAATAGCTGCTACCCAAGAAACATTATTTGTGACTTGGTTATCACGAATGGGGTGTGTAATATCAACATCACCAACATAAACTTGCTGACTACCATCTGCTGCTTTTCCGAATGAAATCGGATGTTGAGATAGTTGCTCCAAAATTTCTGGTACATTTTCCTCAGTCAAACCATTCTGCAAGGCCAAATAAGTTGCAGATCGGTACATAGCACCTGTGTCAAGATAAGTATAGCCAAGATTTTTTGCAATAATCTTGGCTACTGTACTTTTTCCACTTGACGCAGGACCATCAATAGCAATTCTAATATCTTTCATGATGTTCCTTTGCTTTTAAATTATTGAACGTTAACGACATCACCTGGGTTAGCATACCAGTAACCACTTGTCATGTGATCAGGGTTAAGACGTTCCAACTCATCTACAGAGATACCTGCACGTGCAGCGATTGAACCAGCACCTTCACCAGATTGAACAACAATTGATGAACCATCTGCAGCTGCCGTAGCACTTGATGGTGCTGTCTCAGCTGACTCAGTTGCATCTTCTTTTTCTACATGTTTAGAAGAGCTTGATGCTTTAGTTGAAGATGATTTCTCTTTTGAAGATTTTTCTTTAGTAGATTTCTCACTTTCCTCATCTTTGTTTGAGTCTTTCTCACTAGATGAAGATTTAACAACTTTGCTAGTTGAAGATGAGTAGAATCCAGATGATTCCTTAGATTCCGCAGTTTTGTTTCCACCGACATTTGAAGTATAGAAAACAAAGAACAAAATACATACAACAATAACAAAGAATAATCCAAGCAAGACTGTCAAGAATGATGAATTAATGAAGCCGCCACCTTTTTCACGTTTTTCATCTGAAGGAGTGACATCCTCTTCTTCTTCATAATCCTCAAACTCATCTTCATCATCTAGAAAATCAGCGTCAACTACTTCTTCCAACTCTTCGTCAGAAACCTTATCTTCCCATGGTTTTTTACTCATGATATTCTCCTTGTAAAAACAATAAATCTATTTTAAAATAATACTATGAAAGTATCATTAATTCCAGAAAAATGTATCGCTTGTGGTTTGTGCCAAACCTACTCTCCCGTCTTTGATTATGATGACGAAGGTATTGTTAGGTTCAGAGACAGCGACCAACTCAATCAAATTATTGAAAATAGCCCTGAGACTTTGACTGCCGTCAAGTCTTGTCCCACTAAAGCCCTTATTTGCGAAGTTTAAGCTTCAGGGCTTTTTTTGATTCCTCATAAAAGGCAAAGTAATCAAAGTTTGTCATATGATCCAATAACTCTACCTCACCCTTGAAATCAGGGTGAAGGGCTAATGCATCTAAGAAATATTTCTTAGGCCACTTTCTCATATAAAACCGACGTTTTTTACCATTTTTAAAAATAAGGCACAAGCCAGTTTTAATAACTTCAACTTTTTCAATATCACTAATTTTCACTTTGCGTGGTTTAAAAATATTGAAAGAAACAATACGCAGAATCCCATGATCTTCAATAATAAAGTATCGATGGAAACCTAAACCAAACAAGGCAACGAAAATAGTGAAGAGCATCAAAATATGTGAGGGCACCGAGTACAACTCGAATAGAAGGGCCGCCGCAATAAAGATTGGCGTGATGGCTAAAGACCAGTAGATAATCAGCCAAGATAATTCGGGTTGCCAATGGTAACGATACTTGCCGAAAATTTTAATCATCTCAGCACCTCCATTACTTCTAATTTTACCATAAAATCAGTATTTAGCAAGCTCAATTAAGGTTTACTGACAATTCCAAGAATAACATCTACGGCTTTTTCCATTGTCTGTAAGGAAACAAACTCATATCGACCATGCATATTTTCGCCCCCAGCAAAAAGGTTTGGCGTTGGAATACCCATAAATGAAATCTTTGAACCATCTGTTCCACCACGAATAGGTTCAATAACTGGCGTAATATTCAATTCTTCCATAACGCCCTTAGCCAGCTCAACAGGCGTCATATCTTTTTCAATAACCTGACGCATGTTATAGTATTGATCTTTAAGTACCAAATCAACTCGTGTCTGACCATAAGCTTTATTCATTTCGTCAGCAATCTTTTGGAAGACTGCTTTACGATTTTCAAAAGACTCTGTTTCAAAATCACGGATGATATAAGAAGATTTTGCTTCCTCAACAGTACCTGTCATGGTTTGAAGATGGTTGAAACCTTGATAGCCATCTGTTAACTCAGGGCGTTCTTCTGCTGGCAACTGATTATGAAAATCAATTGCCAACTGCAGGGCATTAACCATTTGGTCTTTTGCTGTTCCAGGGTGGACATTGCGTCCGTGGAAGGTAAGTTCTGCTCCTGCTGCAGAGAAGGTTTCATACTGTAATTCACCCAAAGGTCCACCGTCAACTGTGTAGGCAAAATCGACATCAAAATCTTCGACATCAAATTTATCTGCACCGATTCCAATTTCTTCATCAGGACCAAAGCCTACACGAATCTCACAATGTTTGATTTCAGGATGAGCCTTCAAATAAGCCAAAGCCGTCATAATCTCAGCAATACCAGACTTATCATCAGCTCCAAGAAGGGTGGTCCCATCTGTCGTAATAAGTGTCTGACCGACATAATTCTTGAGATTTGGAAAATCAGCTGGGTCTAGGTTATAACCTGAATTTCCAAGAGGAATGATACCTCCATCATAAGAGTCAATGACTTGTGGTGACACTCCTTCTGCATTAAAATCAGCAGTATCCATATGAGAGATAAAACCAATCTTACGTGTTAACTGGTCATCGTTAGCCGGAAGGGTTGCCACTAGGTAACCATTACTTTCCAAATAATGGATGTTACTTAAACCTAGTTCTTCTAATTCTGGTTTTAAAACCTTCAAGGCAAAATCCACCTGGCTTTGTGTTGTTGGCGTTCTTGTCGCATTTTCATCACTACGTGTATTGATTTTGACGTAACGTAAAAAACGCTCTAAGAGTAAATCGTAGACCATAAGCACTCCTTTTGTTGTATTTAGTATTTACCTCAATTATAGCATAAAAACCCATCATAATGATGGGTTAACGTATAACTTAAACTTTAGATTCTTTTTCATAGTAAGACTTAATCCCTGCCACAATTGCGTTAGCTAAAGTCTCCTGATAAGCAGAGGTATTCAAACGGGCTGCTTCTTGAGGATTTGACAAGAAACCAAGTTCAAGAAGGACTGCCGGAGCTGTCGTCTCACGCAAGACCGCAAAGGTTTGACGCTTCACGCCCTGATTCTGTGCTCCAGTCGCATTAATCAGGCTAGACTGGATAGCATTGGCCAAGGTGTCACTCATGCTCAATCGAGTTGGATTAGCATGGTAGGTTGCATTAATACGTGATGGGTATTCTGCGTAAGGTTGGTAATAATAAGTCTCAATACCCTGTGCTGCTGAACTTCCTGAAGCATTGATGTGGATACTTACGAAGATATCAGATTCAGAAGCATTGGCTGCACGTGAACGGTCCGTCAAGTCGACATAGGTATCACTTGTGCGTGTGGTCACAACTTGATACCCTTCTGCTTCTAGTTTAGCTTTCACGCGGCTTTGGATAGCCAAAGTCAAGCTCTTTTCAGAGATACCAAAGTAAGAAGCACCTGGATCATAGCCACCATGCCCAGCATCGAGATAGACAACCTTATTTAAAACATCGTAGTTTCCTCTTGATGCCGAACCGATTTTCTTAGGGGCTACCACATCAGCTGAAGTTGCCCCAAAGCCAATATTCTTACCTGAAGCATCAACAATATAGCCATGAACGATGTACTTGCCTGAGTTCCACTTGTGCTGGCTTGCTGAAATAGTCACCTTGTAGGAACCATCTTCCTGTTTTGTGGCATTATGCCAAACAAGATCATCCTGACCATTTTGCTCAGACCAGACTGGGATAAGGACACCTGAAATACCACTTGGATTCGTCAGATTGGTGATAAGAACATCAAAGGTTCCACGATTTTTATCATTGTTTGTGATTGTCAAAGTTCCTTGAGTCTTAGTGATATCAAGTGTCACTTGTTTGCCACCTAGGCCAATGTATTTACCATCATTGTCAACCAAATAGACATGGGAATTATACAGACCGCTATCACCTTTATGGTTGCTTGAACGAACGGTCACCTTATAGTCTCCATTAGCTTGCTTAGCTGCCTTGTACCAGATGATATCATCTTGGCCGTTCTTTTCTGACCAGGTTGGAACCAAGACTTCTTTAAAACCTCGTGGCGCAACCAAGTTTGAAATGACAAGATCATAGCTACCAGTAGCATTGTAGAGACCAGTGATAGCAAGGTCGGCTTTAGGATTTTGACTCTCTACTCCTCCATTTTCTATGACAGAATTGGTCGTATTACTTACTGCATCCCATTCATAAAGTTTATAGGCTTCAATCAAAGAGATAAGTTTTCCGGGATAACTTGGATCTGTCGCATATCCTGCATTCTTAAGTTCCTGAGCCGCAATTCGATAATCTGTTTCATTCACAACTTTTCGGTAATTGTTTTTTCGCCACTCGGTACTCGTGAAAAATTTTGCATGGTCTACTACGCTATCATCCCATGAGGCATATTTCCGAAAAGCAGCATTGACTGTGATATAGTCACCATTAACATATTCCTGGGTAGGCACAGTCACGATTTCTCCATTCCAGTCCTCTGAATCTTTAATGCCAAAAAGATTATTGTTGGGAGCCTTAGCAAGTTCAGAGCTTCCCCAACCACTTTCTAGGATAGCTTGTGCTGCCGTAATAGAGGGAAGAACTCCTTCCTTGGCTCCATCCATAGCTCCTTGCTTAATGGCACTAAGAAAATGACTTTGATTCTGATTAATTTCGCTAAGATCATCTGCCTCTTGATAAGAGCTTGTGGTCACAGAACTATTGGTTAAGACAACCATTTTTGAAGAATCTGCCAGACTTGTTTGCTCCTCCTCTAATACCTTTTCACTTTGTAAATTCATTTGACTCGTTGAATCATCGTGTACTCCTACTTCAGAATAACTCGCCTCATGATTCTCTGTACTTTCTTTCAAAGTTGAAGATGTGTCAGTTGGTGATAACATTTCATCTGCTTTAGCCGAGTGACCAGACATGCCTAAAAATAAGATTGCTAGCATAACACCGCACAGTCCATAAGCTTTGCTTTTCTTAAATCCAAAATGAAATCCTAATTGCATCTTAATTTCCTTTTCTACTTACAATTTCTGCTAATTCATTTTAAGACATTTAAACTATCACTATCATAGAGTCATAAAATAAACCTTCACCAATTTATTCGCAAAAAAAGCTAGAAACTTATCAAAAGTTCCTAGCTTTTTTAGTAGTATTGAAATATTAATCGACATCAACGAAACCAAAACGTGATAGAGGATACAATCTGAAAGAGATGACACCTTTAATTTGATCTTTGTCAATGAGACCAAACTTACGACTATCATCTGTATTACGACGATTATCGTTCAGTACAAGGTACTGCCCCTTTTCAATCTTAGTTTGTTTATTATCTGTCAATGTTGCAATGGAAAAATCATCAGTGAAGAAATTCCCAGGTGAAACTGTCGCCAAATAAGCTGATTTACCCTTACTAATATAGGCTTCGTCAACTGACTTATCATTAACATAAAGAAAATCATCCATAGCTGTCACGCTCTTACCCTCATCAGCAATAACACGCCCAATGTATTCTTTACCATTAACTGTATAAAGAATAAAATCTTTTTTCTGAGGCTCAACATTTTTATTGAAAGTAACATAGTCACCAGCATGAATATAGTCATTAGCCTGACCTTCAGTCACACGGTGTGTTGAGAAGACAAAAGCTCTCAACAACAAAATCACTACAATGGCAAGAACTGCTATGATAATATTTCGAATTAAATCTCTCTTAACCATACTCACTCCTTATGGGTTCTAATAAAATCATAACATAAATAGAGAAATAAAAAAAGAGGGAGTGAGCAAGCTCAATGTATCTCTCCCTCTCTTAAAACCAATGATTAAAACGTTTCACAGCTTAATAGTCCTCAAAAAATGTTTGCATATTGACATCATCTGGAACTAAAGCAAGGTATTTTTCAGCCGTTGCACGCGCCTGATCCCTGTAACCAAATTCACGCAAAATATATGCATAATCATGGAGGAATTCAGGATTTTCAGATAAATCTTTAGCCAAATCTTGATAGATTTGAAAAGCTTCTTCTTCATCATCAAGTGCTTGGTAGGCCTTGGCAATGTTCCAACGAGCCAAAACAGAATCAACTTCATAATCGGCTAAAGCCACTAGATCCTCGTAACGTTCTTCTTCCAAATAGAGCGTACTTAAACGTAAGATAATCTCATCTTGGTCCTCAGCCAATGGCAAGGCTTGCTTCAAATAAGATTCAGCAGATTGAGTGTCATGCAACTCGTAGGATAACTGTGACGCTAGCAAAAGAAATTGAACATCAAAGGCATTTTTAGAAATCCCTTGTTGTGCCATTCGTAAAGCTTCTTCGGTTTTATGTTCTGCATGTAACGACAAGGCGTAAATATACTCATAACCTTCGAAGTCAGAAGACATGGTTTCTATCTGCTTAAAGTAAAAATTAGCTTTTTGATACTCTTCTTGATCATAGAGCAAAGTGGCTAACTCAAAAGCAACGGTATCATCATACTCAATTTCAATAGCTTTTTCCAAAAATTCACGAGCAGCTTCAAACTTTCCAAGACTGGCATAAGCCTTACCAATGCGTTCATAAGTAGAAACGCCAGTCATCGCAAGAAGGTCACGATTATCTAATTTAGCATAGTAATGAATTGCTTGTTCAAAATTTCCAAGTTCAAACTCCATCTCAGCCAAACCAAAAATAATCAATGAGTCATCTGATAATTGACTTGCCTCCAACAACTTATCACGTGCCACATCAGTTAAGCCCTCCATTTGGTAGAGGTCAGCCTTTACAATTAAAGCAGACAAATAGTCGTCAGAGTCTTCAGGTATGGCATCCAAATAAAGAAAGGCCTCTTCAATATCGCCATCTTCGGCTGCAATTTGTGCTAGATTGACATTAACCTCTGGAAAATCAAAACGAACTTTTTCGTAAATTTCCTGTGCCTGAGGTAAGAAACCAATAGACTCTAAGTATTGACCTAACTCAACAAGAACCTCTGCAGGGTCTTCTCGTAAAGCTTTTTTAAAATATTTGTCTGCGTGGTCTAAATCTTGGTTTCCAATAGAGGCAACCATTTTTTCACTATTTAACATCGTCTTTTTGCCCTTCATTTTCTAGATCATCTTGATAAAGATTACTTACAGAACGGTACCAATCAAAAATCTCTCTAACAACAACCTTGACAGAGGCATAGATTGGAATCCCCAATAAGACGCCCCAAACACCGTACAGAGAGCCTGCTGTCAAGAGAATAAACATAATGGTAATCGGGTGAATGCTTAGTTTATTTCCCAAAACAAGTGGAGAAACAAAACGTCCTTCAATAGTTTGCTCAATGACAAAAATAATGAGGACCTTGATCAGCATAGCAGGTCCTTGCACCAGTCCCATAATTACAACTGGTACCATAGCAAGAAAACTTCCTAGATAAGGAACCATGTTTAGAAAACCTGCCATAATACCAAAAGTCATACCATATCGAAGACCTACAATCTTAAACATAATACAGAACATAATGGCAACGACAATAGCGACTGTAACCTGGCCTTGAACATACCCTTCGAGCTGACTATTAATATCTGAAAGCATACGAACAGTTGTTTCACGAAAGCGAGTTGGTAAGGCTGAAACAAAGCTATGTTTCATCTTTTGGCTATCTCTTAAAAGGTAGAAGAGAATGAAAGGTGCCAAAATGATAGCTACTGTCACCCTTGCTACTGTGCTCGCAAAAGTCCCAACCCATGTCAGAGCAGATGAAGAAAAGTTCTCAGCATAGTTGACCATTCTCGCTGAGAAATCACTAAGCATGGACTCTAGATCACCGTGGAAGTTGGAAAGAATAGGAAGATTAATCCAACGTTCCGTTTCACTATTGGCACGTGCAATATATGATGGTGCGTTTCTTATCAAAATCAAAATTTGATTTTGTAAACTAGGAATAGCCGTCGAAATTCCCCAGACCAAGAGCAAGCCAAGAATAGCGTAGATGACCAAGATAGACATGGTCCGGTTTAGTCCGGTTCTTTCTACAAGTAGTACCAAAGGTTTTATTAAATAATAAAGGAGCATAGAAATAACCAATGGCAACATTATAATGGTCATAAACTGGATGACGGGTGAAAAAATAGGACTAATCTTGGTGAAAATCAAAACCGTCAAACCAATCAAAAGTAAGATGAAAAAGGCTACAACAGCCTGATTATTCAATATCCACTTAAAAAACCATGTTTCTGAAAAATGTTCTGTTTTTTTACGCTTCATAGTTCCTCCCTATTTATCATAAAAAGTGACACTCTTGTCTACTAAGTTTTGGTTACGATCATAGACAAATTTTGCAGAGAAGAAAGGCTTATCTTCAAGAATCCACTTGAAGATCTCGTAGTCACCTTCCCAAGTTGGTTTAGATAAGACCTCATCATATGGTACCCATTCAAGCGTTCCTTCACGAGACTCCTCATCTGAGATGAGTTCTCCTTCAAAACCAGTTACCTTAAAGACATAGGTATACCAATCATGACCGGGGGTAAATTCTGGAAAGGTAATCATCCCTTTAAAATCCATCTCAGTCACTGTAAAATGGGTTTCCTCGAGAATTTCACGACGAGCACATTCGTCAGGCGTTTCTCCCGCTTCTAGTTTTCCCCCAACAGAAATCCACTTTCCTTCATGAACATCATTAGGCTTTTTATTACGATGTAGGAGCAAAAGCTCCTTTCCATTGTCAATATAACAAATGGTAGCTAACTTTGTCATAATGCATCTCTTTTCCAATGTTTTTTAAATATTATACCAAATATGGGATTGGATTTGGGCTTTGAGCAAACGATTTTGAGATATAGTTGAAAATCTGCTTTTCTCAATCTCATGACAAGCAAAAAGAGAACCAAATTGGTTCTCCTTTAATCTCTTTAGTATTTCAAATAACGGCGCATTGCCATACGTGACCCAATCGAACCGATAATGATACCGACTGCAAAGAGGGTTCCGATAACCGCATAGACAAACCACTCTGGATCATACATCGAAATACCACCTTTGACAAAATCAGGGTTCAAAGATGAGTAAACCATGTGATACAAAAGATAAATAAGGCCAGAAGGAATGATAGCACCAAGTGCACCAATCCAAGCGCCTTCCATCAAGTAGGGACGACGAATATATGAATTCTTGGCACCTACCAAACGCATGATTTGAATTTCAGTCGCACGTGACATAATGGTAATACGGATGGTATTTGAAATCAATAGGACAGCCACAATAGTTAAGAGTGCTGTGGCAATGATTCCCCAAAATTGAACACGTTTCATAGTGGACATCAGAATTTCAGTATCTGAGCCACCAAAGTTAGCATTATCAACACCCTGAATGGCTTTTGCTTCCTTGGCAACTCGACTGACATCATCTGGTGATTTCGTTTGGACGATGTAAACATCTGAAAGAGGGTTGGCATCTCCAGTAGCTGTCTCGAAACTTGAACCCATTGTTTCAATCAGTTGTTTCTTTTGTTCTTCTTTACTAGAGAAAGTAACCTTATCTACACCTTTGATTTTGGTCAAAGAATCATAAATCTTATGGTAGTCTTTATTAGCAACAATCTGTCCAGAAAGTTCCTTGACTGTTTTCGAGGCATCTGATGAATCTGGATCCAAGTAGACATTGACCTGAATATTCTTTTCAATATCTGAAGCCAATTTCTGTGTATTTAAGATAACAGATCCAAAGACACCTAAAAGTGAAAGAACAATCATTACCGAAAATACTGCAGTAAGTGTCGACAACAAATTACGTTTGAGATTCTTAATCGATTCTCCTAAATGGCGGAAAAAGCGTCTAATCATGGTAACCGTACTCTCCTTCCTCTTCATCACGAACAATACGTCCTTCTTCAATCGCTACGACACGATGACGAAGGTTATTAACGATAGTTGAGTTATGGGTTGCCATTATAATGGTAGTCCCTTGCAAGTTAATACGTTCAAGGACTTGCATAATTTCCCATGAAATCTCTGGGTCCAAGTTCCCTGTTGGTTCATCCGCAATCAAAACTTTTGGATTATTGACGATAGCACGCGCAATAGCGACACGTTGTTGCTCACCACCAGACAATTGATTTGGGAATGAACGCATCTTGTGTTTAAGACCAACTAACTCGAGAACCTCTGTCACCCGTTTCTTGATATGACGAGGTTTCTCACCAATAACTTCCATGGCATAGGCAACGTTTTCAAAAGCTGTTTTCTTTGGAAGGAGTTTATAATCCTGGAAAACAACTCCAATAGAACGTCTCAAGAGTGGAACATCTTTCTTACGAAGTCGAGTTAAATCAAACTCTCCAACCTTCATAGAACCACTCGTTAATTTTTCTTCTTGGTAGAACAAGCGAATTAAGCTTGATTTACCAGCACCAGAAGGGCCGACTAAGTAAACAAACTCCCCAGAGTTAACAGACAAATCAATGTGTCTAAGGGCTGTTGTTGACTTATCATACTTCTTAGTAACATCTTTTAATTCAATAAGAGCCATAATATCAGTATTCAACTACTAAAATAGCTGAAGCCTTCCTTTCATTGAGATAGAGTATCTAAATACTTAAAAATAGTATATTGTTACTATTCTTCCATACGCCACTTGAGGTAGGCATCGATGAAGCCTTCAATATCCCCATCCATTACCTTATCAACCTGGGCAACTTCATAACCTGTACGGTGATCTTTAACCATGGTATATGGCGTGAAAACGTATGAGCGAATTTGACTTCCCCAAGTGATTTCTTTCTTATCACCTTTCAAAGCATTCACTTCTTCTGCTTTCTTTTCTTGCTCCATTTGATAGAGCTTAGCTTGAAGCATCTTCATCGCACGGTCACGGTTCCCGTATTGTGTACGATCAACCGTTGAAGCTACAACAATACCTGTTGGAATGTGGGTCAAACGCACACCTGTAGAAACCTTGTTGACGTTCTGACCACCAGCACCACCTGAACGAAATGTATCCATCTTGATATCATCATCACGAATCTCAACTTCAATGGTATCATCCAATTCAGGCATGACTTCAACGGACGTGAATGAAGTATGACGACGTTTGGCAGAGTCAAATGGTGAAATACGAACCAAACGGTGGACACCCATTTCTGACTTGAGGAAACCATAAGCATTAGGTCCTTCAAAAGCAAGGGTTACAGATTTGATTCCAGCCTCATCACCCGCCTGATAATCCAAAGTTTCGACCTTGAAACCTTTGGCATTTCCATAACGTTGGTACATACGGAGCAACATATCAGCCCAGTCTTGAGCTTCTGTCCCACCAGAGCCTGGGTGAATTTCCAGGATGGCATTGTTATGATCATATGGTTCAGACAAGAGCAATGTCATCTCGTAACTTGTCATAATCTTATCAAGTTTTTCGAGTGTTTCTTCAAGCTCTTCTTGAACACTATCATCTTCTTCCAACATTTCTAAATAAAGCTCTGTCTCGTCAGAGAGTTCTTGCATATTGTTGAAAGTTTCGTATTTCATTTTGAGCTCATTTAACTCTTGTGAGGTCTTTTGAGCTGCAATATTATCATTCCAAAAATCTGGCTCAGTCATTCGGTTTTCGAGGAGCGCAATGTCCTCTTCCAAACGATCTAAGTCAAAGAGACCTCCCGAAGCTCACGAGCTTCTCTTGATTTTCAGAGATTTTTTGGCGAATTTCTGCCACTTCCATGGATAGGTTTCCTCCATTTTATAGTATTATGCTTAATTCTAGCATAAATCACTTAAATTTGCCATTTTGCACACACAAGCTCCCACTCTGCTTGGGATTCTTCATCCTTAGGTGACAGTTCCCTCATATAATCTAACATAGCCTCATCGGGTTTCTTAACAATCTCACCGAGAGCCCAAATGGCAGTTGCCGTATGGATGGGATTATTATTCTTATCAATTATCTCCATCAGTTTGACAATAGCATTGCGATCATGTAGGTTAGCCAAGGCAATAATAGCATTACGTTGAAGAATATTCTTCCCGCGCCATGAACCGGCAATCATCCCAAATTTCTCCTTGAAGGATTTGTTGGTCAGCTCAAGAAAAGGAAGTAATTCGGGCATGGCAAGCTCAGGATCAATGTCCGAAGCCAGTGGATTATCGATACCTCTGTTATATGGACAGGAAATCTGACAAATGTCACAACCATAGATAACAGTCTTTATCTTCTTTCGAAACTCCATATCCATCATGCCTTTATCCTGTGTTTGAAAGGATAGACAACGACGGGCATTCATAGTACCATCGCCGATGAGACAAGATGTCGGACAGGCATCCAGACAACGACGGCAATCCCCACAACCATAATCAACTTCTTGGTCTGGTTCAATCTCTAGATTAGTGATAAGCTCGCCAAGATACATGTAGGACCCGTATTCTTTCGAAATAACTAATCCATTCTTTCCGATAAAGCCAATACCAGCTCGCTTGGCCACTGCTGTATCGACCAGAGCTCCAGTGTCCACCATACCTTTATATTCGAAGTTTTCCGTCAGTTTTTCAATGCCTTCTGCCAAGCGTTTTAGTTTGTCCTGCAAAACATAGTGATAATCTAGACCCCATGAATTTGGAGTGATTTTGCCACGCTTATATTCTGTTTTTTGGGGTTGTTGTGGCAGCTTATGCGGATAGGCAACTGCAATGGAAATGATGGTTTTAGCTGATTCCAAGGTCAACTTAGGATAAATACGCTCTTCAATATTTTTATGTTCAAAACCTGTTGTTCGCCCTTCTTCGACACCAAGTCGAAGGGATTTTTCCAGATAGGCAAAATCATCGGCGGTAGTAAAACCAATTTTTGAAATGCCAATCTCCTTGGCCATCTTTTGTATTTCTAATTTGATATCCATATTCTTATCATAATGAAATTGTAGTCTAAGGGCAAGTATTTTCCACCATCTTCATTTACAGACAAGCCTTAACCTTTTTGTTACAATGTTTCTATGACGAGACTTGCAGTAATGAGTGATTTACATATTGATATAAATCACTTTGAAACATATGAAATTGATACTCTTATAAATTGCCTAAAAAATCAAGAGGTTAGCCATCTCCATATCGCTGGTGATATTTCTAACCATTATTTTATCGACACAAAACCCTTTCTACGAAAACTGTCTAAGGAAGTCAAGGTCACCTATAATTTAGGCAATCATGATATGCTTGATTTAGAAGATGACCTTATTGACAATCTTGATTTTCAAGTGATAAATTTAGGTAGTAAGACATTATTGGCTTTTCATGGCTGGTATGACTATTCCTATTCAGATGAAACGTTAGATAAGATTCTTAAACGTAAGAAACAACTTTGGTTCGACCGACGACTTAAACGATTGGGGACTGATCCGGATATCTGTCAAACTAGTCTTAAAAGGCTAGATAATGTCTTAAGTGAGTTAGACACTGGTAACCTTATAGTTGCCATGCATTTTGTTCCTCACAGCCGCTTTACCATGACGCATCAACGTTTTGCACCTTTTAATGCCTACTTGGGCTCGGAAAAATTCCACCAGATTTTTGCCAAGCATGGCGTTAAAGATGTTGTTTTTGGACATGCCCACCGCAGTTATGGGACGGTAACTATTGATGGCGTAACCTATCACTCGCGTCCTCTTGGATACCGACGAGAATGGGATTTAACCATCGACTTTGTTTCCAATCACCCTGAACTCAATCCTACTGGAACATGGAACCTCTCCAAACGTTACAACCTGGTCAAGAAACGGTCAGAGTTTTTAGAATATGAAAAAAAGGAACTGGCAAATGAGTTCCTTTCATCCATGACACTATTTGATTTGTAGAACGACTCTTTAGGAGTCGTTTTTTAGTCGGTGAAAAATCCCTGCTTTTGAAGGTCCTTCAAGGTATTCGCACGATTGGCAACGGATTGATCCATTGTCTTTGCAATCTGTGTTGTAAATTCATCAACTCTGTTATTGAGATCACGAAGGTCATAATACTCATGAACTTCAGCGTCGTAATCTTTTAGCTCCTCTAAAGGATGTTCTAAGTCCCGATAATAATTTTCCATATGGATGACGTGGCGGGGTAAACGAGGTTTTAGCTGCGGTTCTTGATTTGGCCAACCAACTGCTAATCCTACTGCTGGATAGACATACTTTGGAAGTTTGAGAAGCTCTGAAAGTTTAGCGTTATCATTCAAGATACTGCCAAGGTAAACTGTTCCCATACCTAAACTCTCAGCAGCTACTACCATATTTTGAGCAGCTATCATAGCATCCGAGAAGGCCGAGATAAAGCGTTCGGGACTACCTTGGACCAAGGCTTCAGCGCCTTTTGCCTCTGCAATCAGTGTGTTACGTCTTTGGTCCACAACAAATACAAAAAGATGCCCAGCATTTGGAATATAAGGCTGGTTGGCAATCTCTGCAATTTCTTTCTTCAATGTTTCATCAGTAATACTGATAATCGAATAGGACTGTCTAAAATTACTCGTTGCTGTATGTCTTGCAACATCAAGCAAAAGGTTAACTTCTTCTCGTGTCAAAGCTAGAGGTTTAAATTGACGGATGCTACGGTGATTGAGTTGTGTCTTAATAGTCTCGTTCATGGCCTTCTCCTTAACTTGTGATCATTTCTCTTCAATTATAAACAAGACTCCTCCTGAATTCAAGATGGGATAAGAAAAAGCCAGAGACCATTATCTCTGACTTTATGTCTTAAATAGCGTCCTTATCCTTACCAAGGGCACGTTGAATAGCTTTGACTAATTCAACCAATACCACAATCAAGAAGGAACCTACAATAACGGCAAGCCATTGTGTCAGACTAAGGTGTGACACATGGAAGAGGTTATTAAATCCAGGCACTACAATAGTTGCCATCAAAAGAACGAAGGCTACTGGAATTGCCCAGTTGAAAGTCTTGTTTCTAAAGAGACCAACTTTAAAGACTGATTGATACACAGATTTAACGTTAAAGGCATGGAGCAACTGAATTAATCCAAGTGTTGCAAAAGCCATTGTAAGGGCATCCGCATGAATTTCTGCTTGTGTATGGTGCTCTGGGAAGACAAGGCCCCAACCATATACTGCAAGAACGAGGATGGTTTGGAAAACACCTTGATACATGATAGCACCGAAGACACCACCATCAAAGAAGTTCGATTGACGTCCACGAGGTTTATGAGTCATAATACCTGGTTCTGCTGGCTCAACACCAAGAGCGATGGCTGGAAGGGTATCTGTTACCAAGTTAATCCAGAGAAGGTGTACTGGTTGAAGCACATCCCAACCAAACAATGTGGCAAAGAAGATAATAAAGACTTCGGCCATGTTGGCTGACAAGAGGTACTGGATTGATTTTTGAATATTTGAGAAGACCTTACGCCCTTCTTCTACGGCAACAATAATTGTCGCAAAGTTATCATCGGCAAGGACCATATCAGAAGCTCCCTTAGAAACCTCTGTACCTGTAATTCCCATACCGATACCAATATCAGCTGTTTTAAGTGATGGTGCATCATTAACCCCGTCACCTGTCATAGCAACAACCTTGCCATCATTTTGCCAAGCCTTGACGATACGAACCTTGTGTTCAGGAGACACACGCGCATAGACAGAGTACTGTTTGAAGACTTTCTGGAATTCTTCATCAGAAAGCTCATTAAGCTCAGCGCCAGTAAAGACATGATCTTCCGTATCATTTGGATCGATGATTCCAAGACGTTTGGCAATAGCTTCTGCCGTATCTTGGTGGTCACCTGTAATCATAATTGGACGGATACCCGCTTCTTTAGCGACACGAACAGCTTCTGCCGCCTCAGGACGTTCTGGGTCAATCATACCTACCAAGCCTGAGAAAATCAAATCAGACTCAACAACTTCAGATTCCAAGGTAGGAATATCATTCGTTGTCTTATAAGCCATCATCAAGACACGAAGAGCTTGTTTTGCCAAGTCCTTATTAGTCGCAAGGATAGCTTGTTTATCTTCATCCGTGATAGGACGAACCTCACCATTGATTTCAATACGAGTCACACGTTTGAGCAATTGGTCAGGCGCACCCTTGACGGCTACAAAGTATGTACCATCCGCTTCCTTATGGATAGTAGACATGAGTTTACGGTCAGAGTCAAATGGCAACTCTGCCACACGAGGCTCTGATTTCAAGACGTCACGAACATCAAAGTTGTGGTCCAAACCAAATTGAACAAGGGCTGTTTCCGTTGGATCCCCAATTAGCTTACCATCTGGGTCCACCTTGGTATCATTGGCAAAGTTCATAATACGAAGGGTTGTATTGTCAGCACCAAGTTCTGTAGCAGCGCTTTGCAATTGACCGTTTGTATAGACTTTTTCAACAGTCATTTGGTTCATGGTTAAGGTACCAGTCTTATCTGATGCGATAATCTCAGTTGAACCAAGAGTCTCAACAGCTGGCAATTTACGAACAATCGAATTGCGTTTGGCAAGAGTCGTTGTTCCAAGTGACAAGAGAATCGTTACAATAGCAGGCAAACCTTCAGGAATCGCTGCAACGGCTAGAGCAACGGCAACCATCAAGCCTTCGAGGGGCTGTTCGCCACGAATAAAGACACTAACCAAGAATGTCACCAAAGCAATCGCAACAATAAGATAGGTCAAGGTTTTAGACAGTTGCTCCAAGCTTTGTTTCAATGGCGTTTGTGATTCATCCGCATTAGCTAGCATATCAGCAATCTTACCGACCTCAGTATACATACCAGTATTGGTTACAACTCCAGTACCTCGACCGTAAGTAACGTTAGAGTTTTGGTAACCCATATTCACACGGTCACCAATTCCGGCTTCTGCTTCAACCGTCTCAGTAATATCCTTTTCAACTGGAACAGATTCACCTGTAAGGGCAGCTTCTTCAATCTTAAGTGAGGCAGCTTCGAGCAAACGCATATCAGCTGGAACAACATCACCAGCTTCAAGCAAGACGATATCTCCAGGAACCAACTCGCGTGAATCAATTTCAACCACATTGCCGTCACGACGCACACGAGCCAGAGGGCTTGACATGTTTTTAAGAGCTTCAATAGCCGCTTCTGCTTGTCCTTCTTGATAAACACCAAAGGCTGCATTCAAAACAACAACGGCTAAAATAATGCAGGCATCGGTCAGACCATGCATACCTTCTGTAATAACAGAAAGTGCGGCTGCGACAAGCAAGATGATAATCATCAAATCTTTAAACTGATCGATGAATTTTGACAAGAGGCTGCGTTTTTCACCTTCATCCAACTCGTTATAGCCATAGACATCCAATCGTTCCTTGGCTTGTGCAGTAGACAAACCATCAATGGATGTGTCCAAGCTTTTTAGGACTTCTTCCTCTCCTTGTGTATAAAACAAGGCTTTACTTTGTTCTTTCGACAAAATAATCTCCTCCTTCTCTATAGGGAAAAATGGCTAACAAGACTCTTTTTATATAAAAAATTATACAAAGAGAGACTTGTTTAATTAAAAACAAGTCTCGCTGTTTAAGAATATGCCGGAAATGTAAAATTTCGTAATGACGACATAATCGCAACTGTTAATCAAATCTCATGATTACAGTCGCCTGCTACTCCCTTATTTGTACTTTACATTTTATCATAAATTATTCTTTATTCAAGCGAAATGATTCTATTTTTTTCAAAAATTAAAACCAAGAAACCTCTAATTCATAATCAGCAAAAACGTCTTCTGTTTCTGGATGTTTCAATTGATAATGAATATCAACTGTCTGTCCATTGGGGTCATGGGCGAATAGACTCGTATCTGTCAGAAAATGCTGGGTACCAAGTGGTGTCGGTATGTGGACCAAGGCAGGGACCTTAGCCGAAAAACGCATAATGGATTTAGGATTAGAAAAGCGTGTCATCACTAGCTCATCCTGATTCAACTTAATAACCACTTTTTCTTTCTCGGAATTATGGTGAACAAGATAGGTATAATCTCCTTTTTCCATAACCTCACAAGTGTGGATTTCTTCGATAATCTCCGTTTGATCGCCTACTTTTATTTTGTTTTTAATTTTAATTTCCATTAAGTATTCCTTCTATTCTAAAACTATTTTTCTACTTAAGATAATAGCAACTCTATACTAAAAGAGAGTATCAGTATTGCGTCTACCATTTCTATTTCAAGTAAACCACCTGGGTTTGTTTGACAAAGCCGATATTTTCATACAAACGTTTGGCTCCAATATTGCTATCTTCTACTGCAATTTGAAAAGCCTTGTCGTTATGCGCAATGAGTTGATTTACGACTGATTTTGTCAGATAGCTTCCATAGCCCTGTCCACGATAAGCTTCAGCAATCGCAAGTCCATAGAGGTAGTTGCTATTTCCAGATAAATCGACCGTACACACTCCAATGACCTGAGCTTCTTTGAGGAGGATGTAAAGTAGGCCATCGGAATCCTTCAAGGCCTCTGTAATGTATCTGCGACTCACATCGAGCGTTTCCTCTGGATCAGAAAAGGCTTGGTGATGGAGTTGGGCAATTTCATCTAGGTAAGAAGATTCAGCTAAGAGCACCTTGACATCTAAACGAGAATTCAGAGCATATGGTGTTTTATCTCGTCCTAGCCAGGTTTCGGTCTCTTCATCCTCAACCACCCCCCAATGACTTGCCAGATTAGGATGACGATCTAGAAAAACACGCTCTGTCTGAAAGGTCACTGAGCGAATAGGGTAAGGTGCCGTTTCCTTCTGAAATTTGTCAAACAAACTCCTCGCAATGCCTTTGCGGCGATAATCTGGGGCAACTAAAATCGCCACTTCCACATCATGGTCATCCGCATAAACCGTTAATAAACCAAGCAACTCTCCCTCTTGATAATAGAGGAAAAAGGTCGGCATATTGGGATCAAAATTAAGCATATTGGAGAGATAAGGTTCTCGAAAGGTTTGGTCATAGGCTTGACAGCTAGCAATCAATGCTTTTGCTGCCTTTCGTTCTTTTTCTGTCAATTGGTTGGTTGCTCGAATCACTCTTGTCTCTCCTTTATTTGTCTGACCTTATTTTACCAATTAAAAAGCATTTGAGCAATTTTTACCAAAACTACTTCTTTAAAGAGGCAATAATACTTTTCTCAGGAAGAACTATGACAAAGCGCCTAAATTTTAGTAAAATAGAAGGGAAACTAACTAAACGAAACAGGTAATTATTATGTCTATTAAACTTATTGCTGTTGATATTGATGGAACGCTTTTAAATAGCCAACGTCAAGTTACACCGGAAGTCTTTCAAGCAATCCAAGATGCTAAAGCTGCTGGTGTAAAGGTTGTTATCGCGACTGGTCGCCCTATTCCAGGAGTTCTTCCACTTCTTGAAGAGCTTAACCTCAACCAAGACGGAGATTATGTTATCACCTTCAATGGTGGGCTTGTCCAAGAAACTTCTACTGGTAATGAATTGATTCGTGAAACACTCTCATACGAAGACTACCTTGACATTGAGGTTTTGGCTAACAAGCTTGGTGTTCATTCTCACGCCATTACTAAAGATGGTATCTACACAAGTAATCGCAACATTGGACGCTACACGGTTCATGAGTCTACACTTGTCCATATGCCGATTTACTATCGTACACCTGAAGAGGTAGCTGACAAGGAATTTGTTAAGGCCATGTATATCGATGAACCTGAAATTCTTGATGCAGCTATTGCTAAACTTCCACAGGAATTTTATGACCGCTTTACTATTGTAAAATCAACACCATTTTACCTAGAAATTCTTAAGAAAACAGCCAACAAAGGGATAGCTGTAACCCATCTTGCTGAGAAACTCGGTCTTTCTAAAGAAGAAACGATGGCTATCGGTGATGAAGAAAATGACCGTGCTATGCTTGAAGTCGTTGGCTCTCCTGTTGTTATGGAAAATGGTAATCCTGAATTGAAGAAAATTGCGAAACACATCACAAAATCAAATGATGAATCTGGTGTCGCTTACGCTATTAGAAAGTGGGTTCTAGAATAATATGTATACCTATAAAACTGGACTCAGTACTTCTGAGCATGACCGCTTTGTTATAGATAGTCCTCAAACGAATTTATTACAGAGTAGTTCATGGGCTAAAATCAAGGATAGTTGGGGAAATGACCGCCTAGGTTTCTATCAAGATGGTAATCTCGTTGCTGTCGCTAGTGTCCTTATTCAGCCACTTCCTCTTGGCTTTTCTATGATTTATATCCCTCGTGGACCTATTATGGACTATCAAGATAAAGAGTTGCTCGCCTTTGTTATGGCTTCGCTTAAAAAATATGCCAAAACAAAGCGTGCCCTCTTTGTGAAATTTGACCCTAGCCTCTTTGTTACTAAAAACTTGATTTCACAAGAAGCTGAAATCCGTAAAGAGACTATGGCAATTGCCAAAGACATCCAAGCTCTTGGTATTGAATGGACAGGCCTCACTGAAGATATGGCTGAAAATATCCAACCTCGTTTCCAGGCTAATATCCATAAGGAAGATTTCACTGAGGAACAACTCTCTAAGAGTACCAAGCAGGCTGTTCGTACTGCTCGAAACAAGGGGATTTCAGTCCAATTTGGTGGCACTGAGCTTCTTGAACAATTCGCATCTTTGATGAAGAAGACAGAGGCCCGTAAGAACATCCACCTTCGTGGCATTGATTATTATGAAAAGTTGTTGACTACCTACCCAGAATCTTCTTACATTACACTCTCAACTCTTGATTTACCAGCCCGTCTCAAAGACCTCAACAAACAACTCGAAAAGAACATTGCTGATGCAGCCAAGTTCACTGAAAAAACTAAACCAGGAAAAATCGAGAACAATAAGCAAGAGCACAAAAGACTTAAAGAGGAAATTGACTTTCTTCAAGAAAAAGTTGATGCTGGAAATAAGACGGTCCCACTCTCTGGTACACTGGTTCTTGAATTTGGCAAGACATCTGAGAATATCTATGCAGGAATGGATGAAGATTACCGCCGTTATCAACCGGCTATCTTGACATGGTATGAAACAGCTAATCACGCTTTTGAGCGTGGTGCTGAGTGGCAAAACATGGGAGGAATTGAAAATTCACTAGATGGTGGCTTGTATAATTTCAAGTCCAAATTTAACCCACGTATTGAACAATTCATTGGGGAATTCAACCTTCCAGTTAGCCCTCTATACGGACCAGCCAATTTTGCCTATAAACTCCGTAAGAAATTACGTAGCAAACATTAATAATATATAAAATGAGACTCCATCTTGGAAGTCTCATTTTTTGATGATAGCTTAGTCTTTATCAGGAATAACCTTAAAGAGATAATAAGTGATGAAGACCGTCAGGCAAAAGAGTCCGATTTTCACCCAAAGGATAGGTGCAAAAAAGATTGAAATCCCCATCAAAACATAGATTTGGATGATAATCTTTTTCTTTCGTTCTTTGGCAATTGATTTGGTTTCTCTAAAATCGGCTACATAACTTTGATATAGCTTAGTATGATATAACCATTTCTCAAAACGTTTTGAACTTCTAGCAAAGCAAGCAATGGCTAAAAGTAGAAAAGGTGTTGTGGGTAAGATTGGAAGCGGAATTCCAAGAATTCCCAAACCAAGAGAGACAAACCCTAACGAGAGATAAATTACTTTCATGAATACTTTCCTTTTAAAAAGCTGCACTAAACGCATTAGTGTAGCTCTTTTGCTATGTTTTAAATATCTGTCAGTGGTGTCGCTGTGTCTGGTGAGGTATCATAAACCTTGAAGTCAGTTCCAACACCAAAGTCAGCACGTGCCAGCTGATTTTCCATCGTCATGTGGGCCAACTCCTTGATATTATTTTCTTTAGAAAGGTGACCCAAGTAGATCTTTTTAGTTTTGTTACCTATGGTACGAATCATAGCATCCGCTCCATCTTCATTACACAAGTGACCTTGATCAGAGAGGATACGTTGCTTAGTTGACCAAGGATATGAACCTGCTCTGAGGATTTCAATATCATGATTGGACTCAATCAGATAGCCATCAGCATTCTCAATAATACCTGCCATGCGATCAGAAACATAACCCGTATCCGTCAGCATGACAAAACTTTTTCCATCTTTCATAAAGCGATAGAACTGTGGATCAATAGCATCGTGACTAACTCCAAAAGACTCAATATCAATGTCTCCAAAGGTCAGAAGCTTGTCACGAGAAAAAACATGTTTCTGGCTATTATCAATCTTGCCAAGCATATTTTTACTATCCATAATTTGCCAGGTTTTCTCATTGGCGTAGATATCCATGCCATATTTACGAGCTAAAACGCCTACACCATGGATGTGATCCTTGTGTTCATGAGTAACTAAGATAGCATCCAGATCACTCGGATTACGATCGATTTCAGCTAGCAAACTTGTGATTTTCTTACCAGACAAACCAGCGTCCACAAGAATCTTCTTTTCTGGAGTCTCCAAATAAAAGGAATTACCAGTTGACCCTGAAGCCAAAATACTATATTTAAACCCTAAATCTGAGGTCATTTCTACTACATCTCCCATTCATCAACCATCATGGCATCCTTGTCATATGGAAGCACAATTGTAAAAGTTGAACCCTTACCATACTCACTCTTAGCCCAAATAAAGCCCTTATGTTGTTTAATAATTTCTTTTGCAATGGACAAGCCTAGACCAGTTCCACCCTGAGCACGACTTCTAGCCTTATCAACACGGTAAAAACGGTCAAAAATTAACGGCAAATCCTTCTTAGGAATACCCAAACCTTGGTCAGAAATAGAAACAATCAACTGTGAATCAGTTGTCTTCATAGACACTGTAATCTTACCACCATCAGGCGAATACTTGATAGCATTATTAAGAATATTATCCACGACCTGGGTCATCTTATCTGTATCAATCTCCACCCAAATCGAGTTTACCGGATAATCTCGAATAATTTCGTAAGTTTTACCTGTATTGGTTTCTTGGCTCTTAATCTGATCGAAACGATTCAATATATAGGTCATGAAGGCCGTGAAATTAGTCATTTCAACGTCAAGGTTGGTACTCTTATTGTCAATACGAGACAGTGCCAAGAGGTCAGAAATCATTCGCATCATACGATTGGTCTCATCCAAAGAAACTTTGATAAAGTTAGGGGCAATTTCTTCGTCAAGAGCACCATCATCAAGTGCCTCCAAATAAGATTTTACAGAAGTCAAAGGTGTACGCAACTCATGACTAACGTTTGATACAAAGAGTCGGCGTTCCCGTTCTTCTTTTTCCTGCTCAGTGGCATCGTGAAGGACGGCAACCAGACCTGAGATAAAACCAGATTCTTTACGAATAAGGGCAAAGTTAACGCGTAGGGTCACAAACTCATCGTTGGCATCTCGACGAGACAAATGAATCTCAGGAGTCTTAGATAACAATTCATTATAAGTATAGGGATTTTCGCCATCTAATAAATCTAAAATGGACATCTGTGTCGCTGTTTCAAAATCTAGATTCAACAAACGCTGAGCTGTGCTATTAATCATGGTAATTTGACCACGTCGATTAGTCGCAATGACTCCATCACTCATATAAGAGAGGACTGATGATAAGCGGTTTTTTTCCTGGGCTAGATTTTCATGCGTCAAACGAAAAACGTCCGATAAATCATTCAAGCTGTCAGCTAGCTCTAAAAGCTCTGGATCACCCTTTAAGCGTAACTCCTCATTATAGTTACCTGCCATTAGGGACTTGACTCTCTTGGTCAACTTTCGAATATTTTTGACTCGTCGGTAATCACGATAAGCAAGAAAAATAAAGTAGAAAGCCACAAAGAGGAGCGTAAAGAGTAAGGCTAGTTCAAAGCTTGTGATGTTTAAGCCAATACTAGTCATAATTCTTCATATAATAACCAACACCACGACGCGTCAAAATATATTCAGGACGACTAGGTGTATCTTCAATTTTTTCACGGAGACGACGAATGGTTACGTCAACCGTACGAACATCACCAAAATAGTCATAACCCCAAACAGTTTCAAGCAAATGTTCACGCGTCATTACTTGTCCCATATGAGTTGCCAAATGGAAAAGCAACTCAAATTCACGGTGTGTGAGTTCGACTTCATTTCCACGTTTTTTAGCAACAAATGCATCTGGAACAATAATCAACTCACCAATTGAAATTTCCTGCTTGCCTGAGTTAGAGCTTTCTTCTGCTGCTGTTTCAATAGTCTCTGTACGACGCAAGTGAGCTTTGATACGTGCCAACAATTCACGATTAGAAAATGGTTTCGTCACATAGTCATCTGCCCCAATTTCTAGCCCGATAACCTTATCAAACTCGCTATCCTTAGCTGAAAGCATGATAATTGGTGTATGATTTGTCTTTCGAATTTCCTTAGCAACTTCTAAACCATCTAGTTCAGGCAGCATCAAGTCCAGGATGACCAAGTCTGGTTTTTCAGCTTCAAACTGCTCCAATGCTTCACGACCATCAAAGGCCGTAACCACTTCATAACCCTCTTTAGTCAGATTAAACTTGATGATATCCGAAATTGGTCTTTCATCATCAACAACAAGAATTTTTTTCATATAAACACCTCATCGGTTTTCTTAAGTCATTCAATTTTGTAAAGTAGAAAACTTTACATATCAAACATATTATACCAAAAAATAGGTTAAGGACCAAGTTTCTACTATAGATATTAAGCTAATATACAAGCTTTCCTTGTTTTTTGAGATACCTTTGCTATGTGTAATCGGTTAAAAAATAAACCTTATGATTGAATTTTCAAACATTTTTGACATTTTCCTACATATATAGTAAAATACACTCTTGTTGTTACAAATATTAATGTAAAATTTTAGGAGGCTCTTATGGCACTTATTGAATTTAAAAATGTTAATAAATACTACGGAGATTATCATGCACTTCGTGATATCAATCTAGAAATTGAAAAAGGACAAGTTGTGGTTCTCTTGGGACCTTCTGGGTCTGGGAAATCTACCCTTATCCGTACAATCAACGCCTTGGAATCAATTGATAACGGTACGCTTATCGTTAACGGACATAATGTTACGGAAGCTTCTGCCAAGGATTTGGTTGAGCTTCGTAAGGAAGCAGGGATGGTATTCCAACACTTCAACCTCTACCCTCACAAAACTGTTCTTGAAAATGTCACTTTGGCACCTATCAAGGTTCTCGGAATCAGTAAAGAAGAAGCTGAAAAGACTGCTGAAAAATTCCTTCGCTACGTTAACATGTGGGACAAGAAAGATTCATACCCTGGTATGCTTTCTGGTGGACAAAAACAACGTATCGCTATCGCCCGTGGTCTTGCCATGAATCCTGAGCTCTTGCTCTTTGACGAACCAACGTCAGCCCTTGACCCAGAGACTATCGGTGACGTGCTTGCAGTTATGCAAAAGCTTGCCAAAGGTGGCATGAACATGGTTGTCGTAACCCACGAAATGGGCTTTGCCCGCAGTGTGGCTGACCGTATCATTTTCATGGCTGAAGGTCAGGTTCTTGTAGACACTACGGATGTGGATGGTTTCTTCGACAATCCAACTGAACCTCGTGCAGTTCAATTCCTTTCTAAGATTATCGACCACAACTCTGATCGTGTCCAAGTGGACGCCTAAGGAGGGCTTATGTTAATCAAGAAACTTAGTCGCATTTTAGCAATCTCTGTTATAGCTTTTCTAGCAGTTCTCCTCTGGAACACTAAAAGTAGTCAGGCAGATGAAAGCAGTAAACTACTCAATAGTGCTGCAATTCAAAAAATTGTCAAAAAAGGGACACTAAACGTTGGTGTCAAACAGGATGTCCCAAACTTTGGTTACTATTCAGCCAAAACTAATACCTATCAAGGGATGGAAATTGACCTCGCTAAGAAAATTGCCAAAGAACTTAAGGTTAAGGTGAATTTTATAGCGGTTACTCCACAAACTCGTGAAGCTCTTATGGACAATGGGACTATTGACATGCTTATCGCTACTTATACCATTACAGATGAACGTAAGGCTTCATATGCCATGTCAAATCCTTACTACTACGACCAAATCGGTTTCCTCGTTCAAACCAAATCTGGCTACAAGAAACTTTCTGACCTAAACGGTAAAACTATTGGTGTATCTCAAGGGTCATCTGCCAAAGCCGCTGTTGAAGAGTACGCTTCAGCTAATAACCTTAAGTTCAATTATGTCCAACTCGGATCTTATCCTGAGTTAGCCGTATCACTCTATGCATACCGTATTGACGCCTTTGCTGGTGATAAATCAATCCTATCAGGTTACGAAAGTGATAAAACCAAAATTCTTGATGAAGGTTTCAAAACACAAGAATACGGTATTGCTTCAAGTAAGTCTAACCAAGAGTTGATTGATTATACCAACGATTTGTTGGCTAAATGGCAAAAAGATGGTAGCCTTCAAAAGCTCTACGATAAGTATCACTTGAAACCAGCTAAAGCTGAAGATAAATAGAAAGGAGTCCTGAATTTATGTATCTTTTAACTGAAACGGCTAGTCCTTTCGCTCTTGAACGTTGGGCTGCTTTCTTCGCTAACTTTGGACAATTTGCCAAAGGTTTCTTCTATACCCTTGGCATTTCGATTGGTGCCTTGATTGTTGCCCTTCTTCTTGGGCTCATCTTTGGGGCTATGAGCTCTACTCACAACAAGGTTCTTCGTGGCATCTCACGTGTTTATGTCGAAATCTTCCAGAACACACCCTTGCTTGTCCAATTCGTGGTCGTCTTCTATGGGGTTTCAATCTTGACTGATGGCCATGTCATGATCCCAATTTCATTGACAGCCATCCTTTGTGTGGGGGTCTACACAGGAGCCTATATCTCTGAAATTATTCGTACAGGTATTGAGGCGGTTCCTAAAGGTCAAACCGAAGCCGCTTTGTCTCAAGGATTCACCTACGCTGATACCATGCGTATCATCATCTTGCCTCAAGCAGTCCGTACTATCTTGCCACCGTTGACCAACCAAGTGGTTAACTTGATTAAGAACACTTCTACAGTTGCCATTATTTCTGGGGCTGATATCATGTTCACTGCTAAGTCTTGGGCCTATGATACCACTAACTATGTACCAGCCTTCGCTGGGGCTGCCTTCCTCTACTTTATCATGTGTTTCCCTCTAGCTACTTGGGCACGTCGTAAAGAAGAAGAGAATAAGAAAGCTTACTAAGGAGGTCCACTATGTCAGAAGTTTTATCAGCTACTAACCTTAAATTCTTGGCACAAGGGATGTGGACGACCCTTTACTTGTCTTTCTTCATCATTGTGCTATCTACCCTGTTCGGAACTATTCTAGCGGTAATGCGTAACGGAAAGAATCCTATCCTTCGTTGGATTGCTTCTATCTACGTTGAGTTCGTCCGTAACGTTCCTAACTTGCTTTGGATTTTCATCATCTTCTTGATCTTCCAACTCAAGTCAACTGCGGCAGGGATTACCTCTTTCACGGTCTTTACTTCAGCTGCCTTGGCGGAAATCATTCGTGGGGGACTGAACTCTATCGACCATGGCCAAACGGAAGCCGGTTTGTCTCAAGGATTTAACAACAAACAAATCTTTATTTATATCATCTTCCCACAAGCTATTCGTAAGATGTTGCCATCTATCATTTCTCAATTCGTAACAGTTATCAAGGATACTTCTTTCCTTTACTCTGTTATCGCCTTACAAGAATTGTTTGGTAAGAGTCAGATTTTGATGGGTGGTTACTACGAACCAAGCCAAATCTTTACCTTATACGGTATTGTGGCTTTAGCTTATTTCGTGGTCAACTTTGCCATTTCTAGCTACTCTCGCTACCTCTCTAAACAATGGGAGCAAGCTAGTGAATAAAACAAAAAAACTCACCTGCGGGTGGGTTTTTGTTTTTCTCATATTTATATCAAAAAATGATTAATTATTTAGTAAAAACCGAACGTTTTGAAAGAATATTCGGAATTTTTTGACTTTCGACTTTACTTATGCTAAAATTCAATATATGTTAGAAAAGCTAACAAGTAAATCCATTATAGGAGGCTCTTATGGCACTTATTGAATTTAAAAATGTTAATAAATATTACGGAGACTATCATGCACTTCGTGACATCAATCTAGAAATTGAAAAAGGACAAGTTGTGGTTCTCTTGGGACCTTCTGGATCAGGGAAATCTACCCTCATCCGTACAATCAACGCCTTGGAATCCATCGATAACGGTACGCTTATCGTTAACGGACATAATGTGACGGAAGCTTCTGCCAAAGACTTGGTTGAGCTTCGTAAGGAAGCGGGTATGGTATTCCAACACTTTAACCTCTACCCGCACAAAACTGTTCTTGAAAATGTAACTTTGGCACCTATCAAGGTTCTTGGAATCAGTAAGGCAGATGCCGAAAAGACTGCTGAAAAATTCCTTCGTTACGTTAACATGTGGGACAAGAAAGATTCATACCCTGGTATGCTTTCTGGTGGACAAAAACAACGTATCGCTATCGCCCGTGGTCTTGCCATGAATCCTGAGCTCTTGCTCTTTGACGAACCAACGTCAGCCCTTGACCCAGAGACTATCGGTGACGTGCTTGCAGTTATGCAAAAGCTTGCCAAAGGTGGCATGAACATGGTTGTCGTAACCCACGAAATGGGCTTTGCCCGTAGTGTGGCTGACCGTATCATTTTCATGGCTGAAGGTCAAGTTCTTGTAGACACTACGGATGTGGATGGTTTCTTTGACAATCCAACTGAACCTCGTGCTGTTCAATTCCTTTCTAAGATTATCGATCACAACTCTGATAATGTCCAAGTGGATGCCTAAGGAGGTTGCCTATGATTTTCAAAAAAATCTTACGTTACCTAACTGTTGCATGCTTAGCAATTGTCACTATTTTTCTTATCTCGAGTCACAAGACTAAGGCTGAAGACACTAGTAAGCTCCTAGATAGTAAAGCAGTCCAAAAGATTGTTAAGCGAGGGACACTCAATGTCGGTGTGAAGCAAGACGTTCCTAACTTTGGTTACTATTCTGCTAAGACTAATTCCTACGAAGGGATGGAAGTTGATCTTGCTAAAAAGATCGCCAAAGAACTTAAGGTTAAGGTCAATTACATTCCAGTAACAACGCAAACCCGTGAACCACTTATGGATAACGGAACTATCGACTTACTTATCGCTACCTATACCATCAATGATGAACGTAAGGCTTCTTATGCCATCTCAAATCCTTACTACTATGACCAAATTGGTTTCTTGGTTCTTAAGGACTCAGGTATTAACAAAATTTCAGACTTGAATGGTAAGACTATCGGTGTTTCTCAAGGTGCGTCAACTAAGGCTGCTTTGCAAGAGTATGCTTCAGCTAATAACCTTAAATTCAACTATGTCCAACTCGGATCTTTCCCAGAATTGGCTGTTTCTCTTTACGCTCACCGCGTCGATGCTTTCTCAGTTGATAAATCTATCCTCTCCGGATATGAAAGTAAAAAGACTAAAACCTTAAAAGAAGGTTTCAAAACACAAGAATACGGTATTGCTTCAAGCAAGTCTAACCAAGAGTTGATTGATTATACCAACGATTTGTTGGCTAAGTGGCAAAAAGATGGTAGCCTTCAAAAGCTCTACGATAAGTATCACTTGAAACCAGCTAAAGCTGAAGATAAATAGAAAGGAGTCCTGAATTTATGTATCTTTTAACTGAAACGGCTAGTCCTTTCGCTCTTGAACGTTGGGCTGCTTTCTTCGCTAACTTTGGACAATTTGCCAAAGGTTTCTTCTATACCCTTGGCATTTCGATTGGTGCCTTGATTGTTGCCCTTCTTCTTGGGCTCATCTTTGGGGCTATGAGCTCTACTCACAACAAGGTTCTTCGTGGCATCTCACGTGTTTATGTCGAAATCTTCCAGAACACACCCTTGCTTGTCCAATTCGTGGTCGTCTTCTATGGGGTTTCAATCTTGACTGATGGCCATGTCATGATCCCAATTTCATTGACAGCCATCCTTTGTGTGGGGGTCTACACAGGAGCCTATATCTCTGAAATTATTCGTACAGGTATTGAGGCGGTTCCTAAAGGTCAAACCGAAGCCGCTTTGTCTCAAGGATTCACCTACGCTGATACCATGCGTATCATCATCTTGCCTCAAGCAGTCCGTACTATCTTGCCACCGTTGACCAACCAAGTGGTTAACTTGATTAAGAACACTTCTACAGTTGCCATTATTTCTGGGGCTGATATCATGTTCACTGCTAAGTCTTGGGCCTATGATACCACTAACTATGTACCAGCCTTCGCTGGGGCTGCCTTCCTCTACTTTATCATGTGTTTCCCTCTAGCTACTTGGGCACGTCGTAAAGAAGAAGAGAATAAGAAAGCTTACTAAGGAGGTCCACTATGTCAGAAGTTTTATCAGCTACTAACCTTAAATTCTTGGCACAAGGGATGTGGACAACCCTTTACTTGTCTTTCTTCATCATTGTGCTGTCTACCTTGTTCGGAACTATTCTGGCGGTTATGCGTAACGGAAAGAATCCTATTCTTCGTTGGATGGCTTCTATCTACGTTGAGTTCGTTCGTAACGTTCCTAACTTGCTTTGGATTTTCATTATCTTCTTGGTCTTCCAGCTTAAGTCTACAGCGGCAGGAATTACCTCTTTCACGGTCTTCACTTCAGCGGCCTTGGCGGAAATCATTCGTGGGGGGCTGAACTCTATCGACCATGGCCAAACAGAAGCCGGCTTGTCTCAAGGGTTTAACAACAGACAAATCTTTATTTACATCATCTTCCCACAAGCTATTCGTAAGATGTTACCATCTATCATTTCTCAATTCGTAACAGTCATCAAGGATACTTCTTTCCTTTACTCTGTTATTGCCTTACAAGAATTGTTTGGTAAGAGTCAGATTTTGATGGGTGGTTACTACGAACCAAGCCAAATCTTTACCTTATACGGTATTGTGGCTTTAGCTTATTTCGTGGTCAACTTTGCCATTTCTAGCTACTCTCGCTACCTCTCTAAACAATGGGAGCAAGCTAGTGAATAAAACAAAAACCCACCTGCAGGTGGGTTTTTATTTTCTGGATACTAAAAACGACTCCAATCAGAGTCGTTCTTTGCTTTAATTCACCGTTACTTTTCCTGAATAATAATCTAGGGTAATCCCTTCTTGTACATTTGGAACAAAGACATTGAATTCAAGTGAGCCATCTGCTGACTTGGCTTCAAGATGTGTTCCTGATGGAATGAGGTTATCTCCTTCATAAATAAGGGTAACGCGATAACGGACACGTTTGTTTTTATCCTGAGCTTTTCGTACCAGGCTTTCATAATAGTTTTGTCCCGTAGAACTTTCGCTATTAGCTTGGTTAGCCCAAGCAGTTTGAACGGCAATATTTTCTGGATTTGAAGTCGAGGCATCAAATCCTTTGAGACCACCTACAAGTGCATAGCCCAACAAATGACCTCTATCTACGGCATGACTATACTCTCCTGAAAGATTGTGAACTTGATGCCATCCCGCAGGTGTCCAAGAGGTTGAGCCATTCCCTGTTTCTTGACGATTTTTGTACTGTCTGGTTGCTTTACTTAATAAGGCATTCGCTACTGTAGGAACCGTTTGTCCTTGAACCGTTTTGACTTGGTTATTGGCATAGGGTTGGCTAGAAACCTTAGCATTTAGATTAGTCTTATTACCATTAACAATATAAGCCCCTGCCCCATTCCATTCTAAGGAGTTTCCTAGTTTACTCTTGACGGAGCTAGTCATCACTGACTCAGCAAGCTGCTCTTGTGGAGTAGCCTTTCCATTTGTTGAACCGTTTGATTTAACGGAGTTATTGGATTTTCCCGAGACTAGACTAGCTACCTGCTTGATTGGATTATTAGGCGATAGCTTATTGCTCGTCCCAATGTAACCTAAAACTGCAATCAAGACCGCTATTAGTAACGAGACTAGCTGACGTTTCTGTTTATTTGTTAAAGATGTCTTTCTTTTTGCCATTGTTCTCTTTCTTTTATATGAATGTCATGACTAAAGGAGCGGGATTACTTCCCACTCCCTTTTATTTTCCTGTAAATTTAGCAACAATTGCTTGCCAGGTTTCTGGTTTTAAGATGCTTATAGGATCCTTGCCCTCTCCTAAAACAGCATAGCCAATCATCAATCCGATTGCTAGAAAAGCAAGGCCAATCACACACACACTCAAAACAAGTAATAATTGACGAAAAACATAGCCTTTACCAGTTTCCATACTAAGCCTCACTTACACGTGAAATATTTGCTCCTAGTTTAGCTAGTTTCTCATGGAATTGATAGTAACCACGATCCAAGTGTGTCAACTTACCAACAGTAGTTGTTCCTTCAGCCACCATCCCTGTAAGAATTAGTGCTGCCGAAGCTCGAAGGTCAGTAGACATAACTTGAGCACCTTGAAGTGGCAAACCACCGTGAATCATAGCCGTATCACGAAGGATTTCTGAATGAAGTCCCATACGACGCATTTCTTCTAAGTGTTGGAAGCGATTCTCAAAGACTGTCTCAATCATGGTTGATTCCCCGCTTACCACTGCCATAAGTGCTGTAAATTGAGCTTGCATGTCAGTTGGGAAACCTGGGTGAGGTAGAGTTTTAACGGTTACTGGTTTCAATTGTGAAACATCAGATTTAACACGAATACCGCCGTCTTCTTCCTTAACATAGACACCCATTTCCAATAATTTTGAAATCAAAGGACGGTTATGTTCCCAAATAGCATCTTTGATAAGGACATCACCAGAAGTCATGGCTGCTGCTACCATAAAGGTACCTGCTTCAATACGGTCCTGAACAACCGCATGTTTAGTACCATGGAGAGCTTTAACACCTTTAATCACGAGTGTTTCAGTTCCAGCACCTTTGACATCTGCTCCCATCTCGTTAAGAAGAAGGGCCAAGTCAACGATTTCTGGTTCACGCGCAGCATTTTCAATGGTTGTAACTCCATCAGCCAAAGTGGCTGCCATCATAAGGTTTTGAGTGGCACCGACAGATGGAAAGTCCATATAAATAGTTGCACCTTTTAGTTTTTCTGCTGTCGCAGTGATGTCACCACCAACTTGGGTAATTTTAGCACCCATTGCTTCTAAACCTTTGAGGTGGAGGTCAATCGGACGGCTACCAATCGTACAACCACCAGGCATTGAAACCTTCGCGTGGCCATTGCGGGCAAGAATTGGTCCAAGTACTACGATAGACGCACGCATCTTGCTCACATACTCATATGGCGCCTGATCGAGAATTTCTCCACTAGCATCAACGACAACGGTATTGTTTTCCTCGTCAAAGTCTACAGCAATATCTAAACCACGAACAACATTATTCATCGTGTAAACATCTGACAAGATTGGAACATTAGTTAAGGTTGTTTGACCTTCCGAGGCCAAGATAGTTGCTGCCAACAAGGGGAGGACAGCGTTTTTAGCACCTTCAATGACAACCTCACCACTTAATCGAGTGTTGCCACCCTGCACAATAATTTTATCCATAAGGATTCCTTTCAAGGGTCATTTTCATCTTTTTGTATTATATCAAAAGTCTTTTAAAATCACTAATTTAAGAAATCGAGCTAGCCATATTCTGTCCAAAAGCTAAAACCGACAGAATAAAGGAACTGATAAGATAGCCTAAGGCAATACTGATAAAGAGCAAAAAGAGTTTCAATTTACCAGTATTTTCAATCGGATTTTTGATGATTTTTGCCCAATCAAAGAGGCTAATCAGCATATGGTAGCTCAATCCTATAAATACAAGGTGACTCGCCAAAGTGACGAATTGATTAATAATAGTCATGATTCCATTATACCATAGAAAGCTAAGCTAAAACATAAAAAGAGGGTGAGACAGTTCTAAATCTGTAATCATTTAGTGACTGCTTCCACTCCTCTTCTCTTTATTTTTGAAGCTACTAGATTAGGGATACTTTAAAATAATCTAGTGCTTAGCTTACACTCTCTAGGGACTTATAATTTGAGTTATGCAACTTAGTCTTCATAACCGTTAGGGTTAGTCGTTTGCCAACGCCAAGAATCTCTAACCATTTCTTTCAAGGTCTTCTTAGCTTCCCAGCCAAGAACTTCTTTGGCCTTTTCAGGAGAGGCATAGCAAGTAGCAATATCACCAGCACGACGTCCTTGAATACGGTATGGAATAGCAACCTTGTTTTCAGCTTCGAAAGTCTTAACGAGATCCAATACGCTATAACCATGTCCAGTACCCAAGTTGAAAATCTCAGCACCTTTATGACTCAAATTATATTTGACAGCAGCCAAGTGACCTGAGGCCAAGTCAAGGACGTGAATGTAGTCACGCACACCTGTACCATCTGGAGTTGGATAGTCATCCCCAAAGACGTTAAGCTCAGGAAGTTTACCGATAGCTACTTGTGTAATATATGGCATAAGGTTGTTTGGAATACCGTTTGGCAATTCCCCAATCAAACCACTTTCATGAGCACCGATAGGATTGAAATAACGAAGATTTGTGACTGACCATGACGGATCTGAAGCAGCTACGTCTGTAAGAATTTGTTCCATCATCAACTTAGTATAACCGTATGGGTTGATAGCTGATGTTGGCATATCTTCCGTCATTGGAGAAGGATTATTAGTACCGTAAACTGTTGCACTTGAACTGAAGACGATGTTTTTAACATCATATTCTTTCATTTTTTCAAGAAGAGTAATGGTACCACTGATATTGTTTTTATAATATTTCAAAGGTTTTTGGACAGATTCTCCCACTGCCTTGAAGGCCGCGAAGTGAATAACTAACTCAATATCTTCATTTGTAAAAACCTTATCCAAAAAATCAGTATCTAAAATGGAACCTTGATAAAATGGAAATTTTTTACCAGTAATCTTTTCCAAACGTTCAAGAACTGCTGGCGAACTATTTGAAAAGTCGTCAACTAAGACTACATCGAAACCTGCATTAAGGAGTTCAACGGTTGTGTGGCTACCGATATAGCCAGCTCCTCCTGTAATTAAAATAGACATTTATTTTTCCTTTCTTACTTGTCAGTGCCTTTTTGATCCTTTTGAATCGTTGCTAATTTAGGCATGACCTCTCCTTCAAAACCTTTCATGGCAAAATGAACCGAAGGCTCTTGTGTCATTGGAGATAGAATTCCTAGCTTCACCTGATAATTCTGATCTTTGGAATAGGCGAAACTTGCCTTAAGTTCAGTTGTTTGATCTGGAAGCAATTCTGACAAACGACAATCAAGTTGTTGGGCTTGAAGAACCTTGCCATTAGCATTACACAAGTATAATACCACAGGCCAATCCCCATATAAAGGGGCAACCCCAGAATTTTCTAAATTAAGGGTAATTTCAACCTTGCTCTCTCCTTTGGAAATTGTCAAACCTGATACCCAGAGACGGTAGCCCATGTTCTTCAAGAGTTCCTTATAAGCAGCTTGCCCGTCACCAATATCTTCAGCAACCTTTGGACCCAAGAAGGTCAAATGAGCTACTTTGGCTTCATCTGTAAGCTCCTCTAAGTTATTACCAAGCAAAGTAGACATAGACTGCGAACTTGTTAATTCACCACCGATTGGTGCTTTCTCCCAGGCCTTAGGCATGGCTTTCAAGGCAGCTTGCTCTTGGGTTTGATCGTATGCGCCACCATTTTGGATCCAATTTAACCAGGTTTTAGTTGCTGATTTGTCTCCAAAGACATCATTGTAGATTCCAAAATCACCTTCCAAACCTGTATCAAAAGGTCTTCTCATAAGAATCTTTGCTTTAGGAAAGGCTGGTTGAAACGGAGCAATGTAGTCCTTACGAACTTCTTTTCGTGGCAATTGGCGAATGCCCGCATCTGAGTGAACATGCCACTCACCCCAGTGGCCTAGGCCACCAAGCTCAATGTAGGCGATAAAATCATCATTGCCCCAACGCTGTCCCATAGCAGTAACAGCATCTTTATAGTATTTTCTAAGCAGTTTATTTTGATAATTTGGTGAAAATCCCTTACCGTAGGATGTGCTATAAGCATCCCCAAGGTCAGAAATTTCATTTCCCAACCAGTCAGGGATATCCTTATGACTTGATTTGCCAGGGTAATCTAGCAAGAAACGTAAGACGACCTGCTTGCCTTCTTTCTTCCATCGTTTAAACTGGTTACTTTCTTCAATTGTTTCCCAGTTATAGTGGCCCTTTTTAGGTTCCAATTCTTTCCATGTAATATCAACATAGACAAGGTGAACGTCTTCAGAAACTGTTTTTTCTTCAGCTGAAGGGACATAACCCATGAGCGGATTCCCAAAACTCTTGTCTGAAAGCGTATATTCAAACTTGGTACCTGTGTTTCTGGTATTCAAATACACAAAAATGGCATAAAGACCACTCGTAATGATGATTAGACAGATGACGAGCCAAAGTTTCTTCTTTCGACTACTCCAACTTTTCTTCTCACGTCTTCTAGCCATGGTATTCGCCGTTGTATTGGATTAGCGTAAGGTCTTTGACACCATCGATAGATTTGATATTTTCAACGAAGGTAAGGTCGTTATTTTTCACAAAGACTTCAATTGCCATCTCGACACTGTCTTTTCGCATAGTTTCAGACTTGATAAAGTGCTTGATGCGACCAAGTTCTTGAATAACTTTGTCACCTGTATGCTCACCATCAAAGTGAACCACAGCGATATACACCTTACCAGTCTCTTGCAAGCGGCTAAAGACAATAAGCATCAGTAGGATAACGATAGACGTTACAACGGCCAGGACATACATACCTGCCCCTACCGTAATCCCTGAGGTAATTGCCCAGAAAAGATAGAGCAAGTCCATAGGATCTTTAACTGCAGTACGGTAACGGACGATAGAGAGGGCACCGACCATACCAAGTGAGATAACGATGTTTGAACTGATTGCCAGTGTTACCATTGACGTAAGCAAGGTCATACCGACCAAAGTCATGGCAAAACTGCGTGAATAAATAACGCCTGTAAAGAAATGCTGGTAAACCTTATAGATAAAGGCTCCAATCAACAAGGCAAGTAGCAAGACGATAACAATACGAAACGGTGACTGCGTCGCATAGTTATCAGACTGCAAAATAGATTTTTTTATAAAGTCTTGAACACTCATAAATTCCCCTTCTTATACTAAGTTCTTCCGAACTTAGCACTTTTCCGATTTATATATTCCCATCTTCCCAGTATTCAAAACCATTTAGATACTGAGATTTTTCATAAGCCAATACGTACTTAGAGACAGCCATCATGTCTGCTTTCCCTGGCAGGACACTTTGGACAATCTTTGGCAGATACTCTGTATATTTAACTTCGAAAACCATCTTTTCCGGATCAATGACTGGAATTGTTGGTAAGTCCGGATCAAAAATATCAAAACTTCCAACCGCTACTCTGACATTTTGGTCAAAGGTTAAGCGAACTGTTCCAAAGTCATAAACCCACGGCTCTCGTTCATAATCAACGATGGTCCGGGGACGCATCATGTTACTAACACATTCATAGTAAAATTCCTGACAGAGAGGATAGGGACTTTTCAAGAGAAAGTCATAATCCCCATCAATGATTTTATAAAATTCTTCGACAGTTAGTGGTGCATCCTCTTTCAGAATGTAGGTATCTACCTTTTTCTTACGCTCTAGCTTAATACTATTGGTCCCGAAATTGTAGATACGAATCCGATATTTTTTACGAACCAGAATGCCTGCATCTTTTTCAGCATAGGCACTATTCCAATAGTCGTCAAAGTAAAGACTTCGAATGGTATAACCACCATTTGTCGCATGCTTATCCAACTGAATCAAATGTTTGAAACGTTCAGTCAACAGGGCCTTTTCTGGTTCACCAATGACGTATTTCAACTCATGGCGAAAGGGCTTCTCTTTAGTCTTCATAACCATCTACCCCAATTTTTCCATCTTCGAGGACAAAGAAGCTCATGATACCAAATTGTTTAGAGTTATCACTATTGACATAGTAGTCAAAAGCACGTTGTGATTGTCCAGCCTCATTAGTTGCAGTCACACGTACGAAGTATTGTCCCTTAGGCAAGGTATCTGTTTCGGCACTGAGAGTTTTAAGACCAGATTTTTCAAAGACCTTGTCTTTAAATTCATAGTCTTTAGCTAATTCTACAGTGTATGTCAACTTGCTATTATTGAAATCGTAAGAGGCACCCCAACTTAATTTCAATTTGTTATTGGCCACTTCCGGCTTATTGATAAAGAATGGTTGTGGTTTTTCAAGACTTGTTTTATAAATCTTGTAGTTGTTCTCCAACTCATTTGGCAAATCTGCCAAAATCTTGTCGTAATTGTCAGGAGTTGTCTTAGCATGCATTTGGTCAGGCATCTTAGCTAGGTAAGGTCTAATGACTGCTGCGTATTCATTACTCATAGAAGTAATCTTATCACCAGTAATCGTCTTACGTAGCTCATCCATCTTCTCATCTAGTCCCTTGCGGAACTCTTTTGATTTGAGCAAGCGTTGGAAAAGTTGGTTCCCCCAATAGTTGCTGACACCGACTTCCCAGCTATTGGCTTGGTCGCTGTCCTTACTTACCAAACGACGTTCATTCTTCATCAAGATACTATCGTTATCCCAAGGAATGATGTACCATTTGGTTGAGTTTTGTGGGCTGTAGAGATACATGTTACGACTCTGTGTATCATCGTTACCAAGTAACATCTGGAAGGCCATCCAATATTGGATATTCTCAGGATCTACATACTTGTCCATGATGGTTTCAATCTTCACCGATGGATCGTTGAGCTTGGTTAGAAAATCAATAAGTTTGGTGTGATCATGGCTACCTTTGATTTCCAAAAGTTTCTCGAATTTATCCTTGTCGAATTTAGGATCTTCTTCTTTAACAATCGTATCTTCATAGCGGAAGAATTCGAAGAAGTTTGGTTTATAAAGGTTGGCATTTTCATCCAGACCATGATCTTTCAGATAGTTTTTGTTAATCTGTTCGACTTGCGTGTAGAGACCATAATCCTCAAATTTACCTGATGGATTGTCAGAGGTTTCATCTTTAACGTAGAGGTGTACAAAACTCGTTCTAGCACCCATGAGTTGAGGAATTTCTTCCATTAGATCATAGGACAACTTATTTCTAAAGCGAAGGGCTTCAGTCTGGTGTTTGTTAAGGTTAATGGTACGTTGGCCGTTCCACTCGCCCTTGTTCTTTTTAATCTTGATTTTGTAGTTCTTTTGGGCGTTCTTACTTGAACTTTCCCCACGAATCTGAACACTGGCGTTTGGCACGTCCTGGTCATAACCCAACTCACCAGACACAGGTCCATCCTCGTTACCAACTTGAAGAAGACCTGCTACTTGGTATCGTTTAACATGCATTTTCTGATAATCTTCAACAGAATATTGGTTGACCTCAGACCATGAGTGATTTTGATTTTCTGTAGCGTCTCCTCGACGTACAGTCAGGTACATGGTCGTTACCTTGGTATGATCTTTATCATAGAGACTCTTATTGTCTCTTAAGTGTACATTAGAGATATCAGTGGCCGCTTGTTTATCTACTTTTTTAGTTGTCACACCGTTTTTTGTCTGTTCCTTGGTTCCACATGCTGTAAAACCAAATACCGTACAGAGCAACAAAACCGCTGCTAAACTCTTTTTCCTATTCATTTCCCCCACCTCTTTTGTATGTTTTCTAAACGCTCAGTCCATTTTTCAAAATAGCCCACGTCTTTCTTAGATACCATGGTTTGGCTTCCTAAGAAATGATACTGAAGATCACTTGTGTACTTATCGATTTCCTGACCACTTTCGATGAAAAGAACTAAAGAAGAAATCAGGAAGGCATAGCCTAGGAAGGCTGAGTCCAAGAACTGAGAACCAAAACTCAAAACTACTGTCAGAATGGCAAAGTGTTTGGCAAGCTTCTTGGCACCCTTATAATCTGCAAAATACATCAAGAGCAAGATATTCACATTACCTACAGCATAGAGACCATAAGCTAGACATAGCGTTAAGAAGTAACCATGCATTTGATTGTTAAAACCAATTGGTAAGTAAGTCAAAGCCACGCTTCCGAAGAACATGATGAAAATTGTCGCTAGCAATTGTTTCCAAAAAACATATTTGAGCTCATTACTCATGACATCCAACATTTGAGTTTCAGCTTCCTGAATATCCGAAAGACTTCCCTCTTCATTGTAGAGCTTAAAATAACGTCGGAAATGCGGATAGAAGGAAACCTCGACAGACATAACGAAATTAAGTGTTGATACTAAAGTCGTTAAGTAGGCTAACATGGCTGGCACATCGTAGACTGGAGCTGTACGGAAGAAGCCATCAAAACTCTTACTAATTGGCCCAAACCAGTTAATAACAATATGAGCAAAGAGGGCCACCAACATGTAAAGTCCAGTCTTGGCAAGATCAGAAAATTGATCAAACCATTTCAAAAACTCAAAGGACATTTTAAGATTAGATGGGAAATAATCATGGATCAGACGAACCATCCAAAACATCATTCCACCGTATCCCAAACAAACACTTAGGAATATACCATACTTTTGATGTAGGAAAATACTAAGTAACCCAGAGACAATCGTCACACCAATCGCTAAAAAGAAACCTTTGATAATTTCTTTATAGGATTTAATCGCTGTCAAATAGGTAATTACATTCCAAACGAGACAAAGCTCACCAAAGAGCAAAACTCCCATAGCCACTTCTGCTAAACTTCGACTAGCCAGGGCTAGATAGAGCGCATACAGTGGCGTTCCAACCATAAGCATCAAGGCACTCGACGCATAAAATGAAGGAATAATAGTCTCAAATTTCTTCTCGTAGAGCATATCCGCAACAAAGCGGGTTACCACCAGAGAAAAGAGACTGGTAATCACGAGAGAAAAGATGATAGCGTAGGTTAAGTTCGAAAGAATATAATCACGCTCATTTTCACTGATTCCCGCTACCATTGTCAGAACAACAACACCAGCTGTAAGTAAAATCCCCAAAAGCATAGGGCCGGTATACACAATTCCAGCATAAGCGTAGGCCTTTTGTTTTGAAAAAAGGCTATCCTCGTTGTAAATTTTACGTAATTCAAATCCAATACCGGCCATTAAACAGCCACCTCCTCATATAAGCGTCGGTACTGACCGATCATTTGCGGATATTGATATATCGCTTCAACACGCTTACGCGCAATTTCACCCATTTCAAGCCGTCTTTTATCATTAATCGCCATCTTCTTCATAGCTTCTGCAAGAGGCCCTGTACAAGTAGGTGGTGCACAAAATCCTGCAATCCCTAAATTGTCATGCTCACGACCTTCTAGCAATTCTCGACAACATCCGACATCTGTCGTCACACAAGGACGACTAGCCGCCATTGATTCCAGAACAGAAAGTGGCAAGCCCTCAGAAAGACTGGTCAAAAGCGTAAAATCAATTTTCTTCATATATTCTCGAATATTAACACGACCAGTGAATAGAAGACGATCTCCCAAATCCATCTTATCAGCCAAACTAAAACACTCATCCGCATATTCTTGGTCATCTATACCACCCATGATATGCAAACGAACGTTTGGCACCTGCTGGGCCAATTCGTAGAAAGAATATAACATGGTTTTAATGTCCTTGATTGGAGCCAAACGAACCACAGCTCCGATATCAATCCAACCATCCGATTCTTTCAAAGGAATTTGAGAAAAAGCATCATAGTCAATCCCGTTTGAGATAACCTGACATTTCTCTGGATCACAACCCATCTCAATCTGAATTTCCTTGGCCTTCGTAAAGAGGCTGGTAATTTTTTCAGCATTTTGATAAATCGCATCAGACAACATATAGAAGAATCTTACCCACTGATGGCGCATTTTAGGTAAAACCCACTTCGCACGAAGCAACTCTTCTTCACGTTCACGCGTATAAATCCCGTGTTCAGTTAAGAAGAGAGGTTTGTCATAGGTCAAACTTCCCAAAGTTGCAAGAATACCACCATAACCTGTAGAGATTGAGTGGTAAACATCTGCTTCAGGAGGTGGACAGGATAAAATATTTAAAAGTGGAAACAGCATAGAACGGATAGTGTGAAAAACATCTGAAAAAGATAGCTGTGTGTAGCGCTCACTACAAAGATCCTTTAAGACCTGAAAAAAGGCCTCACTACTCAAGAGATCGTTAGGAACGACCTTACCATCTTGTAACAGTTTAAACAAGACTTTCCAATCAGGTTGTTGGCAAAAAACCATATCCTTAAGCGCTTGTTTTTCCTCATCTGTAAACTGATATGGCTCTATGTCTTCTTTATCTGGCACAACATAGTCCAAAAAGACTTCGTGTACTTCTACAACATTTTCAGGAAGTTCATAAACAAACTCCCCCTTTTGTTCATGCGTTGCCCCCACAACCCAAAGAACAAATTCATGCTCTTTCATTTCTGTAATATATTGATGCATCCAAGTAGAGACACCACCGTGAACATACGGATAGGACCCTTCAAGAATTAAACATATCTTCATCGGCATTTTCCCCTATTTTGCCTTATTTTAATGTAATGGTGACTGACTTATTCGTAGCCTCCAATAGGTAAAGGTCACCCGTTAAATGCGTAACCTTACCATTTTTTACCTTCTTAACCTCGTTTTGATTTAAACGAACCATAAGGTAAGCATGATCATGAAAATTCTCAAGATCAATTTTTAGGGCGTCTTTGGTATATTTTTGAGAAACTTTCAAAATACCGTAACGCTGAACAGCACCTGCTAATTCTGAACCTGTTAGATTTCTAAGAGAAGGTGACATATTGTGGACCCAACTAACTTCCTTGTCCAAAGCCTTATACATCTTTGCCCAACCCAATTCTGCACCACGATCGACATCAAGAACATCATCAGGGTGAAGGAAGTGGTTATTAACATAGTGCATATTCATTTCAGAAAAGACCGTCATCTGTGAGAAATCATCCCAAACCGCACCAGAAACAGTACGTGGCTCTTCAATCATTCCATCAGGCGACACTTCAAACTCTTGCGAATAAGTGAAATCCCCTGGGAAATAGTTACTTGAGATAGCCTTGATTTCTGGGAAATCATTAACGATTACCTCTCGTCCTTCTTTCGAAAGAATATTTGATGGTGGAACGTAGACTGATTTTTGCGCTTTAGGAAAGAGTTGGTTGACAAAACGAATCAACTCAGACAGACCAGCCTTCATAGCAGCCTTATCCTTCCAAGTCTTGTAGCTCGCATACTTTTCACCATAATTAACAGATGAAGGACTCAAAGGTTGGTGATTATAACCATGATAACCAAGCTCACCACCATTAGCCAAAAGCGAATTTCCAAAATATTTGAAACGATCTAAATCATTTTGTTGAACAATTTTACCGTCTGTCTGGGCCTCATAGTTTTCAATGACCACACCTGTATGAACGATACCATACTTTTCGTGCAATTTAAGAAGGTCTGGCCACCAAACATTGGTATAAAATTCAGACACAGACATGTCGTAATCACGTTTAACGAAACGACCATCTCCAGCTGGAACAGGTGATGGGAAATCATCTATATAATAGGTAGAGCCATTGATTACCGGATAAACTGTCGCTTCAGTCAAAAGGCTATAAGAAGCGGCATAAATACCACGGATATTACGCTCATAGATTCCAAGGTTATCAACGACAAACTTCCCTTTGCCGTATGATTTTTCCCAAATCAACGGTGTATGAGAATCATCTGTTGTTTTAGCATGCACCTTAACATCACTTTCAAGAGAGACTTTTCTGGCTGACTCAAAAGGTTCTTCAATTTTATAATTGCGTCCCCCACCAATCATGAAATCAGGATCCACGTAGATTTCCTTGACCTCATCCATCTCAAAATTGGAATAACTCACGCCGAGATTATGATCAATGGCATCCAGATTACTTTCTTTCCCCATGGTTACTGCAAAAAGTGTTTGACCACCTTTTTCAGTCCAATCCATGAGTGGCTGCACCTGGTCCTCCATTCGAGAAAGGTCAGTGACAAGAAGGACTACTTTTTTATAGTCTGAAAGTGAATAGGACTCGTGTTTAGCCACATCGACTAACTTAGCTCCCATACGCATATCTTTTAGAATTTGCTCGAACTGTTTCCAAGCCCTCTGACTCGTTTCATTTTCACTATCATAAAGAACTAGCGTATCTTTATCTAAATTTTTGACGACTGAAGCCGTAGATGGTACTTTTCCTGTTAGATAGGCTTCCTTACCTTGAGTCGGGTACCATTCCCCTTTCTTTTGAACAAAGAGTCCAATGGCCAGACACAAAATAAGACCAACACCTAGCAAAGTTTCTTTGCGAATAACATTTTTTTTACCTAGTTTCATGCCATCACCTCTTTTCCTTGCCAGAAGTTCAAGAGATCTTGCTTATCCTTAGAAAGAACAACCTTTTTGCCTTGCATCTCACGAATCATGTTCTTAAATTCAGCAAACTGACCAGTTTGATAGTAATATTCCAAATACAAATAATACACATCATCCGCATGTGATTTAATTGAAAGCTGTGTCAAATGCTTTTGGGCCAAGTCATAAAAACCAAGAGCTAGTTCATTATGGATAACTCTCACTAAGTCCGTAGCAGTCGTTCCATGACTAAGTTTCTGCAAGAGACGCTCCTCGTACTCCTTACGAAGCAAACCTTCCATTTGTTTGCTTAGAAGTTCCTTAGATAGGTAGTCTTCCATAAAGTCACAATACTCGGTTAAGAGGTCAAGGTCTTCTTCACCCTTTTCAAAACGTTTCTCAAAGGCACTCAACTTCTCATCGTATTGACTTGAAATTTCAGAAATAAAGGTTGTCGCATAGTGGACGATTTCACTATCCTCATTTAAACGAGCCAAGTAGAGCAAATCCATAAAATGAGACGGATCATCATTAGCCAATCCCATCAATTGTTGACGAGCTTCCTTAGCCTTATTCAAATAGAGAGATTCTTCAAGAGGTACGATGTCTTCTTCAACCAATTCCTTCGGACGTTGAAAATCATCGATATTTCCAAAATCAATGGTCAAATCTTTAACTTTACCACCAACTGCTTCTTGACCACGGCGATGTCTACCAGGATTTGGTTTAGAAATCATATGAATTAGACCTGCCCCAAAGAAAGGTAAAGCAATCGGGAAAATCAAGTAAAAAATTGTTAAGTCTGATTTGCCACTGACAATAGCCTTATAGACAAGTGCTATAGATAAGAAGTAACAAACCGTTAAGATACTAGTAATAAGGACTGGAATCATTGTGCAACCCTCCCTTGAAGACTAGCTTGTTCAAGAAGTTCTGCCTTTTCAATGAAAGAACGACTCATTTTTGAAAGAACCTCAAGCTCGTTTAACACTTTAGTAGACATAGCTTCAAAAGGAACAGCCTCTACCCAAATGATAAAAGTACCCTCTGCCTTGGTCTTAACTTCCATGGCATACGCTGGACGATTCTCAAGCAATGATTTATTAGCCCAGACACGTCCATGACCAAAGGCACCTCCAATTTCTTTAAAATCTGTCAAAGATACTTGCTTCTTATCGTTATCTCCCAAAAGAAGCTCGTATTGGAAAGGACCACCTCCATAAAGTGAAACAGGAGCATTCAAAATTTCTGAAACCAAATCAAGCGTCTGTCTAAGAACCTTCTCAACACTAGTATGATCTAAAGTCACAAAGTAAGAATATGCTTTTCCAAGACCATCTTGACTTGCCAACAAGGCATTTTTCAGGTCTTTGTTTTCATGGAGTAATGTATCGTAGGATTGATTAAGGATAAGATAGTCTTCCTTGACTGTTTCCAACTGTTTATCTAGTTGTAGCTTGTCATCTTTCTTCTTCATTTCCACAAAACCACAAACCACAGCGATAAAGATATAGGCAATAAAGGCAACCCAACGGTCAGTATTATATAGAAGCAGTTGCCAGCTAGTTCCAGACATAATTTGACTGATGGTCAAACCAATAATTGCAAGAACTGCCGAGAACAAGCCATACCCCATGCCCAAAACTGTACTAATCAAGACAACAAAAAGCAAACGTAGGTCGATCAATTGGAACTGTAACTGACCTTGAGTCATATATCGAAAAGCTTCAAAGACTAAGAAGGTCACGACAACAGCAGCAAGTTTCTTATTTCTCTTTTGCTTAACGATATTATCTATGATATTGCGGAACTTAGAAACACGCAGAGACCCTTTTCGCTGTTTTTGATAGTCTTCGTAAATATCTGGCAAGTCACGCACCAAGGCATAACGCATAAACCAAGCAAACCTATCACGCAAATCATGATGCTTTTCAGGATCATTATCATATTTCCTAATTCTTCTTTCCTCTAAGAAATGAACCTGCTTATTTGGGAAATATTTATCCAAAGCTTGCAAGAGCTCCCCAAAAGTCAGTTGGAAAGGATCCGGAATAATAATGCTTTCGTAGGTGTCATTCCATCGCTCACATAATTTGTGAAGCAAATCTCCCAAGTCAGATAGACTGATAAAAGTCGCCTGACTTTGTGATGACTCCTTTAACTCTACCTGTTCATGGTCATCTAAACGCACAAACAGTTTATAAAGATAATCTTCTTTATTAATAACTGAATAAAGAAAGGGACTATGTAGAACTTTAAGGTTGACCCCAAATTCTCGACTCCAGGATAATAAGGTATCCTTTGTTGTCGTCTGTAAACTTCTTTTCCCATCCTCAAGGATAGGCCCTGTGATATAAAGTAATCGTTTGTTTTTTCTATCTTTAAGACACTCTAACAATCTGATGAGATTTTCAATCTCCCCTGAACTTTCATGTCCGTAATTGAGATATTCCGAAAAATAGATGATTTGATCATAATCATGAAAATCAAAAACGTCTTCTAATTGGTTGTTCTCATAATGCTTGGTATAAACGGTGATTTTATTCTTACGAGAGTTCTTTACACCTGTATGACCAAAAATAAAAACCGCTTGATTAGGAAACGTTTTCAAAATGAAATCGTTTGTTAATCCAGCAGTATTACCAAGTATCAAAATATTCATAAACTTCTCCCCACTTTTAAGAGTGTCCCCTTAACTACACTCTCTACCCATTCTAATCATTAGTCTCAAGTATTTCCCAATACTCTTAAGACCACAATGTAATGCCTTTCTTAAGAAAGCTCTTTGAAAGCTATGTCTTCCTCCCCAATGAGTGATAACCAAACTCTCATCAGAATCTCTTTTGAAGATTCTTAAAGATTTCAAAAAATATAAGAAAGAACAAAATTATCCTAAATAAACATTAAGTGAAATTAATATTATTAAAGAATAGATTAAATTGACTAATTAAATATCTTGTTATGTTGATTAGCTTCCCCAAGAAATCACAAACTAACCAGATTACTTTAGATTATCTAACACCTGTTAGACCTTATTTAAAGGTATTTCTTCTTACTCTATCAATCTAAAATGACTCTAGTTTCATATTTACATCGTCACTCTTATTATAGCAATTTTTTCTTATTTTTCAACTCCTTTCAAAGTTTTTCACCTAAAGAATTTATTTTTAGCTAGTCGTTTTTACCCTTTAATTACTCAATCCTTTGGGTTTACATGTGTCTGAAGTCAGAAAATTCATATTATTCATTTTCAAAATAAAAAACAGAATTCAAAAAAATTAAATTCTGTTACTTTGATATTATTAAATTGAAAGTTATATTAAATATTTTTAATTTTCTACAGCTGCTTTGAGGGCATCTACCTTATCCAATTTTTCCCATGGAAGATCGATGTCAGTACGTCCCATGTGACCATAGGCCGCTGTTTGACGGTAGATAGGACGTTTAAGATCAAGCATTTGAATGATACCTGCAGGACGCAAGTCAAAGAGATCACGGACAGCAGCTTCAAGTTTGCTTTCAGCAACTGTCGCCGTTCCGAAGGTATCAACACGGACAGACACAGGATTAGCAACACCAATAGCATAAGCCAATTGTACTTCTGCTTTCTTAGCAAGACCAGCAGCTACGATGTTTTTAGCAATATAGCGAGCGGCATATGAAGCTGAACGGTCAACCTTAGTGGCATCCTTACCTGAGAAGGCACCACCACCGTGTCTTGAGTAACCACCATAAGTATCAACAATAATCTTACGACCAGTCAAACCAGAGTCCCCTTGAGGTCCTCCGATAACAAAACGACCTGTTGGGTTGATAAAGAATTTAGTCTCATCATCCAAGTATTCGGCTGGAATAACTGCCTTAATGACTTTTTCAATGACATCTTGACGAATTTGATCGTTAGTCGCTTCAGGATCGTGTTGCGTTGAGATAACGACTGTATCAACGCGTACTGGTTGATCATTCTCATCATACTCAACAGTAACCTGAGATTTAGCATCTGGACGAAGGTATGAAATCTCACCAGATTTACGCAAATCTGCCAATTTTTTAACCAATTTATGTGAAAGGCTAACTGGAAGTGGCATAAACTCTGGAGTTTCGTCAATAGCAAAACCAAACATCAAACCTTGGTCACCAGCTCCGATAAGATCAAGTGGATCTTGATCACCAGTTCCACGAACTTCAAGTGCTTCATTGACACCTTGAGCAATATCTGGAGATTGTTCAATCAATGATGGATGAACCCCAACAGATTCTGCCGCAAAGCCGTACTCTGCATTGTTATAACCAATTTCAGCGATAGTATCACGAACCACACGGTTAATATCTACATAAGCTGTTGTAGAAACTTCACCGAAAACATGGACAGAGCCAGTGTAGACAGCTGTTTCTGCTGCAACGTGTGCATCTGGATCCTCTGCTAAAATCGCATCAAGAATGGCATCCGAAATTTGGTCTGCAATTTTATCTGGATGCCCCTCAGATACTGATTCAGACGTGAAAAGTTTACGTTCTGACATATAAAATGTCCCCCTTTTAATATGAAAAATAGTATTAGACAGCACGGATTTAACCGTCTCCTAATAGGTAAAACGCTATACTCCTAATGGAGCTAAACGCCGTTAAAAAGTTACAAAGAACCAACAGCCAACTCTAGGATGACTGTTGCCTTATCGGGACTTAATAACTACTGTCCATTATATCATGTTTTTTCAGTCTAGTCATATAGTTATTTATTATCAAGCCTTATCAATAAGTTATAGTGAGCATTTTACCATCTTTTGTATTATACTTAGGATATGAAAACTTATGAACACGTTTATGACATCTTATCGAAGAGTCCTGACTTTGTAACGGGAGAGAGCTTGGCTAAAAGTCTTGGTGTCTCGCGAACAGCCATTTGGAAGGCAATTCAAACACTTCAAGAACAAGGAATTGACATTACAAGTGTCCGCAAGAAAGGCTACTATTTAGAAAAGGGAGATATTCTTCTTCCTCAAGACATCTCTAAGCAACTCAACATTCCAGTCTACTTTAATCCAGATTCTAACTCTACCCAACTAGATGCTAAACATGGCATGGAAAAGAATAATCCGACGCCTGCACTTTATCTGGCATCAAGTCAAAAGGCAGCCAAAGGACGATTTGAACGTCACTTCTTTGCCAGTCCACAAGGTGGTATCTACATGAGTATCCACTTAAAGCCCAACTGTCATTTTGAGGAGTTACCACCTTATACGATGATGGTGGCAGCTGCTATTGTCAAAGCTATCCAGCGTCTAACCGGAATCAATACAGAAATCAAATGGGTTAATGACATCTACCTCAACAACAAAAAAATGGCTGGTATCCTTACCGAAGCCATTAGTTCTATCGAATCTGGTCGCATCACAGATGTCATTATCGGGGTTGGGCTTAACTTCTCAATCAGTGATTTTCCTGAAGAGTTAGCTAATAAAGCTACTAGTCTTTTTACTTCTGAAAAACCAAGCATTACTCGAAACCAGCTCATTTCAGAAATTTGGAAACTCTTTTTAACCATTCCTACTAGCGATTTGGTCAAGGTCTATAAAGAAAAGTCCCTCGTTTTAGATAAACAAGTGGCCTTTGAACAAGCTGGAAGGACTTATACTGGTATTGCCAAGGAAATTGGCGATAAGGGCCAACTTCTCGTTCTTACTGATGATGGTCAGGAAAAATGGTTGACCGCTGGCGAAGTGAGCCTTACTTCTTGGTAGACTTGTCGGCTGCACGCGCAATGCGTGAAACAACATAGGTTGTCCAAAGACGACGAAACAGTAAATACCCAAAAAAGGCGGTAAAAAAGTAATAGCCGTGCTGTAAACTGTAATTAAAACAAACCGTTTCAAAAATAGTTTCAAGCGTAATAAACAAAATTTGTTGAATCATAAGATTATTATATCAATAGATAGAGCCTAGGACAAGCAGTCTAGGCTCTTTTCATTTTTACACGGATGGAACAGCTTCAGAAATCTATCAAATTACACTGGACAGTCACTCTATCTAACCTTCTTGGCTCGGACCTAAAAAGGTCCACTGGACCTTCCTCGCTTTCTTATTTCTAGGCTCGGACCTAAAAAGGTCCACTGGACCTTTTTAGTCCTCTATTTCTACTACATCAGAGAGAAATTCAAGTTCTTGAGGGATATACTCTTCGCGATCTTCTTTTTCCAATTCTTCTTTAGATTTGAGGCTGCGTGCAAATTCTGTACGGAGTTTTTCAAATTCTGCTTTTGGAACAGCCATAATATTAGGTGAGAAACCGGCAGCTGAACTCATGATATTACCAAACATATCATTGAGATCACTGCGCTTCATGACCTGTTCAGCATTAAAGGCAGCATTAAATGCCAGGATGGCATTTTCCTGATTGGCTAATACAGGCTCAGAACCATTCAAAAGTGCCCTATTTTGTGGGCTAATAGAATCCAAAATTTCAGGCCAAGTTGCCTTTAGGGCATCCAGACACTGGCGTGATTTCTGCGGATCTTCCATGGTTTCACGCATAATCGTGAGAATCTTTTCACGATCCACCTTGTACTGATAAGCAGGTTTGGCTTTTCGAGTTGGTGCTACTTCTCCTTGGACTTTGCCCTCTTTAAGAGCTTTACGTAGACCTTCTACCTCGCGGCGAAGACTATCTAACTCTTCTTGCAAATTCCCTGGAATTTCTTGTGAAACCTGAGTATGGGTCTCTGACAATTTTATAGTCAGCATTTCCGCATAGATTTTAGGATGTGTTCCAGTTTTAATTTCTGGCAAGGCACTTGTAACCAAGTCAATCAATTGGAAAAGTCGGTCTTGCTCTAGAGAAAGGTTTTCTTCAAAAAGGGGACTATGGTGACTGTTCTCTCCACCCGCTTTGACAATCAAAAGATCACGGAAATACTCCAAGAGATCAGTCGCAAAACGGCTCATAGACTTACCATTATCAAAGAGAGTTTCGAGATTTGATAAAGCTTGCGTAGTATCTTGATTGCGAACGTTAGCGACGAAACTATCCAAGGCTGTCAAACCAATAGAACCAGTGATTTCTTCAGCTACGGCTTGGCTGACATGATTGTCAGGAGACAGACTCAGTGCTTGGTCTAAGATTGACAAAGCATCACGCATACCACCTTCTGCACGACGAGCAATAATAGTTAAAGCCTCATCATCAAAGGTCAGTCCTTCTTTTTCCAGAATTGAAGCTAAGTGCTCTTTAATCGCTCCCTGCTTGATCGATTTAAACTCAAAGCGTTGGACACGAGAATGGATAGTTGCTGGAATCTTATGTAATTCAGTGGTCGCTAGGATAAAGACCACATTTTCAGTTGGTTCTTCCAAAGTCTTCAAAAGAGCATTGAAAGCACCTGTCGAGAGCATGTGAACTTCGTCAATAATATAGACCTTGTAAGTCGCACGACTTGGGGCATAGGTCGATTTGTCACGAATTTCACGAATCTCATCAACACCATTATTGGATGCCGCATCAATCTCTATAACATCTTCGAGACTACCGTTTGTAATATCGCGACAAATATCACAGTGATTACATGGCTCCCCATCAACTTGATTAGGACAGTTCATAGCCTTGGCAAAGATTTTCGCCGCACTAGTTTTACCAGTACCACGCGGCCCAGAAAAGAGATAGGCATGGCTGATTTTCCCTGACTCTACCGCCTGTCTTAGCGTGGTTGAAATCACTTTTTGACCAACCATTTCGCCAAAGGTCTGACTACGGTATTTACGATATAAGGCTTGATACATTAGTTTACCTCAAACATTCCAAATGTAAGCTCGGTTTTCTCGAGTAGAATTTTGACAAATGCTTCAAGATAATCTTGGTCTACGTCGTTATAGTCTCCTACTTGGTGAGAATCCAAATCGAGAACACCAACTAATTTGCCGTCTTTTACCATTGGTACAACAATTTCACTTCGAGCAGCGGAATCACAAGCGATGTAATTAGCGTGTTTGGTGACATCTTCGACAATTATGGTTCTATTTTCTGCTGCAGACTGGCCACAAACACCCTTACCTAGGGCAATTCGAACACAAGAAACATTGCCTTGAAAAGGGCCAAGGATTAACTCATTATTTACATTATCCATCAGGTAGAAGCCTGTGAACACAGAATTTGGCAGGGTTGTATTCAAAAGAGCCGAGGCATTAGAAAAGTTGGCCAGAGCATTGTCTTCATTGGCAAAAAGTGCCTTAGCCTGAGCTAGCATTATTTCATAGGCTGATTTTTTTTCTTCGTTAGTCATAACTACCATTATATCAAAGATAGGTCCTTAAAACTAAGATTGACCTACCTTTTCTCCTTCCCTTTCATTTAAAAATAATTCAAGATCATGAATGACGTTTTCAGGATATTCTGGACTAGAAATCTGATAAAACTTAACAGTCATCCGATTTCTGAACCAGGTTAATTGACGTTTAGCAAATCGACGCGTATTTTGCTTAAGTCTTTCCAAGGCTTCATCCAAGGTCTGATTCCCAGCAAAATAAGGAAACAACTCCTTGTAGCCTATACCACGAGCTGACTGGGCGTCAGGATAATTAGCATAAAGCCACTTAGCCTCTTCCAAGAGTCCAACTTCAACCATCTTGTCCACTCGTGTATTGATACGGTCATAAATCAAGGAGCGTTCATCATCTAATCCGATAAGAAAGGGGTCATAAGTTGTCTCAGTATTTTCAAGATTCTCCGAAAAACGATGAAGCTCAAGTGCTCTAGTGGCACGACGTCGGTTAATTTCCTTAATCTCAATACCCAAGTCATCGATTTTGTCAAAAAGTTCCTGATCAGATAATTGCTCTAATTCTGAGCGATAGGCTAAAACCTTATTCTGGTCTACCTGTCCCCCTAGATGATACCCTTCTATAAGGCTTTGTAAATAGAGACCTGTTCCTCCTACTATAATAGGCAACTTGCCACGACTAACAATATCAGTAATGGTAGCCTCAGCCTCTGTTACAAAATCATAGGCTGAATAAGACTCATCAACATCGCGAACATCAATCAGATGATGCACTGCTGCAGCCTGCTCTTCAGGAGTAGCCTTTGCGGTTCCTATATTCAATTGTCTGTAAACCTGCTGGCTATCTCCTGAAATAATTTCTCCATTAAAGCGCTGGGCCAATTTAATCCCAAGCGCCGTTTTTCCCACAGCAGTAGGTCCAGCCACTACAATAAGTTTGGTTTTCATAATGTTTTCACTTGCTATTCTAGATATTTTTTTAGATAATATAAGCATATTATAACATATACGGAGGATAGTCTCATGGCTAAAAAACATTCATTCGCTAAAGGTGTCGCTACTGGCGTTATCGGAACTGCTGCTACTGTAGCAGGTGCTGTCTTCGCAGTTAAGAAAACCATTATCGAACCAGAAGAAAAGAAATTGGCTTTCATCGAAGAAAACCGTAAAAAAGCAGCTCGCCGTCGTGTAAGCCGCTAAAACTAATGACCAGGGAAACCTGGTTTTTTACTGTAATTTTTACTCTTCATCTATGACTGAGAACGGAGCCAATTTGAAAAGAAAAAAATATAATATCATTACCTTCTCTTTGCTAGCTTTCTTCTTTCTCTTTGGTTTTTTATCAAAACATTTAAAAGAACCTGTAAAGCCAACAGCAAAAACACATCACATCTCTCACACCCTTTCATCAAAAAGTAGTTCATCTCATAAAAAAGAGAAGACCAAATCTTCAACTACTACTTCAAAAGAAGATGAAAAAAAAGATGCTAAAGACGAAAATAAAGATCAAGCATCCCCTTCTGTTCAAGCACCAAATAAAAAACAAAACAACCAAACATCCCACCAAGATGGAAATCAAGAAAAGTCCAAGCCTGCTGAAGGTGGACGAGGTTGGGGAGGACCAGAAGATGGCTCCTATGCCACAAAAGGAGGAGGCGGTGGAGGTCACGATGCAGCCTTCGCCGCAGGTGCTGGTGGAGGAAGCAATCACGCAAGCTCAACCGTTCAGAGCAATGAGTGGGTTGACGACGTTGATAACAATCCTTACGAGTACCCACAAGCTTCATCAAGCATAGACACAACTGCCAATTCCAATTAATGAGGTAACAGAATACTTAACATCACCAGTATTCTATTTTGAACCCTAGTTAGGACTAATCCTGACTAGGGTTTTTGCCTATCAAAAAAACACCTATATTGCAATAGGTGTCAAATACATTTGGTTTAAATTTGGGGCAGAATAGGTTAAAACCGCATGGTTAAAGGCTTAAAAATGTCCCCTGCCGGAATCGAACCAGCAACGACTCCTTAGGAGGGAGTTGTTATATCCATTTAACTAAGAGGACTTATGAAAAAATCTGCCACGAGGACAGATTTTTTATGTGAAATCTGTAAATTATTTACGGATTTCTTTGATACGTGCAGCTTTACCTTGCAAAGCACGCAAGTAGTAAAGTTTAGCACGGCGGACTTTACCGTAGCGTACAACTTCAATCTTTTCAACACGTGGAGTGTGGATTGGGAAAGTACGTTCTACACCGATACCGCTTGAAATTTTACGAACTGTGTACATTTCTGAGATCCCTTGACCTTTGCGTGAAATAACTACACCTTCAAAGATCTGGATACGTTCGCGAGTTCCTTCGACAACTTTCGCGTGAACGCGAACTGTGTCACCAGGACGGAATGATGGGATGTCAGTACGAAGTTGACCTTCTGTCAAACTTTGGATCAATGGATTCATTTTTATATACTCCTATCTTACTAATCTTAAGAGCAACCTCTGTGTCTCAGCGGATTAGCCGTTATTTTTGTGTGTCCATTACACACTCTTAGTATCTTATCAAAAAATTATCAGGTTGTCTAGTATCTTATTGCATTTCTAGCATTTTTTGTTGCCCATAAATGCTCGTCTTATGATTGATGAGATAAGCAAAAGCCATGACAATCGCATAAGGAATTGCATTGACGGGACCAAAGACTTCAACGCCAATGAAAATAGGCGCTAAAAGGGTATTGGTACTGCTTCCAAAGACAGACAGATAGCCTAGACCTGCTACAAGTGGAATTGGAAGGCCTAGAACTGGTGCTAAAACAGCACCTAGACTTGCTCCGATGGCAAACAAAGGAGTTACTTCCCCTCCTTGGAAACCAAGAGATAAGGTAAAGACGGTAAGGAGCAATTTCAAGAGCCAATCCAATGGATAAATGGTACCACCACCAACACTTAAAGCAATCAAATTCGTTCCAAGACCTGTATAGCGTCCCTTCCACAAAATCAAAAGAAGACAGGTTAAGACGACACTTCCTAATAGAACACGATAATAGGGATTTGGGAGCAGACTTGCCACTTTCTTTTTAGCTACTGATAAAAGATAAGCAAAGAGATTTCCTGCTACACCAAATACCAGACCTAAAAGAGCTAATTTAACAAAGGTCCCAAGGTCAATAGTCAAACTTTCAGATACAAAGTGGCTAAATTTTTCAAGACCTAAGAGATGGCTTGTTGTACTAGCCACAAAAGATGCAATAAGAGTTGGTACTAAAATTGGAAGGCTTAACTGTCCCAGGGTCAAGACCTCAAGAGCAAAGAAGGTCGCAGCGATTGGTGTTTGAAAGAGCCCTCCAAAACCAGCTGCCATCCCCATGGTCAAGAAAATGCGTGAAGCATTAGGGAGCTTAAAGTAGCGACTAAAAGCATGGGAAACTGTGGCTCCGAGCTGAACAGCAACTCCCTCACGACCTGCAGATCCCCCGAATAGGTGGGTCAGCCATGTGGTCACAGTCACAAGTGGAATTAACCTTAGGGGGACTTGATCCTCCTCATTATGTCCTACCTTGAAAATCAATCCCATTCCCTGTGCTGCCTTGCCAGCAAGCTTTTGGTAAAGGTAAACTATCAAAAGGCCTGCTAAAGGAAGTGCTGGGACCAGATAAAAGATATGCTGGTCACGGTATTCCGAAAGTCCTATAAGCACGCGCCCAAAAACAGCATCAATCAGTCCAACCAGCACCCCTAACAAGATTGCATAAAGACTTAACATTACTAAATGTAAGTAAGAAAGACCTTGACTATCACTTAATTGTTTTACTTTCATTCTAGATGCCTACTTTTTTCCAGCTTACTTGCTTGATAAATGCGTGAACGCTTCATAATATCCGCAAAACTTGCGACGATAGCTTCTTTATATTCGGGATTAAGGACACTAGCGCCTACCTTGTCTAACAGGGCCTGCTCTCGTTCGGGATCATAAATCGCCTTTCCGGTGCGTTGTTTATAAGCACTTACTCGAGTTACCAATTTCATACGTTCTTCCAACAAAGCCACAATCTCATTATCAACGGTGTCTATCTGTTGGCGAATCTCATTTAAGTCCATACTGACCTCCTTTTTTCTCTTCATTATAACAAAAATGACCTGAGGACAAAAGAGCCTCAAGCCATTGAATTGCTTATAAAAAGAGTTTTCTTACCTGACTGATATTACTTTCATTAACAACCAAATATAAGGTTGCTCCTGCTTTTAGACGTGTGTCTCCATGAACAACCTCAGACTGGTCTTGAAAAATCTGAGTGGAAATCAAAACCCCGTCAGGTAAGGTTAAATCCTTAACCAATCGACCAGCTAAACTATCTGTAACTGGTAAATCAATCATCGTCGGTATATTATCAACTTGTTTTGGTTCGTTGGCAATCAGATTGTGAAGCATGACTTCATAGACGGGTTCTCCTCCCATGAAATCCATGACGAGATAGGCAATCAGGGTCACAACTCCGATTGTCATCAATTGGTGAAGGTCACCCACCATCTCAGTCACTAAAATCATAGCAGTTAGCGGTGCCTTAGATACCGCACCGAAATAACCAGCCATACCAAGAATGATAAAAATAGGGAACTGACTGACTTGTAAGAATCCTAGATTTTCAAAAGCTACCGCAAAGACGCTACCAGAAAGAGCACCTAAAGTCAAAATCGGCAAGAAAATCCCACCAGGAAAACCTGAACCAAAGGACAACATACTCCAAATAAAGCGAATAGCCAAATAAAGAATGGCCACAGTTAGAGCAGGATGTAAACCATTTAGGGCAAGAATCAATTCATTCCCACCACCTAAAAGATATGGAAAATAGAGGCCTATAGGAATGATAAACAGAACTGCCAGAAGGCCATGAAAATGAGATGGCAAGTGGAAGATTTTCCCTAACCCTTGGTAGACCTTACCAATACGTAAGACAACCCACTCATAACCGTATCCAAGCACACCTAGAAAAATCCCCAAGACAATAAGAATCCAATAATCTTTCAAAGGAAATACGGGTAATTTTTCTGTCATAGCAAGAACCGGAACCTGACCAAAGATCCGTAAGGAAACAGCATTAGCCACTAAAGATGCCGTTAAAGCTGTCACCCAAACATGACGCGAGAAATGATGATAGACTTCTTCGACGACAAACAAAAGACCGGCAATCGGGGCATTAAAGGCAGCCGATAACCCTGCTGCCGCTCCTGCAGCAATCAAGAAGCGCTTTTCACGTGCAGAGAGCTTAAGACTCTCAGCTAAGCCCTTAGCAGTCATAGCACCAAGTTGAATACTAGGGCCCTCACGTCCCAGCATAAGTCCCATTGAAATCCCAAGGACTCCACCTAGGAACTTACGCCATAATACTGACCACCAAGACGGATGTAAGAGTCCCATCAGTTCTCCTTCAACATGGGGAATTCCTGAGCCCTTGATGTCTTTTTCCTGCTTAATAAGGTAACCAATAAAAAGTGCAATCAAGAGATTAACCAGGACAATTACCAAAATCAGAAGTGGATTATGAAGGGCGTCTTTGTATATAGCTACAGAAAATGCGGCCCCTTTGGCAATTAACCAGCGAAAAAGACTGACCACTGCTCCTGCCGTCACCCCCACTAAGAGCCCTCGCCAAACGGACCAAAGAAGATGTTGAGATTGCGTCCTAAAATCTCTTTCTATTTCATTCATAAAAACTCCATTTTTGACTACAATAAAAGCAGACTTTACTCTGCTTTTTTTATGCTAATGCTTCTGAAATTTTTTCAGCGAAAGCTTCGAGGTTCTCGATATCTTCGTCTTCAGCAGAAAGATCAACCTTGACACTGTCTGCTCCTTTAGTCGCCCCTGTGAAAGTGAATTGATTTTCAAATTCATCAACTGAGTGACAGAAATAATCGTAGAAAGTATCTCCTGAACCTACAACACCAAAGATTTTACCTGACAAATCGAGATCAGCCAAATCTTCGTAAAAGTCAACGATTTCATCTGGCAACTCACCATCACCATAAGTGTAAGTCGCTACAATACAGATGTCCGCATCTTCAAAATCAGCGGCATCAACCGTTGTACACTCGTCTACATCTACAGTGTGACCCAATTCTTCCAATTTTTTGGCAACGATATCTGCGATTTCTTCCGTGTTACCGGTCATACTGGCATAAACGATTTTTGCTAAAGCCATAATGTCCTCCAAAATAATAAATTAGCTATATTATATCATATTTCTTCAGAAAATAAATGACCTAATAACTCAAAAAAACTGCCCATCAGGACAGTTTTAGATTTTGTAAAAGTTCAAAATGTCGATAGACTAGCCATAAGCCAGCACCAATTAACAGAATGATAATCACTGCTCTCATGAGACCTCTAAGAAAAGTCAAGAGCCAAGTGAGAAGCATAGAGGTGATTAGCCAACTCCATCCAGAAGCACTGTAAAGGGTTTGAATACTCTCTATGGAATGACTTGTCAGCGTTTTTACCCAAGTGGGAATATAAATCCAAATGCCATCACCTGATAAGCCCAAACGATTGGCAATCATGGTTCCTGTTGTTTGCAACCAAGTAAAGACGCCAGCATTGAAAAGAAAAAGGAAGGTTTGCATGGGGTAACGTCTAGCAAGGCGTTTCAAATAGCGCATGACAACCCCTCCTTAATTAGCATAAAGAGCATGGACCGTATCAATATCCACCTGTTGTATCCCGTAATAAGATCCAGCGGATTGCATAACGGATGTCTTAGAGTCATCATGGTCTAAGCCAATAGCATGTCCCAATTCGTGTTCAGCCGTATTAACAATACGCTTGTGAGTATAACCAAAATCACTATTCAAGAGGAAGTAACGATTTAACTTTACATCCACATGAGTGATGCGATTGGTCAAAACATTGGTTTGACTATCTGCTAAACCTGCTGCCTGTGAATTCGCATCGGAATAGTCTGTCGCAACAATGTCAGCCGTTGAGGCATCATCAGTTAAAGTAAAGATGAAAGCGCCCGTGTTATTCCAGTTGGTGATAGCTTCCTTATAGGCGGCTACCAAGGTTTCGTCTGTAGATTGTATATAGATGCTGGCTGTGTTTTGCGCCCATCTAGCTCCGTTAGACTCTGGAATAGTATCTGTCGTTGATAGGTTAGAGACAACTTTCTCAACGTCACTAGTACTGGTACCACTAAACCCTAGCTCTACTTGATGAAAGGCTTGGTTAATATTTGTGGCTAAGGTACTTGAAGAGTTATTGGCATAGTAGACGAGTCCATACCCAATGAGGGCTAGCACTAGGGCAAGTTTAAATATAGCCCAAATAAGATTCCAAATAAATTGTAAAAGAAGTTTAGGAATATAGAAGATTACTCTGAATAATTTTTTCATTATTGAGCCTCCTTTTCGAAACTTCCCTTAGTATATCAAGCTCTAATAGTTCTGACAAGTAAAAAATATCACTTTAAGCTTTTATCATCTCTTTGATAAGATGTTACAAACTTGACCTATTAAGACAAACGTTCTTCTTTAACGTAATCAATAGGTAACCATTCTATGTAGGCTTCTAGTTGTTTTTCCCAATAATACCATTCATGTCTTCCATGGTCCGTGCGGTAGTCAATGTCCAAACCAAGAGCTTTCAAATCAGCTACTGCTTTGTTTTGAGAGTCAAAAAGGAAATCCTCAAGACCACACCAGGCAAAGAATTTGGTTTTCTTGTCATGTTGTTTGGCTAGATTGACCAGTTTATGCTGCTCAATGTCTTTTCCTTCTAAATCTCCAAAGACACCTTGCCAGTATTCCTTAGACTCACTCGTTTCATCAGTAATCATCTCCACTGATAATCCAAGGGCACCAGAGAAGGAACCCGCACAAGCAAAGTTATTTGTCGTTAAGGCGAGTTTGAAAGACCCATAGCCACCCATAGAAAGTCCAGCTATAAAAGTCTTTTCACGCTTCTTAGTCATACTTGGGAAGAAACGTTGCATGACTTGAGGAAGCTCCTTAGCAATGGCATCGTAATACTTAACACCGTATTTGGTATTTGTATACCATCCATTTTCAGAGTTAGGCATAATAACGATAAGATTAGTCTTACGAAGGAGACGCTGAATATTGGTACGAAAGGCCCAAGAATTATGATTTCCCCCCATGCCATGAAGGAGATAGAGAACCGGAATGTCCGTATCACTTTCCGTTTCAGCAATCTGGTCGCGGTCTGGATATATGACATCTACTTGACGGTACTGTCCTAGAACATCTGAAGAGTATTCAATTTGAAAAAAAGCCATTGTATTTTCCTTTCTAAATGTCAGAAAAGCTGGGGTATCCCAGCTTCTGCTTTAAGATGAAAATCTTGTTGAGATTTACCTCTATTTCGATGAATGCAAGTAAGACGCTCACATCCTTATTGTAACATCAATGATTAACGTACTTCCATGACTACCGGAAGAATCGCTGGGCGACGTTTAGTTTGGTCAAAGAGGAACTTGGCTACATCGTCTCGAACAGCTCCTTTAAGTTCACCCCAATCGAAGCTGTCTCCTGCCAAGTAATTTTCAACTGTAGCATTGACAATGTCAGCTGCCTCACGGAGAATGTCACGGCTCTTCTTAACATAGACGAACCCACGTGTATTCACACGCGCTTTAGAGACAATCTTACGTTCCTTCTTGTTCACAGTAATAGCTACGATAAAGATACCATCTTCAGACAAGACCTTGCGGTCACGAAGGACGATATTACCCACATCACCAATGGCATTACCGTCGATCATCACATCACCAGCTGGAACAGCTCCTTCATGAAGGAAACCTTGATCTTCAGACAAGTGCATGATATCACCGCGTTTAACGATATAAATATTTTCTGGAAGAATACCAACATCCAAGGCTAACTCTGCATGGGCTTGAAGGTCACGGTACTCACCTTGGACAGGGAAGAGATACTGTGGACGAAGGAGATTAATCATCAATTGAAGTTCACGAGCATTGGCATGTCCAGATACACGAAGGCTCTGCGTAATCATCTTAACAGTTCCACCAGCCTTATAGATAGCGTTGTTGACACGTGCCACTACAGCTTCTTTAGCAATGCTTGGAGTTGTTACGATATAAACCAGATCTCCATCCTTAATTTGAACGTAACGGTGACGACCAACAGCCATCTTTTGGAGACCATCGATTGGTTCACCCATACGACCATTTTCAAGGATAATCAACTCGTGGTCTTCAAATTTGTTCATGTCTTTTGGTTTGACAATAAGTTTTTCATGCTCCACAGTCAATTTTTTGAGACGGATGGCTGTGCGGACAATATTTTCAACGTCAAAACCAGTAAGAACAACGCGACGTCCGTGATCAGCAGCTGAATCGAAGACTTGTTGAATACGTACCAAGTTTGAGGCAACTGCAGCAACAATAACACGTCCTTCTGCGTCGGCAATGACTTGGTCAATTTCTTGACCAACTTCTGCTTCCGAAGCTGTTTGTTCAGTACTTGTCGCATTTGCTGAATCTGACAAGAGGGCTAAAACACCTTCACGGCCGATTTCAGCCAAACGACCTAAATCAGTTTTGTAGTAAGGACGGGCAGCCTGGTCAAATTTGAAGTCACCAGTATAAACAATGTTGCCTTGGTCAGTTCCAAGAACAATCCCCATTGATTCTGGAATAGAGTGCGTTGTTTTGAAGAATGAAACTTCAGCATTCTCAAATTCAATTTCAGTTTCTGCGTCAATAACATGGAAATTATTGAATTTCTTAACGCCAGCATTCTTCACAAAAAGCTTAGCCAACTCAATTGTGAGTGATGATCCAAAAACTGGTGCTTTGACTTCTTGCAAGATATAAGGTAGGGCACCAATGGCATCGGCATGTCCATGCGTCAAGAAAATCCCTTCGATACGATCTCTATTTTCAATCAAGTAATCTAAGTTAGGAATGACAAAGTCAACACCTAGTTGTTCATTTTCAGGATACTTTAGACCAGCATCCAAGATAAAGATAGAGTCGTTAATCTCAACAATATAGAGGTTCTTAGCATTTTCACGTACTCCACCTAGGGCAATAATTTTAATATCGCTCATGCTTGTTTTTCTCCTTTTTAGTTTGACTCTCTTCTAGAGCCTATTTTTACAGACGGTCCAAGAAGCTGAACGTTCGTGCGAACAGCCTCCTTGTCGATTTACAGGCCACAACAAAAAGTTGCATACTCTTTAAGTATACAACTTTTTAGCTTATTTTACAATTTAGAGTCAGACGAGAGTTACTCAAACATAGCGTAATAGTCTGTGATATCTAATTGACCTTTTTCTTCCTTGGTAAGGTCTTTAATGATTTGACCATCCTTCATAACGATAAGACGATTTCCGTATTTAAGGGCATCTTCCATATGGTGAGTAATCATCAAGGCTGTCAAGTGGTCGCCCGTCACAAACTCATCGGTCAACTCCATGAGAGCCACACTTGTCTTAGGATCCAAGGCTGCGGTATGTTCGTCTAAGAGCAAGAGCTCAGGACGTTTAAGTGTCGCCATCAAAAGACTGAGTGCTTGACGCTGACCCCCTGAGAGGAGACCTGCTGGTGTATCTAAGTGTTTTTCTAAACCATTACTGATACGTTCAATCAGACCTTGAAATTCCTCTGTGTAGAGATGAATTTGGCGTGATTTAAGACCTCGTTTTTCGCCACGGTATTTGGCAATCAAAAGATTTTCTGCAACCGTCATACGAGGTGCTGTTCCCATTTTAGGATCTTGGAAGACCCGTGAGAGGTACTTGGCACGTTTCTCAGCAGGCAGAGCCGTAACATCCTCACCCATGATAAAAACATGACCACTGGTCAACATGAGGGTCCCTGCAATGACATTGAAGAGGGTTGATTTTCCAGCACCATTTCCACCAAGAATGGTAATAAAATCACCTTCTCTAATGGTAAGATTGACATGGTCCAGGATGGTTTTTTCGGTATCAAAACCATTATTAACCTTAACAGTCGCATCTTTAAGTTCTACAATAGCTGTCATCGTGATAAGGTCACCCCCTTAAAGAATTTTCGGCGTAGGACAGGCGAGATCAAGCAAATGGCCAGAACAATCGCACTAAAGAGTTTGAGGTAGTTCGTGTTAAAGCCAAGAGCGATAACTGCTGTCAAAAGGAACTGATAGAGGATTGAACCAATACAGATGGCAATCAAACGTTCCAACAGAGTCAAGTTAGTCGCATAGAGGACCTCACCAATGATGATGCTGGCAAGACCAATGACGATAACACCAATACCTTTAGAAACATCGGCATAACCGTCCTGTTGGCTAATCAAGGCTCCTGAGAGGGCAATGATACCGTTTGAGATAACAAGACCCATCACTTCCATATTGTCTGTGTTGATACCAAAAGATTTGGCCATGTCTCTATTATCACCTGTGGCAATATATGCTTGTCCTAGGCGCGTGTTAAGAAAGGCAATCAAGGCAGTGATAACAATGGTTACAGCAATGAGACCAACAATCAAGAGGTTGTAGTCCTTGCTGAAAGGAAGTAAATCTTGAATAGTCTTAATATCAAGAAGTCCTAGGTTGGCCCTTCCCATAATCATAAGCATGACTGAGTTAAGAGAAGTCATGACCAAAATCCCTGCCAAAATAGTAGGAATTTCTCCCTTAGTATAGAGGAGACCAGTCACAAGTCCAGCACCACAGCCGGCCAAAACAGCAACCAAGGTTGCTAAAATTGGGTTCCAACCAAAGTTCATAAGAGTTACTGCTACTGCCCCACCAAGAGGAAAGGAACCTTCTGTTGTCAAATCAGGAAAATCCAAAATACGGAAAGTCATGTAAATCCCAAGACCTAGGATTCCGTATAGAAGCCCCTGATAAATAGATGAAATAATCATAAGTCCTCCTTATTTATCAGCTTTAACAGCGATGTCTGACTGTTTAAGCACATCGTCAGGGATGGTGATGTTGAGGTCTTGAGCAACTTTAAGGTTGAGCGTTGGAGTACCATCATCAATAACATCAACTGGGACATCCTTAACTTTCTTACCTTTAAGAACCTTAACAGCACTACGAGCTGTGGCTTTTCCAAGTTCATATTGGCTTTGAGCAACTGAGGCCAAACCGCCCTCTTTCACCATAGTATCGACAGTCGTATAAACTGGAATCTTAGCTTGGTTGGCTGATGAGATTACTGTTGAAAAGGCTGAGGCAATAGTATTATCTTGAGGCGTCCAGATAGCATCTACCTTACCAGTCATGACTGACATAGTTGTATTGATTTCATTGGTTGATGGTACGGCATACTCGACCACATTTAGACCATCTTTTTCAGCAAATTTCTTAAAGCTTTCAACCTGTGATTTGGAATTATCCTCGCTTGAAGCGTAGAGAATACCAATTGTCTTAGCATTTGGTGTCAATGATTTGACCAATTCCACTGTCTGCTTAATCGGCACTTGGTTAGAGGTACCAGTGACATTGCCTTCTGGATGCTTGAGGTCCTTAACCAATTTGGCCCCAACAGGGTCTGAGATAGCTCCCATAATGACTGGAATGTTCTTGGTAGCTGCCGCTAGTCCTTGTGCTGCTGGCGTTGCAATACCGATAACGACATCATTCTTGTCATTGACCAATTGTTTAGACATGGTTTGAATTTTAGACTGGTCTCCTTCGGCATTTAGGAGGGTGATTTTAACCTTGTCTCCCTTATAACCAGCTTCCTTAAGACCATCCTCAATTCCCTTCTCGATTTGATCCAGGGCATCGTGAGTCACGAACTGGAGGATTCCTACTTTGACGACCTTATTAGCATCTTGGTGCTCTTTTTTGAAAAGATCTGTACCAATAGAACCGAGCGTCAAGATAGCTAAGAAAACCAAAGTCCAAATTAAACGCTTGTTTTTCATATGTGTCTCCTTCTATAAATTCTTCCTTTCTATTGTAAGTCATTTTCAGTCAATTAGCAATATTCTTAATTTATAAAAATTACCTTTCTCAAAGAAAAAGAATCAGAACACGATGTCTGATTCTTTTTCCTATTATTACTGATATTGTGTCAAGTCTAGCTTCATAATATAAAAGTAAAGGTCGCCATATTGTCCTTTGTAGCCAATATCATGTCCGTTTATCGTCACCTTAGTGACTGGCGTTGAATCCGGTAAGGCAATCCAACAAGCTTGCTGTGCTCTGACAAATTCATTGTAATCTTCAAAAGAAGTATGTTTTTCTTGCTTTGCAGTATTTAAATAAGTTACTTCAATCATCGAGGGACCTCCTTTTAATCCTTTAATTAAATTCTAGATTACGCTTCCTAGAGAGTAAAGTCAATCATGACGTCTTAAAAAAACTAGCAGGCTAGTCCATACAAATAGACCCCATGGCAAATGCCATGAGGTCTATTTTAATTGGAATCTGGATTCTTAAGGTCCTATCCGACCGTTAAATCATCTTAACGTTTGCGTCGTTTTGCGCCATAGAGTCCAAATCCAGCTAGAAGACTTGCCAAACCAAAGATTGCAAGGTTTGAATCCTCACTACCAGTTTCTGGAAGTTGAGCTGTCTTATCACTTGGATTGATAAAGTGAGCTTCTTCTTTTGTTTCTGGAAGTACTGGAGCCTTAGGCTCTTCTGTTTGTGGAGCTGGCTGTGGCTCTGGTGTCGGAGTTGTATCCGGCACTGGTGTTGGAGTCACAATTTGTTTGTAGATGTGTTGAGTATTACCATTTTCATCTACAATTGTCTTCACAAATTCATAACCTGGAATTTCTTTCTTAGGTTGTTGGCCATCTTCGGTTGGATAACCAGGGATTGGCGTACCATTTTCATCAACGTATGACGTCGTTACTTGCTCGTAGACATGTTCGATATCACCATTAGGTAATTTCTTAGTTTCTACGAAGCGGTAACCTGGAATTTCAGCTTTTGGCTGTTCACCATCAACTGTAGGATATCCTGGGATTTCCTTACCTTCTTTATCAACAAACTTAGTGATTGGAAGGACAGTTGGTGTGTAGGTTGCTGAAGCCTTAGTTCCGTTAACATCTTCACGAACCACTGTGACTGCTGGGGCAGTTCCTGTAAATTCAGTTTCTGGTGTGAATGTTACAGTGCCATCTGCAGCTACTGTGTAAGTTCCTACACCTGCAATAGTCTTAGTTGTTGAGCCATCTTCAAAAGTAGCTGGTACTTGGTTATTCATTGGTACACGGCTATCGCCTTCTGTAAATACTGGCTTACCTGTTTGCGTTTGGCCTTTATTTCCAATTGAGGTAACTGACTCTGCAGTTGGTGTTACTGGTGTTACGGTTGGCGTGTAGGTTGCTGGAATGGCTGTACCGTTCTTATCAACACGTTTCACGGTCACACCTGTACCTGTTCCTGTGAATGCTTTTTCTGGGACGAAGGTTACAGTTCCGTCTGGAGCAACTGTGTAAGTTCCTTCACCTGGAATAACTTTAGTTGTTGAGCCATCTTCAAAGGTAGCTGGTACATCATCATCCATTGGGACACTTGGGTTACCAGGCGTGAATCTTGGTTTACCTGTTTGTGTCTGACCTTGAATATCTGTTGATGATGCTGGCTCTGAAGTTGGTGTAACTGGAGTTACTGTTGGTGTGTAGGTTGCTGAAGCCTTAGTTCCGTTAATATCTTCACGGACAACTGTCACAGCTGGTGCAGTTCCTACGAATGATTTTTCTGGAACAAAGGTTACGGTTCCGTCTGTTGCTACTGTGTATGTACCAACACCATCAACAGTCTTAGTCGTTGAACCATCTTCAAATGTTGCTGGAACATCGTCATTCATTGGTACACGGCTGTCACCTTCGGTGAAGGTTGGCTTACCGGTTTGAGTTGCACCTTGAATATCTGTTGATGTTGCTGGTTCCGCTGTTGGAGTAACAGGAGTTACTGTTGGGGTGTAGGTTGCAGAGGCTTTGGTTCCGTTCTTATCTTCACGAACCACTGTTACAGCTGGTGCAGTTCCTACGAATGATTTTTCTGGAACAAAGGTTACCGTACCGTCGGCTGCTACTGTGTATGTACCAACTCCATCAACTGTCTTAGTCGTTGAACCATCATCAAATGTTGCTGGAACATCGTCATTCATTGGTACACGGCTATCGCCTTCTGTAAATACTGGCTTACCAGTTTGTGTAGCACCTTGAATATCTGTTGATGTTGTTGGAGTTGCAGTCGGTGTGACTGGTGTAACAGTTGGTGTGTACTTAGCTGTGATTTCAGTACCATTCTTATCAACACGTTTCACGGTTACGCCTGTAGCAGTTCCAGTAAATGATTTTTCTGGAACGAAAGTTACTGTACCATCTGGAGAAACGGTGTAAGTTCCTTCACCATCTACTGTCTTAGTGGTTGAACCATCTTCGAAGGTAGCTGGAGTATCTTCATCGATTGGAACATTAGGATCCCCTTCTGTGAAGATTGGTTTACCAGATTGTGTTTGGCCTTGGATATCTGTTGATGTAGCATCTTCAGAAGTTGGAACGACTGGAGTAATTTTAGGTGTGTAAGTTGTTTCTACAGTTGTTCCATTAGTATCCGCAGCTTGAACTTTCACTGGAACAACATCACCTGAATAAGATTTGTCTGTTGGTGTGAAGGTTACAACACCTGTCTCTTTATCAACGGTGAAGGTACCAATAATATTGCCTGCTGGTGATTTCGCAAACACTGCCGCTGCTGGTTGGCCATTTTCATCAAGAAGTGTAATGGTATCCTTATCGATTGGTGCAACTGGGTCACCTTCGGTGAAGGTCACAGTTCCAGTTTGAACCACACCTTGAGGTGCTTCTGATTCAGCTGGAGTTGCTGTTGGAGTTACTGGAGTCACAGTTGGTGTGTAAGTCGCAGAGGCTTTGGTTCCGTTCTTGTCTTCACGAACCACTGTCACTGCTGGTGCTGTTCCAGTAAATGATTTCTCTGGAACAAAAGTTACGGTTCCGTCTGAAGCTACTGTGTATGTACCAACTCCATCAACTGTCTTCGTAGTTGATCCATCGTCGAAAGTAGCTGGAACGTCATCGTTCATTGGTACACGACTATCACCTTCAGTAAATTCAGGCTTACCTGTTTGGGTTTGACCTTGTTTACCTGTTGTTTCAACTGGTGTCGCTGTTGGAGTTACTGGTGTCACAGTTGGTGTGTACTTAGCTGTAGCTGGTGTCCCATTCTTATCTACACGTTTAACGGTTACACCTGTACCTTCTCCTGTGAATGATTTTTCTGGGACGAAGGTTACTGTGCCATCTGTTGCAACTGTGTAAGTTCCTTCTCCTGGAATGGTCTTCGTAGTTGAGCCATCTTCAAAGGTTGCTGGTACATCATCATCCATTGGGATTGCAGGGTTACCAGGTGTGAAGCTTGGTGTACCTGTTTGTGTTTTACCTTGGATATCTGTAGATGTTGCAGGTTCAGCAGTTGGGACAACTGGAGTGATCTTCGGTGTGTAAGTTGTTTCAGCAACTGTTCCGTTTGTATCTTTACCTTGAACCTTAACTGGAACCACATCACCTGAGTAAGATTTATCCGTTGGTGTGAAGGTTACAACACCTGTTTCTTTATCAACTGTGAAGGTACCAATTTCTTTACCTTCTGGTGATTTAGCAACTACAGATTCTGCTGGCTGACCATTTTCATCAAGAAGAGTAATGGTATCCTTATCGATTGGTGCAACTGGGTCACCTTCGGTGAAAGTCACAGTTCCAGTTTGAACCACACCTTGAGGTGCTTCTGATTCAGCTGGAGTTGCTGTTGGAGTTACTGGAGTCACAGTTGGTGTGTAAGTCGCAGAGGCTTTGGTTCCGTTCTTATCTTCACGAACAACCGTCACAGCTGGAGCTGTTCCAGTAAATGATTTCTCTGGAACAAAAGTTACAGTTCCGTCGGCTGCTATTGTGTAGGTACCAACTCCATCAACTGTCTTCGTAGTTGAACCATCGTCGAAGGTTGCTGGAACGTCATCGTTCATTGGCACACGGCTGTCGCCTTCAGTAAATTCAGGCTTACCTGTTTGCGTTTGACCTTGTTTGTCAGTAGATGTTGTATCTTCTGCAGTTGGTGTAACTGGTGTTACGGTTGGTGTATAAGTTGCAGAAGCTTTTGTTCCGTTCTTATCTTCACGAACCACTGTTACAGCTGGTGCAGTACCGACGAATGATTTTTCTGGTACGAAGGTTACTGTTCCATCTGCTGCTACTGTGTAAGTACCAACACCGTCTACAGTCTTAGTCGTTGAGCCATCGTCAAATGTTGCTGGAACATCATCGTTCATTGGTACACGGCTATCGCCTTCAGTAAATACAGGTTTACCAGTTTGTGTAGCACCTTGGATATCTGTAGTTTCAACTGGTGTTGCAGTTGGAGTTACTGGTGTCACAGTTGGTGTGTACTTCGCTGTGATTTCAGTACCGTTCTTATCCACGCGTTTCACTGTTACACCTGAAGCAGTTCCAGTGAATGATTTTTCAGGAACGAAGGTTACTGTTCCATCTGCTGCTACTGTGTAAGTTCCTTCACCATTGACAGTCTTCGTAGTTGAGCCATCTTCGAAGGTAGCTGGAGTATCTTCATCGATTGGAACATTTGGATCGCCTTCAGTAAAGGTTGGTTTACCTGTTTGAGTGGCACCTTGGATATCAGTAGATGTTGCAGGTTCAGAAGTTGGAACGACTGGAGTAATCTTAGGTGTGTAAGTTGTTTCTACTGTTGTACCATTTGTGTCAGCTGCTTGAACCTTAACTGGAACCACATCACCTGAATAAGATTTGTTTGTTGGTGTGAAGGTCACAACACCTGTTTCTTTATCAACAGTGAAGGTACCGATCACGTCACCTGCTGGTGATTTCGCTTCTACTGATGCTGCTGGCTGACCATTTTCATCAAGAAGGGTAATTGAATCCTTGTTAATTGGTGCGACTTCATCACCTTCAGTAAAGGTAACTGTTCCAGTTTGAACAAGACCTTGAGGTCCCGTAGATTCTGCTGGAGTTGCAGTTGGGTTAACTGGGGTTACAGTTGGTGTGTAAGTTGCAGAAGCTTTTGTTCCGTTCTTATCTTCGCGAACAACTGTCACGGCTGGTGCAGTTCCGACGAATGATTTCTCAGGTACGAATGTTACTGTTCCGTCTGCTGCTACTGTGTATGTACCAACACCGTCGACAGTCTTGGTAGTTGATCCATCGTCGAAAGTAGCTAGAACGTCATCGTTCATTGGCACACGGCTGTCGCCTTCAGTAAATTCAGGCTTACCTGTTTGAGTTTGACCTTGTTTACCTGTTGTTTCAGCTGGTGTTGCTGTTGGTGTTACTGGTGTCACAGTTGGTGTGTACTTCGCTGTGATTTCAGTACCGTTTTTATCCACACGTTTCACAGTTACGCCTGTTCCTGCTCCAGTAAATGATTTTTCTGGTACGAAAGTTACTGTTCCATCTGGAGAAACGGTGTATGTTCCTTCGCCATCTACTGTCTTAGTAGTTGAGCCGTCTTCAAAGGTAGCTGGTGTATCTTCATCGATTGGAACATTTGGATTGCCTTCAGTAAAGACTGGCTTACCAGTTTGAGTGGCACCTTGGATATCTGTCGATGTTGCATCTTCAGAAGTTGGAACGACTGGAGTAATCTTCGGTGTGTAAGTTGTTTCTACTCTTGTACCATTTGTATCAGCTGCTTGAACCTTAACTGGGACAACATCACCTGAGTAAGATTTATCCGTTGGGGTGAAAGTAACCACACCTGTTTCTTTATCAACGGTGAAGGTACCAATTACATCACCTGCTGGTGATTTCGCTTCTACTGATGCTGCTGGCTGACCATTTTCATCAAGAAGAGTAATGGTATCCTTATCAATTGGTGCAACTGGGTCACCTTCTGTGAAGGTTACTGTTCCAGTTTGAACCAAACCTTGAGGTCCCGTAGATTCAGCTGGTGTTGCTGTTGGAGTTACTGGAGTCACAGTTGGTGTGTAAGTCGCAGAGGCTTTGGTTCCGTTCTTGTCTTCACGAACCACTGTCACTGCTGGTGCTGTTCCAGTAAATGATTTCTCTGGAACAAAAGTTACGGTTCCGTCTGAAGCTACTGTGTATGTACCAACTCCATCAACTGTCTTCGTAGTTGATCCATCGTCGAAAGTAGCTGGAACGTCATCGTTCATTGGTACACGACTATCACCTTCAGTAAATTCAGGCTTACCTGTTTGGGTTTGACCTTGTTTACCTGTTGTTTCAACTGGTGTCGCTGTTGGAGTTACTGGTGTCACAGTTGGTGTGTATGTCGCTGAAGCTTTAGTACCATTCATGTCTTCACGAACGACTGTCACTGCTGGTGCTGTTCCAGTGAATGATTTCTCAGGAACAAATGTCACCGTACCGTCGGCTGCTACTGTGTAAGTACCAACGCCGTCAACTGTCTTAGTCGTTGAACCATCGTCAAATGTCGCTGGAACATCTTCATTGATAGCTACTGTTTTCTCAACACCATCAACGGTTACTGTTCCACCCTTGAATTCAGGTTTACCAGTTTGAGTAGCACCTTGGATATCTTCTGTTTCAGCTGGAGTTGCTGTCGGTGTTACCGGTACGATTTCAGGCGTGTATGTTGTGTCCACCTTGATACCATTTGAGCTCTCAGCTTGAACCTTGGCCGGTGTTACTACACCTGTGTATGATTTATCAGTCGGTGTGAAAGTGACTTGACCAGTAGCTGAATCGATAGAGTAAGTACCGATTTCAGTTGTACCATCAGCAGCATAAGCTGGTGTACTTGTTACCTCGTTACCTTCATCATCCAAAAGCGTGTAGCTATTATCTTTAATCTTAATAGCTTTATCTTCACCATTCACTTGAACAGTTGTTCCTGCGAAGGTTGGTGTGCCTGTTTGAGTGGCACCTTGGATATCTTTAGATGTAGCTGGTTGAGCTGTTGGAACAGCAGCTACAACTGTTGGTGTGTAGGTTGCATCGGATGTAATTGTTGCAGTCTTACCGTTGGCATTTGTAATAGTAGCAGTTGCCTGAACAGTTACTCCTTTTGCAGTACCAACAAAGTCTTTTTCTGGCGTAAATGTTACTGCTCCAGTCGTTGGGTCGATAGTATAGCTACCTTCACCTGCTACTGTCACTGTTGTTTCATCAGTTGGTTGACCAGTTGCTGGATCTACCAATTTCTTGCTTGTGATTTCAGCAGTCTTATCATTACTCAAATCAAAGGTTGGTGTTTGGGTTTGAGGAACGTTTTGAATATCCGCAGAAACCTTGTCTGTAGGAGTCACTGTAATTGGTGTTACTGATGGTGTGTAAGTCGCTGAAGCTTTTGTTCCGTTCTTGTCTTCACGAATGACTGTAACCGCTGGTGCTGTTCCTGTAAAACTTGGTTCTGGAACAAATGTAACAGTACCGTCTGCTGCTACTGTGTAGGCACCAACGCCATCAACTGTCTTCGTAGTTGAGCCATCATCAAATGTTGCTGGAACATCATCGTTCATTGGCACACGGCTATCGCCTTCAGTAAATACAGGTTTACCAGTTTGTGTAGCACCTTGAACATCTGTTGATTCAGCTGGTGTTGCAGTTGGAGTTACTGGAGTCACAGTTGGTGTATAAGTTGCAGAGGCTTTGGTTCCGTTCTTATCTTCACGGACAACCGTCACTGCTGGTGCAGTTCCAACGAATGATTTTTCAGGTACGAATGTAACTGTTCCGTCTGCTGCTACTGTGTAAGTACCAACGCCGTCAACTGTCTTAGTCGTTGAACCATCATCGAAGGTCGCTGGAACAGCTTCATTAATCGCTACTGTTTTCTCAACGCCATCTACTGTTACAGTTCCGCCCTTAAATTCAGGTTTACCAGTTTGCGTTGCACCTTGGATATCTTCTGTTTCAGCTGGTGTTGCTGTCGGTGTTACTGGAACGATTTCAGGTGTGTATGTTGTATCCACCTTGATACCGTTTGAACTTTCCGCTTGAACCTTGGCTGGAGTTACCACACCAGTGTATGATTTGTCAGTCGGTGTGAAAGTTACTTGACCAGTGGCTGAATCAATTGAGTAAGTACCAATTTCAGTTGTACCATCAGCGGCATAAGCTGGTGTGCTTGAAACTTCGTTACCTTCTTTATCCAAGAGTGTGTAGCTACTATCTTTGATCGTAATAGCTTTATCTTCACCATTCACTTGAACAGTTGTTCCTGCAAAAGTTGGTGTCCCTGTTTGCGTTGCACCTTGAACATCTTTAGAAGTTGCAGGGTTTGCAGTTGGAACTGCTGGCACAACAGTTGGTGTGTAGGTCGCATCTGAAGTAATGGTTGCAGTCTTACCATTAGCATTTGTAATAGTAGCAGTTGCCTGAACAGTTACTCCTTTTGCAGTACCAACAAAGTCTTTTTCTGGCGTAAATGTTACTGCTCCAGTCGTTGGGTCGATAGTATAGCTACCTTCACCTGCTACTGTCACTGTTGTTTCATCAGTTGGTTGACCAGTTGCTGGATCTACCAATTTCTTGCTTGTGATTTCAGCAGTCTTATCATTACTCAAATCAAAGGTTGGTGTTTGGGTTTGAGGAACGTTTTGAACATCCGCAGAAACCTTGTCTGTAGGAGTCACTGTGATTGGTGTGACTGTTGGTGTGTACTTAGCTGTTGCAGTCTTGATGTAATCCTGTTGGATCTTACCATCTTTGTTTCTACCAACTGGCGCTGACAATGTAACTTCCACACCTTTGGCTGTACCAGTAAAGCTTGGATCTGGAGTGAAGGTTACTTCACCCGTTGAAGGATTAATTGTATAAGTTCCTTCCCCTTCAACTGTTACAGATGGCGCATCAGTAGTGAGACCTGTGGCAGGATCCACCAACTTAGCAGGATATTCTGCACTTGGAGTGATTGCAATCTTGTCACCATTTGAGTTAGTCTCAGTTGTGTTAAAGGTCGGAGTTTCTTTTTGAGTCGCCCCTTGAACATCCGTCGAAGTTTTGTCTACTCCTTCGATTTCAATTGGAGTGACTGTTGGAACGTATTGACCATCCATGGTATTCAACTGACCATTAATGTTTGGTTCTTGATCTGGGAATTTTGTTGACCAACCAGTATCATAACCGTTGTTATCTGAACGACGGATAGAAATACCATCAGCTGTTCCAAGGAAGTTATCTTCAGGAATAAATTCAACGTCTACATCTTTACCGTTGGCAGTAATCTTGTACTTACCTTGTCCTGGAACGACATAGTAACCGTCCGCATCAAGAGTTGCACGGTTGCCATCTTTATCAACGATGTATGGTTCTACCGTTTCGTCAATAACGGCACTAGAATTAAGCTCATACTTGTGTTCTCCACGTGCTGTAAAGGTTACAGTTGCAGTTTGCTTCGCCCCTTGAGGACCACTTGTTTCCTTGAATTCCCCTTTTGGTGGGTGCGTAATTTGAGTTCTGAAGTCTTCCACTTCCCCTGAGAAGGCCATACCAGTTGGGCTCTCAATCTCGGTAGCCTTCTTGGCAATACGAACACGAGCACCTAGTTCTTTAACGCTAGGGTCGATATAAGTCTTGCTATTTGCAAAGGTCAACTCAACAGTGCCATCTTGTGTGATTGTAGCGAGATTTGAGCGTTCATCCTCATCGAATTTACCATTTTGGTTAAAGTCTACCCAACCATAGATATGTGCTTCTGAGGCTCCATCTGTATGAGCTTCTACTGACAGCTTGTAGTTCCCTGGGCGTGTACGGTCCATCTTGATCATCTCATTGGTTGAACCTTTAAGCTCATCTGGAAGCAATTGGTCAATTCCTTCATCGGCCGTAGTTGCCTTATCATCACCGAACCAGTCAAGAACAGTATTCTCATCCATATCTGGGCTCACATTACCAATATATGGTTGATTTACTTTAGCACCAGTTATACCATCTACAGTTGCAATGGTATGCATAGCTTTTCCGTATGACTCAGGAGCGTCCCCTTCATCAATTGGGAAGAATCCTAGCATTGCTGACTGTTTACCACCTGAAGCGACATAAAGTCCAACTTCAGAGGCACCACGCGTCATAACGATTGGAACAGTATAATTACCTTCAGAAATGTTTGGTCCAAAGATACCGGTTCCTAGACCACCTGTAACTTGGTCAGGATTTCCAAAATACTTCCAAGCTACTGGTTTCTTTTCTGGTCCAACTTGAGTAGATCTACGAAGTTGGTTTAAGTTGGTATTATTAAATTTAGGATTAGGTCCAAAAAGATTTTCAGTATCTTGTGGTGAATATGTTACAGAAGTACTTGGTCTGGTAAACTTTTTCCATTCTCCAATATGCTGCCAACCTTCTCCATTGGTAGTAAACATAACTAATTCACCTGGGTTAGCAGACTCCCCATCAGCCATAACAATAGCTGGCTTAACTGTCTTACCACGGAAGGTTGCAGAGATTTCAAACTGAACTCCAATATTTCCACCATTCAAAGCTGAACTTATGGTAGTCTTCTTGGTTTTCGTATCAATATTCTCAAATCTGATTTCAGTCCAATTATTTTGGGCATCAGCGACGATTTTGGCCTCTTCACCATTGTTAAAAGCTTGCTTAGCAGCATTTGAAGTGACTCCACTTACATAACCATTTTTTGCATTTGGATCATAGGTTGCTTTTTCAGCTTCTGTAGCCCCTTGATTTTCCATCCGTTTCTTATAGATTTCAGTCGCTTGGAAAGGTTTCAAAGATTTGACTTTTACAGTAACTACATAACCAGGCATGATTTCCTTGGTATAGGTAGACCCAACTTGAAGAGCCAATTTTTCTTCTAAGTTCTCAGTTGGTTTAACTTCACTTTTAGGAACTAGTACTGTAGTAGTTCCTGTCCAGTTAGCTACATCTCCAAAGTCCAACCATGAGATTTGGCTAGCCATAGATTTGGCATCAACATTTGTTGTAAAGCCAGGTTTTTCAACTTTTGGAGTTGAGGTTGCGTCTTCTACATCATCACCAATCAAGTTTGGATCATTGGCATCACCAAGGGCACGACGTGTACGACGGCGACCAGAAGTTTCTGCTGTTACAACAGGTTGCACTACAGCAGACGCTTCGGCACCACTTGAAAGAGCATTCGTTGTAGAAGCTTCTGCTTGAACGTCCACACCTTGTGCTTCAGATGCTGTTTCTGAAGCAGGTGTCTCAGATGATGCTGATGTAACAGAGGCTGTCGTTGAAACTCCCGTAGTATTGCCTACACTTGTAGAGCCAGCAACACTAGTGGTAGATGCTGCAGTACTTGCTGACGTTGACGAAGCTGCTTGAGATGTTGTCTCACTAGAAGCTTGTGTTGTAGACGTTTCAGAAGTAGCTGCGCTAGCATTTGAAACGGTTTGAGACTGACTATTAGTCTCAGAAATTGATAAGAAATTTGCGACTTCCGTCGAAGCTTGAGCAGCAACAGCATTCTGAGAAGATGTCTCATCACTCACTGTAGCAGTAGTGCTAGCTACATCTCCTGCTTGGACTTGGTTAGCTGTTTCATCGGCAGATACTTGACTAGCAGTACCAACCATAACCAGAGTTCCAAGAAGAACGGAGCAAACCCCTACATTCAGCTTACGAATCGAAAATCGACTTATACGATCATTAAATAAATCTTTACCCACTTTGGTAATCCTCCACACTTATACTATTAAGTATCTCACCCCTCAATGAGATTAAAAGTATTTAAAAATACTAATCGTTAAATATTTTAACAAAATTCCTAATATTTGTGAAAAGAAATGCTCTTATTTTCAATTTTTTTATAAGGTTCACTTAAAAATAATCATGTAAACAGTAGAATGATTATAGATATCACTATTT
>OASO01000031.1_pt1 | contig 77918 bp, 63 predicted proteins | sample 1475791 | NCBI WGS metagenome assembly OASO01 (sample SAMEA2579913, study PRJEB22360) | human gut metagenome
TATCAAAAGGGATGCTTGCATTAAACACAATGTCATGATCATCGCAATGAACGTAGACTTCGACGCCATCACCACTTCCTACAACATTTGTGGCTTTAACATTAAGGCTAAAATTATCTTTAAAAAATTGTTCGCCAAGTTTTTCGTATTCTTCACGATATTTTTTCGCATGTGCGATAGCACTTTTTTCAGCTAATGGTTGGAAATCTTGACCTTTGTATTGACTTGCAGGAACTTTTTCTATTTCGTCTTTCATTGTCGAACAACTTCCTAATATTAGTGTTGAAACGATAATTGTGGCGATTAATTTTATCATGATACACCTTTCTTTACTAATATTACATCTTAATTAATATGAAATACATTATTTAAATCAAGCCCAAAAGCTATTTAATTCAGCAATATCTCTATCATTGATTTTACTCATGTTTATGCACTCCATATTCTAATGGGTTGTTAGCATCATAAAATGCGCGTGTAGAATTAATTTTTGGCTCACTTAATTGTAAAGTTATGTTTGTGTTTTCAGGTTTTTCTTTGTAATGATATAAATCATCACTTAAGAATAATAAATCTTTCTTAGAGTTATTTTTAGTGAAATCAGATTTAGTACTGAATAATGTTGAAACAACTTCAATTTTGGCTTTGAAATTTGTTGCTTCATTTGCTTTTTTCATGCCTTCTTTGAAATTCTTAGAATCTTTTTTTATTAAAGGTTCATAATATTTTCTATAATTATTAATATTAGTAACGTTACCTGCTAAATAATAATACTCATTTTGATATCCAACATTCTGTGTCTTATGTATTGCTTCTTTAGTAAAACCGGTATATTGATATTTTTCTTCATTGTCTTTAAAGAACTTTGTTAAGTTATCATATTTTTCTTTTTGTGCTTTATATTCAAAACCACTTAACACCGTTCCAACCATATTACTCATGGTATCTCCGTTATCATTGCTTCGCATGGAGCCTTCTTCATGTATTGCTTCCTTATCAAAAGGGATGCTTGCATTAAACACAATGTCATGATCATCGCAATGAACGTAGACTTCGACGCCATCACCACTTCCTACAACATTTGTGGCTTTAACATTAAGGCTAAAATTATCTTTAAAAAATTGTTCGCCAAGTTTTTCGTATTCTTCACGATATTTTTTCGCATGTGCGATAGCACTTTTTTCAGCTACTGGTTGGAAACCTTGACCTTTGTATTGACTTGCAGGAACTTCTTCAGGAATTGATTGTGATGAATGTTTTGCTTCTTTATGCACTGTGGAACATCCTCCAATTAATAATGTTGAAACGATAATGGTAGATATCAGTTTTCTCATGATACACCTCAATATAAGATTAGTTACTTTAATTTTAACTTAATTTATAAAAGTATTGAACAAATATAACATTTTTCACATATTAGTTATATTGATTTTATAGCAATTTCAAACATATTCGAATAAAAAAATAAAAAGCTTACACAATGTAATTTGATACATGCATAAGCTTTGTCATATGATTAACGATTTTTATTCTGTTTATCATTTGTTCCATGATTTTGATTGTTGGAATTATTATTTGAGTTGCCATTTTGTTGTGAATCAGATTGATTATTATGTTGTGACGACTGTTGTGGTGTTGATTGTGCTGGTTGATGATATGATTGATTAGTTTTGTTCTGATTCGGTTTCTGTTTGTTATTTTCTGAAGAGTTATTTTTATTTGAACCAGACTGTTGATTATTATTTGGGTATTGATGGTAGTTAGGTTGTTGTGCTGGTTGTTCAGTACCTGATTGATTATCGTTGTTATAGTCATTATTTGTTGGTTGAGTTTGGTCTTGGTGTTGATTAGTATCACGATTTTGATTTGAAGTATCATTTTGTTTGTTTTTGCGATTGTGTTCTATTTTTTTTATCATTCTTATTAGAATTAGTATGGTGGTTAATAGCTGCATATAATGAAAAGCCTAATGCACATATAAGAATGATTACCACTATTGTAGCTAAAAATTTTTTCAAAGCGTATATCCTCCATCCTTTTTATCAATTATATTTTATTATAATCCTTTTTTTATTGTAAGTAGAATTATTCTATAAGTTACAAAAGAAATTCTATATTTATTCTTCTATTAGTAATATATTACAAGCTAGAATTATCGTTTAACGTCTAAGCATGATGTCATGATTGAACCATTATGCTTGTTATAATCATTTAATATAAAATATGACTTTAACAATGAATGGTATATAAGTATTGTAAGGTAAACAATATAGATAAATGAGATACATTATAGAATAAAAGTTATACTTACATTGTTAAATTAAAAGTTTTACAAATTAAGAAAGGTGGAATAACGATGAGCGTATTATCTAATGAAGAAAGAGTTAAAATCTTATCCGATATAGTCTCAATAAAAACTGTAAATAGCAATGAATTAGAGGTTGCACATTATTTTGATAGACTATTTAGTCAGTATGGAATTCGTTCACATATTGATACAGTTACAGATGGTCGAGCAAATTTAATAGCAACTGTTGGTTCAAGTCAACCAGTTATAGGAATATCTGGTCATATGGATGTAGTATCTGAGGGGAATCATGATGATTGGACGTATGATCCTTTTACACTCACAGAGAATCAAGGATATTTATATGGTAGAGGTGCTGCGGATATGAAATCTGGATTAGCAGCTTTAGCCATTGCTCTTATTGAAATTAAAGAAAGTGGTAAGTTAACACAGGGAACTATTAAATTCATGGCAACAGTGGGTGAAGAAATGGAACAATCAGGTTCGCAACAGTTGTTTGAAAAAGGATATGCTGATGATTTAGATGCCTTACTCATAGCAGAACCATCATTCCCTAGTTTGGTGTATGCACATAAAGGCTCAATGGATTTTAGAATTAAATCTAAGGGACGTGCATCACACAGTTCAATACCATTTTTAGGACAAAATGCTATTAAACCATTACTAGAGTTTATTCAAAATATAAATCAAGAATATGAAAAAATAATGCAAACAGTAAAAGGTGAGTCCTTAGATTTTTCAAATATGATTAATAAATTAGAGAATCAATTACCTAGCCATATAACAAAAGAAAAAGCACAAGAGCTTATACAGGGACTTGTTATGACCAATAGTATCGTTCAAGGTGGCACACAAGTAAATTCAGTACCAGATTTTGCTACAGCTGAATTTAATGTACGCACAATACCAGAATATAATAATAACAAAGTAAAAGCGCTATTTAATAAATATGTAGAGCAAGCAAATCACAATGGTGCTAGTTTGACTCAAGAACTTTATCTTGATTTAGAACCTGTAGTAACAACAGGTCAAAATCGCTTGGTAGAGCTAGGATTTGATATTGCAAAAAGCCATTTTTCTAACGAAAGAGATTTAATCATTACTCCTACTGTAGCAGTTACTGATGCTTCCAACTTATTAAAAGGAAAAGATGAAAATTTTCCATTTTTAATGTTTGGCCCGGGAAATGGACCTCATCAAATAAATGAGTGCGTAGAAAAAGCCAATTATTTAGAATTTGTGGAATACTATATAGAGTTTATCACTTCATATTTAAATGAAGAGAATGAGTAATAAAGATGTGACGTTACACTCTCCAAGTAGAATTTAAAATATTCAACTTGGAGGGTGTTTTTAATATAACATCGTAAAACTAAACAGTATTTAAAAAATACGCCGTACCATATTGTTCTAGAATTGTTGATTCTTCAGAAAGTGACGACTTTTTAAATCTATTTCTCAAAATATAGCATTTGAAGTGAAACGTTTTAACTATTTGATATAAAAATTAATTTTATTTCATTTTAATTAACTTGAGTGTATTATAACATTAATTCTAAATTTAAATTTTAACATAAGTTTTTTAAGTATTGTACAAATTATTTATACAAAAAAATTATAAGTGATGATTATGTGAATTAAATGAAATTTTCATTTACTTTTCAGAAAATTTTAATTACTATTATATAGTAAGTTGTTTTTCATTAATTTATAGGAGGTAATAAAATGAAGAATTTTTCTAAATTCGCACTTACAAGTATTGCCGCATTAACTGTGGCAAGTCCTTTAGTCAATACGGAGGTTGACGCTAAGGATAAAGTATCAGCAACTCAAAACATCGATGCGAAAGTAACCCAAGAATCTCAAGCAACTAACGCATTGAAAGAGTTACCAAAATCTGAAAATATAAAAAAGCATTACAAAGATTATAAGGTCACTGATACTGAAAAAGATAACAAAGGATTTACGCATTACACATTGCAACCGAAAGTGGGCAACACGTATGCACCAGACAAAGAAGTAAAAGTTCATACGAATAAAGAGGGTAAGGTAGTTCTTGTCAATGGTGATACTGATGCTAAGAAAGTTCAACCTACGAATAAGGTAGCGATAAGTAAAGAAAGTGCCACAGATAAAGCTTTCGAAGCAATAAAAATTGACCGTCAAAAAGCTAAAAACTTAAAAAGTGATGTCATCAAAACCAATAAAGTTGAGATTGATGGAGAAAAAAATAAATATGTTTATAACATAGAAATTATTACAACTTCACCAAAAATCTCTCATTGGAATGTGAAAATTGACGCTGAAACTGGTCAAGTGGTTGATAAATTAAATATGATCAAAGAAGCAGCTACTACAGGTACAGGTAAAGGTGTACTAGGTGACACGAAACAAATTAATATTAATAGTGTCAGCGGTGGTTATGCACTACAAGATTTAACTCAACAAGGTACACTTTCAGCTTACAATTACGATGCGAATACTGGTCAAGCTTACTTAATGCAAGATAAAGATAAAAATTTTGTTGATGATGAACAACGTGCAGGTGTAGATGCAAATTATTATGCTAAAGAAACGTATGACTATTATAAAAATACTTTCGGCCGAGAATCATATGATAATCAAGGTAGCCCAATTATTTCAATCGCACATGTAAATAACTTCCAAGGTCAAGATAACAGAAACAATGCAGCTTGGATTGGTGATAAAATGATTTACGGTGACGGTGATGGACGTACATTTACAGCGTTGTCTGGTGCAAATGATGTTGTTGCACATGAAATTACACATGGTGTAACACAGCAAACTGCTAATCTTGTTTACCGTTCTCAATCAGGTGCATTAAATGAAAGTTTTTCAGATGTATTTGGTTACTTCATTGATGATGAAGATTTCTTAATGGGTGAAGATGTTTACACACCTGGTGTAGGCGGAGATGCCTTAAGAAGTATGTCTAATCCAGAGCGTTTTGGACAACCATCTCATATGAATGATTTTGTTTATACAAATTCTGACAACGGAGGCGTACATACGAATTCAGGTATTCCGAACAAAGCAGCTTACAACACAATTCGTAGTATTGGTAAACAACGTTCTGAACAAATTTATTATAGAGCGTTAACTGTTTATTTAACTTCAAATTCTGATTTCCAAGATGCCAAAGCATCATTACAACAAGCAGCATTTGATTTATATGGCGACGGTATTGCTCAACAAGTAGGTCAAGCATGGGACAGTGTTGGCGTGTAGGCGAACCGTTTTAAAATAAAAATATGTTAACAAGTATCTAAAAATGAATTTTTAAGAGCCTTAACAAAGAAGAAGTAATGTTAAATATTTACAATTTTTAAAGCCTTAATCGAAATGAGTGTTGACTTAATTTCGACTCAGCCTGAGACAAACTTAACTGTCTCAGGTTTTTTATTTCATCATAATAGTGAACTAAAATCTTCAGGAATTTTTAAACTAATACAAAGCCGCTTACTTTACCTTGAGGTAAGACTACGGTTTGTCTAGCGTAAGTGTGACTGCATAGTAATGAGTATAAAAAACCTAATAAGAATAAAAGGGGAAATATAGATAAAATGATAGTTAAATAAACAAATTAATTTTAAATTTGAATGTATGTTTACGTACTTTGTCACAAACGACATAAAAATTCTTATAATTATCAACAATAAAATGATAAAGTATAATTAAATAAAAAGAAATTTTAATTTATAAATTAAAATAAATTAGTTATCTATAGGAGTTGATCATTCAATGAAAAAGAGTAAACGACAAGATTTAGTAACTATGATTGTTAAGCAAAATCACATTTATAAAAAAGCAGATATTATTGATTACATTGATGATCACTTTGGTGTACGTTATAGCATGACTACTATTGCGAGAGATTTAAGAGAACTTCATATTTATCGCCTGCCTGTGAAGGCAAATCAATATGAATACAAATTACTTACGCAACAATCTCAATTAGACTCAAGAGTAAGACTTAATGATTATATAGAAACAGAAATTATTAACACTATGATTAAAGAATCGTATATACTAATAAAGACGACACCAGGATTTGCACAAAGCATAAATTATTATATTGATCAGTTACAACTGAAAGAGATTATAGGAACGATAAGTGGTAATGATACAATTATGATTCTTACACATTCCCAGTCTATAGCTGAATATGTCTATTACAAAATATTTAATCATAATTATTCATAAAAATTTATAAAGTTGTCCATTATAAATATAACCTGGTAAGCGTATACATCGTTTATCAGGTGTTTTTTTAATTCAATAAATATGAGTGTTGTTATTTGACTAAGTATTCAAATTTATGAATAAAAAACTTTTATTCATAAAGATGTAAAGGTTCATATTACTCAAATATTCATTTTTTCAACGAAAGTATGCAATAGTAATGTATATTCAAACACAATTATGTATTGAATAACCAAATGTTGCGAAACTTTTTACATTTAGCATGTGATAATCATCACGAACTAAGTTATTGATCAGTTTTATACTGATAATGTAGCGAAGAAAAGGAGGAAATGAGTATGACAAATGGACCTATTCAAGTTAACAGTGAAATCGGCAAATTAAAGACGGTATTACTTAAAAGACCAGGGAAGGAATTAGAAAACTTAGTGCCTGATTACTTAGATGGATTATTGTTTGATGATATTCCATTTTTAAAGGTAGCTCAACAAGAGCATGATCATTTTGCTCAAGTTCTTCAAGATGAAGGAATAGAAGTGCTTTATTTAGAAAAATTAGCAGCACAAAGTATAGAAGATTCAAATGTCAGAGAGCAATTTATAGATGACGTTTTAGCAGAATCTAGAAAAACTATCCTAGGTCATGAAAAAGAAATAAAAAAACTCTTTTCAACTTTGTCAAATCAAGCATTAATTAATAAGATTATGGCTGGCGTACGCAAAGAAGAAATACAACTTGAATCGACACATCTTGTAGAGTACATGGATGATAAATATCCGTTTTATCTTGACCCAATGCCTAATCTATATTTCACACGTGATCCTCAAGCTTCAATTGGTAGAGGTATGACAGTAAATCGTATGTTTTGGAGAGCGAGACGCAGAGAATCGATTTTCATTTCATATATTTTAAAACATCATCCTAGATTTAAAGATGAGAATATTCCTTTATGGGTGGATCGTGACTGTCCGTTCAACATCGAAGGTGGAGACGAACTGGTGTTATCTAAAGATGTACTTGCAATAGGGATATCTGAACGTACTTCTGCACAAGCAATTGAACGTTTAGCACGACGTATTTTTAAAGATCCGTTATCTACTTTTAAAAAGGTGGTGGCGATTGAGATTCCAACTAGTCGAACATTTATGCACTTAGATACTGTTTGTACAATGATTGATTACGACAAATTCACTACACATTCAGCAATTCTTAAATCAGAAGGAAACATGAATATCTTTATTATCGAATATGATGATAAAGCTGAAGATATCAAAATCCAACATTCTAGTCATCTTAAACAAACATTAGAAGAAGTGCTCGATGTTGATGAAATCACATTAATACCAACTGGAAATGGTGATATTATCGATGGTGCTCGTGAACAATGGAATGATGGTTCGAATACTTTATGCATACGTCCCGGTGTGGTTGTAACTTATGATCGTAATTATGTTTCTAATCAATTGTTACGTGAGCATGGTATCAAAGTTATTGAAATTCCTGGAAGTGAACTTGTACGTGGTCGAGGAGGCCCTCGATGTATGAGTCAACCTTTAATAAGAGAAGATCTATAGATATAAGATAGGGTGTTGAATAGATATAGCTTGAACATCACGAAATACATTCACTTATGCTATTAAATTTGATAGCGACTTATAAAATGAAAGGGGCGCATCCCATGAAAAACATCAAGAAACCCTTTGATTTAAAAGGTAAGTCATTGCTAAAAGAGTATGATCTTACAGGTGAAGAATTTGAAGGTCTAATCGATTTTGCTATGACATTAAAAAAATATAAACAACAAGGCACACCACATCGATATTTAGAGGGTAAGAATATTGCTTTACTCTTCGAAAAGACATCTACTCGGACGCGTGCCGCATTTACAGTTGCATCTATTGATCTAGGTGCACACCCTGAATTTTTAGGGAAAAATGATATTCAATTAGGAAAAAAAGAATCTGTTGAGGATACTGCTAAAGTTTTAGGCAGAATGTTTGATGGAATTGAATTTAGAGGTTTTTCCCAAAAAACTGTTGAACAATTGGCCGAATTCTCTGGAGTACCAGTATGGAATGGGTTAACTGATGATTGGCATCCTACACAAATGTTAGCTGATTATATGACAATTAAAGAAAATTTTGGATATTTAAAAGGCATCAACCTAACTTATGTAGGAAACGGACGTAATAATGTTGCACATTCGCTTATGGTGGCGGGTGCGATGCTTGGTGTAAATGTACGTATTTGTACACCCTCATCATTAACACCGAGAGATGTATATTTTAATATTGCTAAAGATCAAGCGTCTAATTATGGAGGTTCAGTTAAGATAACTGATAACATTCATACTGCCGTCAAAGATGCAGATGTTATTTATACTGATGTTTGGGTATCAATGGGTGAAGAAAGTGAATTCGAAACACGTATTCATTTATTGAAAGACTATCAAGTTAATAGAAAAATGCTTAATTTAACCGGTAAAGTAGATACGATATTTTTACATTGTTTACCAGCTTTTCATGATACACAAACAGAATATGGACAGGATATTTTTAAAAAATATGGCTTAACTGAAATGGAAGTGACAGACGAAATCTTTAGAAGTGAGCATTCTAGAGTTTTTGATCAAGCTGAAAATCGAATGCATACGATTAAAGCCGTGATGGCAGCAACTTTAGGCTAGATTTACTACAAGAAAAATAAATAGGGATAAGATCACGTGTATGCTTCATTAAATAAACGAATATTTAATTTTGCAAATTGTGTCACATAATAAAAATAATTTTTTCAAAATCATGTTGAGAGGATGATATAGAACTTTTGACAATGACTATCAAAGATGTGTCGTTACTCATCTATATCTTTCCGCTATACATCTATATATATGCATATGTATTTTAAAAGGCATATACGTTTTCAATCCCTCCTTCTAAAGGAGAAATGAATATGAATGACACAGGAGATAAAAAATTAAGTCGAACATCATTAATCGGTCTTGTTATAGGTTCGATGATTGGTGGCGGTGCTTTCAATATTCAATCTGATATGGGAGGCCACGCTGGAGGATTAGCAATTATAATTGGATGGTTGATTACTGCTATAGGAATGATTTCATTAGCACTTGTCTTTCAAAACCTAACTAATGAACGATCTGATTTAGATGGTGGTATTTATAGTTATGCTCAAGCAGGTTTTGGTGATTTTATAGGGTTTGCAAGTGCTTGGGGATATTGGTTCTCAGCTTTTTTAGGTAATGTCGCATATGCAACGTTATTAATGTCTTCTATAGGGAACTTCTTTCCAATATTTAAAGGGGGCAACACATTTCCTAGTATCATAGTGGCATCAATATTATTGTGGAGTGTGCACTTTTTAATATTAAAAGGAGTTGAGACGGCTGCTTTAATCAATAGTATTGTCACTATTACAAAATTAATTCCTATCTTATTAGTGATTATATGTATGATTGTAGCCTTTAATTTTAATACATTCAAGATAGGTTTCTTTGGAATGGATGGATATGGATCATTATCATTTCATTTCGCTAATACGATGTCACAAGTTAAAAGTACGATGTTAGTGACAGTTTGGGTATTTATTGGTATTGAAGGTGCTGTTGTATTCTCCGGAAGAGCTAAAAATAAAAAAGATGTTGGAACTGCCACTGTTATCGGACTTATTTCAGTATTGCTCATTTACTTCTTGCTGACTGTATTAGCACAAGGTATTGTAATTCAAAATCATATTTCTAAACTTGAGGCACCATCAATGGCACAAATTTTAGCTTATATTGTTGGTGATTGGGGAGCAACATTTGTCAATATTGGTCTTATTATTTCAGTATTAGGTGCATGGCTAGGTTGGACATTACTTGCCGGAGAGTTGCCTTTTATTGTAGCTAAAGATGGTTTGTTTCCTAAGTGGTTTGCAAAAGAAAATAAAAATGGGGCACCTATGAACGCCTTATTCATTACTAATGTGTTAGTTCAAATATTCCTTATTAGTATGCTGTTTACCAAAAGTGCTTATCATTTTGCATTTTCTCTCGCGGCAAGTGCTATACTTTATCCATACATGTTCAGTGCGTTTTATCAGGTGAAATATACAATAGAACACAAGTTAACTGCAACGCCTAAACAATGGATTATAGGAATTCTAGCATCTATTTATGCAATTTGGCTGGTATACGCGTCAGGTATAGATTACTTGTTACTTACCATGTTGCTCTATATTCCGGGGATTATCGTCTATGTTGTTGTTCAGAAAAATAATCAAAAGCGACTTACACAATTTGACTATATTTTCTTCAGTCTTATCGTTATTTTAGCATTGATAGGGTTATTACGATGATGTAATTCATATTTCTAAATGTTATAGATATTGATTAATCATGAGTTAAAAGGGAGTTTAATCGATAAAAATCAAACAAAGAAAATATTTGATATTTAAACTATTGGTATAATAAGAACAGTGGTCCATGGGTATATACAGAATTGTAATAAATTTTAAATCGGAGATATTTTAGCATCCTCTTTGACCATAGTCTAAGGCAGTAAGGAGTTATTTTTATGACTGGAAATCAAATGTTTTGTAGAGAAAATGAACTTGATGAAAGTTTTAAACAATTAGCATCTTATATCAATATTCCTGTAGGCGTATTACTGCCATTTAAAAGTCAATGTTTTGTGAGACATTACAACAAAGGACAAATTGTCTACTATTCGTCTGATGAAACCACGCATATTTACCTACTCTTAAAAGGTAATATTATGAGAGAAAATTTTAATTTGAATGGTGATGTATATCGATATCTGAATAGAGAAAAAGTGCTCTTTCCTTTAAATAACTTATTTCAAGATAAAGTTCCTAATGAAATGTGTACAGCCCTAACAGATTGCGAAATGATTGGAATACCAAGAGATTTAATAGAATATTTATGCAAAAATCACGAAGAGATTTTTGTGAAATTATTCTCCTTATTAAGCGAAACACAGTGTCAACATATTGAATACAATATGGCTTTAACGAGTAAATTAGCTAAAGAACGCGTGACTAAGATTTTACGTTACCTATGTCAAACAGTAGGTTATGATCATGACGAGTTTTATGAAATTAAGCATTTTATGACAATACAGTTATTGAGTGATATGGCAGGAATATCTAGAGAAACGACGAGTCATATCATAAATGAACTTAGAGAAGAGAAAATACTATTTAAAAACAGTAAAAATTGGTTGGTTAGTAAAGACTTATAATGAGTGCGTATCACTCATACATAATTAAAAACAAGCGATGGTCGAATAGATTTTTATGAAATCATTCACTATCGTTTTTTTTATTTCATGATTTATTGTTTTAGAAATACATCATATTTAAAGGTTAGACAATCGATACTAAATCAACTTGTTTAATATAGAGAATAAAATTTTAGTTCCTCATTGGAAAGTATAGAAATTTATATAATCTATAGTCAAAGTTGCGTTTTTTCTATAAATTAATAAAAAGAATAAGTAAAATAATAGATAATACAGTAGAGGAGTGACATATATGGCTTTAATAACAATGAATTACAATTCACCAACGATAGGAATGCATCAAAATTTAACGATTATTTTACCGGAGGATGTAACATTCTTTGATAGTTCAACAACAGCGAAACATTTGAAATCAATGTTGTTATTACATGGATTGTCTAGCGATGAAACAACTTACATAAGATATACAAGTATCGAGCGTTATGCAAATGAACATCAACTTGCGATTATAATGCCTAACGTCGATCATAGTGGCTATGCAAATATGGTATATGGACATAGTTACTATGATTACATATTAGAAATTTACGAATATGTACATCAAATTTTACCACTATCTAGAAAAAGAGAAGATAATTTTATTGCAGGACATTCAATGGGCGGTTATGGAACGATTAAATTTGCGCTAACTCAAAGTGATAAATTTGCTAAAGCTGCACCACTTTCAGCAGTTTTCGAAGCACAACGTTTCATTGACTTGGATTGGACTGATTTTTCCCCTCAATCTATCACAGGCAACAATACTCAAATTAAAGGTACAGAACTCGATACGTACTACTTACTTGATCAAGCCATCGATGCTAATGTAGATATTCCTGAATTGTTTATCATGTGTGGTAAAGAAGACTTTTTATATCATGATAACCTTCAATTTATTGAGACATTAAATAAAAAAGGGGTTTCTTATAAGTTTGAAGATGGTCCGGGAAATCATGATTATGCCTATTGGGATAGAGCTATTAAACGTGCGATTGAGTGGTTTGTTCAGTAATGATACAAAGGATTGAATTTGGATATATAGGCGGACATCTTATTAAACGAATATAAAAATGATTGTTACTCGTCTTAGTATTTTCACTTATTGATTTTGTGCGGTGTTACTGTTAATCCAGATGAAAGGTAAGTCAACTATAGTTATTTATTAAAATCGACATGTTCACATATCGTATATTGTTTATTAAAGTGTATAGCGATATGATGAAAATAAATACAAAGGTTTATAGAAGGAGAGAAAGTATTAGAAAATGAAAACAGTATCTAAATATTTTGTATATATGATGATATTAGTTACGTTTTTCATAGTTGTTAGTGGGTGTTCGATTAATCAATCTTTTAGCGATAAACAAAATACAAATAAAACAATACGTGTGGTTGCTGTAGGTGATAATTTAATTCACCCAGTTGTATATAAAGATGCACAAATTACGGGGAATAGTTTTGATTTTAAACCTATGTATCAACCAGTAAAAAAAGACATTCAAAACGCAGATATTTCTTTTGTTAATCAAGAATCACCATTAGGTGGGGATGATAGGCCTTATTCAGGATTTAAAAACTTTAATACACCGAGTAGTATTGCTCAGGATTTAGTAGATACTGGCTTTAATTTTGTAAACGGTGCAAACAATCATGCCTTAGATCAAGGAGAGCAAGGTGTAAGAAATCATATTCATACTTGGAACAAATTTAAAGATCAAGTTTTGTTCACGGGTGTATATGAATCAGAACAAGCACACCGTCAAATTCCTATTAAAACAATTAAAGGTGTGAAAGTTGCTTTATTAAGTTACACATTTGGTACAAACGATCATCAACCAACTCATGATTATACGGTAGATACGTTTGATGAAAATAAAATTAAGCAAGATGTTAAGAAAGCCAAACAACAAAGTGATGTAGTACTTGTTTCAGCACATTGGGGTAATGAAGGTAAGCATCAGCCTAACGCCACTCAAAAAAAATATGCACAAATTTTCGCTGATGCAGGTGTTGATGTAGTTTTAGGTACACATCCTCATGTGATTCAACCAGTAAAATGGGTTGACGGTAGAGAAGGGAATCGTACACTCGTAGCATATTCATTAGGGAATTTCTTGAACGGTCAGTCAACAGGGAATGAAAGTAATGATTTATTAGGACGGATAGATTTTAAAATTAGTAAGAAAGATAAACAGTTTCAAGTTCAAGATGTGAAGTGGAGAAGTATGGTGAATTATTACGAATTAACTCAACACCAAAACCAGTTCCTTAAGTCGAACTTTAAAGTGATGATGCTAGATGACTATAATGACAAAGATGCCACTCATCATGGTCGCAATCAAATGGATAGTTCTTCGATGAGCCCTGCACACTTACGAGATATCACACGTTCAGTTATTGATAAACAATATTTAGACAATCGGAGTTTATAGAGAATTCAAGTAAGCCTCACATTAAAGAATGTGCAGGCTTATTTGTATATTTGGAATTTTTAACTTGGAAGTTAAAACAAATTCTAAAACTATAGCAATGGCTAAAGATATGATTAAGTTCATTAAAAAAGGTGTCTTAAGAATGATTTATTAGAATCATAAATGTTTGTGATTATTCATACATGTTACTTTTAATCGATATAAAATATAACGTTAAATGAATGTTGTTTCACGGGAAACGTCATTTTTTAAGTTTCAACTTCTATAAAGATATATTTAACACCCGTATAACTAGAGAATTATACGGGTGTTTGAATTGCTTATATTATAGAATTTTAAAAAGATATTAAGATGATTTGTTTTGTGATGCGAATGCTTTAGCTATATTACTTAATTTAACTGGTGCATCTTCAACAGCCATTTTCACTTCTACAAAGTGCATGCGATCACTATTAGATTTAATATTTTCGAAGGTGAGCATGAGTTCTTCTGAAGTGTTTACATCATGAACTAAAACATTGTCACCACCAAATACAGAAGGTAATGATTTGTAATCCCACATGCGAATGTCATTGTAAGGTTCTTTCATACCATGAATCATTCTCTCAACTGTATAACCATCGTTATTAATTACAAATATCACAGGGTTTAAATTTTGACGAATCATTGTAGATAATGATTGAACAGTTAATTGTAGTGATCCATCACCAATTAATAGAATGTTTCGACGATATGGATTTGCAATTTGTGTTCCTAGCGTTGCTGGTAGTGTATAGCCGATAGATCCCCATAATGGTTGCCCGATAAAAGTATTATCTTTGTACAAGGCTAAGTCATAAGCACCAAAGAATGATGTACCTTGTTCAGCGATTAAAATATCATCTTGTTGTAAAAAATCTTGCATCATATTGAAATAAGTCTCTTGAGTTAATGGCTGATCACTAAGTTCGTAATTGTGTGATTGTGGTCTCTCATATTGTGGGAAATCATTAGTGTTTTTGTAGTGAATATACTTATTTAAACCATTTAATATATTTGGTAATGAAAATGCTTCGATGCATGTATCATTAATTTTAAATTCATTATGATTTAGCATAATCACTTCATTAATATCAAATTGATATGAGAACCCAGCTGTTGCAGAATCTGTTAATTTAGCACCAATATTCAAAATAGCATCACTTTGATTAACATAATCTTGAATATCTTGTTCTGCTATTGAACCATCAAAGATACCCATATAATAAGGATTTTCTTCATTAAATGCACCTTTACCTAAAGATAACTGAACAACTGGAATTTGAGTTTGATTAACGAATTGTTCGAGTTCTTTATGCAGATGGAAACTATTTATTTCATGTCCTGTAATAATGACAGGTTGTGATGCCGATTCAAGTTTGTCTTGAACCATATTGATATAACTTTGAACGTTTTTTTGTGGTTCGACTTCTGGTTTGAATGGGTTTGAAATTTCAATCTCTGTTAGTGCGACATCAATAGGTAAATGAATGTGAACTGGACGACGTTGTTGAAGCGCCGTATTGATTACTCTTGGAATTTCTGTGGTAGCATTATCAGGTGTAATATAAGCTTGCGCTGTTGTAATAGGCTCAAACATTTTTCTATAATCATCAAAAGTTCCTTCGCCAAGGGAATGGTGAACGTATTTGCCTTCTTGTTCTACAGCTCGAGTAGGTGCCCCAGTGATGGCAATAACTGGCACACGCTCAGCATAAGATCCAGCGATTCCGTTGACAGCACTTAATTCACCCACTCCAAATGTTGTTACCATTGCACCGATGCCATTAATACGTGCATATCCGTCGGCAGCATAACTTGCATTAAGCTCATTTGTATTACCAATCCATTTAATATCATTATGTGCAATAATATCGTCTAAAAAGGCTAGATTAAAATCTCCTGGGACACCAAAAACTTTGTCAGCACCTGCTGAATAAACCGCGTCCATTAAATATTGTCCTACGCGTTGTTTCATATATAATTCCACCTTTGATTTCTTTTATCTTACAAGTATCATATTAACGTCAATTTGAAATAAAGTCAACTAAGTTGACCTATTAAAAGTTTGAACAGTTTCTGAAATATATGACTATCAGTCAAAAGTTTATTATAATAACGATATTGAATAAAAAAAGGATAGTGTTAAATGTCTAAAAATAAAAATGATTACGAACATATGCTGTTTTACTTCGCGTATAAGACTTTTATTACTACAGCGGATGAAATTATTGAGCAATATGGCATGAGTCGCCAACATCATCGATTCTTATTTTTCATTAATAAATTACCGGGTATAACAATTAAAGAACTTTTGATTACGCTTGAAATATCTAAACAAGGATCGCATGCAACGTTACGTAAATTAAAAGAAGAAGGTTTAATCGTCGAACAAACATCTAAGCAGGATAGACGAGTAAAAAAACTTTTTACCACTGAAGCGGGTGATGATTTAATAGGTAAGTTAAACCAAGCACAAGATGAATTAATTCAACAGACACTACAAAAAGTAGGCCATGATTGGTACGCGATGATGGAAGAACTAGCTAATTATCGTGAAGGATTCAAAACAATTGAACATTTGAAAGAAGATTAACAAAGATTTTGTAACATAAAGGTCTTAGAAGAAGAAAAAGACAATTTCTATATTTATTCAATAGAAATTGTCTTTTTTATAATTGTATAAAGAAAACCATGCGCTATGCGTATGGTTCAGAAAAGGTTTTACCGTTATCTAAAAAAACATCTCATCATGCTAGAATATATATTGGTCAGCCAACCAAAATATTCAACACGAGGAGATGCTTTTTTATGTCATCTGACACAAACAGTTTAGCACATACAAAATGGAATTGTAAGTATCACATAGTCTTTGCACCAAAATATAGAAGACAAGTGATATACGGAAAAATCAAAAGAGATATTGGAGTTATTTTACGTCAACTATGTGAAAGAAAAGGCGTAGAAATAATAGAAGCAGAAGCATCTAAAGATCATATTCATATGTTAGTTAGTATTCCACCTAAATTAGGAGTATCCTCATTTGTTGGATATTTAAAAGGTAAAAGCAGTTTAATGATTTTTGATAGACATGCTAATTTAAAATATAGATATGGAAATAGAAAGTTTTGGTGTAAAGGATTTTATGTAGATACAGTAGGTAGAAATAAAAAGGTAATTGAAAATTACATTCGTAATCAATTACAAGAAGATATCGTTGCAGATCAAATTTCAATGGAAGAATACCTAGATCCCTTTACAGGAGAAGAAATTAAAAAAAGACGAAAAAAATAGTACCCCTTTAGGGGTGCTGAGAAAGTAGTGCAGTTGGCTGACCTATCAGTGCCCTTTTAGGGCTGGCCAGTAAGAAAGGCTTATAGCCGTAGAACAAACCACCCGTTCATACGGGTGGTTTTGATTGAAAACTATAAAATCATATTCATTATCAAGAAGCCCCAAATCTTACAAAGGTTGAATATGGTGACCATTATGAACGCAGATTTATGAAGCCTAAGAAATTGAAGGCCAACATCGAATATACAACACCGCATGGACACGTGTATCGAACGGATCACAAAGGCCGTATTAAAGAAGTATATGCGGATGACCTATCACTTCTAGATGGCGGACGTAATTCATATGCGCAACGAACAGTAGGAAGAGAAGACCGATTACCAGATGATGACGGCGGTCATTTAATTGCGCGCGGATTCGGAGGTTCTAAAGATATAGATAATCTCGTCCCCCAAAGTAAATACATCAACCGCTCATTTAAAGAGAACGGAGAATGGTATAACATGAAGAAAGAATGGCAAAAAGCAATTAAAAAGGGAGAGAAGTAAAAAATATTAAAATTGAAGTGAAATATAGCGAGAATAGTCAAAGGCCTAATAAATTTGACGTTAGTTGTGAAATTAATGGAGAAGAGCGTTTGTATTCAATAGAAAATATTTAGGAGTGAGAAAATCTGAAACCATTGCTCATATATGAATGAATAGATTTTTCATAAATTTATCTAATAATGAATTGCCAATCTCATCATTCATCATAGGTATGCTAGTAATCATTAATTAAACTTATTTGTCTTTTAAATAATTAACTGTCTTGATCACTTCATCGTAATTAAGGCCTAAACGATCAAATGACTACACTACAACCTCATCTTCCACCCTCACAAAACTAAGAAATTATTGAAATAACAATCTATTTTTAATAGATTCCCCAGACTGTTTTTCTGTAAATGTTTTTCACACCAAACGTTTTCAAATTATCCAGTTGTCTTTTTAAATTTTGATCCATGGATAATATCCTCGCATAGCCGACATTTATTTTCACTCCATAATTAATATACACCCAAATCATACGTTTGAGTCATTATAAATTCAACTACTATATCAGTATGATTAGGGTGTATCCTGTCTAATTTTTATCTTTATTAAAATTTAGTAATATTATTTATCTTTATTTTCTTGGTTATTTAACTTATTGAGATAACGATAGATTGTTGTACGTGAAACTTTCCATTGCTCTGCAATAGTTTTAATTGGTGTTCCATTATCATAAAGTGTTTTGAGTAATTTTAAATCTTGTTTATTTAATTTTTCGGGTCGACCTCCATAGCGTCCTCTAGCACGAGCTGCAATTCGTCCCGCTGAAGAACGTTCTAAAATTAAATTACGTTCAAACTCTGCAAATGCTGCGAATAAATGAAATAACAATTGTCCTGTAGAACTTGATTTATCCATTGTTATATTTTCTTCTAAACTATGAAAACTCACGCCTCGATTATTAAGTTCATTAACTAATGTGATTAAATCTTCCATGTTACGTCCTAGTCTATCTAGTCTCCAAACAACAATCGTATCTCCTGACCTCGCAAATTCAATGGCTTTATCTAAACCAGGTCGCTTACTTTTTGAACCACTCATATAATCATTAAATATCTTTTCACAACCATATTGATTTAACTGATCTTCCTGTAAATCCAAGTTCTGTAATCCAGTTGAAACTCTTGCATAACCTATTTTCAAGATACAAACCTCCTATATACATTTTCATTGTATCATAACTTAATTCTAACCATATTTATGAACATAGATTTTCTGTTGGGTTATTGAACACTAAAATATGTATAATAGATATATATCTAGATATAAAAAGAGAGTGTCCAGAAAATGGTTATTTTCTGTACACTCTCTTTTTATATTATATATCTACACTTATATTTTTTTTCGAACAACAAAGAAACACAAGTAACTATTGGTCTGAGTCTCACACTATTTTTATTAAGGCAATCGTTTATGTCGTAATTATGATGAAGTGATTAAAACAGCTAATTATTTAAATGGGAAAGAATATTAATGTATTTTAAACTTCCTTCTTGGGCTATTGTTTTGATTGGTATTATTTTAGGTATTCTATTTTATTAATATAAATAATAATTAAAATACTCATACTCTATATACATTCCCCTTATTTAACAACTAAGGGGAGTGTATTATTTATCTAAATGTCTGTATAATGTGGCTCTACTTATATTGGTTTTTTCTTTTATCTCATCTAATGTATATTTCTTACTCATATACATTTCTATAGCATCTCTTAAATTTTTATCATCACGTTTAGGTCTACCAAGACGTTTACCTTCTCTTGTATAATTCTCTAACCCCATACGTGTTCTAAATTTTACAATGTCGCTTTGAAAATCAGTAATCTCATGTAATGTTTTTATAAAATTTTCATTGGTATCTGCAATGAGATTTTTATTTAAATTAATTATATATAGTGAAATTCCTTTGGCAGAAAGTAAATCTAGTATATCTACTAAGTGTTTTGTAGAATCTGCAATAATACACAAATCTGTAATATACAATGTATCACCAAAAACTAATTTTGAATTTAATAATGTATTTAGTTCGTTTCTTTTTTTATTATTAGCATGCGTCTCTTTTAGAATATTTTTTGTATATATTTCTATTTTCTTTGCTTGTTCAGTAACAGTGTCATTTATTGTTACAGGTCTAATGTAGCCGTATTTCATTTTATTACACCACCTTACATAAAAAAGTATAACACATAGTTTCATTAAGGGGTATACATATGAAACTTTTATGTTATACTTTACAGTATAATTAATATAAAGGAGAGAAAGCGATGGTTGAAAAATTAAAATCTGAATGGTTCAATCAGCCTAGAAAGAATATACTTGCTGGGATCGTTGTAGCACTAGCATTAATACCAGAAGCAATTGCGTTTTCAATTATTGCTGGTGTGGATCCGATGGTGGGATTGTATGCAGCATTTATCATTGCTACTGTTACTGCCATAGTGGGTGGTAGACCTGCAATGATTTCTGGCGCCACCGGGGCTGTGGCGCTTTTAGTCACACCTTTAGTTAAAGAACATGGTGTTGAATATCTTTTTGCTGCTACGATATTGATGGGGTTAATACAATTACTTTTAGGAATACTTAAAGTCGGTCGTTTAATGAAATTTATTCCCCGTCCAGTTATGATTGGATTTGTTAATGCATTGGGTATTATGATTTTTATGTCTCAAATAGAGCATATTTTTAATATATCTATAGCAACTTATATATACGTTATTATAACTTTACTAATTGTATATGTTATTCCTAGATTTTATAAAGCTATACCTGCCCCATTAATAGCTATAATTGTTTTAACAGCATTGTATATGTATACAGGATCTGACGTAAGAACTGTAGGTGATTTAGGTAATATTAAGCAAACTTTGCCTCATTTCTTAATCCCTAACATTCCTTTTAATTTAGAAACACTTCAAATTATTTTCCCATATTCATTATCAATGGCTATTGTGGGTCTAGTAGAAAGCCTACTTACAGCTAAAATTGTAGATGATGCAACTGATACACACAGTAGTAAAAACAAAGAATCAAGAGGTCAAGGGATTGCTAATATTATTACTGGTTTCTTTGGCGGTATGGGAGGTTGTGCCATGATTGGACAATCAGTAATCAATGTTAAGTCAGGTGCAAATAGTAGATTGTCTACATTTACAGCAGGTATTGTACTTATGTTTATGATTATTGTTCTCGGTGGTGTAGTCGTTCAAATCCCGATGCCAATTCTTGCAGGGATAATGGTTATGGTTTCTATCGGGACTGTTGATTGGAATTCATTTAAGTATATAAAAAAAGCACCTAAAACAGATGCATTCGTTATGGTTTTAACGGTTATTATTGTATTAATAACACATAACTTAGCTATCGGTGTAGTTGTAGGTGTTGTTTTCAGTGCTATATTCTTTGCGACTAAAATTTCTAAAGTTGAAGTTATTTATAAAGAGTTAGGTAAGCAGCATCGTTTTTCTTTTAAAGGTCAGATATTCTTTGTATCAATTGATTCTATGATGGAGAAAATTGATTTTAATATTGAAGATAGTGTCATAGTGTTGAATTTTGATCACGCTCACCTATGGGATGATTCAGCAGTAAATGCCATTGATACGATTGTTAGGAAATTTGAAGAGAAAAACAATATTGTGTATGTTGAAAAATTAAACGCAGATAGCCGAAAAATTATTTCAGAACTAAGTTATTTAAATGAAACTCATTTAAATTAAGGAGTGTTTTTTATGTATAATTCAATTTTGCTTGCAGCAGATGGTTCAAAAAATAGTATACGTGCAGCCCAAGAGTTACTAAATTTTATAGGTGATTATACAATTGTCACAATACTTACGGTTGTAGATATTGAAGAATCAAAAACAGATGTTTTACATGATCACCAAGGAACTAATCTAACTCAAAAAAGGGAAAGTAAATTACAATCTATTAAAGATTTATTTACAGAACACAATGTGAATTACAAAATTAAAATTGTTCACGGTACTCCAACAGATAAAGTGGTTGAAGTTTCAAATAGTGGTGAATATCAAGCTATCATTTTAGGTACACGTGGCTTAAACAGTTTTCAAAAAATGGTTCTTGGTAGTGTAAGTCATAAAGTTGCTAAACGTTCTCAAATACCTGTAATTATTGTTAAATAATTAAAACTCTTCTATATTTTATAGAAGAAGTTTAATAATTTTATAAACCAAAACTGACATATATATCTATATACAAAAAAGAGAGTCCGAGAAATAAAGTTTCTGGACTCTTTATATTTATTATATAAATAATCCTAATTCATTCAGTAAAGTAATAAATGTGATAATTACAAAATCTTATATGTGTGATTAGAGTGTACTCTAATCATTTATTTTGTAAACTTTCCATATATAAAAAACCAAATGGTATAAATAAATATTATTAAAAACATAGCCGTGAACATAAACTGAATAAAACAAATAATAATTTGATATATAACAGTAGGAATGGACCCTAATATTTCTACAGACGTATTATTCAGTTTAAATATTAAATAATCGAAGAGAAATGAACTTCCTATTATAGTTATGAGTCCAATAATAGGTAAAGTAAGAAATAATAGTTTTTCCTTTTCGTAGTTTCTATGTAATGCTAGAAATCTATCCTCATTTTTGTACATGTGATCCAATAGATTTTTAGCAATTTTATAAGAAACTGACACAGCTGTAATTATTAATATAAAAATTGCAAATGGATTGGAAAAACTTAAAAAATATGTAATATAAATTGAAATCAAGGGAATTATCTATAAAAAGAATATATCTAATATAAATTTTCTGTCTTCCCTTCCATTACTTTTCTTTTCAAGAAATTCTATATCTTTTTGATACTTTTCGTTGTTTTGAATGTCTTTTAAATATGATTTAACCTTTTCCATTTAATACTCCCACCTTGATTTTGTATTCAACTAATTAGCCTTAATGTTAGCAATTTTATAGTATCAAAGAAAATCAATAATTCTAATTATAGAATTGCACTTACTTTTCTTATGTTTTTGCATTCCTCTATTAATCAGTGTTATAATATGGTTAACAAGAATTCTAGTGTGAATACACCAATCCCCTCACTATTGCAGTAGTGAGGGGATTTTTTAGGTGTGGCTATAGTCGCCTATTTATTGTTGCGATTACGTAGCCAATGCGTAAATAACGCAACAATACAACCATTGATGACTGTGGTCGTGATGTGAACAAGAATTTCTAGCATGAATAACACCTCCTCTCTGCGTCTAAATATGACGCCTGAGAGATAGGCGACTATAGTATTATACCATCTGTAAATATACAAGCATATCTACTTCCGATAAGTTATTTTATGTAATGATAGTGAGGTTTATTTCTTTGATATTCAGAGACAAAAGAGATACTTTATAAGTATTCAAATCTCTGAGTCGCTATTTTTCTTAATATTAAGCACCATTAATAAAAATTTTTTCCCTTTGACTTTATTTATAGATCGAGCTGACACTTGAGTGAAACCCAAAATAACCTTCATAAATCCCCAAATAGGTTCTACAGCCAATTTTCTATGACTATAGTTTTTCATTTCTAGTTAAGAAAGGTTTTAATTAGTTTGAATTTTAAAGTATTTCTAATTATCATTTTTCATGATTTTCTTATTTATTATGAACACGGTTTTATGTATAGCCGTTTCAAAGAACATGCTGAACAATCATCACATTTATTTATATTAAAATCACATTTAAAGCCATTTCCACCATTTCGATATACATATGATTAAAATCTATTCTTTTACTATTAAGACATAGAGATTAGTTAAAATCACCATTGGGTTTCGTTCCAAAAATTTTATTAACATATCGCGATATATTTTTGAGCAGTTCTAACATAACTTCCCATTGATAGCATAAGCTTTTAAGTTGAGGCTTGTTATAATTTTTATATGTAAGCCCTCTGTTAATTTAATTTGGTGGTGTTTATTAAAATATATGAAGGTGTCTTATTTTTTAAGGATTTATATCTTAAACTCTTTGTTATTGTTTAAAAAATTTTTTTAGTGAAAATATTTAGTAATATCAATGTTTTAAAAATATTGATATAATATAAAAAAACATTCCGCGACTTAATAAAAATATTGTTTTTTTCAAAAATAAGTTAGTATAATTTTTATATTAATAATTCATAAGGAGAATTGATATGAAAGTCAAAAGTATTTCACGATTCTTTTCAATGAAGAAAGTGACGCTAAGTTTCGTTACTTTATTTATTGGAGTAGGGACAATAGGTTCATACAATCAGTTTGCTGATGCAAGTACGAAAACGCAACAAACACATGTAACTAAGACATCTCCAACTCAAAAGACGACGTCCAATTTTAAACGTTCAGTTAAAGATACGTCTGTTAAATCTAGAGCTACATCAACCAAACGAGCTATATCACCCAAAACATCATCAACTAAAAAAACTACAATAGCAAAAAAATCTACCACAGTAAATAAAACGCGCACAACAACCAGGACTCAGCCTACCATTCGTAAGAGTTCAACAACTTCAACACGTTCAAAAACAATACCTACTTCTGTGAAACGCACAACTTCTCATAAAGCAACTACTGTGTCGCCAACTTCTAAAGCTAAAATATCAACAAAGACACAACAATCAACTAAAAGTCATACAACTTCAGTTAAGAAAAACACTACACAACTAAGTAAAACAAAATCTCCGTCAACGTCAACAAAATCTAAAACAGTTCAATCCTCTACGACAAAGGCACAACCTACTTTATCGACTCAAGTTAGTACAACTACTAAAGCAAAGCAACTTTCAACGCCAACTACTTCTAAAACTGATAGCAGTAAAGCTTTAGTAAGTTTAGCATCTACAGAACGTAAAATAGATAAATACCAATCGATGACTCAGTTAGAAAAAGAAACAACTGAAGGTGTAGATTGGAGAAAAGATACAAAAAACACAGGGAATCAAGTACTCATTGTGGCTCCACATGGCGGAAGTATTGAACAAGGTACAACAGAATTAACTAAAGCATTAGCAGATAAAGGTAATTATGATTATTATTCATTTGAAGGTATTCGACCTAAAAATAACTCTGAATTACATGTGACGTCTACACATTATGATGATCCGACATTAAATCAAATGATTAAAAACCGTACTGCAACTATTTCGATTCATGGCGCATCAGGTACTGAGGAGATTATCTATCTTGGTGGGCCCCGTTCAGATTTAAGAAATGCTATAGAGAAGCAACTTGTAGGACGTGGATTTACAGTTAAAGTTCCACCAGAGTATCTAGGTGGTCAAAATAATAAAAACTTCATTAATAAAGAAGACAATAACACTGGCGTTCAGTTAGAATTAACGACTGCTTTAAGAAAAGCATTCTTTAAAAATGGAGATACTAGTACAAAAAATCGTACCAATAAAGAAAATTGGACACCAACAATGGAAGCATTTATTAATGCATTATATGAAGGTATCAATCAAACGTATTCATAAAAAATTTTTAATAAATGATGAACAACAATATCTTACTTAAAAAATCTTGATAAGGACGAGATGTTTTAAGATTATGTTATATTTTATAGTTCTTAATTTATGGTGAAAGTAACAATTTGACTTAAAATAGTGTTTCTATGTTGACTACATTTAAGTGATTATGCGGTATGAATTTACGATATATATATAATTTGTAGTGAAATAGTATAAGAATAAATCGTAATTTAAGTTGTAAAATAAATCTATGTAGTTTCAAAATTAATAATGAATTTTAGAAAATAAGGAAAAAATTACGATAATTTGAAATTCAAGTTTTTAAAAACAACTATAAAACGTGTATAATAGTAACTAACTATTGAACATTTTGTTTGTTCAAGAACCGCATCTTTGAAAGGAGTGTTATTAAGATGAAAAAATTAGCAGTTATTTTAGCATTAGCTGGTGCAGCGTTCTATGGTTTCAAAAAATACCAAAATCATGTAAACCAAGCTCCAAACATTGAATATTAAGATTCACTAATGATAATTATATGAAGACACGACTAGGTCGATTGCGACCATGTCGTGTCTTTTTTATTTTTAAAATTCAAAATTATTTTAATTATATACAAAGTAGATAAAATTCCAAATATTAAGTATAATATCTTTCGCGAGTTCTACATATTAAAGATGAAATAATTTAATGTATTTGGGAAGTGAGATATTAAATGAAGATTAACATATTTGGATATAATATCTTCGCCAAGGGCGGAACATCAAGAAGTAATATTAACTTAGTGAAAAGCTTATTAGAAATTGGACATGAGGTACACTACTTTAATTATCAGGACTATAATAAAAGTGATATCACAAAACTAATTATTTACGAAGGTTTGAGCACAAAGCATCTTCATATTCATCAATTTAATAGTGGAAAAGAACTTGCTCATGGAGACCTACTTATAATTACTAGAGAAACCTTTTTTAATCATGCATATCTAGTTAAAAAATTAAATAGCAAGATTAAGATTGTTGGTGAAATACATGGTCCATTGGAATATATTAATGAGAATATAGATTTAGCATTAGACTGTATTGATTGTGTTCGAGTGAGTACAGCTAGAATTAAAAATGAATTTATAGCTAAATATGACTATCATCGGGTTTTTAATCAATACGTAAATGCACAACATATCGATTTAAAATCAGAGCCGATAAATACTAAACGAAATTTTTTAATTAAAGCACGTTTTGAGGATGAAGTTAAAGATATTTCATATATTATTAAATTGTTTAATTACATCATTAAAAACCAAATTGTTGATGATGCTCAACTTTATTTAATAGGATATGGTCCTTCAGAAATGCTTTACAAAAATTTGATAAATTACTATCATCTTAATGATTATATTCATATTAATGAAAAAGAACCACAGAGTTATATTTATGTATCTAGTTCGCCATATGAAACGCTCGGCTATTCTATATTAGAAACGATTGCACAGGGTAATAAAGCTCTAGTTTACTATGGTGATGATAACGTGTTAAAGGATATCTATGCACCATATGAAGCGATACGTTTTTTAACCAAAGATATGATTAAAGATAGTAAAATAATTAAAGACTTTCTAAACTATAAATATAGTCACTGTGATCGACAAAAAGATTATCGACAGTTGAAAAGTACGTTTAAATGCATTAATTATGGACAGGAATTTTTAAATAATGTTGAAACTTTCTCTTCATCTCAACATGTAAAAGTGAAGAAAATTCATCGACATCTCGGTAGTGAAAAACAAATAGATATAGCAAGTCGTTTAAAAGAGAGTCGTTGGATGAATTTAATTAGAAAAAATAAATATTTATTTAATAAATGTAAAACGTACTATGAAAAAAGAACGCATATGAGCTATATCAAAAATTTAAATCAAATACCTGTAGACGACGATTCAATATTTATAGAGTCTTTCCATGGCAAGAATTTTAGTGGAGATCCTAAATATATTGCTCTTGCTATTAAGAGACAGTATGATCATAAAAAAATATATGTGAGTTCAACCAATTCACTTGTTGATATGGAAATCAAACGTTACGGTTTTACACCTGTTCGATTTGGAAGCGAGAAATATATTAAAACGTTTAGAAAGTGTAAGTATGTTTTTATCAATGGTAACTCGTGGGATAAAGTGTACAAGTCTTCAGATCAGATATTTATTCAAACATGGCACGGTTTTCCATTAAAGAAAATGGTTAATGATTTAAATGAACAACATGAAAGACAACAACAACTAGAGGCATTCATACCACGCATGAAAAAATGGGATTACATTTTGACATCATCAGATATTAATACGACGTTGTTGGAATCTGCTTTTATGCTAAATAAAAATCCAAATCTTAAAGTTCTAGAATACGGCGCACCTAAGAATGAATATTTAATAAATAATAATAATTTACAAGAGCGCCAGCAGTTACAGCTTAAATATATGTATAAGATAGATGATGATAAAAAATATATATTATATTGTCCCACTTGGAGGGAAAATCAAAGAAAAGAAGTCACTCAGATTAATTTAAAAGATTTACTTAAATATTTACCAGAGAATTATGAGATTATTGTGAAACTTCATCCTAATGAAAGTCATTTAAGAACCAGATATAATCAAATAGATAATCGAATTCACTGTTATTTCAATGAACTTGTTGATATTCAAGAACTGTATATTCTGAGTGAATGTATGATTACAGATTACTCGTCGACCATTTTTGACTATATACATTTAAACAAGCCAGTCTTTATTCTTCAAGAAGACGAGCAACAATATAAACAAAGTGTTGGTTTTTATTTTGATTTGTTTGAAGTGGGTGATTTTCTTAAAGCCTCTTTAAATGAACGCATGTTAGCTAAACAAATTTGTAGCACTGATTATATAAATTATTCAAAAGTGGTTCATCGTTTGATGAAACAAGATAGTTCGAAAAGCAGTGAAAAGTTAATGGCCGAAATTCTTGGGGAACCAGAATATCCAAGTTCATCAAACTGCAAACAACAGATTTCTTAAAGAAAGTTGTTATTTACCGGGAAATAATATAATTATGGGTACTTTGAGACAAGAATCATGTGACTCTTGTCTCAGTTTCATATTTTTGGGTAAACATTTAACATATAGCAATGATAACCAATACAAATTTAATAAGTATACAATCTAACTATTTTTATAGAACATTAAAACACATTCTAGGGGGGAGTGCATGTCTAAAATTTTACTAACTGGTGCATCAGGTTATATTGGTAGCCATCTCAAGAATAAATTAAAAAAAGATCATGAAGTGATAGCTATATCCAGAAATACTCATAATAAAACGGATGAAGAAAATGTCACGTGGAAGTCAGCAGACTTATTTGATTTGGACGAAATTACAAAAGTAATGAAAGATGTAGATACAGCGATATATTTAGTACACTCTATGATGCCATCAGCAAAATTAACGCAGGCTAGCTTTGAAGATATGGATGCATTGTTAGCAGATAATTTTGCGCGTGCGGCGCAAAAGCAGGGTGTTAAGCATATTGTCTACATGAGTGGTTTAATACCAGAAAATGATGAGCTATCTGCACATTTAAGAAGTCGACTTGAATGTGAAAAAATTCTTGGTGATTACGGTATACCAGTTAGCACATTACGTGCAGGTTTAATTATTGGTGCAAAAGGAAGTTCTTATCCAATTCTTAAACGACTAGTTAAGAGATTGCCAGCAATGGTTTTGCCTAGTTGGGCTTACAATAAAATTGCACCTGTTGCCATTGACGATGTGATAGATGGTTTAGCAGCATTGGTGAATCGAACACCCAAAGATAACGAAGCAATTGATATCACAGGTCCTGAAGTGATGAATTATAAAACGCTGATACAGCGCACAGCTAACGTACTTGATAAGCGACTGCCTATGCTTGATTTACCTATTATACCCATTATCATAAGTCGGTATTGGGTACAACTGATTTCAAATGTACCGAAAGAAATGGTATATCCATTAATGAATAGTTTAACTCACGATATGGTACCACATCGAAAACGCGTTGTGTCTAACTTGTCCGTAGGAAATATCACCTTTGAAGATAGTGTGAAAAGAGCACTAAGAGAAGAACAAAAGACTTCTAAGAAAAAGTCGGATTCGAAAAATTCTCAATCATTTGGGCGTATGCATCAAGAAATTAAAGATGTACGAGCCATTACACGGTTTAAAATTCCGGAAGGTTATTCGATTAAAGATGTGACTAAAGAATATGCAAAATTCATCAATAATATCACACTACATCTCGTTAAAGGTACGATAAATGAACGAGAATTTAATATGAATTTGCCCTTCATTAATAAATTTATTTTAAAAATGGAACGTGATGAAGCTGACTCTACAGAAGATATGGTGGTATATAATATTGTGGGTGGCGATTTAGCACATTCAAATGATGGTGGAAATGCACGCTTTGAATTCCGAAGAATAAGAAACACCAATGAGGGTATTATTGCTTTACAAGAATATGAACCTACATTACCTTGGGTAGTATATAAACTAACTCAAGCTAAAGCACACAAGACTGTTATGAATATTTTTAAAAATAAAATGGCACGTTTATCGCAACAAAAAAATGTGAAAGATGAAACATATATGTCTAATCGTGTAACTATTGGAGTAACAGTAGCATCAGCGTTCGTTATTGGAAGCGCAGTAGGGTTCCAACTTTTTAAAAAGCATCAAATCAAAAAGAACACAATGTCGAATGCAGAATTATAAGCATTTTATATTTAATTGTTATTACATCTTATGTGTATAAAATATATCATTTACATGATAAAGGGACAGTGGTCATGACGACGACTGTCCCTTTCTTATTATATTAAATTTAAACTTTATAATTAATTTTGATTTGATGTTACATTGTTTCCGAAAAAGTCAAATAAGTTTTTAGCGCTTTGGGTATTTTCCATATTCCCTTTGAATTTGTTAGAACCTGGCCCATATGCATATGTGTTAACATCTACACCTGTATGGCCATTGGTTGTCCAACCTGTGTGTGAAGCATCGTTAATTGGTTTTTGAATTGCATTTTGTAATTTTGTTGTTTGTTCTACAACTTTTTCGTCTTTGTCATCTTTACCTTCTTTTTGTAATTTGTGAAGCTCGTCTGCTGCTTTTTTGACTTTATCGAGTTGTTTATTTGGGAAATCAATACCGTATCCATCTTTAATTACTTTTTCAGGATCTTTTCCATCAGCGATTTGTTTTGTCATATACATTCCAGAATGTTTCATCTTGTGAATAGCCTCTGGATTCCATTTATAATCTTTACCTTTTGCGGTTGATAGACCGCCAGTTGAGTGGTCTGCAGTTGCTACAACAAGTGTATCTTTATGTGTCTTTGCATAATTAATAGCATTATCAAAAGCAGTTTCGAAACCAGACATTTCAGACATCACACCAGTGATATCATTAGGGTGGGCAGCTTTATCAATTGAAGCACCCTCAACCATTAAAAAGAATCCTTTATTATTTTTACTTAATTTATTTAGTGCACTGTTTTGCATGTCTACTAGCAACGGATTAGATTGAGGTGCATCTATTTGTAATGGCATATCTTTTTCTGAGAAAGTACCTAAAACTTGCTTGCTTTGTGATTGATTTAATTCATCTTTATTAGAAACGATATCATAACCATCTTTTTTGAATTTTTTCGCTAAATTTTTATTTTCTTTACCGAAGTATTTTGCACCGCCACCTAACATCACATCGACTTTATGTTTACCATTTATTTTATCATTATAAAATTGCTGTGCAATTTCATCTTTTTTGTCGCGTGAATCTACATGAGCAGCATATACAGCAGGTGTTGCATCAGTAAGTTCAGCAGTAGTTACTAAACCAGTTGATTTTCCTTGTTCTTTAGCTTGTTCTAGCACAGATTTAATTGGTTTTTTATTTGTATCAACACTAATCGCACCGTTATATGTTTTGTGACCGGTACTAAAAGCTGTTCCTCCAGCAGCAGAGTCTGTAACATTTTCTTTAGGATCATTAGAATAAGTACGATTTGTTCCTTTTAGATATTTATCGAATGCAGTTGGAGTCATTTTCTTAGCACCAGGCTTATTTTTATAATAACGATATGCAGTGTTAAAAGAAGGTCCCATACCATCGCCAACCATGAAGATGACATTTTTTGGATTTTTTGTGTTGCCGAAAGCAATGGCATCGTTTTGTGTTTGCTTAGTTTGAGCACTTTGTTCTGAGCTACCTGAAGCATATGATACGTTTACCGTACTTAAAACGGATGCTGCTACGATTGATGAAGCAAGCGTCGTCTTACCCATTTTGTTCATAAATTTCATAAATAAATTGCCTCCCAATATGTATGATAATTTAAGTATAGAAGACAAACTTTGACTGAGAGTTAGTTTTTAGTAAATATAATGTAAAGTAATATTATTTTTACATATTATAAAATTTTATCACTTAAATAAAATGTATGACTCTATATTCGATGTTCGTTTATATCTCTCAAAGTTATAATATTGTTAAAATAATAGCATCATGACAATGTATTTCCTATTAATAAACATGTAAAATAATCTATAATAGGTATCATAATTATTGGGAGCTAGAGACCCTAAGAGAAGGTGAGACAATGATATTTGTAATGTTATCTCCAATATTAATTATTTTGTTTATTGTACTAAGCGTATTAGAAGAAAAACGTAGAAAGAAAAATTCAAAAGAACAAAATTCGAATCATGTAGATCAGCAACAACATGATTATATCGACAAAGAACAACAACAAAATAAAAATTCAAATGATGATAAATAAGAGTGAAAAGATAGTGAAAGGTGAACATATATGAAGATTTTCATTGTAGAAGACGATTTAGTGATTGCTGAAAGTTTAGCTAATGAGCTATCTAAATGGAATTATGAGGTGCATGTGGTTGATAATTTTGAAAAGATAATGGAAGATTTTCGCCGAGTAGAACCACAACTCGTATTATTAGATATCAATCTACCAACACTTAATGGCTTCCATTGGTGCCAAGAAATGCGAAAAGTATCTCATGTGCCTATTATGTTTATTAGTTCAAGAACAGATAATATGGATCAAATTCTGGCTATCCAAATGGGTGGCGATGATTTTATCGAGAAACCATTTAACTTGTCTTTAACAGTAGCTAAAATTCAGGCACTATTGCGTCGCACTTATGATTTATCAATAGCTCGTGATGAAATAGCTGTTAAAGGTTGTAAACTAATTGTTGATGAGGCCAAGCTTAGCAAGGATAATGAACATGTTCAACTTTCCTTAACAGAGCTACAGATATTAAAATTGTTATTTCAAAATGAAAATAAATATGTAAGTCGTACAGCTTTAATTGAGAAGTGTTGGGAGTCTGAGAATTTTATTGATGATAATACGCTCGCAGTAAATATGACACGATTACGAAAAAAATTACTTTCTATCGGTGTCGATGATTTAATTGAGACAAAGAAAAATGTAGGATACAGGGTTTGAGACATATGAAGTTTGCATATATTCAATCGATTCGTAATGAGATTTCAATTATTTTAATAATTCTATTATTTTTTGCACTTATATTTTATGTGTTTTCTTTACCTTTTGATGCATACGTACTAGCAATCAGTATAATATTACTATTGATGTGTGTACGTTGGTGGATAAAGTATTTAAGTTTTAAAAAGAATGAACATCTTAAAGATAAAGTAGCATATTTAGAACATGAGTTAGCACATGTTAAGAATCAGCAAATTGAATATCGTAACGATGTTGAAAGTTATTTTTTAACATGGGTACATCAAATTAAAACACCTATCACTGCCTCACAATTACTTTTGGAGAGAAACGAGGAGAATGTAGTTAATCGTGTTCGACAAGAAATTGTGCACATTGATAATTATACAAGTCTCGCATTAAGTTATTTAAAATTATTAAATGAAGAGTCAGATATGACAATTACCAAAGTGACAGTTGATGATTTGATTCGCCCGTTGATTTTAAAATATAGAATTCAGTTTATTGAACAAAAGACGCAAATCCATTATGAAAAAAGTGAGGACATTATTTTAACCGATGCACAATGGGCTTCTATAATGATAGAGCAACTTTTAAATAATGCTTTAAAATATGCTAAAGGTAAAGATATTTGGATAGATTTTGATGTTGCCAATCAAACTCTACAGATTAAAGATAATGGTATTGGGATTAGTAAAGCAGATATTCCTAAAATTTTTGATAAAGGATACTCAGGATTTAACGGTAGATTGAATGAACAATCAACTGGTATAGGTCTATTTATAGTGCAACACATTGCAAATCATTTAAATATACAAGTAACTGTACAATCAGAGTTGAATCATGGGACAGTATTTTTTATACATTTTACTAAAGAAAAATAATAAACTTTCAAAATTGTAAGTTTGCCAATGATATTTGTAAGATTTCATGAATGTTATTGGCATTCTTTTTATTTTATGATGTAGTAGAAGGGTAGAAAGGAGTTTGCATAGTGTTATTAGAGGTTAAAAATGTAAAAAAAGTCTATGGCAGAGGTATGAACACGACAATGGCTTTAAATCAAATGAACCTTGAAATTGATGAAAATGAATTTGTAGCAATCATGGGCGAGTCAGGTTCAGGTAAATCTACATTACTCAATTTAATTGCTACTTTTGATCGTACAACTGAAGGATTAATAAAGTTAGACGAGTTGCCGCTTAATCAATTGAAGAATAAAGACATTGCACGCTTTCGCAGAGAAATGATGGGATTTGTGTTTCAAGATTTTAATGTGTTGAATACGATGTCGAACAAAGATAATATTTTGATGCCTCTTGTACTTGCAAATGAACGTCCGAAAATAATGCAAAAACGCTTAATGGAAATAAGTGAACAATTAGGAATTGAAGACTTGCTTGAAAAATATCCGTCTGAAATATCTGGGGGACAAAAACAACGGATAGCTATAGCCCGTGCGTTGATAGCACGACCTAAATTATTATTAGCTGATGAACCCACTGGTGCACTTGATTCAAAAACCTCTAAAAACCTTATGTGTTTATTTCGAAAAATTAATCAAAAGCATCAAACTATATTAATGGTGACACATTCAAATATTGACGCGTCATATGCGAACCGTGTCATCTTCATCAAAGATGGTCGTTTGTATCATGAGATTTATCGTGGTGAAGAATCGCAAACAGATTATCAAAAGCGTATTGCCGATAGTTTGGCCATATTGAATGGAGTAGGTGACTAATATGACTTTCAAGATTTTGTGGAAAATGATTAAACAAAATTTTGTTAATCAACGTCATATCATTGTTCCATTTATTAGCGTAATAAGTATTTTATTCGGTATTGAATACATATTGTTATCGTTAACAACCAACATTTACTTTAATGAGCATCATCCTGAATTAAAAATATCTGCGATTATTGGAATAGTGTTTATGACGATGTTATTATTCATATTTTTAATTTATGCAAATTACTTTGTTATGAATCATAGGAAAAAGGAATTTGCCTTAAATATGGCTCTTGGTATGGAGAAAAAACATCTAAGACTCATCATCTTGATTGAACTTTTCATTCAATTTATTATATCTGCAATCTTGAGCATTGTTGGAGGTTACTTATTTGGTGAGCTCTTTTTTATGTTATTTAATAAAATAGTTAATACGCATCAACCTCAGTTGTCAGATTATCCATTTGATGTTTTGTCAATGAAAATCACATTAACCATGCTACTCAGTTTGATGATCATATTGTTTGTTATTAACAATTTTAAAATATCATTTAAAAACTCCTTACAGTTATTGATTAAAAATAAAAGTAAGACGCATGAAAAGTCACGTGTACGGTTAATAATATTTTTAATTTTAGGATTAATTTTTATAGGGATTGGCTATTATTTAGCTATAAAACCTAACACGGCTATCGGTTCCTTGGGGATTATATTTTTTGCGATTTTGTCAACGCTTATCGGTACCTATTTGCTCTTTGTTAGCTTAGGATCAATAGTTTTAGAAATGTTACAAAAATTAGATCATTATTATTATAAACCCAATCATTTTTTCTTTATTGCAGGACTCAAATCACGCGTAAAATCTAGTGCGATTGGTTTAGCTACGATTTCATTTATGTGTACATTTCTGATTGTTACGTTAAGTATGACAGTCTCAACTTATAGAAATATGGATCATAGGTTTGAATTTGCATTTAAAAATGATTACGCAGGTTATTATATTGGTGATTTTCATAAAGATAGCAAAATTCAACGTAAGATAGAAAATTTAAAAAAAGATATTCGCCAAGAAGTTCCAACTGGTCAATTTAAAATCTATGCACGAGGTATGGTTGGAGCGGAATTGCAGGGAGGCTTAAAACATAAAAAGCTAAAAAGACAAACTGTATCGAGTGGTTTATTTAATTTTGGAAATAAGCAAAAATTCAACTCTTTTATTTCTATATATAATAAAAGTGATTATAATAAAAACAATAAAAAAATAAAATTAGATGATGATGAAATTGCAATAAGTACAAGTGTGTCATTATTTAAAAAAATGAAAACGCTCAATATATTCGGGAAAACATACAGAGTTAAATATATTGAGTCGACAAATATAGATAACTTACTCTATGCAGATGGTATAACTTTAATTGTGAATCAACAACAACTGATGGATCGTATTGTTAATGAATATCGTAATCACAATGATGAAAATTTAATCATCACTCCTAATCAAGTCCAAACTGCGGTTGAATTTAATGTATTAAAAGAAAAGGATAAGTTGAATCATCGTATTAAGAAAATAGGTGTTCAACACGATATTGAATTTCAAGTGAAAAAACAAAACCTATTGATGTGGAAACAAGTCAACTCAAGTTTAATTTTTGTAGGAAGTGTTGTATCTCTAGTTTTATTAATAGGTATATTTCTTATGATGTATTATAAACAAGTTTCAGAAGGACATGAAGATAGAGATGCATATATAACGATGAAACAACTAGGATTAGATGAAATTTTAATCAAAAAAACAATTAATAAACAAGTAATATGGGTATTTCTTATTCCTGTAATTGTTGCAATTATACATACGCTAGCTGCTTTTCGTATCATATACTCTGTATTAGGAATCGTTGGTCAATATGATTTGGGACTGTATGCTACTAGTTACGTAGGTGTGATAGTTGTATTTATTATTTTTTATTCAATGATGTACTGGATTACTTCTAGAATTTATTATACGATGATAAATGATAAGCATTAATATTTATATATTTTAAGAAAGATAAATTACAATATATCTAATTTAATGCATATATTTTAAAAAAATAGGGAATTAAATGAATAGGTGAAAAGGAGGAACAAGAATGATACAACGTAAAGGTGAATTAATACTTTCATGGATTGGCAATGGATTACATCTGTTGTATGTATTTTTAATAGGCATATTTTTCATAATGACACAAACAAGTGATTTTAAAAATGGGATGATTCAAGGATTTATAGAAGAAAATCCGGGGGAATATGATTTAGCATACCAAACTTATAACTTGATGTTAGGTTTAGGTGTTGTCCTCATTATTATACTTCTCATTTTATTAATTGTATCAATAGTTGCCGCTATTTTAATTGGCAAAAATGCCAAAGTATCAGGAATATTACTTGTTATTACAGGAATCATTGGTCTCTTTTTAAGTTTTATTGCTGGTGCCTTATGGTTAATAGCAGGTATCATGCTTTTAGTACGTAAACCACAAACACAAAATGACCAAATCAATTCTCAATATAGTAATGACATACATTCACATGTTGTGCCAGAAGAAAAGAAACGTGAACAACAACAATATAATATGAATGAACCACATATTGGTCAAACATCAACATCTCATCATGATCACGCATTGAATGATCAAAATAAACGAGAAAACCATAATCATGATAATCAACCATACAAATAGTACAAATGTATTAAAGGTTGGATACTTATATCATATGTTTTAATGTTTGAAACTTTTATTATAAATAAATGAATTGAAAAATGCTTGTTGCTGACTGTTTCGAATCATAGTCAGTTGTAAGGGAGCGAGACGACGAATCTGAAAAGAATCGGTCTCGCTTTTTTAGTATAAAAATTTAATTATTATTTTAAAATGATAAAGTGATTTCTATAGTTAAATTTAGTGCGAGGATACTTTAAAAAATTATATTGAAAAAATGTCGCTATTACAAAATGTTCTAAAGTGCACAATTCAATTTAAAAACAAAAAAGAAGTTTTAAAATTTATATTTCTGTCTATATATGAGTTGTGCACGAAATGACAAACGCAATTCACATATGAAATATTTATCACTTTACAATAATATGTTGTTAAGTTGATGTAGATAAATTCATTGTTTTACGTATAAGTCACTATCATTGTTTTTTAGGATTCATTTTAATTATATCCAATCGACTAAAGTGAAAAGGAGGAACATATTAAATGAATTGGATATCGATTATTTTATTTATTATGGTCGTATGTGGCATTTCTTTTTATGCCTATTTGCAATCAAGAAAAATTAAAACGAATAGTTCAGATGGTTATTTTATGGGAGGAAATAGCCTTACTGGATTTACAGTTGCCTCTACAATTATCATGACCAATTTGTCGACAGAACAAATTGTTGGGCAAAATGGTCAAAGCTATGCACAAGGAATGGAAGTAATGGCTTGGGAGGTTCCGGCTGCCGTAGCAGTTGTATTGTTGGCCTGGGTCTTTCTTCCTAAATATCTAAAATACGGTGTTAATACAATTTCTGAGTTTTTGGAATTACGTTATGATACATTTACTAAACGTTTTGTCTCCATTTTATTTATCTTTACCTATGTCGTATCTTTCTTGCCTGTAGTATTGTATTCTGGTTCCCTAGTGTTCAATAAAATGTTTAAAGTTGATGAATACTTAGGTGTAAGTAGTTCAACTGCTGTCATTATTATTTCATCTATTATTGGTATAATTGGCATTATTTACTTATTTATAGGTGGTTTATCGTTAAGTGCTTTTAGTGATTCGATTTATGGCATGGCTTTAATTATAGCTGGACTTGCGATTACAATATTAGGTCTAGGTCAATTAGGAGATGGCAACTTCCTACATGGTTTCGACAAAATCGTGCAAGACACGCCTGAGAAATTGAATGGTTTTGGTAAGGTGGACTCGGATGTTGTACCTTGGCCAACCCTATTCTTCGGTATGTTCTTTAACAATTTATTCTTCTGGTGCGCAAACCAGATGATAGTTCAAAAAGCACTCGCAGCTAAAAATTTAAAAGAATCTCAAAAAGGTGCAATATATTTAAGCTTATTTAAAGTGTTCGGACCTTTATTTACAGTCTTACCAGGCGTAGTAGCATTTAACTATTTTAATGGTAGTCTTGATAAATCAGATAACGCTTACCCTGCACTTGTAACTTCAGTATTACCAGAATGGGCATTCGGCTTATTTGGTGCGGTTATTTTTGGTGCAATATTGAGCTCATTTGTTGGCTCATTGAATAGTACAACTACACTATTAACACTCGATTTCTATAAACCTATTTTTGGAAAAAATAAATCAGATAAACATATTGCTCGAGTAGGCCATATTGCTACTGTAGTCATTGGAGTTATTGTTGTAGCACTTGCACCAGTCATCTCATTATTCCCTAGTGGTCTTTATGCAGTAGTTCAACAGTTTAATGGTGTGTATAGTATGCCAGTGCTAGCTTTAATTTTAATCGCTTTCTTTTCTAAACGCACATCTAAATTGGGCGCTAAAGTGACACTCTTCACACATATAATTTTATACGCTATAATCAGCTTTGTATTTACAGAAATTAATTATCTATACACATTTAGTGTATTATTCTTTGTAGATTTAATTATTATTTTGATTTTTAACAAAGTTAAACTATCTAGTGAGTTTGATTTAAGCACGCACCAACCGAAAGTAGATATGACGCCATGGAAATATCGTTACGTTGCAGGTATTATTGTTCTTGCTTTAGTAGTAGTAAGTTATATTATCTTCTCACCACTCGTGTTGGCAAAATAAATGTTACAATTAAAACTTAATGAGTAAGAAAATAAAAGTGTACGTTAAGGACGTTTATCAGCGTGATCACGTGCACTTTAACTATGAATAAAGTTGATTTAAAAATTAGAAAGGAGGGACAACGACGATGCAAACAGTCGGAATTATACCTTCGCCAGGTATAGCACATCAACATGCAAAAAAAATAATTCCAAATGTTAAACAGTTATTGTCAAAGCGTACTAAACATAGTCAATGGAATTTCGACATCAAAGTCGATCTCATGATAGGATCTGCAGAGGATGTACATGAAAGTGTTGAAAAAGCAGCACAAATTAAAGAGGAACATCAGTGGGATTACGTTGTTTGTCTGACAGATTTGCCTAGTATTTCAGATAATAAAGTGGTTGTCAGCGACTTTAATAGTGACAAACATGTTGCAATGCTATCATTACCGTCACTAGGTTTTATTGATTTGAAGCGCAAGCTAGTTAAAACGATGACTTCATTGATTGAACAATTATATTATAATCAACCGAAAGACAAAAATGCGCCACATCCTTTTGTACGCGTGAAGGCTGTAGAACCTGACGAAGACGCCACATCAAAACAACGATATATTAATATTTTATTTATCATAAGTTGGATTCAGTTAATTGGTGGACTGACACGAGCAAATCAGCCTTGGAAAAACATCTTTAATTTTAAGAAAATCATTTCAGTTGCCTTTGCAACAGGAACTTATGTCTCAATATTTTCAATGCCATGGGAATTAAGCGTGATTTATTCACCGCTTCGACTTATCATATTGATGGTGATTGCTATACTTGGGATGGCTGGATGGCTATTCTATGCGCATCAATTGATTGAAAAGAAAACTGCTAAATCTCAGCGTGTATATCGATATATTTATAATTCAACCACACTTGTTACACTAAGTTTGATTACACTCATAAATTATGTCATTTTATATTTATTGTTAATCATCAGTATTACACTCTTTGTCCCTGTGGAATTATTTAATAGTTGGACGAGTGCCCAATCACAATTTACGTTCTCAAATTATATGAGATTGATTTGGTTTGTATCATCATTAGGACTTTTAGCTGGAGCTATGGGATCAACTGTTGAAAATGAAGAGAAAATACGTCGTATTACTTATTCTTATAGACAATATCATCGTTATAAAGAAGCTGAGCAAGAACAAAAAGAACAAGAAACTTCTCGTGATGTATCACAACAAAATGTCGAACAACAAACTTCAAGTAAAGATGAAAATAATGAACAATATGAAGGTAAAAAACAAGGACATAGAGAGGAGGATGACGCATGACAAATCAAAAAACTGTGGGTCTAGTCGTCGCTCCAGGTGTTACTGAACGCCTTGCAGAAAATCTCATACAAGAAATGCCTAAAATGTTATCTACGCATTATGATCATCAGCAAGAATGGATTTTTGATTTAGTTACTGATCCGCTTACTGGTTTTGCTGAATCTGTAGATGAAATTTTTGAGAAAGTAGCCGATTATCACGATAAGAGACAATGGGATTATGTGATAGCAATTACAGATTTACCGATGTTTGCTGACAAACAAGTGATGGCATTAGATATTAATATGGAAAATGGTGCAGCTATATTCTCATATCCGGCATTTGGCTGGCGTCCAGTAAAAAAACGTTTCAAGCATGCGATTTATAATATTATTCAAGAATTAAATGAAGCTGAACAAGAAAGTCGTAATTATGATAATAATAATCAAATAGAAAATTCAGTAAAAAAACAATTTCCGCTCTCTAAAATAGACAAAGAAACAATATATATGAAAGAAACAGACTCTTATCACTTAAGATATTTATCAAGTTCACGTTCTAGAGGCATGTTTCGCCTTGTTAGTGGAATGACATTTGCGAATAATCCATTAAATATGATGGCAAGTTTAAGTAATATAGTAGCTATTGCATTTACTACAGGTGCATTTGGACTTGTATTTACAACGATGTGGCAAATGGCTTATAACTTTTCAATGTGGCGTTTATTTGGAATTTCAATTATTGCGATTATTGGAATGCTAATATGGATAATGATGTCACATGATTTATGGGAACCAGTTAATAAAAGCAACCATAAGCGTATTACTTGGTTATACAATCTTACAACAATAATGACATTGATTTTTGCCATTATAATTTATTATATTATTCTTTATTTACTATTCTTAATTGCTGAAATCGTATTATTGCCATCAGGATTTTTAGGTCAGCAAGTTGGATTAAAAGGTCCTGCAGGCATTGATTTATATTTAAGTATTCCATGGTTTGCAGCTTCAATTTCGACAGTTGCAGGTGCAATAGGTGCTGGTTTACTTAATGATGAACTCATTAAAGAAAGCACATATGGATATCGTCAGCGTGTAAGATACGAAGAACAACGTCGATAAAAGCAGTCGCTTTTATCGACATTTTATTTTTGCAATACGAAATTTAACAGTTTATCTGTCATAGAATATAGCGATTTTATGAGAATTAATTTAAAATATTGATAACAACTTTTTTATAGAGATAACTTGAAAGTAGGGATTGAATTGATTTGTTCTAATTGTGGGGCACATTTAGAGAAGGATGATAAATTTTGTGTTAATTGTGGGCAGAGTGTGTTCGATAATCCAAAGACAAAAACTGAACATAATTTTAATAGTCAAGATAGACAATGTCCAAAGTGTCACAAAGTAGTAAATGTCGATGATAAGTTTTGTATCAATTGTGGTCATTCTCTTCAGCAAACATTATCAAATTCAAATGACAACATAGCATCACATACATATTCAAATACAAAACCTGAAATTGAAAATGAAACTGCAGATCATATTCGATTGACAGAAGAAGCCAAGCATCTATTTAATAACACAACGAAATCAATAGGTAGGCTAGCAGGGAATGATGAAAGTTTAAAATTAAATTTGCGTGACATGTTTTCTGAGGTGTTTAAATCTCACACCAAAGATGAAGCGGATGATGTATTTATTGCTGGAACAAAACGTACGACGCCACATATTAATGAAGTTTCCGAGGAGTGGGGAAGACCTTGGGTGTTCTCACGTGTATTTTTAGCTTTAGGTATCACTTTCCTAGCGTTATGGATATTAACAAATATATTTGGTAATGCCAATGCCATACCAGGTATGATATTTATTGGCGCACTATTAGTTCCTATTTCAGGATTAATCTTCTTCTTCGAATCTAATGCATTTAAAAACATTAGTATCTTTGATGTAATGAGGATGTTCTTTATTGGTGGTGTATTATCACTCATTAGTACAATGATTTTATATCAATTTGTTACATTTAGTACTGAATCGCAATATTATGGAATTATGACTATAACAGATGCGTTCATAGTAGGATTTGTTGAAGAGCTTGGAAAAGCAACTGTTGTTATTTTATTTATTAATTATTTAAAAACAAATAAAATACTCAATGGATTACTTATCGGTGCTGCTGTTGGTGCAGGGTTCGCGGTGTTTGAATCAGCTGGTTATATCTTTAGGTTTGGATTTAATTTATTTGATGGAGTTAATAATATTACTGAAATCACTATACAAAGAGGTTGGACAGCTTTAGGTAGTCACCTCGTTTGGGCAGCTATTGTTGGTGCTGCGGCAGTAATAGTGAAAGAAACAAAGCATTTCGAATGGGCGAATATCATCGATAAACGTTTTATATTTTTCTTTTTTGTGGCAGTGACATTACACGGAATATGGGATACGGAAATAACACTTTTAAGTAGTGGTTATTTAAAATATATCTTATTAATTATGATTGCATGGCTATTTATATTTATACTTATGAAAGCAGGGCTAACTCAGGTGAATCAGTTGCGTGATGAATACAATCGTTTAGAGGAAAGGTGATATAAATGAAATTCTGCCCTCATTGTGGAAATCCGATAAAAAAGGAACAGTCATTTTGTAATAAATGTGGAAAACATTTAAAGACATCGACACAAAGAAAAAGTGAAAATCAAATTGAACATATGCGTGAACAGCAATCGTATATTTCTTGTGAGGAAAGACAACATCATGATTCAACATTTTATAAAGAACAAAAACATACTGGTTGGCTAATTGTATTATCAATTATATTTGTCTTTTTGATAGCAGCGCTATTGTATGGTGCGTACTATACTTACAATCATTATATTAGTGATGAGCAAAGTCATCAAACAACACAGTCTCAGCAATCAAATGAAAGTGGTCAAAATAAGGATCAATCCACTGGTCCAAGCATTGATGTTTTTAGTGATGACTTTGATCAAGGTTATATGAAGTCAGCTTCAACAAGTGGATATAGAGGTGTTTATAATGGAATGACACGTGAAGAAGTTGAAGATAAATTTGGAACATCCAATGGTTCTGTAGAAAGTTTGAAGTGGAGTTACGAAAAATATGGTGATTTAGCTGTAGCCTACGATGATAATGAAGTTGTTAGCGTAGGTGTAGCACCTAATCATATTTCAGAAGATCAATTTTTAAGTATGTATAATGAACCGGATGATAGAAATTCAAGCCAACTCATTTATGATAGTAACAAAGATAATGACTTCTCTGTGTTAGCTAATGTTAAAAATGGATATGTTACTGTCATTGAAAATGTAAATCAAATTTAAATATAACGCTTATGGAAAGCCTAAGACCTCACAGAGTGTCTTGGGCTTTTTCTATGATTAGTGGTCAGGGTAGATTGGATATAGTATTATTCCAAGTCGCTTTAACTTTATAGTTGATGGTTTAATGAGAAAATTTTAATTGTGAGCATATATATTATGAATATATGCGAGTCATTTTATACTATAATCAATCGCGCACGATTGAAAAGAGGTGGAGATGTGAAACAAGAACAAATGAGGTTAGCGAATCAGCTTTGTTTTTCAGCATATAATGTAAGTCGTTTATTTGCTCAATTTTATGAGAAAAAGTTAAAACAGTTTGGTATAACTTATTCTCAGTATTTAGTATTACTGACGTTATGGGAAGAGAATCCTCAAACATTAAATTCAATTGGTAGACATTTGGATTTATCTAGTAATACTTTAACCCCCTTACTAAAAAGACTTGAGCAATCTGGCTGGGTTAAAAGAGAACGTCAACAATCTGATAAACGACAGTTGATAATTACGTTAACTGACAATGGGCAACAACAACAAGAAGCTGTTTTTGAAGCAATTTCAAGTTGCTTACCACAAGAATTTGATACGACTGAGTATGATGAAACGAAATATGTGTTTGAAGAACTAGAGCAAACATTAAAACATCTCATAGAAAAATAAGAAAGGATGAGTGTTAATGAAACAATATGATGTAGTATTTTTAGGAAGTGGTCATGCAGCTTGGCATGCTGCGTTAACATTAAAGCAAAGTGGTAAGCAAGTAGCTGTAGTTGAAAAAGATACCATCGCCGGTACATGTACTAACTATGGTTGTAATGCGAAAATTTTATTAGAGGGACCTTATGAAGTGCTTGAAGAAGCCAAACAATATCCTAATATTATTGATAGTCACAATTTAGAAGTGAATTGGAAGAATTTAATGCATTACAAAGAACAAGTCATTAATCCTATGTCTGAAACCCTCACATCGATGTTTGAACAACAGGGAATTGATGTAATCATGGGGAAAGGTAAACTTGTAGATGCTCATACAATAGAGGTAAATAATACAACTTTACAATCAGATTATATTGTTATAGCAACTGGACAACATAGTCATCAATTAGATATTGAGGGTAAAGAATATACGCATGATAGTCGGGAATTTTTATCAATGCAATCTTTACCGGATAGTATCACTTTTATTGGAGCAGGTATTATCAGTATTGAATTCGCTTCTATCATGATCAAATCAGGTGTAGAGGTTAATGTGGTTCATCATACAAATCATGCACTTGAAGGGTTTAACGAATCACACGTCAATAAATTAATTCAAAAGTTAAAAGATGAAGGTGTTAAATTTTACTTTAGTGAGAATACCAAGTCAGTTAAACCGAATGCACAACGTTTTATAGTAGAAACTGAGTCTGGAAAGATGATTGAAACAGATTATGTACTGGATGCAACCGGTAGAAAGCCTAATGTTCAGCAAATAGGTTTGGAAAAAGTGGGTATACTATTTAGTGATAGAGGTATTGAGGTTGACGATTATTTAAGAACAAATGTGAAAAATATATACGCAAGTGGGGACGTTATCAATAAAATGATTCCTAAACTTACTCCTACAGCTACATTTGAGTCTAATTATATCGCTGCCCATATCCTTGGATTGAATACAGATGCCATTCAGTATCCACCAATACCTTCAGTGCTTTATTCATTGCCTCGTTTATCTCAAATAGGTGTCACAGTTAGCGAGGCTAAGAAAGATGATACGTATATGATTAAAGATATACCATTCGGAAGACAAATGGTATTTGAGTATCAAAACGAAACAGAGGCTGAAATGTCAATTGTATTAGATAGTCACAAACGTTTAGTAGGAGCAGAGATTTATGGTAATGACGCTGGTGATTTGGTTAATCTCCTAGTCTTTATCATTAATCAAAAACTTACTGCACAAGACTTAAATAAAAATATTTTTGCATTTCCTGGAGCTTCTAGTGGCGTTATAGATTTATTGAAATTGGCAATGATGTAGAGGTGTATCTAAATGAGTATTTATGATATTGCGGTAAAGAATTATGATGGCTCTACCTATTTACTAAAAAGATATAAAGGGAAAGTGCTCATTATCGTAAATACTGCAACGAATTGTACTCTGAATGATCAATTTAATAAATTAGAAATGCTTTATAAAAAATATCATAAGTATGGTCTTGAAATTTTGAGCTTCCCTTGCAATGATTTTAATAATCAGGAGCCAGAATTAATCAAAGATATTTATCGAGTATATAAATATAAGTTTGGTATTACTTTCCCCATCCATGCTAAGATTAATGTTAATGGAGAGCATGAACACCCTTTGTACACATTATTAAAATGTAAACAACCAGGATTATTTGGTTCGCAAATTAAATGGAATTTTACTAAATTTGTAGTAGATCAACAGGGAAATATTGTTAAACGATTTTTACCTTGTGATAATCCTAACCAAATGGAAAAATTAATAAGACAATTATTAAAATAAATGCCTATATTCTTCTTGGATTAAAGAATAAAATAATCTTGTTCCATTTGTAATATTTTGAATGAAGTCACTATAAACGAATGTAAAAGAAATTATTAAAGAGTCTGCCATATCATATGTGTAGGCTCTTTAAATTTTTTATGAGCATATAGGACAAAAAATTTAAATTAATCTTATCTTTATTTCGATAATTTCTCGAGTTACCTTGACTTTCGTTATAAAAGTAGTTAAAGTATTAAACATAATTATTCTGACAATTCTGATATGTTTTGTTGATTTGGATGGATTGATAAGGTGAGAGGGGGCTCCGCTAATGTCTATAGAAAGAATTACTTATGACAATTTTCAAAACGATCCATTTATAAATGAATTAGATATTAATGATGAGACAAAAGGTGCTTATGAGATTTTAAAATGGGCATATCAAACTTATGAAAATGATATTGTTTATTCTTGCAGTTTTGGTGCTGAGAGTATGGTTTTGATTGACTTGATTTCTCAAATTAAACCCGACGCACAAATTGTATTTTTAGACACTGATTTACATTTTCAAGAAACATATGACTTAATAGATAGGGTGAAAGATAAATATCCGCAATTACGCATTAAAATGAAAAAACCGGAACTTACGTTAGAGGAACAAGGTGAGAAATATAATCCTGCTTTATGGAAGAATGATCCTAACCAATGTTGCTACATACGCAAGATTAAACCACTAGAAGACGTATTATCTGGTGCTGTAGCTTGGATATCAGGTCTTAGACGAGCACAATCACCAACACGAGCACATACAAATTTCATTAACAAAGATGAAAGATTTAAGTCAATTAAAGTGTGTCCCTTAATCTATTGGACAGAAGAAGAAGTATGGTCTTATATACGTGATAAGGATTTACCATATAATGAATTACATGATCAAAATTATCCAAGTATTGGTTGTATTCCATGTACATCACCCGTATTTGATTCTAATGATTCACGTGCTGGTCGTTGGTCCAATTCTAGTAAGACTGAATGTGGATTACATGTAGCTGATAAACCATAAGAGATAGTCAAAAAATTTTAATTTCAAAACATAGTATTCCGATAAGAAATAAAGAGTTGTTTGTTAAAAGCTGATACAGCTTTATTTAGTAACGATAATTTTGAGTAATAAAAGTTTGTATTGCCCTTTGATATTATGAATTGTCTTTTCGATTTTAGTTATCAATTGAGTATTACATTTACTGAAAATAACAAATGGTACATACTAGAATTGAAGATATAATTAATAACTTTCAAAAATAGACATATATAAATAATGACAAATATCGGAATAACAAAGTATAAGAGGTGGATAAGATTGAACTTAAGTGTTACCAATAGTCCTTTTACGGAAGGGCAAGCTAAACAAATCAATGAATTGCTTCACACTTTATCATCTAACCAACAAGTATGGTTAAGTGGCTATCTGATGGCAAATCAACAATCAAATACATCTACAGATTCTGTAGAACAACATAACTCAGATGACAATACAGAAGCGATGCTACATGAAAAGGAACCTTCAGTTGAGCCGGAAGCTAGATCGATAACAATTTTATATGGATCTGAGTCTGGTAATGCGCAAGGACTTGCAGAAATATTTGAACAACGTTTATCTGATATTGGAAATGACGTTACGCTCAAATCAATGGATGACTTTAAACCTAAGAATTTGAAGAAAGTAGAAGATTTATTTATTATCACATCTACACATGGCGAAGGAGATCCACCAGATAACGCTGTTGAATTACATGAATACATCCACGGACGTAAAGCGCCAAAATTGGATGGGGTGAGATTTTCAGTATTAGCATTAGGAGATCAAACCTATGAATTCTTCTGTCAAACTGGTAAAGATTTTGATAACCGTTTGGCTGAATTAGGGGCAGAAAGACTTTATCATCGTACTGATTGCGATGTTGATTATGAAGAAGACGCTGAAAAGTGGATGGCCAATGTTATTAATACGATTGATTCAACACCGGCTGGTACTGAAAGTGAACAAGTTGTTAGCGAATCTATAAAATCAGCAAAAGAAAAGAAATATAGTAAGTCTAATCCTTACGATGCTGAAGTATTGACCAATATTAATTTGAATGGTAGAGGTTCAGACAAAGAGACGAGACATATTGAGTTATTACTTGATAATTTTGGTGAGGAATATGAACCGGGAGATTGTGTAGTTGTCTTGCCTCAAAATGATCCAGCTATCGTAGACTTACTTATTAGCACATTAGGTTGGAGTCCAGAAACACAAGTTTTAATTAACGAGGATGGAGATACTTTAAATCTTGAAGAGGCATTAACATCGCATTTTGAAATTACTAAATTAACAAAACCGTTAATAGAAAATGCTGCGATATTTTTTGATAATGAAGAGCTTTCTGAAAAAATTCAAGATAAAGAATGGATTCAAAACTACGTTGAGGGAAGGGATTTGATTGACTTATTAAATGACTTCGCAACGACAGAACTACAACCTGAAAATTTACATCAATTATTAAGAAAGTTACCACCTAGAGAGTACTCAATATCTAGTAGTTATAAAGCAACACCAGATGAAGTTCACATTACTGTTGGAGCAGTTAGATATCAAGCACACGGTCGGGAACGTTCAGGTGTTTGTTCAGTACAATTTGCAGAGAGAATACAAGAGGGCGATACAATTCCTATCTATTTAAAACGAAATCCGAATTTTAAGTTTCCGCAAGATGAATCAACACCTGTGATTATGATAGGTCCTGGGACAGGTGTTGCACCGTTTAGATCCTATATGCAAGAACGAGAGGAACTAGGTTTTGAAGGAAATACATGGTTATTCTTTGGAGATCAACACTTCACTACAGATTTTCTGTATCAAACGGAATGGCAAGAATGGCTTGAAGATGGAACTTTATCAAAATTAGATGTTGCTTTTTCTAGAGATACTGATAAAAAAGTGTATGTGCAACATAAAATTGCAGAAAATAGTGAACAATTTAATCGATGGATTGAAAATGGCGCTACTATTTATGTATGTGGTGATGAAAGTAAAATGGCAAAGGATGTTCATCAAGCGATTAAAAATGTGTTAATCAAAGAGCAAAACCTATCTGAAACAGATGCAGAAGAATACTTAAAACAAATGAAAAGAGATAAAAGATATCAAAGAGACGTGTATTAATAGAAGGGACGGGGGATACATGGTTAATACAAATAATCATATTTCGGAAGAATTAGATAAAAATCTTGATGAAATGGAATTTTTAAAAGCAAATAGTGACTTTTTGCGTGGAACTATTGAACAAAGTTTAGCTAATCCAATCACTGGATCCATTACACAAGATGATGCAAAACTGCTAAAGTTTCACGGAAGTTATATGCAAGATGACAGGGATTTAAGAGATGAGCGTCGTAAACAAAAACTTGAGCCTGCATATAGTTTTATGATTCGAGTTCGTGTACCTGGGGGGAAAGCGACTCCTGAACAGTGGATTGCTATGGATGATATCTCTAATCAATATGCAAATCATACGATTAAATTAACAACACGCCAAGCATTTCAATTTCATGGAATTCTTAAACGTAATTTGAAACAATCAATGAAAAATATTAATCATGCAGTACTTGATTCTATTGCTGCATGTGGAGATGTTAATCGTAATACGATGTGCAATCCTAATCCTTATCAATCTCAAGTACATAAGGAGATTAATGATTATGCAACGCGTATAAGTAATCACTTACTTCCAAGAACAAATGCATATCATGAAATTTGGCTTGATGGTGAAAAGGTTTTAGATTCGAGTGAGGAAAAGGAACCTATTTATGGGAATACGTATTTACCACGTAAATTCAAAATAGGTATTGCAGTACCACCATCTAATGATATTGACGTCTATTCTCAAGATATTGGTTTAATCGCTATCGTTGAACAAGATGAGTTAATTGGATTTAATGTGACTATCGGTGGCGGTATGGGTATGACTCATGGTAATACTGAAACATATCCTCAACTTGGACGTCTCATAGGTTTTATACCTAAGGAAAAGGTTGTAGATGTATGTGAGAAAATACTTACAATACAACGTGATTATGGTAATCGTGAAAATCGAAAAAATGCACGTTTTAAATATACAGTGGACCGTCTAGGAGAAACTTGGGTGACTGAAGAATTAAACCGACGATTAGGTTGGGAAATTAAAGCGCCACGTGATTTCGAATTTGAACATAATGGTGATCGATTAGGTTGGATTGAAGGTATTAATAATTGGAATTTCACTTTATTTATACAAAATGGGCGTGTGAAAGATACTGAAGACTATTTGTTAAAAACAGCCTTAAGAGAAATCGCAGAAATCCATACTGGAGATTTCAGATTATCACCTAATCAGAACTTAGTTATTGCAAATGTTTCTCCTGAGAAAAAGGAAGAAATACAAGCTATTATTGATAAATATAAATTAACAGATGGCAAAAATTATACAGGACTTAGAAGAAATTCTATGGCTTGTGTTGCTTTCCCAACGTGTGGTTTAGCTATGGCAGAATCTGAAAGATATCTTCCTTCACTAATTACAAAAATTGAAGATTTATTAGATGAGTCTGGTTTAAAAGAGGAAGAAATAACGATTCGTATGACAGGTTGTCCCAATGGATGTGCGAGACCAGCGCTAGCAGAAATAGCCTTTATCGGTAAAGCACCTGGTAAATATAATATGTACTTAGGTGGTAGTTTTAAAGGCGAACGTCTAAATAAAATATATAAAGAGAATATCGACGAAAATGAGATATTAGAAAGTCTACGTCCATTGTTGTTGCGTTATAGTAAAGAGCGTCTTGACGGAGAACACTTTGGGGACTTTGTAATTCGTGACGGTGTGATAGCCAAAGTTCATGATGGTCGCGATTTTCATAGTTAAACGAGAGGGGGAGTGGTTCATATGGGGAAAGTATATTTAGTTGGAGCTGGACCTGGTGATCCAGAATTAATAACGTTAAAAGGTTTAAAAGCCATTAAAGAAGCCGATGTCATCCTTTATGACCGACTTGTAAATAAAGAAATACTTAATTATGCTTCTCCTTCTACTAAGTTCTTCTATTGCGGTAAGGATCCTCACAGGCACTCCTTACCGCAGGAAGAAACAAATAAAATGATGGTAACCTTAGCCAAAAAAGGGCACATAGTTACACGTTTAAAGGGTGGCGATCCATTTGTTTTTGGACGTGGCGGAGAAGAAGCAGAGGAATTAGCATGTCATAATATCCACTTTGAAATTATACCTGGAATTACATCGGGAATTGCAGCACCAGCATATGCTGGAATTCCAGTAACACATCGTGATTATAGTTCTTCTGTAGCATTTGTAACTGCAGTGAATAAACCTGGTATGGATAAAGGCAAATACTGGCAACATTTGGCCAATGGTCCTGAAACTTTATGTATTTATATGGGGGTTAAGAGACTCAGTGAAATTTGTGAGTTGTTAATACAATATGGTCGTTCGTCAGAAACACCAGTAGCTCTCGTGCATATGGGAACGTCAAAACAGCAAATGACAGTGACTGGGACACTCGATACAATTCAAGAACGAGCACATCATATTCAGAATCCAGCAATGATTATTGTAGGCGAAGTGGTTAAGATGAGAGAAAAAATTAATTGGTTTGTAGAACAGGCAACTGTTCAAAATGAAACGTTAACGGAAATGTCATCAACTTAGCGCATACATTTAAAAAAACAGTAAAAATCACGTTTATAATGAGTATTAATTAAAGTATATAGGAGGAAATCATCATGAATATGCCCTTAATGATTGATTTAAGTAACAAGAAAGTCGTCATTGTAGGTGGAGGTAAAGTGGCAACACGTCGTGCTAAAACTTTATTAGCTTATACAAAACATATTCATGTTGTAAGTCCAACAATTACCGATACATTACAAAAATATCTAGAAACGAAGCAAATCACTTATGAAAAGAAACACTTCGAACCACAAGATGTTGAGAATGCTGATGTGGTCATCGCGGCTACTAATCAATCTGATGTTAACAACGATGTGGGGGCAGCTTTGTCTAAGAACGTATTATTTAATCATGCAGGACAAGCAGACCTAGGTAATGTAACGTTCCCTAATTTCTTAAAAAGAGATAAATTAACAATAAGTGTATCAACTGATGGTGCAAGTCCTAAATTAGGTCAACGAATTATTAAAGATTTAAAAGATACATACAATGAAGACTATTCAATGTATATTCAGTTTTTATATGAAAGTAGACAATATATTAAATCACTTAAAATTGAGCCATCTGATAAACAAGCGTTACTCGAGCAAATTTTGTCAGACAAATATTTAGATGAGAAGAAGCAACAAGATTTCATCCGATGGCTAAAATCACAAGTCAAATGAAGAATGGGGGCATATGATATATGCGCAAAGTATTAATTTTCGCAATTGCGGGATTTTTAGCACAACTTGTTGATGGGTCATTAGGCATGGGATTTGGCGCTTCATCGTCATCAATATTATTAACTTACGGTATAGCACCGGCAGTAGTGTCAGCAACCGTTCATTTTTCTGAAATTGCAACAACAGCTGCATCTGGGACATCACATTGGAGATTTGATAATGTTCATAAACCAACAATGTTGAAGTTAGCTATACCTGGGTCAATAAGCGCCTTTATCGGTGCAGGTGTTTTGACATTTATTCATGGTGATTATATTAAACCATTCATTGCTTTATTCTTGTTAAGTATGGGATTTTATATTTTGTATCAATTTCTATTTAAACGTGCACATGAACATCATCATCATGTGGGAAATTTGAGTAGTTTTAAAGTAATTCCACAAGGTTTTGTGGCAGGATTTTTAGACGCAATCGGTGGTGGTGGTTGGGGACCGGTTAATACGCCGCTCCTGCTTTCAAGTAAAAAAATTCAACCACGATATGCGATTGGAACAGTCTCAGCAAGTGAATTTTTTGTTACGTCATCTGCCGCTTTAAGTTTCATTATCTTTTTAGGAGTCACTCAAATTAATTGGTTTGCTGTAATTGCTTTAAGTCTCGGTGGAATGGTAGCAGCACCTATTTCAGCGTATTTAGTTAAAGTGTTACCCATTAACATTCTTGCAATTTGTGTCGGTGGTTTAATTATTTTTACAAATAGTAATGCATTATTAAGCTATTTTGTAAAAGATAACACTATTTCAAATACAGTTCGATTCATTATTATTCTTGCAATTATTATTTTGCTTGTTTTTCAAGTCGTTCGAAACAAGAAATTGTCTTTTTCTTATAAGAAAAGCCGAGTAAACAAATATAATTAATTGGAAAAGGAGATTTGATTATAATGTCTAACAATGAAACAATAACCAATTATACAATTAAACCTCATGGAGGAGAACTCATCAATCGTGTTGTTGAAGGAAACGAACGTGAACGTTTGATTGAGGAAGCATTAAATTTTAAACCGATTACTTTAAATCCTTGGGGAATATCGGATCTAGAGCTCATAGGTATTGGCGGATTTAGTCCCCTTACAGGATTTATGAACAAGGAAGACTACACTAAGGTTATAGAGGAAACACATTTAAGCAATGGCTTAGTTTGGAGTATTCCTATCACTTTACCTGTAACAGAATCCGAAGCAGATAAACTTGAAATAGGTGATGATATTGCTTTATATGGTGAAGATGGTCAGTTATATGGAACGCTTAAATTAGAAGAAAAGTACACATATGATAAAGAAAAAGAAGCGCGTTTGGTGTACGGAACTACTGAAGAAGCTCATCCTGGAGTTAAAAAGGTTTATGAAAAAGGTAATATATATTTAGGTGGTCCTATTAAACTATTAAATCGTCCAAAACATGACGCGTTTTCAAATTATCATCTGGATCCTTCAGAGACGAGACAATTATTTCATGATTTAGGTTGGAAAACTGTCGTAGGTTTTCAAACGAGAAATCCAGTGCATCGAGCACATGAATATATTCAAAAATCAGCACTAGAAATTGTTGATGGTCTACTTTTAAATCCACTAGTTGGTGAAACAAAGTCAGACGATATTCCAGCGGATGTACGTATGGAAAGTTATGAAGTGATATTAAAAAACTATTATCCTGAAGATAGAGCACGTCTAGTCATTTATCCTGCTGCAATGCGCTATGCCGGACCACGTGAAGCGATACTTCATGCAACTGTCCGTAAAAATTATGGTTGTACACATTTTATTGTGGGAAGAGATCACGCTGGGGTAGGCGATTATTATGGTACTTATGAAGCACAAGAGCTGATTACTCAATTTGAAGATGAGTTAGGTATTCAAATTTTAAAATTTGAACATGCCTTTTATTGCGAAGCTTGTGGTAATATGGCAACTGCTAAAACATGTCCGCATGACGCTTCTCAACATTTACATTTAAGTGGTACTAAAGTAAGAGAAAAACTGCGTAATGGCGAATCATTGCCAACTAAATTTTCAAGACCAGAAGTTGCCGAAGTTCTAATTAAAGGTTTGCGAGAAAAATAAATCAGGAGTGTTAAAATGAGTGAATCAAATCATATTACATGGCATGACTCAGAAGTTACGAAGAAACAAAGACAGCATAAAAATGGACACAAAAGTGCTGTTATATGGTTTACAGGGCTATCTGGGTCAGGGAAATCAACGGTCTCTGTTGCCTTAGAAAAAGAATTATTTAATGAAGGAAAACAAACATACCGTTTAGATGGTGATAATGTGCGTCATGGTCTTAATAAAAATTTAGGGTTTAGTCCTGAAGATCGTTCAGAAAATATTCGACGCATTGGAGAAGTAGCAAAATTAATGGTAGACGCTGGAGCCTTAACAGTTACTGCTTTTATCTCCCCATATAAAGAAGACAGAGAAGGTGTTAGAGCATTACTAGAGGATAATGAGTTTATAGAAGTATATACAAAATGTAGTGTTGAGGAATGTGAAAAGAGAGATCCTAAAGGATTGTATAAAAAAGCACGATCTGGGGAAATACCTGAATTTACAGGTATAAGTGCACCTTATCAAGCACCTGAAAACCCTGAAATTACTATAGATACTGAACACGACACTATTGAACAATCAGTGGTACAAATTATACGTTATCTTAAAGAACACGAATATATTTAAATTGATATTTCATTATATAGAGTAGGAGAGAATTAAAGATTCTTAATCCTACTCTTTTTAATTTTAAAAGTATAATGGAAAGTTTTTAAAGAAAAGCATTTGGTCAGATATACTTACTTTTAATTAAGTAAGAAGATGTTAATTTTTAAATGTCATCAATAGTATACTTATGAGTCATGATTTATGCTTAGTTTGTGACAACTATAATTTAAATTTCTAAAAAGCTAATTATTGATGTGTGATTAAAGTGAAATAAAAAGGGAAAATATTTTTAAAGAGATATTGTGTGATTTATCAAAAAAATAAGAGGATGGTGATATAACATGTCATTTAATATTTGGATGTGGATTTTACTTGTATTATTTATTGTGGGGACAATAGCTGTAATTCTCATTTTAACAGTTGGCTCAGTGTTAGAAGAGCGCTCATATGACCGTCGATCAGAAGATGAAAAGCGCAAAAATTTAGAAAAAAATCTTGAGATGTCAAAGGGACATACAGATGTATCGCAAGAGTCGAGCAATGGGGAAGAACAAGTAACACAAGAGCATTCTCAACATGTCGTTCAAGATCATCAACAAACACATCAAAATATAAATCAATCAACACAAGATAATAGAAATAATTAGATAGGTGAAAGGGAAAAGGTAAATGCTTATTTCGGTTATTTATTCCCAATTTATACGAAGATAATTACTAGAATTACCAAAAATGAAGATATTATAAATTTTAACTGAATTAAAAACTAACTATATGTTATAGAAGCCTGAGAACATTGACGTCTCAGGTTTTTATATTGATTACAAAACTATCTTTATCTCACATAGAGTTCACTAAACGTTAATAATCTTTATGACATTTTAGTTAACGACTTAGTAATCGATTGTAATACTATATATAGTATTTTATTTTATTGATATACACTATATATAGCGAAGGGTGACGAAATGACTACTCTAGAAACATCATTAACTCGATTAATCACAAAAGATCCAACTATATTAAATGAAAATGCAAATAAAGATAGTAATACATTCTCAACAATGCGAGATTTAACAGCTGGAACGGTATCAAAGTCTTATGCACTCGATCATTTACTTCCAAAGCATGTTGCTCATGCACATCAATCGGGAGATATTCATTTTCACGACTTAGATTACCATCCATTTCAACCATTAACCAATTGTTGTCTCATAGATGCAAAAGATATGTTAGAGAATGGCTTTGAGATAGGCAATGCTAATGTTACAACACCTCAATCAATACAAACCGCTTCAGCACAACTTGTACAAATCATTGCAAACGTTTCAAGCAGTCAATATGGAGGTTGTACTGTCGATCGTGTTGACGAATTACTAAGTAAATATGCACAAATGAATGCACAACATCACAGGGAAGTAGCGAATGATTTCGTTCAACCTGACAAAATTGAGAATTATGTGGATACACAAGTAACTAAGGATATTGGTGATGCAATTGAAAGTTTAGAGTATGAGATTAACACACTCTATACTTCCAATGGACAAACGCCATTCGTTACTTTGGGATTTGGTTTAGGAACAGATCAATTAAGTCGAAAAATTCAACAAGCAATTTTACATACCCGTATTAAAGGTCTCGGTAAAGATAGGGTTACTGCAATTTTCCCTAAACTTGTATTTTCGATAAAAAAGGGGGTTAACTTTAGTCCAGAAGATCCTAACTATGATATTAAACAACTTGCATTGGAATGTTCAACAAAGCGCATGTATCCCGATATTTTAAATTACGATAAACTTGTGGAACTGCTTGGTGATTTTAAAGCACCGATGGGATGTCGTTCATTTTTACCAAGTTGGAAGAATGATGAAGGTCAATTGGAAAATAATGGACGATGTAACTTAGGTGTAGTGACGTTGAACGTACCGAGAATTGCAATCGAAGCAGATGGTGACATGCAGCAGTTTTGGGATATCTTTGAAAAACGCATGCAATTATTACATGATGCACTTGTGTATCGAATTCAAAGACTACAAGATGCTATTCCAGATAACGCGCCTATTTTATATAAAAGTGGTGCATTTAAAAATAAACTCACTTCAGAAGATACTGTCGATTCATTATTTACAAAACAACGCGCAACGATTTCAATGGGGTATATCGGTTTATACGAAGCGGCAACATTATTTTATGGACCGAATTGGGAACACAATCCTGAAGCTAAAACATTCACACTAGACATATTAAGAGAAATGAAACGTTATCAAGTAGAGTGGACGAAACAATATGATATTTGGTTCAGTATATACAGTACACCTAGTGAATCACTAACAGATAGATTTTGCCGATTGGACAAAGAAAAATTTGGATTTATTCCAGATGTTACTGATAAAGGATATTACCAAAATTCATTCCACTATGATGTGCGTAAAGATGTAACGCCGTTTGAAAAATTAGATTTTGAAAAAGACTATCCTTACTATGCAAGTGGTGGATTCATTCATTATTGTGAATATCCAAAGTTAAATCATAATCTGAAAGCTTTAGAAGCAGTATGGGATTATGCTTATGATAAGGTAGGTTATTTAGGTACGAATATTCCTATTGATCACTGTTATCGTTGTGGCTATGATGGAGATTTTGAAACTACTGCTAACGGATATAGATGCCCACATTGTGGTAACACTGATCCTAAAACGGTTGACGTTGTAAAAAGAACATGTGGTTATTTAGGAAATCCAGTTCAAAGACCTGTTATTGAAGGTCGACAAAAAGAGATATGTGCAAGAGTGAAACACATGAAGGAACCTCGTTCATGAATATTTTAAACATTAAAGAAGGTCAACACTATATAGCTAAAATAGAAAGTCATAGCTTTGTAGATGGTGAAGGTGTTCGATGCAGTGTATATGTTTCCGGATGTCCTTTTCAATGTAAAGGTTGTTATAACGTTAAAGCCCAAAATTTTAAATACGGAGAACCTTTCGAACTTGAAATGCTTGAAGAGATTTTAGATTATTGTGCGCCTTCTTATATCGAAGGCTTAAGCATACTTGGTGGAGAACCATTTTGTAATTTGTTTATCACACTCCAACTTGTTGAAGCTTTTAGACAACGATTCGGTCATACAAAAACAATTTGGGTATGGACTGGCTTTTTATTTGAATATTTGAAACAGCAAGACGATGCGCGCAAGTCATTACTCGAACATATTGATGTATTAGTTGATGGTATGTTTATTCAACATTTATATCGTCCGAATCTTCCATATAAAGGATCACTTAATCAACGTGTGATTGATGTTCAATCTTCCTTACAAAAAGAACAGGTCATTGAATATCTAACTAAATAGTTTATGATGATAATTGGAATTAATTTTTAAGATATCTCTTGGAAAAATAGCCCAAAATAAATGTTATGGTTCATTTGTTTTGGGCAATCTTTGTTATAAGTTTTCAATGGGATGAACATGAAAGTTATCCACATGTATAACGACAGTTTTAAAGAGTATAGTTAATTTTATTTTTAAAGTAAATTTATATCACTTTTTAGTAGGTAGATGTGATTTGTTGCAATTTATAGACTGAAAAGTGACAAACATTAAACATCTAAAAAGTAAAAGAAATAATCTTATACTTATATATATACTAATTACATATTAAAGTGATAAAATATTGAAGTGAAAATTGTTCGGCATAAGTTAGGAGATTCTTCCATGTTATTGTTTATCATAGAAATCATAATCATGATTCTAGCGATATTATTAGGATTAAGAACTGCTGGTGCACTGGGATGTGGCATCTTTGCTATAGTAGCGCAGCTTATCATGATATTTGGATTCCAGTTACCTCCAGGTTCAGCACCAGTGACGGCAGTGTTAATCATATTATCTATTGGTATAGCAGGTGGTACGTTACAAGCCACTGGTGGTATTGACTATTTAGTATACATTGCATCACGTGTGATTGAACGCTTTCCAAAATCAATTATATTTATAGCGCCAATGATTGTCTTTGTCTTTGTTTTTGGAATTGGTACTGCAAATATAGCTCTTTCACTTGAACCTATCATAGCGAAAACTGCACAAAAAGCACGAATTCAGCCTAAACGCGCATTAACTGCTTCGGTACTTACAGCCAATTTAGCCTTACTTTGTAGCCCGGCAGCTTCTGCTACAGCTTATATTATTTCTGTATTAGCAGGGTATGAAATATCGATGGGCAAGTATTTAAGTATTGTTTTACCTACAGCTTTAATTAGTATGTTAATGCTTAGTACATTTTGTACATTTGTAGGACGAAAAGAACACGTGCGTGATGAGTCAGAACGTTTAGTTCAGATGCCAGAAGTCGAAATCAAAAATGACTTTTCATTAAAAGTAAAAATAGGTGTTATCTCATTCCTATTATGTGTCATGGGTATTTTAACGTTTGGCATATTTCCTAATCTCATGCCGCAATTCAATGTGAATGGAGATGTAGTTAAAGTTGAGATGACTGAAATTGTTCAGTTCTTTATGTATCTCAGCGCTACAATCAATTTATTATTAATAAAAATCAATACTTCTGATATTCTGTCATCGAATATTACACAATCTGCAATGGGAGCACTTTTTGCAGTTCTTGGCCCAGGTTGGTTAGGTGCAACAATATTTAATGCTCCACATAACTTAAAAATATTGAAAAATGATATTGGGTCAATTATTAGTGAAGTACCTTGGCTTGTTATCATACTTGTTTCTGTAGTTGCAATGATTGTCATTTCTCAAACAGCTACAGCATCAATTATGGTGCCGATAGTTATGAGTTTAGGTATACCTCCCATCTATTTTGTTGCGATGGTACAAACATTAAATGTGAATTTCGTTATTCCAGCTCAACCGACACTATTATTTGCTGTAGAACTAGATGAAACAGGTAGAACAAGACCTACGAGCTTTATGATACCAGGATTTTTTGTTATAACAGTATCCGTCATTACAGGATTTGTTATTAAAACCATTTTAGGATATTAATCAATTTTTATAAGTTGGAATTTAATCGCCATATATATAGTGTTTTAAATACTTCATCTCATCGAGTAAGGTATTTGAATGACTAAATATTGGCGATTTTTTATTTATAGATTAAGAGTGAGTATCAGTGGAGAAAAAAATAAAATAAATATATATACGTTAAAAGTGTATAAAAATACGATATGAAATATTGTAAAGTTCGTTCATTTTGTTAAATTTTAACTTAACACTGTTGTCATAGCAATTTAAGATGAATATTTGAGAGGCTTAAATTATATAATTATTCAAATTAGATTTTGATGATACATGTATGTAATTTGCATTATTATTAAAAGTTCGTTATTGTCTTTTTTGTGAATCACTATCCATTGAACGTAATTTAAAGTAAAGATTCATAAATTAATATTAGGGGGATCACATTTGAAAAAGGAAAAAGTTATGGACTGGACGACCTTCATAGGCGTAGTCATTGTGTTACTTTTTGCTGTTATACCTATGATGGTTTTTCCGAAAGCAAGTGAAATAATCATTACCGATATCAATAGTGCCATTTCTAATTCAATTGGATCGGTATATCTCTTTATGGGACTGGCTATATTTTGTTTTGTTTTATACATAGCATTTGGTAAGTATGGGAATGTCACGTTAGGAAAAGCGACTGACAAACCTGAATTTAATAATTTCACATGGGCAGCCATGTTATTCTGTGCCGGTATTGGTTCAGATATTTTATATTGGGGTGTTATTGAGTGGGCATTTTATTATCAAGTACCTCCTAACGGTGCAAAATCAATGTCCGATCAAGCACTTCAATATGCAACTCAATATGGTATGTTTCACTGGGGACCTATAGCCTGGGCAATATATGTGCTACCAGCTTTGCCAATCGGTTATTTAGTTTTCGTTAAGAAGAAACCCGTCTATAAAATTAGTCAAGCTTGTCGACCAATTTTAAAAGGACATACGGATAAATTATTAGGAAAAATCGTAGATATTTTATTTATTTTCGGTTTGCTCGGTGGTGCTGCAACATCACTCGCTCTAGGCGTGCCGATGATCTCAGCTGGTATTGAACGATTGACTGGTTTAGATGGATCTAATATGATTTTACGTTCAATCATCTTACTAACTATTACAGTTATTTTCGCAATCAGTTCTTACACAGGTTTGAAAAAAGGTATTCAAAAATTAAGTGATGTTAACGTTTGGTTATCATTTTTATTATTAGCATTTGTATTCATCGTAGGTCCAACTGTGTTTATTATGGAAACTACAGTTACAGGGTTCGGTAATATGATAAAAGATTTCTTCCATATGGCGACATGGATGGAACCATTTGGTGGCATAAAAGGTCGTAAAGAAACGAATTTCCCTCAAGATTGGACAATATTCTACTGGTCATGGTGGCTCGTTTATGCACCGTTTATTGGATTGTTTATCGCGCGTATCTCAAAAGGACGTACACTTAAAGAAGTTGTATTAGGAACAATATGCTATGGAACATTAGGTTGTGTGTTATTTTTCGGTATTTTTGGTAACTATGCTGTATATCTACAAATTACTGAGCAATTTAATGTAATAAGCTATTTAAACAATTATGGTACAGAGGCAACAATCATAGAAATAATGCATCAACTACCATTCTCGACAATTACTATTATCTTATTCTTAATATCAGCTTTCTTATTCTTAGCAACAACATTCGATTCTGGTTCATATATTTTAGCAGCAGCGTCACAGAAAAAAGTGATAGGAGAACCGTTACGTGCTAATCGTTTGTTCTGGGCGTTTGCGTTATGTTTACTACCGTTCTCTTTAATGCTAGTTGGAGGAGAACGTGCATTAGAAGTATTGAAAACAGCATCATTACTTGCTAGTGTACCTTTAATTGTTATATTTACGCTAATGATGATTTCGTTCTTAATTATACTCGGACGAGATCGTATCAAGTTAGAAAGACGTGCAGATAAGCATAAAGAAATTGAAAGACGTTCTCTAAGAATAGTTCAGGTCAAAGACAAACCTGAAGACGATAACTTATAACAAAAAAAAGCCAAGCGAATGTTAAATCATTATCGCTTGGCTTTTTCTTATTGATCATGATGATGTTGTTCATCTGGAATTGGGAAATAGTTAAAAATTTCTCCTGACTCTAGAGCTTCACTTAATTGAGCGAGCCACTTGTAATATATTTTAGAGTGGTCTAACTGCGCTTTTACATTTATTGCTTGTTTTTTAACTTCCTCATCTATATCATTCTTTTCAAGAAGTGGGTGAATGATATTTTCTGCATCTTCAATTGCTTCCATATTAGTGTCAATTTCACGTTCCCATTTTTTAGTAAAAAAGTTGCGGAAGAAAGTGAAGAAATCTTTCTCTGCAATAAAATGTTGCTTTCGGCTACCACGCGTGAATTGTTGTTTGACGATATCGTATTCTTGTAGTTTTTTTACACCTGTACTCATACTAGGTTTACTCATTTGCAGTTGTTGTCGCATTTCATCAAGTGTCATACTTCCTTCAAAAACCATAATGCCATACAAGTTACCTACACTACGGTTGATACCATACAAATCCATGGTTTCACCGATTGAGTTGATAACTAAATCTTTAGCTTCTTCGATATATTGACTGTCATTGTTATTATAATCCATCATTGCACCTCCATTTTAATCCATTATTTAGCTTAGGTGGGACGCACCAGATACTATGATTTTTATGATGATTTGCCTGTAAAGGATACATCTATTACTTTGAGTTGTAACTCGTTCATGAATATAAAGCATAATTACATTGAAATTTCATAATCAAATGTTAGTTATCGATTTGAATTGTTAATGTCTATACTACTTTTGACTAAATTCAATGCTGCAATCTATAAATGGCTATAAAAACCTATGCTATATGTCCCATTTCTAATAAATACACACGAGAATCATTATAAAGCCTTTTATGAAAAAAAGAAAAGTAATTTTCTGAACAAAAATTATTTCTTAAACATAGATAAGTTCGATTGTAAAATACAAACATTTTTAAAGAAATTGACACTTTTTCATCAATTATGATAACATAACTCTGTAAAATTCGTTAAATAAAAATTTAACAAACTTAACGGAGGTCGTTTGATGGAACTTGTAGATAAATTATCAAATCGTCAATATATTGATGGAGAATGGGTTGAAAGTTCAAATAAAAACACAAGAGATATTATAAATCCTTACAATCAAGAAACAATCTTCACTGTAGCTGAAGGAACTAAAGAAGATGTTGAAAGAGCAATTTTAGCTGCTAGAAGATCTTTCGAAGACGGTGAATGGTCACTTGAAACAAGTGAAGTCAGAGGTAAAAAAGTGAGAGCCGTTGCTGATAAAATTAAAGAAAATAGAGAAGAGTTAGCTAAATTAGAAACATTAGACACTGGTAAAACTTTAGAAGAATCCTATGCTGATATGGATGATATTCATAATGTGTTTATGTATTTTGCTGGTTTAGCTGATAAAGATGGCGGTGAAATTATCAATTCACCTATTCCTAATGCTGAAAGTAAAGTAGTTAAAGAACCTGTAGGTGTTGTTACTCAAATTACACCTTGGAACTATCCATTACTTCAAGCATCTTGGAAAATTGCGCCAGCTTTAGCAACAGGTTGCTCATTAGTTATGAAACCAAGTGAAATTACTCCGTTAACAACAATTCGTGTATTTGAATTGATGGAGGAAGTTGGTTTCCCTAAAGGAACAATTAATTTAGTACTTGGTGCTGGATCAGAAGTGGGCGACGTGATGTCAGGTCATGAAGAAGTCGATTTAGTTTCATTTACAGGTGGTATTGAAACAGGAAAACACATCATGAAACAAGCAGCTAATCACGTGACTGACGTTGCATTAGAATTAGGCGGCAAAAATCCTAATATTATTTTTGATGACGCTGATTTTGAATTAGCTGTAGACCAAGCACTTAATGGTGGATATTTCCACGCTGGTCAAGTGTGCTCTGCTGGTTCAAGAATCTTAGTTCACAATGATATTAAAGATAAATTCGAAAAAGCTCTTATCGATCGTGTAAGCAAAATCAAATTAGGTAACGGTTTTGATCAAGATACTGAAATGGGACCAGTTATCTCAACAGCACACCGCGATAAAATTGAAGGTTATATGGAAGTTGCGAAAAAAGATGGAGCAACAATTGCAATTGGTGGTAAACGCCCTGAACGTGAAGACTTACAAGCCGGATTATTCTTTGAACCTACTGTAATTACAGATTGTGATACATCAATGCGTATTGTTCAAGAGGAAGTCTTTGGACCAGTTGTGACTGTAGAAGGATTTGCTGACGAAGAAGAAGCTATTCGCTTAGCAAATGATTCAATTTACGGTTTAGCAGGTGCTATATTTACTAAAGATATTGGTAAAGCACAACGTGTTGCAAATAAATTGAAACTTGGTACGGTTTGGATTAACGATTTCCATCCATACTTTGCACAAGCGCCATGGGGCGGTTACAAACAATCAGGTATCGGTAGAGAATTAGGTAAAGAAGGATTAGAGGAATATTTAGTAAGTAAACACATTCTTACAAATACTAATCCAGAACCAGTGGATTGGTTCAGTAAATAATAATACATTGCTTATATACAGTAAATGACTTATAAATACAAAATGCTACATGAAGTGAGTACTAACTAAGGTATAGTGCTCACTTCAATAAATGAAACCTTTTAAGAAAGAGATGTTAACAAACAAAGAAAACAAATCAATTTTTGGAGGTCTTTAACGATGAGAAGAAAACGCGATTCATACGATTATGTCATCATTGGTGGCGGTAGTGCAGGTTCAGTTCTTGGTGCACGCCTTTCAGAGGATAAAGATAAAAATGTTTTGGTATTAGAAGCTGGACGTAGTGACTATTTCTGGGATTTATTTATTCAAATGCCAGCAGCATTGATGTTCCCATCAGGTAATCGTTTTTATGACTGGGAATATCAAACTGACGAAGAACCACATATGGGACGTAGAGTAGATCATGCGAGAGGTAAAGTATTAGGTGGCTCAAGTTCTATTAACGGTATGATTTATCAACGAGGTAACCCAATGGACTATGAAGGATGGGCAGAACCTGAAGGAATGGACACATGGGACTTTGCACATTGTCTACCATACTTCAAAAAGTTAGAAACAACATATGGTGCAGCGCCATACGATAAAGTTAGAGGCCATGATGGTCCAATCAAATTAAAACGTGGACCAGCTACTAATCCATTATTTAAATCATTCTTTAATGCAGGTGTTGAAGCGGGCTATCATAAAACTGCAGACGTTAATGGATACAGACAAGAAGGTTTTGGACCATTTGATAGCCAAGTACATCATGGACGTCGTATGTCTGCTTCAAGAGCGTATCTACGCCCAGCATTAAGACGTAGAAACTTAGATGTTGAAACACGTGCATTCGTTACAAAATTAATTTTTGATGAAAATAATAGTAAAAAAGTAACAGGCGTGACTTTCAAGAAAAATGGTAAAGAACATACTGTTCATGCAAACGAAGTTATTTTATCTGGCGGTGCTTTCAATACACCACAACTATTACAATTATCAGGTATTGGTGACTCAGAATTCTTAAAATCAAAAGGTATAGAGCCACGTATGCATTTACCAGGTGTTGGTGAGAACTTCGAAGATCACTTAGAAGTATATATTCAACATAAATGTAAACAACCGGTTTCACTACAACCTAGCCTTGATGTCAAACGTATGCCGTTCATCGGTTTACAATGGATTTTTGCACGTAAAGGTGCAGCGGCGTCTAACCACTTTGAAGGTGGTGGCTTTGTAAGATCAAATGATGATGTTGATTATCCAAACCTCATGTTCCATTTCTTACCAATTGCTGTAAGATATGATGGTCAAAAAGCACCAGTAGCACATGGTTACCAAGTACATGTTGGACCAATGTACTCCAACTCAAGAGGTAGTTTGAAAATCAAATCTAAGGATCCATTTGAAAAACCAAGTATCGTGTTTAATTACTTATCTACGAAAGAAGACGAAAGAGAATGGGTTGAAGCAATTAGAGTAGCAAGAAATATCCTAAAACAAAAAGCTATGGACCCATTTAATGGTGGCGAAATTTCACCAGGACCACAAGTTCAAACGGATGAAGAAATTCTAGATTGGGTACGTAAAGATGGAGAAACTGCATTACATCCATCTTGTAGCGCGAAAATGGGACCTGCATCTGACCCAATGGCAGTAGTCGATCCATTAACTATGAAAGTACATGGTATGGAAAATTTACGTGTCGTTGATGCTTCAGCAATGCCTAGAACAACAAATGGTAATATTCATGCACCTGTATTGATGTTAGCTGAGAAAGCAGCGGACATTATTCGTGGTAGAAAACCGCTTGAACCTCAATATGTTGACTATTATAAACATGGTATTGATGATGAAAAAGCAGGTGCAATGGAAGATGATCCATTCTACCAATATTAAAATAGTTTGATTCAAAATATAATCTTAAATTCTAACCAGAAATAGATTATAATAGCAATCATATTGAATTCAATCATCTGTTACGGTATATAAAGACTTAACTTTAAAAAATTGTTGTGTACACAATTGTAACTTATTCATTGGTTACTCATATAGAAACCTGAGACAACTTGTTGTCTCAGGTTTTTTAGTGTGTAACATTACTGTGATAGATTTGTACGATGATTGTTTAAATATAAAAATTAAGATATGTATCTCTAAAACGTTGTGTAACAATATTTATAAATTAAAGTTTATAATAATCTTGAGGAGAGGATTAAGATGAATCAAACTTTAGTTCAACATCTACGTGAAAAAGAGCAAAGAATGAAAGAAATAAGACGTTACTTACATGAAAATCCTGAATTATCATTCGAAGAAAATGAAACATCTAAATATATTGCAAACTTTTATAAAGATAAGGATTGTTTAGTTGAGACGAATGTGGGTCCTAATGGAATTAAAGTTACCATCGCAGGTAAACATCCAGGAAAAACTATCGCTATTCGTGCTGACTTTGATGCGCTACCGATAAAAGAAGAAACAGAATTACCTTATGCTTCTAAAAATGAGGGAGTCATGCATGCTTGTGGTCATGATGCACATACTGCGTACATGCTAATACTTGGAGAAACATTAATTGAAATGAAAGATCAATTGAGAGGTAATGTCGTGATTATACATCAACCTGCAGAAGAAATGCCACCGGGCGGTGCGAAAGGTATGATAGATGACGGCGTATTAGAAGGGGTGGACCATGTTTTAGGTGCACATGTGATGAGTATGATGGAAACAGGTAAAATATACTATCGTGAAGGTTTTGTTCAAACGGGACGCGCTTATTTTAGACTTGTTGTGAAAGGTCAGGGTGGTCACGGCTCATCCCCACATACATCGAATGACGCTATTGTAGCAGGTGCGCATTTTGTAACGACCGCACAGACCATTGTTTCAAGACGCTTAAATCCGTTTGAAACGGGTGTAGTCACAATAGGTTCCTTCGACGGGAAAGGACAATTCAATGTGATTAAAGATACAATAACAATCGAAGGTGATGTACGTGCACTGACTGATGATACAAGAGACAATATTCAGAATGAAATGACACGACTAGTCAGAGGATTAGAAGAGATGTTCGGAGTGATTTGTGATTTTGAATTTAAAAAGGATTATCCAGCTCTTTACAATGATCCTGAATTTACTTCTTATGTAGCAACAACTTTAAAAAATGCTAAGCTGGATGACATAAAAGCAATAGATATTTGTGAGCCGCAGCCACCCTCAGAAGATTTCGCGTTTTATGCGTTAGAAAGACCTTCAACATTTATTTATTCGGGTGCAGCACCAGAAGATGGACCTATGTACCCTCACCATCATCCTAAGTTTAATATCAATGAAACATCTATGCTTGTAGTTGCAGAGGCAGTGGGTACAATTGTATTAGATTATTTGAAATAAAAGGTGTATGAAATATCAAGAATATAAAGGTATCTATACATTGTAATTAGGTACCGATTTTATAGTTATTACGATTTGTTAATTATCTAATTGATAATTAAATTTTGTTTTTACGATACAAGCTTCTTTTGGAAATTGAAAAGATACGATAAATATAGTGGTGAGTCTAACAACACTTCTTGTGGGTTATTTATAGTTGTTAAGGGAAGCTTAAAAGATACTTTTGGTAACGTCAAAATAAAAATTTAAGTTTTTTGTTTCAATCTATCAATGGTAATTTCAGCAGTCCTTATCATCCGGACTTTTCTTACCACGAAATGTCAGTAAGAATATATAAATAGTGTTGATATGTATAGGTGACGTGCATAGAGTGTCGGTTTGGATTTAATGTTTTATATATTAAATCATGGTAGTATGTATTTATATCATATTAAAGAGGTGATAAGGTGAGTTTTTATCATTTTATACAAAATTTCGTTGGTGATGAAACACCTCTAGGTAAACTAGCCACATGTATTAACCAAGATGAAGATTTACCTATGGAAGAAACAACAGCACATAATATATTAAACTATTTTAATCAGTTAAATTATTTTGATGACGATTGTATTGAAGCTGTAAAACGCTCACTATCACTATATGAACAAAGTAAAGTAGCCCTATAATCTTAAATTGAAATGAAGGGATGTCTTATGTTAATTAGCGATACAAATAAAACATATATAATAGAAGAAACTAGTAATTCATTCACAATTGAAAAGAATAATGATCAGCAGCACTACGAAGTATTAGAATCAATCAACAGCTTATCTAATGATTCATTTTGTGTGTTAAATCACTTATTCGTCAATGGAGGTAATGAAGAGGTTTTTGAGTCACGGTTTTTAAAGCGAAATCAACATTTGCAAGATGTGCCTGGTTTTAAAGCGTTAAGATTTCTTAGACCGGTAGTCAAAGGGAGACATTACATTATCATCACGCTATGGAACAGTAGACAAGCTTTCTATGATTGGCAAAATTCACAAGCATATGCGCAAACTCATAAAAAACGTGGAACTCAAAAAGGTGTTGATCATCGTATAGTCAATAGAGATTTATCCTATAATATAAGAATAGAGTTAGAAAGTCTTAATAACTAAATTTGTGTTGAATATATGAATGATAAAATATAAAAAAGTATAATATGCCATTGAATTTATTAAGAATAAAATTTTGTGGATGCTTTTAATGAATTGTACACACGTAAAAGTATATTTGACTTGTTCAAATAATATAAGATAAATGAATGTAGCAAAAAGTTATTGTCAACAATCAAAAAGTTAATGATAAACCTGTACATTAATTTATGTTTCAGGTTTTTCTTATTTGAAAATTTGTTAGTTGATGATGAATAATATGAATGTTTTTAAGAGGTTTGATAGATTATAAACCTTTGGTAATGTTTAGATGAAAGTGAATTGAAAGGAAGTACACTTATGAATAAATCAAATTTACTAGCACCTGAGAATTATAATATTGTTACAGAAATAGAAAAATATGCCTCAGAAGATCATAAAAAAGCCATTATTTACAAGGATAACGAGCATGAAAATATTTCTGTAAGTTATAAAGAACTTATCAGTAATGCTAATAAAGTAGGGAATGTATTCCTCAATCATGGGCTAAAAAAGGGAGATAAAGTTCTCATCATGATGCCACGTGCAATCGTTACATATGAATTATATATTGCAGCATTGAAACTAGGGATAGCGATTGTTCCAAGTTCGGAAATGTTACGAACAAAAGATTTACAATATCGAATTACTCACGGTGAGATTGATGCAGTTATTTCATTTGATTCTCTAACTAAAGAATTTGAAAACGTTAAAGAATATGACCAATTAAAAAAATTTATAGTAGCTGGTCACAAAGAAGATTGGGTTTCAATAGAAGATGAAAAAGAAAAAGTAAGTGATGACCTTAAAGGCGCAGATACAACACGAGATGATTTGGCGATTCTTTCTTATACATCAGGTACAACAGGCAATCCAAAAGCAGTAACGCATTCACATGGATGGGGGTATGCCCATTTACAAATGGCACCAAAACATTGGTTATGTATACAAGAGAATGATCTTGTATGGGCAACTGCAGCACCAGGGTGGCAAAAGTGGGTGTGGAGTCCATTTTTATCTGTATTAGGGATGGGAGCAACAGCATTTGTCTATAACGGTCGTTTCCACCCTGAAACATATCTCGAGTTACTTCAAAATTATCAAATTAATGTTCTATGTTGTACACCAACAGAATATCGTATGATGGCTAAACTTAGTCATTTAGAACAGTACAATTTAGAGTATTTACACAGTGCGGTGTCTGCGGGTGAACCTTTAAATCGAGAAGTTGTTGAACAATTTAAACGTCATTTTAATATTACTGTTCGAGATGGATATGGACAAACCGAAAGTACATTGTTGATCGGATTTCTAAAAGATACTGAACCACGTATGGGTTCTATGGGCAAAGGTATACCTGGTAGTTTTGTTACTGTCATTGACGATGATGGTAAAGAGGTTGGTCCAAATGTTAAAGGTAATATCGCCGTGCCTTTAGACTTACCGGCTTTATTTAAAGGTTACTTTAAAGATGAAGTACGCACAAAAGCAGCTTCAACAGGTGATTATTATGTTACTGGAGACCAAGCTCATATTGATAATGATGGTTATTTCTGGTTCGAAGGTCGCCGTGACGATATTATCATTAGTTCAGGATATACCATTGGACCTTTCGAGGTAGAAGATGCACTAACAAATCACGCAGCTGTTAAAGAATGTGCAGTTGTTGCAAGTCCTCATGACATTCGTGGAAATATTGTTAAAGCATTTATCATCTTGCAAGATGATTATGAAGCAAGTGATGAGTTAATCCAAGAATTACAAGTATTTTGTAAAAATGAAGTAGCACCGTATAAATATCCAAGAGCAATTGAATTTGTTGAACATCTACCAAAAACAAATTCAGGTAAGATACGTCGTGTTGAATTACGTGACGCAGAAATAAAAAAATATAAACAACAAGATTCATCACATTAAGCATGAATGAAAATATTTCCTGGGACACTTATACAATGTCTCAGGTTTTTTTATTTTGACTGTCAGAGACTAATATTAGAATATGCATTAGTTTAATTTAGTTAATGTGATGGGACAGGGAATTCAGTATGAATTTTGCCCTGCTTTTTAGATTGCATGAGTATAACCTAATCAATGATGAATTGAAAAATAAAATCATGAATAAAAAAGCATTAAATTAATACTTTTGACATATTTAGAGCAAATTTAATGAAAGCCTTTTCTTAAAAATGTTGTAATTCTCTTTTTATTATGACATACTTGTAAATAAATAGTATGACATAATAAAAAATAAGAGGTGGTCAAGAATGACACAATTCGTTTATGCATTTAATGAAGGAAATATAGCTATGAAAGACTTACTTGGTGGTAAAGGTGCCAATCTTTCAGAGATGAAGAGACTCGGACTACCAGTACCAGATGGTTTTACAATTACGACTGAAGCTTGTATTACATATTTAAAACAAAATGAAGAACTACCTACAGAAGTAAAGACACAATTAATTGATCATTTAGCAGCTTTTTCTAAACGAACAGGAAAAGCCTTTTCCTCTGATGATAACTTGTTATTAGTATCAGTACGTAGTGGTGCAAAAATTTCCATGCCAGGAATGATGGATACAATTCTTAATTTAGGACTTAATGATGATAATGTAAAAAAGCTTGTTGACAAAACAAATGATGCACGATTTGCATATGATTGTTACCGTCGTTTACTACAAATGTTTGGAGAGGTTGTTTATGGTATTCCAATGACAGCTTTCGATACATATTTTAATGATTTTAAAACAAAGCATCGTTATCAAAATGATGCTGAAATTCCGGCAGAAGGACTACAAACTATATGTGAAAAATATAAAGAAATCTATGTAGAAGAGGCATATAAACCTTTTCCCCAAGAACCGTTAAAGCAATTAGAAGAAGCAATTGAAGCAGTATTTAAATCTTGGGATAATGATCGTGCACGTGTATATAGAGATTTAAATGATATTCCACATGATATTGGTACAGCCGTAAATATTCAGGAAATGGTATTTGGTAATAGTGGTGAAAATAGTGGTACGGGTGTAGCATTTACAAGAAATCCAGTTACTGGAGAAAATCATTTATTCGGAGAGTACTTACTTAATGCTCAAGGTGAAGATGTTGTTGCAGGCATTCGTACCCCTAAGGATATTGACACTTTAAAACAACAAATGCCAGATGTACATCAAGAGTTTGTTGATGTAACCAAACAACTTGAAAAACATTACAAAGATATGCAAGACATAGAATTTACAATTGAAAATGGTAAACTTTATTTATTACAAACACGTAACGGAAAACGTACTGCTAAAGCTGCAATAAAAATTGCTGTGGATTTAGTTCACGAGCAATTAATTACACGTGAAGAAGCAGTATCAAAAGTAGAAGTAAAATCAATAGACCAATTATTACATCCTAATTTTAATGAAGAATCATTAAAGCAAGCGACAGTGGTTTCTAAAATGGGCTTACCAGCTAGTCCCGGTGCAGCAACAGGAAAAGTAGTCTTCTCTGCTGAAGAAGCAAAACTTCAAGCTGAAAATGGTAATAAAGTAGTGTTAATGCGACCGGAAACATCACCTGAAGATATTGAGGGGATGGTAGCAAGTGAAGCAATCGTAACAACTCATGGTGGTATGACATCACACGCTGCTGTTGTAGCAAGAGGAATGGGCAAATGTTGTGTGACAGGATGTTCGAATGTAGAGATAGATACAGTGAACAAAACAGTATATTATCCTGAAGGTGAATTACATGAAGGGGATATCGTTTCTGTAGATGGTTCAGCTGGTGATTTATATTTAGGAGCAATTGAAACAGTCAATGCTGAACATAGTGAAGAGTTCGATCAATTTATGACTTGGTCTGAAGAGATTGCAAGACTGCAAGTTAGAATGAATGCTGAAACACCACAAGATATAAAAGCTGGATATAATTTTGGTTCTAAAGGAATAGGTTTAGTTCGTACTGAGCACATGTTCTTTGGCCCTGAACGTTTAATAGAAATGCGCCGTTTTATCTTAGCTTCAAATCATGACGAACGTGTACAAGCTTTAGAAAAAATTAAAACATACCAAGTAGAAGATTTTGAAACAATTTTCAGATTATCTCAAGATAGACCTACGATTGTTCGTTTACTTGATCCACCGTTACATGAGTTCTTACCATCATCTGAAGAAGATATAAACAATGTTTCTCAACAGCTGAATGTATCTTCAGAGTTCTTACGCAAGCGAATCGTTGACTTAAATGAGGTCAATCCAATGCTTGGTCATCGTGGTTGTCGTTTGGCTGTGACTTATCCAGAGTTATATGAGATGCAAGTTGAAGCTATCATTGAAAGTGTTATTAAGCTTCAAAAAGAGGGCATAACGTGCCTACCAGAAATTATGATTCCTCTCGTGTCAACAGTAGAAGAATTTACAACTTTAAAAGAACGATTAGTTAATACAATTACACATTTAGAAAAAGAATCACAACAAGATATACAATATATGATAGGTACTATGATTGAAACGCCTAGAGCATGCTTGATTGCGAATGACCTTGCGAAACATTGTGATTTCTTCAGTTTTGGTACTAATGATTTAACGCAATTGACATTTGGTTTCTCTAGAGATGATGCAGGAAAATTCATAAATGTGTATACTGAAAATAACATTTTACAGCTTGACCCATTCCAAACTTTAGATAGAGAAGGTGTAGGACGACTAATTCAATTAGCTGTTGAACAAGCTAAAAATACAAATCCAGAGATAAAAATTGGTGTATGTGGTGAGCTTGGTGGCGATGCAAAATCAATTCGTAAATTTAACCAATGGGAAATTGATTATGTTTCATGTTCACCATTTAGAGTTCCGGGTGCAATTTTAGCTACAGCTCAGAGTCAAGCGGAGGAAAGCGAGCGATAAGGTGAAGGATAATAATGAAGTATTAAAGTTATTTATAGTTTCAGATTCAATTGGAGAAACAGCGCAACGGATGATTCATGCGACGCTGACACAGTTTCCAGATTTAACTCAAGTAGAAATTAAGAAATTTCCATATATTAAGGACGAACAAGAATTTTTAAATGTCTTACAATTAGCTAAAGAACAGAATGCAATTGTTGCAACAACATTAGTGAGTGAGTCATTTAATGCATTAGGTCATCAGTTTGCAAATGAACATCAAATTCCCTATGTAGATTACATGTCTGAGTTAATTAGCATAATTAAACAACATACACACGCTAAACCATTAATGGAAAGTGGTGCGTTGCGTAAGCTTAATGATGAGTATTTTAAGCGTATAGAAGCAATTGAGTATTCAGTGAAATATGATGATGGTAAGCATTTTACAGATATTGGAGAAGCGGATGCTTTAATAGTAGGTGTATCACGTACCTCTAAAACGCCATTAAGTATGTACTTAGCTAATAAAGGATATAAGATTGCAAATATTCCTTTAGTCCCTGAAGTGGCTATTCCAGATAATGTATTTCAACAAAAGAATTTAAAGGTATTTGGATTAACAGCAAGTCCCAATTATATCGCAAATATACGACGTAATCGTGCAGAAACATTAGGGCTATCTTCAGAATCTAATTACAATAGTTTAGAGCGTATCAAAAAAGAATTATCTTATGCTGAAGAAGTTTTTAGAAAATTAAATGCAACGGTAATTAATACAGAATATAAATCGATAGAGGAATCGGCATTTTATATTGAAAAGTTTTTAGCTAAACGTTAAATGTTCATAAAAATATATATCATAAAATTGTCATAAATTTACTATTAACAATTTACTTTTCAAAGTGCTTGCTTTAACATAGATATGTAAAAGCTATTAGATTTGATTCTTTTCTAAGGTTTTGAGGTTATAAAGTAATATAACAAGAATGATGACGTCTAATTAGCTGGAAAGCAATATGATAACTACTACACAAGAGGTGAACATTATGGCTATGTCTGACAAAAAAGACGTCGTGTTAATCGGTGCTGGTGTACTAAGTACTACATTTGGTTCTATGTTGAAAACGATTGCACCTGATTGGGACATTCATTTATATGAACGTCTAGATCGTCCTGGTATTGAAAGTTCAAATGAACGTAACAATGCAGGAACAGGACATGCAGCTTTATGTGAATTGAACTATACTGTACAACAACCTGATGGTTCAATTGATATTGAAAAAGCTAAAGAAATTAATGAACAATTTGAAATTTCTAAACAATTCTGGGGTCATTTAGTTAAATCAGGAGAAATTCAAAATCCTAAAGAATTTATTAATCCATTACCTCATATTAGTTTTGTTCGTGGTAAAAATAACGTTAAATTCTTAAAAGATCGTTATGAAGCGATGAAGCAATTCCCTATGTTCGATAATATCGAATATACTGAAGATATTGAAGAAATGAGAAAATGGATTCCATTAATGATGAAAGGCCGTGAAGATAAGGGCTACATGGCAGCGAGTAAAATAGACGAAGGAACTGACGTAAACTACGGTGAATTAACTCGTAAAATGGCTCAAAATCTTAAAAACTCACCAAACGTTGAAGTGCAATACAAACATGAAGTTGTTGATTTTGAACGTTTGTCTAATGGTAAATGGTCAGTTAAAATTAAAAATCTAAATAATGGACAAGTATTCGAACATCAAACTGATTATGTGTTTATCGGTGCTGGTGGTGGCGCAATTCCATTATTACAAAAAACTGGCATTCCAGAAAGTAAACATTTAGGTGGATTCCCAATCAGTGGTCAATTTATTGCTTGTACAAATCCGCAAGTTATTGAACAACACGATGCCAAAGTTTATGGTAAAGAACCACCTGGTACACCACCAATGACGGTACCTCACTTAGATACACGTTACATTGATGGTGAAAGAACATTATTATTTGGACCATTTGCAAACGTGGGACCTAAATTCCTAAAACATGGTTCTAACTTGGATTTATTCAAATCAATTAAACCATATAACATTACGACTTTACTTGCTTCTGCAGTTAAAAACTTACCATTAATTAAGTATTCATTTGACCAAGTCATCATGACAAAAGAAGGTTGTATGAACCATTTACGTACGTTCTATCCTGAAGCACGTGATGAAGATTGGCAAGTTTATACAGCTGGTAAACGTGTACAAGTTATTAAAGATACTGAAGAGAATGGTAAAGGATTTATCCAATTTGGTACTGAAGTGGTTAATTCTGAAGACCACTCAGTTATTGCATTACTAGGCGAATCACCAGGAGCATCAACTTCAGTATCAGTAGCACTAGAAGTTTTAGAGAAAAACTTCCCTGAATACGCGAAAGACTGGGAACCTAAAATCAAGAAAATGATTCCTTCATATGGTGAATCACTTATTGATGATGTTCAATTAATGAGAAAAATACGTAAACAAACATCTAAAGATCTTGAATTAGGATTCTATAATAAAGCAAAATAAAAAGATATAGCGTTATCTATTAATCCATATTAGGTAAAGTTGCTGTATTTAATCTTATAAATGCCTGAGACAATGAGTGTCTCAGGCATTTTTATATATTAACAGTCAATGGTGTTAATTTGCAGATGGAAGGGATTCAAATCAAGATCGTTAACTATCATATCCTTTGATAAGGCAGCGAAAAATTCAATACAAAGTATATTTCATATCTTTTCTTTAATTGATAGATAATTAATGAAAATTCATTTTTTAAAATTAATAAATAAAA
>OASO01000033.1_pt1 | contig 72249 bp, 71 predicted proteins | sample 1475791 | NCBI WGS metagenome assembly OASO01 (sample SAMEA2579913, study PRJEB22360) | human gut metagenome
GACACCGCCTTTTCACGGCGGTAACACGGGTTCGAATCCCGTACGGACTATATTTTATGGAGGATTACCCAAGTCCGGCTGAAGGGAACGGTCTTGAAAACCGTCAGGCGTGTAAAAGCGTGCGTGGGTTCGAATCCCACATCCTCCTTATAATTAACGCGGGATGGAGCAGCTAGGTAGCTCGTCGGGCTCATAACCCGAAGGTCGTAGGTTCAAATCCTGCTCCCGCAATATGGCTCGGTAGCTCAGTTGGTAGAGCAATGGATTGAAGCTCCATGTGTCGGCGGTTCGATTCCGTCTCGCGCCATTTGTTTATATTTTGGAAGGGTAGCGAAGAGGCTAAACGCGGCGGACTGTAAATCCGCTCCTTCGGGTTCGGGGGTTCGAATCCCTCCCCTTCCATAGTTACGGGCATAGTTTAAAGGTAGAACTAAGGTCTCCAAAACCTTCAGTGTGGGTTCAATTCCTACTGCCCGTGTTAGTAAAGTGGCGAATGTGGTGAAGTGGTTAACACATCAGATTGTGGCTCTGACATTCGGGGGTTCGATTCCCCTCATTCGCCTATATTTTTGGGGTATAGCCAAGCGGTAAGGCAAGGGACTTTGACTCCCTCATGCGTTGGTTCGAATCCAGCTACCCCAGTTATACTTTGCCGGCGTGGCGGAATTGGCAGACGCGCTGGACTCAAAATCCAGTGTCCGCAAGGACGTGCCGGTTCGACCCCGGCCGCCGGTATAAGTTACACTCCTTTAGGAGTGTTTTTTTGTCTATAGGAGTTTATTTTTTATGTCTGATAAATTTCAGCTTCTCTTAAAACAAATTCGTTTTCCTGAGGAACACGATGCTTTTAAAGAAATTAAAGATGGTTCTATCGAAACAGTAAAACTATTTAAATCAAAACGGCAGTGGTTTTTTGTTTTTTCTTTTCCTAGTGTTCTTTCTTATGAGTCTTTTGTGCTTTTTGATAGTTTACTTCATTCTTCCTTCGATTCTTTAGGTGCCAAAGCTTCTTTTGAGATTCGTTTATTTTCTACTTCTTGCGATGATTCTTTACTTGAAGATTATTTTTCATATGCCTTAGATAGTTTAAAAGTTTCTCACTTTTCTATTTATTCTTTATTCTCAAATCTAAAGGTTGAAATTTCAAATAATAGTATTTGTGTTAAGGCTCCAGCGCATATTATTAAAGAAAACTTACAGGATAGATTTATTTCTTTGATTTCTAAATCTCTTTCTCAAGTTGGTTTATCTGACGTATCAATTTCTGTTCTTGAAGATAAGGAAGCGTCATCTTCTATAGAAGAGGCTTATGAAACAAACAAGGTTTCTTTACAAGAACAAGCTGAATCTCAGGCAAGACAGGCTCTTCAATCTATTCTTGAGAGTGCTCCAGCACCGAAACCTGTGAATGAACTGGCCCAAAATTTTGCTGAGAAACAAAGTCAACGGCAGGCTAGTTTTGATAAGGCTGAAATAACGCCAATGGTTGATATTAATTCTGAAGAGAATCGTGTTGTTTTTGAAGGATATATTTTTGATGTAGAGCAACGTGAAACTAAGACGGGTCGAATTATTATTAATTTCAAGGTAACTGATTATACCTCTAGTTTTGCAATGCAGCGCTGGGTCAAAGATAGTGATGAGCTTGCTAAGTTCGATATGATAAAAAAGGGGAACTGGGTAAGAGTTCGCGGTCGTATTGAGAATAATCCTTTCACTCATAGTCTGACAATGAATGTACAAGATATCAAAGAGATTTCGTACACACCTCGCAAGGATTTGATGCCTGAGGGACAAAAGCGTGTGGAATTTCATGCACATACTAACATGTCGACTATGGATGCCATGCCAACTGTGGAAGAGCTTATTGATACTGCTGCTTCTTGGGGGCATCCAGCTGTTGCTATAACTGATCACGCTAATGTTCAGAGTTTTCCTCATGGCTACCATAGGGCTAAGAAAGCTGGTATTAAAGCTATTTTTGGTCTTGAAGCCAATCTTGTTGAGGATAAAGTTCCTATTGTTTATAATTCCCAGAATTTGGAATTAAAAGAAGCTACTTATGTTGTATTTGACGTTGAGACAACGGGCTTGTCTGCTGTTCATAATGATTTGATTCAGATTGCGGCATCAAAAATGCATAAAGGTAATATTATTGAGCAATTTGATGAATTTATAGACCCAGGGCATCCTCTTTCTGCTTTTACTACTGAGTTGACAGGTATTACTGATAATCATGTAAAAGGTGCTAAACCTTTAGTCCAAGTTTTACAGGAGTTTCAAGAATTCTGTCAAGGAACTGTGCTAGTAGCCCATAATGCGACTTTTGACGTTGGTTTTATGAATGCCAATTATGAAAGACATCAGTTACCAACAATTTCACAACCAGTTATTGATACTTTAGAATTTGCACGAAATCTTTATCCTGAGTATAAGCGTCATGGTTTGGGTCCTTTGACGAAGCGGTTTGGTGTGGCTTTGGATCACCACCACATGGCCAATTATGATGCGGAAGCAACGGGCCGTTTGTTGTTTATCTTCATAAAAGATGTGTTTGATAAGCACGGTTTGACTAATTTGGAACAGTTGAACACGGATTTGGTTTCTGAAGATTCGTATAAAAAGTCTCGTGTTAAACATGCGACGCTGTATGTTCAGAATCAAACTGGCTTGAAGAATATCTTTAAGTTGGTAAGTTTATCAAACGTCTCATACTTTGAGGGGGTAGCACGTATTCCTCGTACGGTCTTAGATGAGTATCGTGAGGGAATCATTGTAGGTTCTGCTTGTGCTGATGGTGAGGTTTTTGATACGCTCCTGTCTCACGGTATTGACAAGGCGGTTGAAGTTGCTAAATATTATGACTTTATTGAAGTTATGCCACCAGCGATTTATGCACCATTGATTGCGAAGGACTTAATTAAGGATGAGGTGGCTACAGAACAACTGATTCGAGATCTGATTGAAGTTGCTAATCGTCTGGACAAGCCTGTGCTTGCTACAGGAAATGTACATTATATCAATCCTGAGGATGCGATTTATCGTGAAATCATTGTTCGTGCTTTGGGACAAGGAGCAATGATTAATAGGCCAATCGGTAAGGGAGAAAATGCGAAACCTGCTCCTTTACCTGAAGCGCATTTTAGAACAACGAATGAGATGCTAGATGACTTTGCCTTTTTGGGAAAAGACTTAGCCTATGAAATTGTTGTAACTAATACGCAGGCTATGGCAGAACAAATTGAAGAGGTCGAGGTTGTCAAAAAAGACTTGTACACACCTTTCATTGATCGTGCGGAAGAACAGGTTGCGGAGATGACATATGCTAGAGCGTTTGAGCTCTATGGTAATCCTTTGCCTGATATTATTGATCTGCGAATTGAGAAAGAGTTGTCCTCAATTCTTGGTAATGGTTTTGCCGTAATTTACCTGGCTTCGCAGATGCTGGTTAACCGTTCAAATGAACGTGGGTACCTAGTTGGTTCGCGTGGATCTGTTGGTTCTAGTTTTGTTGCGACGATGATTGGAATTACTGAGGTTAATCCGATGCCGCCACACTATTTATGTCCTAAATGTCAACACTCAGAGTTCATTACAGATGGTTCTTATGGATCTGGCTTCGATTTGCCTGATAAGGAGTGTTCGGAATGTGGAACGGAGTATAAAAAAGATGGTCAGGATATTCCTTTCGAGACTTTCCTAGGTTTTGATGGGGATAAGGTTCCGGATATCGATTTGAACTTTTCCGGTGATGATCAACCATCAGCCCACTTGGATGTTCGTGATATTTTTGGAGAGCAATATGCTTTTCGTGCTGGAACAGTAGGTACTGTTGCAGATAGGACGGCTTATGGTTTTGTCAAAGGTTACGAACGTGACTACAATAAGTTTTACCGTGATGCCGAGGTCGATCGTCTGGCCATGGGGGCTGCTGGTGTTAAGCGAAACACAGGTCAGCACCCGGGTGGTATCGTTGTTATTCCAAATTATATGGATGTCTATGATTTCACACCTGTTCAATATCCGGCTGATGATGTAACGGCTGCCTGGCAGACGACTCACTTTAACTTCCACGATATTGATGAGAACGTGTTGAAACTTGATATTCTGGGACATGATGATCCGACTATGATTCGTAAGTTGCAGGATTTATCGGGAATTGATCCCAAAGATATTCGAGCAGATGATCCAGATGTGATGAAACTTTTTTCAGGGACTGAAATTTTGGGGGTTACACCTGAACAGATTGGGACACCAACGGGAATGTTGGGAATCCCTGAGTTTGGGACTAACTTTGTTCGTGGTATGGTAGACGAGACGCATCCGACGACCTTTGCGGAACTCTTACAGTTATCTGGTTTGTCCCATGGTACAGACGTTTGGTTGGGTAATGCACAAGATTTGATCAAGGAAGGTATTGCTACTCTGAAAACCGTTATCGGTTGTCGTGACGATATCATGGTATACCTAATGCATGCGGGATTGGATCCTAAGATGGCCTTCACCATTATGGAACGTGTGCGTAAGGGAATGTGGTTGAAAATTTCTGAAGAAGAGCGAAATGGCTATATTCAAGCCATGCGTGAAAATAATGTTCCAGACTGGTATATTGAATCTTGTGGTAAAATCAAATACATGTTCCCTAAAGCCCATGCGGCAGCCTACGTTATGATGGCCCTGCGTGTAGCTTATTTCAAAGTGCACCATCCTATTTATTACTATTGTGCCTATTTCTCAATTCGAGCTAAAGCATTCGAGCTTAAAACGATGTCTGCGGGTCTTGATGCTGTTAAGGCTCGAATGGAAGATATTAAGGAGAAGCGCCAACGAAATGAAGCGACTAATGTTGAAAATGACTTATTTACGACGCTTGAGATTGTCAATGAAATGTTAGAACGTGGCTTTACCTTTGGCCAGTTAGATCTTTATAAGAGTCAGGCAACTGAATTTCTGATTGAAGGAGATACCTTGATTCCACCGTTTATTGCACTTGAAGGTTTGGGTGAGAACGTTGCTAAGCAAGTGGTTGCTGCGCGTGAAGAAGGTGAGTTCCTTTCTAAGACAGAATTGCGTAAACGAGGAGGCCTATCATCAACCTTAGTTGAAAAATTAGATGAAATGGGAATCCTAGGAAATATGCCAGAAGATAATCAATTAAGTCTTTTTGATGATTTCTTTTAATGGCTAAAGAGAATTGTCATCAACTTTGAGAGAATGGAGTCAGTCTTCGTTCTCTTTTTGTTTAGGGATCTGCATGTGATGCTAAAAAGCCAAAGCTGAGAGGAAACCTTTTTCTTCGTCTTATGGTATACTGATAGAAAATTATAGTTTCAAGGAGTTAATCATGGTTTTACCAAATTTTAAAGAAAATCTTGAGAAATATGCTAAATTACTGGTTGCTAATGGGATTAATGTGCAACCTGGTCACACAGTGGCCTTGAGCATTGATGTAGAACAAGCAGAGCTAGCTCACCTCTTAGTAAAAGAAGCCTATGCTTTAGGAGCAGCTGAGGTAATCGTTCAATGGTCAGATGATATTATTAATCGCGAGCGCTTCCTGCATGCTGATATGGACCGAATCAAAGAGGTTCCTGCCTATAAAAAAGCTGAGATGGAATATTTGTTGGCCAAGAAGGCAAGTCGCTTAGGTGTTCGTTCATCAGATCCAGGTGCCCTTAATGGTGTAGCTCCTGAACGTTTATCTGCCCATGCTAAAGCTACTGGAGTGGCCTTTAAACCTATGCAGGTGGCAACTCAGTCTAATAGGGTTAGTTGGACTGTAGCTGCTGCAGCTGGTAAGGAATGGGCTAAGAAGGTCTTTCCCGATGCTTCGAGTGATGAGGAAGCTGTAGATTTACTTTGGGACCAAATTTTCAAGACCTGTCGTGTTTATGAAGAGGATCCTGTACGTGCTTGGAAGGAACATGCTGAACGTTTGGATGCTAAAGCACGCCTACTCAATGAGGCACAATTCTCAGCCTTGCATTACCAAGCACCTGGAACAGATTTGACTCTAGGATTGCCTAAAAATCACGTTTGGGAGTCTGCAGGTGCCATCAATGCGCAAGGTGAAGGCTTCCTTCCTAATATGCCAACAGAAGAAGTCTTTACGGCACCAGATTTTCGTCGTGCAGATGGCTATGTCTCAAGTACAAAGCCTCTAAGTTACAATGGCAATATTATTGAGGGAATCAAGGTAACCTTCAAAGACGGTGAAATTGTAGATATCACAGCGGACCAGGGCGATGAGGTGATGAAGAATCTCGTCTTCAACAATAATGGGGCGCGTGCTCTAGGTGAATGTGCTCTGGTACCAGATCCAAGTCCTATTTCACAGTCAGGCATCACCTTCTTTAACACTCTTTTTGATGAGAATGCATCCAACCACCTAGCTATTGGAGCAGCCTATGCTACCAGTGTTGAGGGAGGGGCAGACATGACAGAAGAGGAGCTTAAGGAAGCTGGTCTTAATCGTTCTGATGTACACGTAGATTTTATGATTGGTTCAAATCAAATGGATATTGATGGTATCCGCCAAGATGGTAGTCGTGTACCAATCTTCCGAAATGGGGATTGGGTAATCTAAGTATGATGGAGAATTTATCATGATTGGAAGTATGATAGTTGGTTTTCTAATTGGCCTTATTGCTTCTGCTATATCAAATAGGGGTGAACGTATGGGCTGTATTGGCAAGACCTTTGTTGGATGGCTAGGTGCTTTTGTTGGTCAGCTTCTTTTTGGAAATTGGGGACCGATGTTAGCAGATACTGCTATAGTCCCTTCGGTGCTAGGTGCTGTTATCTTATTAGCCCTTTTTTGGAATCGTAATAGTTAGAAATGAAAGAGTTCTGAGGTATTGGTTAGATATCTAAGGACTCTTTTTTCTTATTTTTTCATTTTCATCTACCACTTTTAGAAAAACTGTGGTAGAGTAATAAAAACAGCATCTATTTGGAAAGGACTAGAAATGAGCGACTTAGATAAAAATATGGCTGTAAAAAGTATGGTAGTTATGCGTAAGGCTTTTCGTACCATCGATGCCAAGGTTTCTGAGACCTTTAAAGAATTTAATTTGACACCAACTCAATTTGGAGTCATGGACGTGCTAAATGCCAAAGGACGTATGAAGATTGGCAAATTAATTGATCGCATGCTTGCTACCTCCGGTAATATGACTGTTGTCATTAAAAATATGGAGAAAAAAGGCTGGCTGACGCGAGAAGCCTGCCAAACAGATAAGCGTGCTTTCGAGGTTGATTTGACGGATGAGGGACGTCGTATTATTCAAGCAGCAATCCCCCCACATCAGCGAGCTATTGAGGAGACTTTTTCTGTTCTGACACTTGAAGAGCAGGCACAGTTGGTAGAGCTACTGAAAAAATTTAAGAATGTCTGAGCATATTTCTTTATATTTCTAATGAAATCGCATATATTACTATGTAGTACTAATTATTAATTGTTAGAAATACAAAGGAAATGTATCATGAAAAACATTCTATTTATCGTTGGGTCTCTTCGTAAGGGATCATTTAACCACCAATTAGCAGAAGAAGCTGAGAAAATGCTGGCTGATAAAGCTAATGTTTCTTATCTTGACTATAGTCAAGTACCTGTTTTTAATCAGGATTTAGAAAGTCCGGTTCTTCCTGTTTTGGCAGAAGTTCGAGAGCAGGTCTTGGCAGCAGATGCAATCTGGATTTTCTCACCGGTTTATAATTTCTCAATTCCTGGGCCTGTGAAAAATTTGCTTGACTGGTTGAGCCGCGCCCTTGACCTATCAGATCCTTCAGGACCATCAGCTCTTCAAGATAAGATTGTAACCGTGTCATCAGTTGCTAATGGTGGTCACAATCAACTTTTTGATGTCTACAAAGAATTGTTACCATTTATCCGTACCCAAGTGGTTGGTGATTTTACAGCGACACGTGTAAATGATACAGCCTGGGTGGATGGAAAATTCGTAGCAACAGCAGAAGTTCTTGAAAGCCTTCAGACTCAAGCGGAGGTTTTGATTGAGGCCATTAAATAAGAATAATGAATACCCGAGGTATCTAGCTTCGGGTATTTTTATATGCAACAATGAAAAAAGACACCCTAAGGTGTCCTCGTATTATGAAGGCGGTAGACGGATTTGAACCGACGATCAAGCTTTTGCAGAGCCGTGCCTTACCACTTGGCTATACCGCCATAACAGATACCATTCTATCGAAAAAACAAAGATTCGTCAAGTCTCTTTCATCAAATTGGCTGGTTGATTGTTCAAACTGCCTATTTACAAGAAATATAAAGAGGCTGAAAGACATTCAACCTCTTTATATTAATTATAATTGTTGTAGATAGATTACTAACACGTATGTTTTGATTATTGTCTAATCAAGTAATCAAAGGCTCCGATAGCAGCTGTAGCACCAGATCCCATGGAAATAATGATTTGTTTGTAGGCGCTGTCAGTACAGTCACCTGCGGCAAAAATACCAGGGATATTTGTTGAACCAAATTTATCAACGATAATTTCTTGGCGTTCATTGAGTTCAATACCACTGTCTTTGAGCCAAGCAGTACTTGGTACAAGACCAATTTGGACAAAGACACCTTCAAGATCAAGATGTTTTTCTTCGTTTGTATCACGCTCAACGTAACTCAAACCAGTCACATGATCTTGACCAAGAATTTCTTTGGTTGCAACGTTCTTAAGAATGGTTAGATTATCAGTTTTAGCAGCTCGTTCTTGTAAGACTTGATCTGCCTTTAATTCAGGCAAGAACTCTAAGACTGTAACGTGTTTAGTAATACCCGCTAAATCCAAAGCAGCTTCCAAACCTGAGTTACCACCACCGATAACAGCAACATTTTTTCCTTCAAATAGAGGACCATCGCAGTGTGGACAGTAAGTAACCCCTTTATTGCGGAATTCATCTTCACCAGGAACGTTGATATTACGCCATTTGGCTCCTAGTGCTAGGATAGCCGTTTTAGATTTTAAAACGGCACCGTTAGCTAGTGTGACTTCAATAAGTTCTTTCTTCTCAATGCCAGTAGCTAATTGACTTTTGATGATATCAACATTGTAAGATTTTGTATGCTCTTCAACTTGGGCCATTAACTTAGGACCTTCTGTATATAGCGTACCAATCATGTTCTCAATACCAACTGTCTCGATAACTTGCCCACCAAAAGTTTCTGCTAAAAGCCCAGTTTTAAGCCCTTTACGAGCAGCGTAAATTGCAGCACTGTTTCCAGCAGGACCACCACCAATAACCAAAACATCATAGACACCTTTACCAGCGAAAGCCTCAGCTTCAAGTGGTCCGTCCAACTTTTCTACAAGCTGTTCAATGGTTGCACGACCAGAAGTAAATTCTTCTTGGTCTTTGTAAACCGTAGGAACAGACATGATACCTTTGGCTTTGACCTCATCTTGATACATACCACCTTCAATCATGGTGTGGGTGATATTGGGGTTTAAAACAGCCATTATATTAAAGGCTTGAACAACGTCTGGACAATTGTGACAGGTTAGTGAAACATAAGTTTCTAAATCGATGGTTTTATCAATCTTCTTGATACGTTCGATAGTGTCATCATCAACTTTAGGTGGACGACCAGAAACTTGTAAGAGAGCTAAAATGAAAGATGTGAATTCGTGGCCCATTGGTAAGCCTGAGAAAATAACACGACTTTTTTCCCCTTTTTGTGCAATACCAAAACTAGGTTGACGTTTTAAATGTGTTGATTCAAGACTAATGCGGTCAGACATAGCGACAATCTCGTCTAGAAATTCTTTTACTTTACGAGAATTATCATCATCCCCTAAATCTGTTTGTAATACAATATCAGATTCTAGTAAATTTAAATACTGCGCTAATTGTGTCTTGATTTCTTTATCTAAGACCATGGATACCCCCTGGTTGTTAAATTTTACCTACAAGATCTAAGCTAGGAGTAAGTGTTTCAGCTCCTTCTTTCCATTTAGCTGGACAAACTTCACCTGGATGTTGACGAATATATTGAGCGGCACGGACTTTATCAATAAGAGTACTTGCATCGCGTCCAATACCATCAGCGTTAATTTCCATCATTTGGATAACACCATCTGGATCAATAATGAATGTACCACGTTGTGCGAGACCATCTTGTCCAAGAACATCAAAACCTTGTGAGATGTGGTGTGAAGGATCCCCAATCATAGGATAAGTAATAGTTCCAACAACATCTGAGTCATCATGCCAAGCTTTGTGAACAAAGTGAGTATCGGTAGAGACAGAGTAAATCTCTACACCAAGAGATTTAAGAGCTTCATATTGTTCTTGAAGGTCACCGAGTTCAGTTGGGCAGACAAATGAAAAATCTGCAGGATAGAAGCAGAAGACCGCCCATTTACCTTTAACATCTTCATCTGTAACAGTAATGAATTCCCCGTTGTGATAAGCCTGTGCTGAAAATTCAATAATTTCTTTTCCGACTAATGACAAAATAATGTCCTCCTCTATTTTTAATAGCCTAATTATAAACGAAATACTCATCAACCTCAAAGAAAACGATTGCAATTTTAATGAGAGGGGGATTTTTCTAATGGTCAGACTGGTTTTAGAGCTTGTCAAATGTCACTTTTTTTGATAAACTATTATAGTTGCGTAAAGTGACAAATACTCATTCTAAGCTGATTGTGGTCTTGTTGCCGCAGGGTGGGACTGCAAGTCTAAAGCTTAGAAGAGGAAAAAACAATTTTTAAGGAGAAATACTCATGGCAGTAATTTCAATGAAACAACTTCTTGAGGCTGGTGTTCACTTCGGTCACCAAACTCGTCGCTGGAATCCTAAGATGGCTAAGTACATCTTCACAGAACGTAACGGAATCCACGTTATTGACTTGCAACAAACTGTAAAAATGGCTGATACAGCTTACGAATTCGTTCGTGAAGCAGCAGCTAACGATGCAGTAATCTTGTTCGTTGGTACTAAAAAACAAGCAGCTGAAGCAGTAGCTGAAGAAGCAACTCGTGCTGGTCAATACTACATCAACCACCGTTGGTTGGGTGGTACTCTTACAAACTGGGATACTATCCAAAAACGTATCGCTCGTTTGAAAGAAATCAAACAAATGGAAGCTGATGGAACTTTCGAAGTTCTTCCTAAGAAAGAAGTTGCACTTCTTAACAAACAACGTGCACGTCTTGAAAAATTCTTGGGTGGTATCGAAGATATGCCTCGCATTCCAGATGTAATCTACATCGTTGACCCACACAAAGAACAAATCGCTGTTAAAGAAGCTAAAAAACTTGGTATCCCAGTTGTAGCGATGGTTGATACAAACGCTGATCCAGATGAGATCGATGTAATCATCCCAGCTAACGATGACGCTATCCGTGCCGTTAAATTGATCACTTCAAAAATGGCTGATGCTATCATCGAAGGTAACCAAGGTGAAGATGCTTCTGCAGATTTCCAAGAAGCAGCTGCAGCTGATTCAATCGAAGAAATCGTTGAAGTTGTCGAAGGTGACAACAACTAATCTTTAAGATTGGTTAGGGCTATATGCCCACTTAAGATACGACAAACACCTAAGGGGCGGGGCTCAGCCCTGCCCCTTAGTTTGATAAAATAAATTTGGAGAAAAACAAAATGGCAGAAATTACAGCTAAACTTGTTAAAGAATTGCGTGAAAAATCTGGTGCTGGTGTCATGGACGCTAAAAAAGCATTGGTTGAAGTTGAAGGTGATATCGAAAAAGCGATTGAATTGCTTCGCGAAAAAGGTATGGCTAAAGCAGCTAAGAAAGCTGACCGTGTTGCAGCTGAAGGTTTGACTGGTGTTTACGTTAACGGTAACGTTGCAGCAGTTGTTGAAGTTAACGCTGAAACTGACTTCGTTGCGAAAAACGCTCAATTCGTTGAGTTGGTAAACGAAACAGCTAAAGTAATTGCTGAAGGTAAACCAGCTAACAACGAAGAAGCACTTGCATTGACTATGCCTTCAGGTGAAACTCTTGAAGCTGCATACGTAACTGCTACAGCTACTATCGGTGAAAAGATTTCATTCCGTCGTTTTGCAGTTGTTGAGAAAACTGATGCACAACACTTCGGAGCTTACCAACATAACGGTGGACGTATCGGTGTTGTTTCAGTTATCGAAGGTGGAGATGATGCTCTTGCAAAACAAATCTCAATGCACATCGCAGCGATGAAACCAACTGTTCTTTCATACACTGAATTGGATGAACAATTTGTTAAAGATGAATTGGCACAACTTAACCACGCTATCGATCAAGATAACGAAAGCCGTGCAATGGTTAACAAACCAGCTCTTCCACACCTTAAATATGGTTCTAAAGCTCAATTGACTGATGCTGTTCTTGCTCAAGCTGAAGAAGATATCAAAGCTGAGTTGGCTGCTGAAGGTAAACCAGAAAAAATCTGGGATAAAATCATCCCAGGTAAAATGGACCGCTTCTTGCTTGACAACACTAAAGTTGACCAAGCTTACACTCTTCTTGCTCAAGTTTACATCATGGACGACAGCAAAACAGTTGAAGCTTACCTTGAATCAGTAAACGCTTCAGTAGTAGAATTCGTTCGCTTTGAAGTTGGTGAAGGTATCGAAAAAGCATCTAACGACTTTGAATCAGAAGTTGCAGCTACAATGGCAGCAGCACTTAACAACTAATTCTAGTTGCTAGATAAAAAGAAAGAAGTTACGTAAATGAATCGTAGCTTCTTTTTTGTTGCTATTAAAAAACGTCTGAGCATGCCCCAGACGTTAACAAAGTAATTAATGAGCGAAGGTATTTACACCAAGTAGAAGAGAGAGTGTTCCCATGATGATACCTGCAAGGATAACCCCCAGTATAACGGCAATAACACTACGTTTAAAGTCCCAATCTAGGATAGATGCTGCTAGGGTACCAGTCCAGGCTCCTGTTCCTGGAAGTGGAATTCCCACAAAAAGGAGGAGGGCCCAGAAGACCCCCTTATCTCCGGCAGCTTTTTCAAGTTTTTGGCCACCACTGTGACCTTTTTTAAGACACCAGGTAAAGAAGCCACCAATTAGAGGTTTGTCTGCCCCCCATTCGAGAACACGGCGGGCGAAGAAGAAGATAATTGGAACTGGAATCATGTTCCCAATAACACAAAGAATTAGGGCTTGCCACCAAGGGATACCTGAGGCGATAGCAACAGGAACGGCTCCACGGAGCTCAACCAAGGGAATCATAGAGATTAAGAGTGCAATGATGTATTTCATGAGTAACCTTTCATAGAGAAATAAAATAAAGACTAAAAGTCACAAGAGCTTTATCAAGAGTGATAAGACTAATACTACTGCGAAAGTGCTAAAAAGTACTTGTTGGATTAGGTGGGGCTCAGCCTGTCAAAGTGGATCAAACACTTAAAGTTACCTAATATTTTAGTCTTATTTATTGTATCTTATATGGTCTCTAATGACAACTTTAAAAAGCTTTTTGAAGGTATAGTTTCCCATGTGCTGACATTTTTGGTATAATAATAGTCAGTTATAGTCAAATTAGACTGGAGGAATTAAGATGGCAAGAAATACATCAGATAGTATAGAAGAATATATTAAAGAATTGCTGGGCCAGTCTGGAATTGCTGAGATTCAACGCTCGAACTTAGCAGATACTTTTCAAGTTGTACCGAGTCAGATTAATTATGTTATTAAGACCCGCTTTACAGAAAGTCGTGGTTATATTGTTGAGAGTAAGCGTGGAGGTGGCGGTTATATTCGTATCGTCAAAGTCAGATTCTCTGATAAGCACCACATGATTAATGATTTGCTTCAGAACTTAGCGGATCAGCTCAGCGAGCAGGTATTTACAGACTTGATCCAGTTGCTTTTTGATGAAAAAATCATCACAGAACGTGAAGGAAATTTGATTTTAGCAACTGCTAGTGATGATATTTTAGGCGCAGATGCGGCTGCTATTCGTTCGCGTATTCTACGCTCGCTATTACTTAGATTGGATAGAAAAGGAAATTAGATGACGACATATTCAAGAAAAATGCAGGCCATTTTCCATCGTGCGCAGCTTGAGGCAGAGCGTTTTGGAAGTCCTTTTCTGGAGACTTGGCATGTGCTTCTGGCTATGGTTGAGGTTCCAGGATCTGTAGCCTACCTAACATTTACTGATTTTGAGGACCGTATTCGTGCGGAAGAGATTGAGACAGCCGCTGTACTAGCGATGGAGAAAAGTCCAAAAGACTTGTCTGAATCAGATATTATCGATTTACGTGCACAGTCACATGCTTTAGAGGCTATGTTGCAAGAGGCAGAGGGAATTGCTGGTGTGACTGGTGCTGTAGAGGTAGGGTCTGAACATGTATTGATGGCCTTTCTCCTTCATAAGGATTTGATGGTTTGTCGTCTCCTTGAAGTTGCTGGTTTTCAATATAAGGATGACAGCGATAAGCCTCGTATTATCGATTTACGACGTTCTTTGGAGCGTTATGCAGGTCTTAGTAAGCAAGATTTGAAGGCCATTCATGATCTTCGTAAGCCTAAAAAATCAAAGACATCAGGAAATTTTGCTAATATGATGCAGCCTCCTCAATCTTCTACTGGGGAGTTGGCAGATTATACCAAGGACTTAACGGCAGTGGCCGAGTCAGGTGCTCTTGATCCTGTTATTGGACGTGAGAAAGAGATTTCACGCATGATTCAGGTTTTGAGTCGTAAAACGAAGAATAACCCAGTTCTTGTAGGTGAAGCAGGTGTTGGTAAGACGGCACTTGCGCTTGGCTTGGCACAGCGTATTGCTTCAGGCGAAGTACCTTTTGAGTTGGCTGATATGCGTATCTTAGAGCTTGATATGATGAGTGTGGTTGCAGGAACACGTTTCCGTGGTGATTTCGAAGAACGTATGAATCAAATCATCGATGAGATTGAAGCTGATGGAAAAATCATTCTCTTTATTGACGAACTGCATACGATTATTGGTTCTGGTTCAGGTATTGATAGTACCTTAGATGCGGCAAATATTTTGAAACCTGCTCTAGCACGTGGAACTCTTCATATGGTTGGAGCAACTACTCAAGCTGAGTATCAAAAGCATATTGAGAAAGATGCAGCTCTTTCTCGCCGTTTTGCTAAGATTACAATTGAGGAGCCAAGTGTAGCTGAGGCGATTGATATTCTAAAAGGCCTACGTTCGTCTTATGAAGACTATCATCGTGTAACGATTACTGATGAGGCGGTTGAGACAGCGGTCAAGGCGGCACATCGTTATTTGACGAGTAAAAACTTGCCTGACTCTGCCATTGACCTTTTAGATGAAGCGAGTGCAACTGTTCAAGGTCGTATTAAAAAAGAAGCCAAACGTGAGATAACGCCTTTGGATGAAGCGCTTCTATCTGGTGATATGAAGGCTGCTGTTAAACAATATAAGGCTAGCCAAAAAGCAAAATTACCAAAACCTGCCTTGGTAGATGCGGATCAGATTATGCAAACCCTTAGTCGTCTATCAGGTATCCCTGTTGAGAAGATGACTCAGGCAGATAGCAAGCGTTACTTAAATCTGGAAGCAGAGCTTCACAAACGTGTTATTGGTCAAGACGAGGCAGTTTCAGCGATTAGTCGTGCTATTCGTCGTAACCAGTCAGGTATTCGTACTGGAAAACGTCCGATTGGTTCCTTCATGTTCCTTGGGCCTACTGGTGTTGGTAAGACAGAATTGGCCAAGGCATTGGCGGAAGTTCTCTTTGATGATGAGTCAGCTTTGCTTCGCTTTGATATGTCAGAATACATGGAAAAATTTGCGGCTAGCCGACTTAACGGTGCTCCTCCAGGTTATGTTGGATATGATGAGGGCGGTGAGTTAACAGAAAAAGTTCGTAATAAGCCTTACTCAGTTCTTCTCTTTGACGAAGTGGAAAAGGCTCACCCAGATATTTTCAATATTCTCTTACAGGTTTTGGATGACGGTGTCTTGACGGATAGTCGAGGTCGTAAAGTTGACTTCTCAAATACCATTATCATTATGACTTCGAACTTGGGAGCGACTGCTCTTCGTGATGATAAGACCGTTGGTTTTGGAGTCCAAGACATTTCTCATAATCACCAAGCTATGCAGTCACGTATCATGGAAGAGCTTAAGAAGGCCTACCGACCAGAGTTTATCAACCGTATTGATGAAAAGGTTGTCTTCCATAGTTTAGAGGAAGAGCAGCTTCGTGAGATTGTCAAGATTATGGTAAAACCGTTGGTATCAGCTTTGGCTGAAAAAGGGATTGACTTGAAGTTCCAACCAGCTGCCCTCAAACATTTAGCTAAAGATGGCTATGATGTTGAGATGGGTGCTCGTCCATTACGTCGTACGATTCAAACTCAAGTGGAGGACAAGTTATCTGAGCTCTTACTAGGTGGCCAAGTAGTTAGTGGACAAACTCTTAAAATCGGCTGCTCGAAAGATAAATTAACCTTTACAGTAGTGTAAAAATCAAACAAAAAGACAGATTACAGGTGTAGTTTGTCTTTTTGTTGTGTCAATAGGAGTCAAGATAGAGTCAATCTTTCTGTAAAGTTGGGGTAAAAGAAAAAGCCGAGCAAAGCTCGGCTGTAATGATTAGAGTTTTTCATTGACAAAGTTGACAAAGTGATTCCACCAGACCTTGAGGAAGAAGCTTTTCTTAACTTCTTTACCAGCAACCAGTTCCATGCTAGGCATACCTTGGTTAGGCAAGTAACCTTCTCCTACAAGTGATTTATCTTCAAAGGTAGCAGTTCCAACCTTGTCACTTGAGTTGACAGGGGCTTGAACTTGATTGGTAGTGACTTTAATATGTTTACTATTGTTAGCATCTATTTTTTGGATGATATTAAAGTCAGACTTAGCAACAGCAGTGACTTGCTTAGATTTACCATCAATAACATGGGCTTGACTTTTACCGATGGCTTGTCCTTTTTTGGCAATGGTCTTGCTTTCCCAATGATAGACAACGTAGTTAAGTAGGTCATTTGTTGCAGTGAAACGGGCGTAGTCATCAGTATCGGTATTATCAGCATTCAAAATGACTGTGATAATGCTCATGCCACTTTCATTTGAGTGGGCCACGAAGGAAGCACCAGCTAAATCAGTGGTTCCCGTTTTTAGGCCATCCACCCCTTTACGGTAACTAGGTTGTCCCTTCAGCATATAGTTGAAGGTTTTAAGTTTGTTGACACCATCAAAATCAGCCTCAGTTTTTTTAGTGATGTCGAGAATTTCAGGATATTCTTTCACCACGTGTTGTGCAATGATAGCAACATCTTTAGCACTCATGGTATTTTCTTCGTCTGATTTAGAGCCTGGATAGATATTGTCACCTAAGTAAGAATTATTGAGACCAGAGGCATTGACAATCTTGGCATCAGTGATACCCCAATCTTTAAGTTGGGTTTTCATCATGTCGACAAACTTACTTTCGGTTCCTCCGATTTCCTCTGCTAGAGCAATGGATGCACTATTGGCACTGGAAATAAGAGTTGCGTCAAGAAGTTGTTTGACAGTGTATTTGCGGGCGTCTAGTGGAATATTAGATACTCCGGCACTGACAGTTAGTTCAAATGGGTAGTCAGAAATGTCAACTTTGCTGTTCCATTTGAGGTCTCCCTGATCTACCGCTTTATAAACCATATAGGCTGTTAGGAGCTTGGTAATAGAGCCAATCCCTGTAGAGGTAGTGGCATCTTTTTCGTATAAAATTTTGCCAGTAGTCGCTTCGACAGCGATGGCATGTTTGGCTGCGGCATCATATCCTTTTTTCTTATCTGCTGCAAAAGTAGGGGCTACGCTTCCCAGACAGAGTAAGAAGGTCATCATAAGCGTAATCAGTTTTTTCATGGTTTGTTCCTTCATGTGTTTTGGATATTTATTATACCACATTTTGAGAGGAACATAAGGTGTAGAGAAGGGGCATTTACTAACAGGACTAATTTTGAAGGCAAGATAAAACTACCTTTTGATATCTAAAAGGTAGTTTTGTGTTTACTTATTTCCTGTAAAGAAATTAACGATATGGTTCCACCAAACTTTTAAGAAGAAGCTTTTCTTGATAGATTGGTTGGCTGTCACCGAAATTTGAGGTGGATCAGAGATGTAACCTGTTCCTACGAGATTCTTATCATCAAAGGTTGCTGTTCCAATAGTGTCACCTTTTTTGATAGGTGCTGTTATGGTTTTTGCTTTGATTTTAACAGCATCATTTTTGCTGTTTATTTTTTGAATGACTGTAAGGTCTGACTCGAGCTTGGCAGAGATGGTTTGACGGTCTCCATCGGCTACCTTAATATCATTTTTCTTGACGATTTGTCCTTTGGTGTTGAGGGTTTTGATTTCCCAGTTTTGAGTCACATAATCTAGCAACTCATTTGTGGCTGTGAATCGAGCAGCTTCATCCTCTCCGCCATTGTCCGCATTCATAACAACTGTAATCAAACTCATGCCATTTTCATTTGAGTGGGCTACAAAGGATGCCCCTGCAAGTTCGGTTGTTCCAGTCTTGAGTCCATCAACGCCTTCACGGTAGTTGTCTTGCCCCTCCAACATGTAGTTGTGCGTCGTTAATTTGTTGTCACCTTCGAAGTCAGTTTCGGTTTGCTTGGTGATTTCAAGTACCTGGGGATAGTCTTTGATGAGGTGGTCCGCAATAATGGCAACATCTAGGGCGCTCATCGTATTCTCGTCATCTGGTTTTGAGCCAGGATAGCGGTTATCCCCAAGATATTTATTATTTAGACCAGAAGCGTTATATAATTTAGCATCTGTAATGCCCCATTCTTTTAGTTGGGCTGTCATAGTGTCAACGAAGGCACTCTCTGATCCTGAGATTTTTTCAGCCAGAGCAATAGCAGCACTGTTAGCGCTGGAAATGAGGGTGGCATCTAGGAGTTGTTTAACAGTGTATTTTCGGGAATCCAGTGGGACATTTGAAACTTCTGAATCAACGGTTAAGTTGAAAGGATAGTCTGAAATATCTACTTCAGTGTCCCAGGTAATTTTTCCTTGATCAACTGCTTTATAGACCATGTAGGCTGTTAGGATTTTAGTCATTGAAGCCACACCATCAGGGGTAGTGGCGTCCTTTTCATAGAGGACTTTTCCTGTGGTTGCTTCGATAGCAATCGCATGTTTAGCGGAAACATTGAAGTCATCTGTCTGTTCTTGTGCTAGAGCAGGTGTTACTAGGCCTAGTAAGATTAAGGCAATCATAATGATGTGTTGTAATTTTTTCATAGTCATTCCTTTGTCTCTCATAGGTGTTTATTATATCACAAAACGACTTAAATATCTGAGAGAAAGGGAATCTTAGCTACTAACTTATGCCGTAGCTCTGCCATTTTTGACTATATTATGGTAAAATGAAAGTTATATCAAATGAATGACATAAAGTTGACCGGTTCGCTTTTATAAGGGCTGGTCATGGATAAAAAGAGGGATCAAACATGGCTAAACAAACTTTTGAGATGACCTTTGCAGGACGCCCGCTTGTCGTTGAAGTTGGGCAGGTAGCCAAGCAGGCTAATGGTGCTGTCGTCGTGCGTTATGGAGATACAACGGTATTATCAACAGCTGTTATGTCTAAAAAGATGGCAACTGCAGATTTCTTTCCTTTACAGGTTAATTATGAGGAAAAAATGTATGCAGCTGGTAAGTTCCCGGGGGGCTTTAACAAGCGTGAGGGTCGTCCCTCAACAGATGCCACGTTGACTGCTCGCCTCATTGACCGTCCTATTCGTCCTATGTTTGCGGAAGGCTTCCGAAATGAAGTTCAAGTCATTAACACCGTCCTCTCTTATGATGAGAATGCTAGTGCTCCGATGGCAGCTATGTTTGGTAGCTCTTTAGCTCTTTCTATTTCTGACATTCCTTTCAATGGTCCGATTGCTGGGGTTCAAGTGGCCTATGCCGCAGAAGATTTCATCATCAACCCAAGTGCAGCAGATAAGGAAATTTCACTTTTAGACTTGACAGTGGCAGGTACCAAGGAAGCTATCAATATGGTAGAGTCGGGTGCTCAGGAATTGTCTGAGGATATTATGTTGCAAGCACTCTTGAAGGGACATGAGGCTATTCAAGAGTTGGTTGATTTCCAAAATTATATCGTTGCAGCTGTTGGTAAGGAAAAGGCTGAGGTTGAACTTCTACAAGTTGATGCTGATTTGAAAGTCGAAATCGAAACGGCTTATTATGATCAGTTAGCTAAGGCTGTTCAGGTGGAAGAAAAACTGGCGCGTGAAGCAGCAACTCAGGCTGTAAAAGAAGAAGTCCTCGCCTCTTATCAAGAACGCTTTGCAGAAGATGAAGATAAGGAAACCATTCTGCGTGATGTAGCAGAAATCCTTGAGCAGATGGAACATGCTGAAGTACGCCGTCTCATTACCGAGGATAAGGTTCGTCCAGATGGTCGTCGTGTGGATGAAATCCGTCCTTTGGACGCAGAGATTGACTTTCTTCCTAAGGTTCATGGTTCAGGTCTCTTTACACGTGGACAAACTCAAGCCTTGTCAGTTTTGACTTTAGCACCTATGAGTGATACACAACTTGTTGATGGTTTGGATCCAGAGTATAAGAAACGCTTCCTTCACCACTATAATTTCCCTCAGTATTCAGTGGGTGAAACAGGGCGTTACGGTGCACCAGGTCGACGTGAAATAGGTCACGGAGCCCTAGGTGAACGTGCCCTTGCTCAGGTTCTTCCAAGTGTTGAAGAGTTCCCTTATGCTATCCGTTTGGTAGCAGAAGTCTTGGAGTCAAATGGTTCTTCCTCACAAGCCTCTATTTGTGCAGGAACCTTGGCTCTTATGGCTGGTGGTGTACCGATTAAGGCGCCTGTTGCAGGGATAGCTATGGGGCTTATCTCAGATGGTACTAACTACACTGTCCTGACTGATATTCAAGGTTTAGAAGACCATTTTGGAGATATGGACTTTAAAGTAGCTGGTACACGTCAAGGAATTACAGCTCTTCAGATGGATATTAAGATTTCAGGTATTACACCTGCCATTCTCGAAGAGGCTTTGGCTCAAGCCAAGGTAGCTCGTTTTGAAATTCTTGACGTTATTGAGTCAGCAATCGCTGAGCCACGTCCAGAATTGGCACCAACAGCGCCTAAGATTGACAGTATTCAGATTCCTGTTGACAAGATTAAGGTTGTCATCGGTAAAGGTGGCGAAACGATTGACAAGATTATCGCTGAGACTGGTGTCACTATCGATATCGATGAAGAAGGTCTTGTTCAGATTTTCTCTAGTGATCAGGATGCCATTAACCGTGCTAAAGCTATCATCTTTGATCTTGTACGTGAAGCTAAGGTTGGAGAGGTTTACACTGTACCAGTTGTGCGTATTGAAAAGTTCGGTGCCTTTGTTCACCTCTTTAATAAGACAGATGCTCTTGTCCACATCTCAGAACTAGCTTGGGAACGCACTGAGCGTGTCGAAGATGTGGTTAAGGTTGGGGACATGGTAACTGTTAAAATTATCAAAATCGATGAAAAAGGACGTATCGATGCCTCAATCAAGACCTTGCTCCCTAAGCCTGAAAAGATTGAGGACGGGGAAAATAAAGGAGAGCATCGTCACCGCCGTCGTTCTCATCACAAACCACGCCACCATAATGAAAATGGTGAAGCACCGAAAAATCCTGATAAATCAGAAACGAAAGAACAGATAGAAGAATGACAGAAAATCAAGAATTGCAAGCTTTTGATGAAACTCTAAAAGAATTTTTAAAGGAACCAGACCACTTTTTGACCAGTCTGGCTTTGGTTAATCACCTACAACGTACTCCCGTCTTGGCTGCCCAAGACCTCTACGCAGTTGAAGTGGAAGGCAAGAAGGTTGTTCCTGTCTTCACTAGTGAACAGGACTTACAATCTTTCAAAGCTACTCAAGAGAGTGCTCGAGAACAGACTTGGATAGGACGTTCAAGCTTAGATATCCTAACACAACTGGTTCAGGCAGAGCTTTTTGGTCTTGCTTTCAATTTAAAAGAGGATGGTGATTTCTCAAATACCACTCTTTTTGCAAGCAGTGAACTTATCCAGTTTATCAACTATTTCACTCAGACCTTAAATAATCTTTTGGGTGAGGAAAATCAAAAGGCAGATTCTAAAGATAAGATTTATCTTGTTCCAGCCTTCATTCACAAACGCGAGGAAGATGGTCAGGATGACCGTTTCTTTGCGACCATGTCGAATGCAGAGGGACAGAGTTATGTGCCAGTGTTTACGAACTTAACGAGCTTTGCAAAATGGTACGGTAACGAAACTTTTGGCCTACCTTTCCGTAAGGCTAAAGGGACGATTTTACAATGGCCACTGTCAGAAATTTACCAGCCTTCAACAGGTGAAAATGAGTTGGATAAGGTTCAAGGTATTGTCATCAATCCGTTTGATGAGCAGCCTGAGTTAGTCGACTGGTCTTATTTTGAAGGGGATAGCGAGTAGACTTAGTGTTCACAGCTCTTCACTTTAAAGAATAGTAGGGCCACAACAAACAATAATAGCAATAATGATGTAAGGAGTGACCTAAATGGGTTGGTGGAAAGAAAGTATTGATATAGTAAAGAAAAATGACCCAGCAGCTCGGACGAGTCTGGAGGTTCTTTTAACCTACCCTGGATTAAAAGCCTTGGCTGCTCATCGTATCTCACATTTTCTCTGGCGCCACCATTGTCGACTCTTAGCGCGTATGCATAGTCAGTTTTGGCGCTTCTGGACTCAAATCGAGATTCACCCAGGGGCTCAGATTGCTGAAGGTGTTTTCATTGACCATGGCTCAGGCCTTGTCATTGGTGAGACAGCTGTTGTGGAGAAGGGTGCTATGCTTTACCACGGTGTCACTTTAGGTGGTACTGGTAAAGATGTCGGAAAACGTCACCCAACCGTTCGTGAGGGTGCCTTGGTTTCAGCCCATGCTCAGGTCATAGGCCCTATTGAGATTGGAAAGAATTCTAAGGTCGGTGCGGCAGCTGTGGTTGTTGCGGATGTCCCAGAAGATGTTACAGTCGTTGGTGTTCCTGCTAAGGTTGTGCGTGTTCATGGTCAAAAGGACGAAGAAGTTATCCACGATATTGAAGAAGGTCGTGAATACTATAGCGAAAAACTAGAAGACCTTCTAAAAGCAGCTAGCTTCCACTCATCACGGCTATAAGGAAAGGAAACGATGAAACTTTTTAGTTCAAAGGTGACTCGATTGACGGTCGTGGGCCCTCTTGCCCTTGTTTACATTGCTTTACATAGAGCAGACTATAGCATGGCAGCCTTGTGGTTTTGCATTGCTCTTTTATGGGGTGGTCTTGTTTTTAAGCAACGTCACAAGTAATACTTGAGTTATGAAAAATTTATTCAAAAACAATCCTTTTTTGGTCTTCTATATAGTTGGGAGTTTCCTTTCAGCTATGTCTCTCTTGGCTCAAGGTCAGCTGGTTGCGGCTATATGGATTATCATTCTTGTGATACTCTTGTGTTTATACCTAAACCATATCAAGGATAAAAAATAGTTTCCAGTTAATTGAAAGGAATCTCTAGTGATTAAAATTTATGATACGATGACGCGTTCGCTCCGTGATTTTGTACCTTTGACAGAAAATGTTGTCAATATGTATGTCTGCGGACCAACAGTTTACAATTATATTCATATCGGAAATGCCCGTTCAGCAGTAGCTTTTGATACTATTCGTCGTTATTTTGAGTATTGTGGCTACACAGTCAACTATATTTCTAACTTTACGGATGTAGATGATAAGATCATCAAGGCAGCCAATGAAGCTGGCATTTCAACTAAAGAATTGTCGGATAAGTTTATCGCAGCTTTTATGGAGGATACTGCACAGCTTGGCATTAAACCAGCGACACAAAATCCTCGTGTTATTAACTACATGGATGAAATCATTGCATTTGTGTCAACCTTGGTTGACAAAGGATTCGCCTATGTCTCTGAAGGTGATGTTTACTTCCGAGTAGCTAAGTCAAACAACTATGCTAAATTGGCTAACAAGACTTTGGAAGATCTTGAAATTGGTGCAAGCGGACGTACGGATGCTGAAACAGAACGTAAGGAGAATCCTCTGGATTTTGCCCTTTGGAAAGCTGCCAAAGAGGGAGAAGTTTCTTGGGACAGCCCGTGGGGACCTGGTCGTCCTGGTTGGCACATCGAATGTTCAGTTATGGCGACTGAAATCCTTGGAGATACCATCGACATCCATGGTGGAGGGGCAGACCTTGAGTTTCCACACCATACCAATGAAATTGCCCAATCAGAAGCCAAAACTGGCAAGATCTTCGCCAACTACTGGATGCACAACGGTTTTGTCAATGTGGACAATGAGAAAATGTCAAAATCCTTAGATAACTTTGTAACGGTTCATGATATGCTTAAGACAGTCGATGGTCAAGTGCTTCGCTTCTTCCTAGCAACACAACAGTACCGTAAGCCAATTAACTTTACTGAAAAAGCTATTCATGATGCTGAAGTCAATCTTAAGTATTTGAAAAACACCCACAGTCTTCCATTGACAGATCAGGTGAATCAAGATGAGTTGCAAACTTATCTTGAAGCCTTCCAAGAAGCTATGGATGATGACTTTAATACAGCGAATGGTGTGACTGTTCTGTTTGACATGGCCAAATGGATTAATTCAGGCAATTATGACCAAACCGTTAAGGATGTTTTTGAAAAAATGCTCCAAGTCTTCGGTATTGTTTTCGAAGAAGAAGTCCTTGATGAAGATATCGAAAAACTCATTGAAGAGCGTCAAGCAGCGCGTGCCAACAAAGACTTTGCGACAGCAGACCGCATTCGCGATGAGTTAGCTGCTCAAGGTATCAAACTTCTTGATACCAAGGATGGTGTGAGGTGGACACGTGACTAAACACCTTGATGTCAACCTTATTAATGGTATTGCTCTCGCTTTTGAGGGAGATGCTGTCTATTCCTTGTACATTCGCCGTCACCTGATTTTTCAAGGTCAGACCAAGCCAAATCAATTGCACCGTCTAGCTACACGCTATGTGTCGGCAAAGGCGCAGGCTAGTCTCATTGAAAAAATGCTAGAGCAAGAGCTTTTGACTGAAAAAGAGCTAGATATCTATAAACGAGGTCGTAATGCGAATAGCCATACCAAGGCTAAAAATACAGATGTCATTACCTACAAAATGTCAACAGGTTTCGAAGCAGTTATGGGCTATCTTCATATGACCGAGGATATTGCTCGCTTAGAGGAACTAATTGCTTGGTGTATTGACGAAGTTGAAAAAGAAATCTAAAAATTCTGCCGAGAGCAGGATTTTTTGTTATTTAAAGGCTATAAAAATTGTGACAATTAGTTGAAGCTTCAAAATTTAGATTATTTGAGAATCAAAGTAATTCAGCGATTTGACAATAAAAATAAGATGAAACTAATATTTAGCACCTTGAAAATGAGAAAGTTAAGGGATGTCTGACACGTGTAAAACCCCGATATTATAGCGTTTTTTAATAAAACTAATTTGACAGAAAGTAAAAAAAAAGTCTATAATATTAGTAAATGAGGCCATAAAAAATGAGGAGGTGAATGGAAATAGCTAAGAAAAAAGTTTTCTATACAACTTTTGCTGCTTTGATTTTATCTAGCTTTACGCTTCAAACAGGTAAAGCAGATGAGGTTCAGGTAAAACCTGATGAAGCTAAAATAGATTATGTTAATAGTGAGGCACCGGCTCCAGTTGCTCCTCAGGCTGATCTTTCTTCAGTAGGAGCTAAGGCAGAGCCAGCGAGTCAAGTAAGTTCAGTAGTGACCTCAACGTCACTAATGGTTGTCTCTTCAAGTGAGACAGATGAGGGGCTTCTTGAGGTACATTCTCAAGTTGATATCGTGGAGACTAGCGTTTCTACGACGACACCTCATTCAGAAGAGGCTCGTGCCCAAGCTTTTGGTGAGGATCGATCAGTAGCGGCGTCTGAACGAGGAGATGCAAATCCAACATCTGATTCTGAACAAGCTAAACCAAATATTGTGCTTACTTATGATAAGTCTCGTGAGGCTACAGCGACTGCAGAGTCTCAAGCTGTGACTTCAATGTATAAGAGTGAAAGTACCCTATATACATCTGAACTTGCTGGAAATACACATGCAGTTATTGAAAAATCAGAGTATTCTTCACTGGATTCTCATACGACATCTGTAAGTGCGACTCCTACTAGCCAAGCTATTGCAACTTCTGAAGTCGCTTCTGAGTCTGCAAGTACTGCAAGCTCTCTTGCATCTACCGCTCCAGAAACGAGTCAGTTAAATAATAATTCAGAAGATAGCTTAACTGTCCTTACGGTTGGCTGGAAAGATTCATCATCAACTTCTGAGGTCTTTAAAACTTCTGAAGTGGTTTCTATGTTGCAAAGTGAGAGTTTGACCTATTCGTCAGAGGTAACCTTTACGGATGGACTCATCTCAGAAATCTTAGCAACTCCAATCACTTCTGAAGTATACACCGTTGTTCCAAAACGAGATAGTACTGGAGCGCTTCTTGAAGATCAACCTGCTGTTACAGGGAATACAGACATTCTTTATTTAGCACGTGGTGAAATCTTTAACGTCAACTTTGATGTTAACAAGATGGAAGGTAAGAAGATTAAGGGCCTTAATCTAGTCCTTGATGGCAAACAAATTCATCATAGCTACTTTGTTGAAGGAACTTTGGATGAGGTCAATGCTGGTTTGAGTGCCTACCATTTGGCAGAGCAAACGACTGGTATTCATAAAATGACCTTTGAGTTGATTGATACGAATAACAATATTCATTACCTGACACAGACTTTTAGCGTCTTCAATGAAGGCGAGCGTCCAGTGACACCGGATAGTTACCGTAGGAATCAGTATTCATCAACAACGACAACAACGACTGTACCGGTTACTTATAATACCAGTGCAAATAGCTACACTGAAACCGCCAATCATATACAAGCTACGGCTGTCAATGAGTTGGCTGAGACAACTAGAGCGCTAACACAGCAATTGGCAGAACAAATTGCTGAGGTTTTGAGTGGTTGGTCTTCAGCGATTTCTGGAAATAGTTCAACAAGCACAGGTTCAATTGATATCTTCCAAGCAGCAGGTAAAACCATTACTCAAGCTGCGAGAAAGATTGCAGAATCAATCTCAGATCCAGATACAATTGGTAAGCAAGCTTTGGCTGCTGCAACTGTTGTTCTCGTTCTTCTAGTGCTTTACCTAGCAGCAATTACATTTATTTAACATGCTTTGCCCTCGTAAGAGGGCTTTTTTTATGATAGAATTAGCTTATGAAAACAACTAAAGAATCAAGTCTAGACATTGTTTATGGTGTGCATGCCGTAACAGAGAGTCTGGAAGCAAATACTGGAAATAAACTCTATATTCAAGATGATCTTCGTGGGAAAAATGTTGATGCCATTAAGGCTTTGGCAGCTGAAAAGAAGGTGTCTATCTCTTGGACACCTAAGAAAACCTTGTCTGATATGACAGGAGGAGCTGTGCATCAAGGTTTTGTTCTTCGTGTGTCAGAGTTCGCTTATTCTGAACTCTCAGTTATTATGGATAAGGCTGAACAAGAGGAGAATCCTCTAGTCCTCATTTTAGATGGACTCAACGATCCTCATAACTTTGGTTCTATCCTACGTACAGCTGATGCTACTCAGGTGACAGGAGTTATTATTCCTAAGCATCGTGCTGTGGGGGTAACACCTGTCGTTGCCAAGACATCAACAGGGGCAGTGGAACATATTCCCATTGCCCGAGTGACCAATCTTAGCCAAACTCTTGATAAACTTAAAGAAGCAGGCTTCTGGGTATTTGGTACGGATATGGATGGCACGCCGTCTCATAAATGGAACACAGCTGGAAAGGTTGCCCTTATCATTGGTAATGAAGGTAAGGGAATCTCTGCTAACATCAAGAAACAAGTGGATGAGATGATTACTATTCCTATGAGTGGTCATGTGCAGAGCCTTAATGCCAGTGTGGCAGCTGCAGTTCTCATGTATGAAGTTTATCGAAACCGATTGTAACTATGAAAAAAAGAATACTTCTAGTTGATGGTTATAATATGATTGCTTTTTGGCAAGAAACCCGTCAACTCTTTAAGACCAACCAGCTTGATGAAGCTCGTGAAACCTTGCTTCGTAAGCTCAATCATTATGCTAACTTTGAACATATTGATATTATCTGTGTATTTGATGCTCAGTTTGTTCCAGGGAGCCGTCAGCGTTATGATCAGTATCGTATCAGTGTTATTTTTACTGAGGAAGATGAGACAGCAGATAGCTATATTGAGCGCGCAGCGGCTGAGATGAATACTGTTCAAAATCTAGTTGAAGTAGCAACTAGTGACTTAAATGAACAGTGGGCTATCTTTTCACAAGGGGCTTTACGTGTTTCGGCGCGTGAGTTGGAAGAGCGTGTCAATACCGTTAAGTCTGATCTAGACAAGATGTCGGCACATATTGACTTAAAGACACCAAAACTACGTCCTTGGGACGATGCGCAATTAGGGAAATTACAGGACCTTTTAAATGAAATAGAATAGAGGGACATATGACATTTAACATTTTGACAGATTCCACAGCAGATCTAGATGAAAAATGGGCTCAGGAGAATAAGGTAGAGCTCGTTGGTTTGACCATTACGCTTGATGATATTGCCTATGAGACCGTTGGTCCTAACCGTTTAACGAGTGACCGTCTCTTAGAACGTATGCAAGAAGGCAGTCAGCCAACCACAAGCCAGGTGAATGTTGGTCAATTTGAAGAGGTTTTTCGTCGTCATGCAAAAAATGGTGATGCCCTTCTTTATATTGCCTTCTCATCAGTGCTTTCAGGTACTTATCAAAGTGCTGTTATGGCGCGTGACATGATTTTGGATGAATACCCAGAAGCTATCATTGAGATTGTAGATACTCTGGCGGCAGCAGGTGGGGAAGGTTATCTTTCTATTTTGGCGGCAGCAGCTCGTGACCAAGGTAAGAGCTTATCTGAAACGAAAGCCGTGATTGAGGACATTCTGCCACGTTTACGGACCTATTTCTTAGTTGATGATCTCTACCATCTCATGCGTGGGGGTCGCCTTTCTAAGAGCTTAGCCATTATTGGTAGTTTGATTAATATCAAACCCCTTCTTTGGTTGGACGCTTCAGGCAAGTTGGTTCCTCTGGCCAAAATCCGTGGACGCAAAAAGGCCATTAAAGAAATGGTCCTACAAGCTACCCAGGATATTGGACATAGCACAGCAATTGTCGCTTATGCCAATGATATTGAAGCAGCGAAGAATCTAAAAGAACAATTATTAGCAGTTGACGGCATTGAGCAAGTGCTTATTATGCCACTTGGACCAGTCATCTCTACCCACGTCGGACCAGATACTTTGGCCGTCTTTACGATTGGTAAAGAAGCTAGATAGAAAAAGTGTCAGATAGGATTTCCTATCTGATTTTTTGTTTTCTGAAATGATAGATTAATAGAAAATCAAAAGATAACCTATACAAAATGAATGATATATTTGACATAGCGTAAAATAATGTTATAATTAATCTAGAAAATGGAGGAAACAAAATGAAAAAGTCAAAGAAAAAAGTAGCTAGCACGATGGATGAACGTGCTCAGTTGATCAGCGGAGAATCTTCTGCTAGAGGTTATTGGGTAGCCATGCTTGGTATATTTGTAACGATTATGGTTGCTAGCAAGACACACTCCGTCGAATTAGTGCAGTCACTATTAATCATCACTTTCTTTGGTTCTATGTGCCTAGTATTAGTTCACAGCGTATCACGTAATGGGCATCCATGGTTGCTAGACAAAAAACTTGAAAAGAAGATGCTCAGATTATCCTGGGTAATGTGTTTTTTGGGAATTTTTATATCGCTAATGGGCCTCTTAAGTCTATTTCAGTCGTTTAAGATAGGGAAGAATCTTATGAGTAGTGTGGCATTTTTGACATTGGGTTTGATCCTTATTTGCGACTGCTGGGTTATTATTAATAGAATCAAGAAGAACCGTTTGGAAGAACTAGAAGACGAAGAATAGGATTTTTGAATGAAAAATTTAAAAATGAAGTCAGCTCGTGTAGCAAAGGATCTCACTCAACAAGGTTTGGCAGATGCTATAGGAGTTTCTCGTCAGACCATCTCAGCTATTGAAAAAGGTGATTACAACCCAACTATAAATCTGTGTATTGCTATCTGCAAAACTCTGGACAAAACTTTAGACCAGCTTTTTTGGGAATCTGAGGATTAGTTTGTACTCTTTAGATGTTATTTAGGCATGAATTCTAGTCTTACACCTTATAAAATGAGAGACTAAAAAAATACAAAAAATAAAAGAAAAACACCTCCAAATGACTTGCCTTGGACGTGTTTTTTTGATATTATGTTAAACGGTATTGTTTACCCCATTTGAAAGGCCCCGGAACCTTCCAAATACTTTTCGATGGGAAGGAACACCCATCACTCGTAAACAAAAATCGAACTATATATAGGAGAAATCATGAACAAAACAACATTTATGGCTAAACCAGGCCAAGTTGAACGTAAATGGTATGTCGTTGACGCAACTGATGTGCCACTTGGACGTCTTTCTGCAGTAGTTGCTAGCGTACTTCGCGGAAAAAACAAACCAACTTTCACACCACACACTGATACAGGTGACTTCGTAATCGTTATCAATGCTGAAAAAGTTAAATTGACTGGTAAAAAAGCAACTGATAAGATCTACTACACTCACTCAATGTACCCAGGTGGATTGAAACAAATCTCAGCAGGTGAACTTCGTTCTAAAAATGCTGTTCGTTTGATCGAAAAATCAGTTAAAGGTATGCTTCCACACAACACTCTTGGACGCGCACAAGGTATGAAATTGAAAGTCTTCGTTGGCGGTGAGCACACTCACGCTGCACAACAACCAGAAGTACTTGATATCTCAGGACTTATCTAATTCTAAGAGGAAAGGAGCACTAATATAATGGCACAAGCACAATATGCAGGTACAGGACGCCGTAAAAACGCCGTTGCACGCGTACGTTTGGTTCCAGGTACTGGTAAAATCACAGTTAACAAAAAAGATGTAGAAGAATACATCCCACACGCAGACCTTCGTCTCGTTATCAACCAACCTTTTGCAGTTACTTCAACTGAAGGTTCATACGACGTACACGTTAACGTTGTAGGTGGTGGATACGCTGGTCAATCAGGTGCGATCCGTCACGGTATCGCTCGTGCACTTCTTCAAGTAGATCCAGATTTCCGCGATTCATTGAAACGCGCTGGACTTCTTACTCGTGATGCACGTATGGTTGAACGTAAGAAACCAGGTCTTAAGAAAGCTCGTAAAGCTTCACAATTCTCTAAACGTTAATCAATACGATTATATCAACGTTTCAAGACATTCAAGAGTTATCTCTTGGGTGTCTTTTTTTATCAAAAAATCTATAGTTTCCCTGAGAATTTCCCTGAAATTTCCCTGACCTAATTTTTAAGATTCCTAAATGCAATTTCACCAACAGTTTGATTTACTACATCTCTAGTATTAACATAAGTCTTTGTAATTTCTTTGTCACTATGAGTTAAGGCTTCAGAAATTGCTTCTAGTGGAACTCCAGCTTGTTTTGCGAGTGTAGCACCAGTATGTCTTAATTTATGAGGAGATGCAGGTGCAAGTTCAGGATGTCTACGTCGAACGGATTTCATTCTGTAATTTAGATAATCTACATGGAGAGGTAAGTTAATGTTGTTTGATCTGTCATTATAGGTAAAAACAAACTGTTTTTGATTTTGTCGTAGACCAAATAGTTTAAGTTCTTCTTGCTGTTTGATTTTCCAATTTTCCAATAAGCCCATCAATTCAACTGGAGCTTTAAAAATAGTCTTTTTGTTCCCTTTTGTTGATTTGATATTACCAAAACGGTCTAGTGCTTGCTCGATAAGTATTTCTCCAGTAGAGAAATTAATGTGTTTCCATTGCAAAGCATAACTTTCTGATTTTCGGTCAGATAAGAAGAATGTCGTATAGAAGAGCGTGTAGTCTTTTAGGTCTATCAGCCCATTTTCTAAATCTTTATCAAAAGCTAGTAGCCAAGATGTTAACTCCTCTTTATCTAGGGAAAGATCTTCCTCACGTTTGCTTTCTTTAAGGAGGATCTTTTTATTGGCTTTAATTCTACTAATTGTTTTTCGAAGTTTATTTGAAGGAATATAATCTAGTTCCTCAGCCCAATCAAACACGGAGTTAACATAGCTTCTAATCACTTTGAAATTAGCATAGCTATTTGCTTTGGGAGTGAGTAGTGAAAGAATAAGTTGTTTATTATTATTTAGGTATTCAATGGAATATTTACCTAGAATAGGTAAGATATGTAGTCTGAATATGTTTTCTGTTTGAAAAACAGTCGCCTTTGTTGGTGGTTTAATTGTAGTTGTGGTTTGACCTGCCTTGTAAGGTTCTAACCAAATTTGTTTATAAAAGTTCTCAAATGTGATTTCTTCCTTTTTATCAACAGGAAGATTATTTCTTGCTTTTTCTATATTCACTGCAAATTTAAGTTCAGCCTCTCTAGCCTCCCTTTTTGTTTTAAAACGTTTTTCATAATATTGCCCCAGACCCAGTTTCCCTTGAACATCAGAGGGAACATAGATTTTTAATTGATAAGTTCCGTTTTTCGTTTTCTTAATAGCCATTTTATTCTCCTTATGCGCTTATTTCTAACCTCGTCATCCATTGATTGATACTTTCCTTATTAAAACGAATAGATTTTCCAATTCGGATATAGGGTAGCCCCATTGCAATCCAAATATCAAGTGTATTATTAGAGATTCCTAGGTAGTTACAAGTCTGTTTTTTGTTTAGAAAAGGGCTGTCAGCCCCAATATCTTCTTTAAAATGATGAATTTCATTCTTTATTAGTGTTGCAATCATTTGCTGAATTTCTTGAGTTTGTTCTTCTGGTAATGTTACTTGCATAATATTCTCCTTTAACGCAAAAAACCAAGGTTTATGACCTTGGTTTGAATGGTTTATTATTTTGGATGTTCCCAAAATTTTAGTAAATCATCTAAAATTTTGAGTAGATGTTTAATTTTAAAAGTATCTATTTTATCTAGGACCGTTTTTTTTGAAAGAGAATTGATTTTAGAAATCAATTTCTTTATATTATCTATTTCATTTTGTTGATATTTGTGGGAAGTTTTATCTTTTAGGTATTCTCGATTTATAAAAGAGGCTAAATGATATGCTTTGTTGTTACTAGTCACGATATTTTTCTCAATTAACCCATTTGATAAGATACTCTTAAATATTTTAATTTTATCAGGTGAATTTTGCGATATAATAATTTTTTCGGTTCTATAATTTTCATCAAAAATAGCATGTATTAATTGCAGGTTTAATTCTGAGTAGTATAGATTTTGCTTTCTTTCGATAATTTCTCTAAGTTTACTATTTACTGTCTCTTTAAATGATAAATCTCTAGAGAAGAGTCTTATTTGTAGTCTATCTAGTTCACTAATAGATAAATTACTATCCGATATCAATTGGATTATCCTATATATTAATAAATCAAGTTTATTTTTATTTACAAGTAATAAATCCATTGATTGAAAGTATGATAGTCGACGATATACTTTAATAGCTTTATCATATGTTATATCTGATTTAAAACATTTAATAAATAAACGGTTTTGAATGCTGATGAGTTCTTCCTCAGAGTAATTGTAAAAATCATTTAATTTTTCATAATTATCGCTAACATAATTTGGATAGAAAGTCTCATACCACTTTTCTCTAAAATTGTTATCGAACCAAATCCCAGTCGTAACATACAATGTAATACTGTTTGAGTAAATTATGTATCTATCAAATGATCCGTTTTTTTGGTGATATTTTGTGAGTAATGATTGAAAATAATTATTATTATCTGGTTCCCCAAAAATATAGAACATTCTGTCAAAGTCATAGTTCTTTAAAGTATCGATTTCTTTATTTGTTATATAACCTTCTTTCAGTTCGGTTGTAATAACGTAGACATTTAAAAAAATAGATTTAAGATATTCATTTCGATATTGCATATCAAATTCTGAAGAGTCTTTATAGAATTGTTTCTCTAGGAATTCAAAGTTATAAATAACACTGAACAAAGTTCGGAGATTAACAGTACAAACATCACTAAAGGTGGAAATAATATCAATAATCCAATTAAAATTTTCTTTAAGGAAAGAGCTTGTAATATTTTTTAGTATTATCTCTTTGAATAAGTTTTCATCACGATAAAACTCGATTTTTTTACAAATGACTTTTTCTTTTACTTTTCGGAATTTCTCAAGCCTTGGCTGTTCCATTTTTTCTTCATTTGAAATTAGTATTATTTTAAATTTCAATTTTTCAATAATTTCATTTACTATAAAGCCTAAAAAATCTTGAATATCAATTTTTTCACCCAGTCTCTCTAAATCATCCATTATTACTACTATAGTTTTGTTATTAGATTGTAACTTTGTATTTGTATACTTCTCTAGTATAACTTCTGAAAGAGCACTAATAGAGCTTAATGTAAAGCTTTTCTTAATATCCAATCGCCTAATAAAAGAAAATAATTTATTACTTTTTTGTATTATAGATAGCTTATCTAGTTTTATGGCTATCTGCAATAAAAGTTCTTTTTTTAAAGTCTCTAGATCATTATAACCATAGAGAGAAAAATAAATATTATTGATCTCTGTTATTTCTCTAGCATAATTAGTAATGAAATAGGTTTTACCAATACCCCAACTACCATCAATTTGTAAGGCATAAGGTTCTGGACTATTTATGTAATTATCAATAGCGTTTGTTAAGTAATTCATATTTACCACACTTTTTCTTTTTATTATAACAAAATGTTACCATTATCTAGTGTCCAATAACATAAGTAAATTGCTTTGCTGTTTCTGCATCAAAAGTGCGGTAACTAACGACTCCTAAACCCTTGACGTTTGATTCAGAGATAAGAATGGAGCCATCTGATTTGACTTGCTCTACAAAGGCAATGTGGCCATAGGTTGGATCTGCACCAGCTTGTCCTGGGCTAAAAGATAGTGCGGAGTGTTCGGTAGGGGTATGAGTTGTTTGGTAACCAGGGGCATTCATCCATTGACCGCCATTTCCCATGTACTCTCCGAAGCTAACACCGACCTCTTTTCCTCGGTTATAGACAAACCAGGTACATTGTCCCCAAGGATAAGACAGACCTCTATAGCTTGAGGTATTAATTTCTTTGGTGAGGCTATAACCTTGTGGAACATCCCCAGTTGTGACACCACCTCCGTCTCTGGTTTTTCCTGTTGTTTGTTCAGGGGCCTTTGGTGTGCCCCCATGCTCATCAATATAGGTATCGAGTTTTTGCATGGTTTCAGCTCGTCTTTTCCCTGAGCCAGAGGTATCGGTGAAGTAGACTCCACCATCTGATGACGTATTGAGAGACCCACTCGCAAATTTTTGCGCTTTGTCATCTTGGACTTTGAAGGTTTCATTTTTATTGCCAATGATGGTCTGATTGGTGAGTCCAACAACGGCCACTTCATCGTTAAAATTATTGGCATTTTCTGGATTAGAGTCAAATGCTCCAAAACCAAACATGTTGGAACCAGGATTTGTCGCAACTCCAGCTGTTCCAAGTGAGCTTTCATTTAAGGCAATCGCTACAATAGCACGAACATCTAGATTAGACTTAGCCTCCCAATCTAGGAGCTTTTTCCCATTGATGCGCTTCTTGTCATAGGAGATTCCTAAAGTATCTAAAAAACCGTCCAATTGCTCTGCTTTAATACCATAGCGATGGATGAGTAAATTATGGGTATAAGGGTCTCCATTTGACCAGTGGTCCGTGTAGGTTGCCCCATTTAGTGATTGAGAAGAGCCACCAGTGCTACCTCCTCCGACTGATCCCATAATGATGATAATGATAAAAACAGGAAAAAAGAGAGGAATAAGACTAGATAATAGATACCATTTTAGTTTTTTCATCGACTCTCCTTTCTACTTAATGTCTGATATAGGCTGTAAATAGAACAGTCCCAAAGCGCCATTTGGCATCTAAGACGACGGAATGGGATTTTGTTTGTGCAATGATATGGTCTTTGTCTTTTTCTGAGACTGGAAATAAAAGAAGGAAATCGACGGAGCGTTTCCCTTCTTGGTAAGCCTTAAAGAGTGTTTCTTCAAGCATTCTTGGAAAGGCTGTTCTTGAACGTATTTTAGTATTCATTCTATTCTCCTCTCAATTGGTTTAAGCGTTGAGTTAAACGATCTCGTCGCTCAATATTGGCTCTTATTTTATCGTCTCGTGTCATAGTCTGACGATAAGCACGGGTGAAGGCGTTAGATCCTTGAGCTTTATACATGGCTTGAGGGTCCTTGTAAGCATCCAATCTCCGTTCTAGGGTATTGATACGGTGCTGTTTGAATGGTGACATCCACTCTTCTCTGAGTGTTTGGAATTCGTCCTCTGAACTAGGTGTTCCTTCTGACATGATTGGTGCCTCACTTGGAGGTGTTGGGCTCTCTTCTTCAATTGGCTTGAAGTTATCAGGTGGGGTCTGTGTTGGAGGAATGATTGGTTCTGGAGCTTCTGGCGTGATTGGAGCCTCTGTTGGACCTGATGGCATGGCAGTTTCCGGTTGACTTGGTTCCTTACGAGTAAAGAAGGAGCCAGCATTTTGGAAATGGCTCTTGGCATTCATCATCACCCCAGTCCCAAAACCAGCACCAGCCAATGCAAAGTTTCCCAGGTGTTGAGCCGTCGCAAGGCTTCGTGTTGGGACTTGTGAAGCAACCTCTTTGGTCTTTGTGACGCCATGTTCAACTTTAGTGCCAATATCTGTCGCAACCATTCGAGCTTTGGAGCCAAGGATGAATTGGAGGAGTTGGCCTTTAAATCTCCAAATGAGGAAATAGATGACACCTTTAGAAACCACAGATACTAAGAGTTTAAAGACAAGACCAAATAAGAGAAGGGACGGTAAGGTTTTTAGAACACCATCAAACCCATTCGTGACGATATTTTCTATCATTTTTTCAATATAGAAAATAAGAAGTGTTAAGAGAGTTGTAATCGCTGGAAAGACCAAGCCCCCGAACATAACTTTAAGCACTCCAAAGACCAACTCTTGCATCCTTGGAACGAAAGACATGAGAAGGGCTACTGGAAAAAGTAGAATCATGGTGAGGACGAGGATTTGAGCTACCACATTTAAGAGCTGGATAAGAATAATGGGGACTGCTAATACAAAGGCTTCTACAATTTTGAAAATCACATAGAACATCCGAGTGAAGATGAAGTCCGGCATAGCTGACACCCAACGGTTCTTTTCACCATCATCGTTGGCACCATCTCCTAAATCGTCTAAATACTTGGAACGGTCTTTGGCTTTGACTGCCTTGAAGTTCCCATTCTTATCACTCGTTCCAAGGACTTTACTGTCGTCAAAGGCTTCTTCTTTCCCATCTTGACTGTTCTTGTATTTTCCATTTTCTTGGCCAGTATTGACAAAGACATAGGCTTTATAGGACGTTTCTGCAATGTAGCTATCTGACATTGATTTTCCAATTTTAATGGACTTGTCTTTGGCATAGTCCACCTTAATTCCTGCAATCTTTTTGGTAACGTCTTTAGAGACGTTATTGACAGTATCAAGGAGATAAAGTCCACCAGAGGTTCCAGCAACAGTCCCAAAGTATCCCAGAGCTAATAGGAGTACTAGACAGACGTGGAGGAGTGTTCTTGAAAAGGAGCCTTTTGAAAAGAAATACTGGTAGAACAGGTAGAAAGCTAAAACCAAAAGCAAGGTGCCTACAAGTGATTTGTTGGTAATGTTACCAGTATTAGAGCCCGTAAATCCGTGCCAAATACTGTTTGCCCCATGAAAGACATAGGTTTTATAGGTGGCATAGAGATCAATCTTTTCTAAAATGCGAATGAGGAGGGAAAAGAAGCCAACGACGGCATTGAGAATGAAAAAGAAGAGGTTAACGAAGAGTTCATTAATCAGAACCCAGGCCCCATTAAAGGAGCCAAAGTTGGTTGGTTCCATGTAGGACTTTAGGGAGAAGATATCTACTCCCTTTAGCTTGGCAAAAGCTTCTTGCATCGGTTCACCTCCTAACTAGCGTATTTATTTTCGAGACTTGAAGACACTGTTGCTTTCATTGGTTTTAGAAGCATGTCAATATCCTCAAAGAGATTGTGGACGGAAATCATATTAAGATTGCCGTAGACATCGTAGTAAAGGCACTGACCAGAAATCATATTATCAATCCATTCGAGGTTACTTTCAGTGACTTCGAGATTGACGTGTTTGAGGATATCTTCACGTTCAGATTTTTCGTAGAAGGCAAAGATAGTCCCAAATCCCGTCGTGTCATCGTCATTTTCTGCATCGTGGACAGATTGTGTAATCAGTGCTAGGGTATTGTTCTTAGAGCGTCCAATACGTCTCATATTTTTGATTACGGCCTTTCCTTCTGCGGATTTCATGAGAATCCAAGCTTCGTCAAAGAACTCAATGGTATCTTCATTTTCATTGCGTTCGCCAAAGTGGGTACAAAAGGCCCCAAGTGCAAACATGAGAGCAATAGAGTTTCGTTCGTGGTCTGAAATCTTTGTGGAGTCATCCTTTGGGAGCTTGAGGTTATTGACTTCTAGGATAGTGACTCGGGACTCATAGTTAAGACCTGGTGTGCTACCATCTGAGAAAGCTAGTTCCAAGATAGAGTTTGTCACAATGGACGTCAGGTAGCGACCTACTGAGGCAATTTCAGATGAGGAAGCTTGTCTTAAGGCTTCTAGGACATGTTTAAAGCCGACGTTTTCACCAGCTACGCGACGTTCTACGATAGTATTGATGGCTTCTGTGATGGCTGTTTTCTGGTCCATTGTCACGTCATCGACAGCTTGTAGGAGAAACTCGAGCATGTTCTTTGCGACCTCTACGGCTTGTTCCTTATCAAGGACTACAATGGGATCTAAAACTCCGTGGTTTGATGGCAGTGAGCTATCCAGTGTCACAAAGTTAAAGTTGTCAATCTGTTTTTTGCGTTCGGGGTAGCGTCGTGCAAATTCAGGGGAATTGATTACTTCTTGATAGTGATTTCTAAGTTCTCGTTTGGGGTCAATATAGAGGGTTTTGACATTTTGTAACGCCACACTTAAAAAGATAATCTGAGCAAGGAAAGATTTCCCTTGTCCTGTCGCACCCGTAATAATGATATGTGGGTTCTTGGTAATCTTTCCAGCGATATCTTCTTTATTTCCGACTGTGGCATTGTAGAGGACGATATTTTTAGAGGAATCAATGGCTTTAGCGATAGAGTCCCAACGTCCCGTCCAGTTATCTACTCGGCCGATATACCAACCGATACGGTTCCCTGAAGATGTATTGGTAAAGGGCATGAGTTCTGAAAATCCACGAGCTGTGACCATGTGTGTCCATGTGCGAGTTTTCTTTTGAAGGTTTTCCCCGTAGAGTAGGGCTTGAAAGAGGTAAGGACCATCTTGCGAAGCTTCACTAATTTCAACACCCATATCATCAAAATAGTTGAGAACTACTTGTCGTCTTTGACGAAGCTGATTGACACTAGAAGCCGAAACAATGAGATAGGCTCCATATTCGATGATATCTTCCTTGTTTCCGACTTTCTTCATTAGGTCTTTTAGGGAGATAGAACCCATGATGATTTCATCTTGTTGGACGGTGTCTGTGTTTTCAGCTTCTTCCATGATGTTTCGATAACGGGTATTAGAACGTCCCATTCTCCCCTTAATTTTGTTGGTATCAATGAATTCTGCTTTGATGCGTAGTTCTACGGGAAAGTTCAAGCGTTGGACAAATTCGCCTAGGTGAAAGCCGTTGAATTGCACGGGAAACTTTCCAACAGGAAGAATAGTCACAAAGGAAGACCCATAAGGACTTTCGAGCTTGAGGAAGCCTCCTTTTAGGACTTTAATTAGGGTGTCTGTGATATTAAATTGGGAGCGATTAGCAAGGACCTCCTTCTTGTAGTGGGGAATGTAGCGGAGGTATTGCATCCGCTGGTAGTAAAAGAGTTCTTCATTGGTCAGACGTTTGGCACGTAGGACGGAAAAAGCTTGGAAAATAGTGAATTCGTCACTTCTGTAATCGTCATACCAGGTGGGACTTAATGCGTATTCGTAGCCAAGACCTTTTGCGATTTTCTCCGAGAACTCATTAAAACTCTCATAGGCCAAGTCTTTCACTGTTGCCCCGTGATTTTGTTTGCGTAAGGCCACTCCGACGACCCAATCAAACTGATAAGGAATTTCCATTTCATCCGTGAGACGGTCAACTGTGTAAAGAAGGAGTTCTTCTCCCAGTTCACGGCTATCATCTGCCAATGCTTCTGAAAAGTCTCTCATTTTTTCTTCTAAGAGATAGTCTTTGGGAATGAGTGAAATCTCAAAGGACTTGTTTTTCTGGAGTTTCTTCATCATTTGGGCAACTGTAATCTTGTGTTTGTCCTTTTTCTCTTCATCTGTAATAGTGATGGGAGTATTTGGAATGCGGTAATAAGCCACTACCGTTCGATCTTTTTTGAGGGCTAGATTTTTATGGGTTTCCCTAATAGGATAGGTTAAGGTAATACTCATAGGACCTCCTTTTCTATAGATTTGTTTTTTCAAAGACAATTTCTTCTACAGGCTCTATTCGGTCTTCATGGTAGATCGCTTTTTTATTGAGCTTGAAATCCCAGAAGTAAATCAGGTAGTCCCCAATGAAAACGTGCATCTTCTTACCGTGTGGTTCGTATTCGGTGTAGAATTTAGCGAGTTTATAGGGGAGGTACCAATAGAGCAGTAGCGAAATAGAGTGTGTGAATTTTGCGAGGGGAACCAGGATGAATCCTCCAAAGAGCAACATAGCTACAAAAACGAAGGTAAAGACAATGAAAAAGGACAATTGCATTGGTGTCGCAAAGTACCAAAGGCGAGTCCCCTTTTTTGTTTTGATTTCCTGGATCCAGTAGGGGGCGTTCAAGCCCTTACTGTAGTCATAGAGTCTTTCTTCAGCCATACTTAAAGTCCTGAATCAATACCAAAGAGCCGTAGGAACCAGCCGACCACTTTTAGGATGTCTTGTCCTTTAGCGATTGAGACAATGACGGCGTAGAAGCCAACGACTGAGAAGAGTTGAAGCCAAGAACTGTTTCGCCAAGCTTTAATAGCCAACAAAACAGCGATAGCGGTGAGAATCCAAATCCCATCGCCTTGGAGGAAGGTACGTAGATTGTCTGTATTCATAGAGTTCTCCTAATCTTTATCGTTTGCGTAGTTAAGTGGAATGGTGTGATCTAGTTTTGTGACATAGTAGCTCTTGTCTTTTTCTGAGAGTGTGAAGGTGAAGTTTTCAGAGTGTGTCGTTCCTCCTACCTCAAAGGTTGCTTGTACATAGGCGATGAGATCATCCCCCTCTTTTTTAAGATAGGTGTAGTCAATCGTTTTAAAAGTGGTATTGGCTACAATAGCAACGTTCTTGGCAATAAGGTTGAGGTTGTCTTGGTTAGTGGTATAGTTGGTAAAGAACACCTTGAGGAACTTTTCAACCTTCTTGTGTTGGTTATCTGAGACGTGGTCGTTAGCTGTGAGTTGGAGTTGATCGTCTTCGCTAAAGTGTCCAGCTTGTGAAGAGTCAATCGCTGAGAACCAAGGGAGTCCAGAAACGTAGTATTTCCCCTCTTTTTCATCAAAGGGAATATTAAATCCCGTTACCAGTTCTTTTTCCTCGGTGTCTTTGTCATGTTGGATTATTTCCTTGTATTTAACCTTGTAGGTGGCTACCTTGCCTTCTACCGTGACTAGTTGTGAGTAGAGCAAGGTACTTGGGTTACGCACTTGACCTTGTGCTTTGATGTCTGGGACGAAGTTATAGAAGCTATTGAGGTGTTCGACTTGTGCTTGTTGTTTATCCCCTTCTTGTGGGAGGGTGAAGTAGGCGTAGACATAGTCATTAAGGTAATACTGAAGCTTGTAGTCATACTTACGATTAGCGTCCATAGGTTGTGCTTTTTGTTTTTGAGTTGCTTCGACTTGAGCTTGTAGTTTGCCCACTTTATTTGAGAGAGTGATGGCACGGACGGCGCCCATAAGACCAACAAAAAGGAGGAAAGCAATTCCTCCGATAACAGCTATATTGACGTTTTTTTTCGTAGTGACTTTTAGCTTTGGTGGGCCACCTTTTTTCTCCACCTTTTTAAAATTTGAGAGGTATTCCCTTGCTTTTAGTAAGTAACGTTTGGCTTTAATCATAGGTCCTCCTTCTAGAGACTAGCGAGTTCAATGAGTTTGGAACCTTTAGCATAGAGGCGCTTATTGGCTTTTTCAATCTCACTGTTGATGTAGTAGTAGCCTCGTAACTCATTATGCAATTGTTCGACTAACTCAGGCTTTAGGTCTTTGGCTTCTTCTTTTTTGAGAAGAGCGTTGAGTTCTCCAGCCTTGGTCCAAGCTTGTTTGTGGTCTTTCTTTTTGAGTAGTTCTCCAAGTTCGTTGGTAACTTGTCCAACTTTTGTTTCAAAAATCGTTTTAGTGGCCATATCAATTTCCTTTCTAAATGTGTCGTGATTGTTTTTGATGGTCTGTTGAATATAGGCAATGAGAGAGGGACGCATCCGTTTATTGAGACTCAGTACCTGACCGTCTAGTGTGAAACAGGCATGTTCATAGTCGTAGAAGCCCCTATCATCTGGTGGCTTTTCGGTACATCTTCCCGCACATTCATAGTAGAAGTCCTTACCTTTCCTAAGGAGGATATACATGTTCCAAAACTCCTGATCCGGAAGAAGAAGGAAGTCTGCTTGATAGATTTTCTTGAGCATGGCCTTAGCCCTCTAGGAGGTCCTCGTAGCCAAGTGCTTGGTAAATAAAGTCTGTCTCAAACCAGAGCCAATCATTGATTTGAGTGTCGGTAGGGGTGTTGCCTGAAAAGAGGTCTTCACAGATGGTGGTTAGGGTATCTATCCCACCACGTTCACGGACAGTGTTTAAGGTACTCAGTCCACCAGACCAGGCTTTAAAGTTGTTTAATGAATTGATTTCGACTTTGTATTCCATAAGGGATTTCCTTTCTAGTGTTCATAGTGTTTGTTGGTTTTGAGGAGTTTTAAGATAGCCTCCCCACGATCAGTAATTTCACCGCTATTTTGAATCATTTTCATGTATTCTGTTTGCATGATTTTGTCTGCTTCAGAAACGAGTGCAAGAGAGTTTGCGACTTGGTAGGTTAACCAACGAATGGTCCGTTCGATACTATAGGGTTGTGGACTGGTTGAGAGTTTTAAGGGTTCGACCCCTCCAAAGAGTTCTTGCCATTTTTCATCAGGCTTATAGGCTCCAAAACGAGTGACACCATCATAGACTTGGATTTCCTTGTTCACGATGCCTCTTGCGATTTCTCCGAGGTCCACACCGTTGATGTATTCCTCTACAACCCCTTGGGCTTTCTGGTCTGAAAAGCGTAGCTCGTAGCGGTTCCAGATACCAAAAATCTCCAAGGATTCTTCCAAGGAGATATTTTCCATACGAGCGATTTCGTATCGCTTTTCATAAAAGTTGAAGTAGAGCTGACTTTGTCGGCTCCCAAAGTAAAGGGAAAGCCCGTGATTGGCTTCCATATCGTCGTTATCGGTGAAGGAGCCCCCACCTGTGATGTTCCATTTTCGAATGGTATCTAGGACAATTTCTTTGGCATAGAGCTTATCAATGAGCTTGGGGATCTGGATGTGTTCCTCCTCGTGACCATAGCCTTTATAGAGTTCGTCTAGGGCGATATCAAGGCGTTTTACCCTGACATCTTGGTAGGCATAGAGAATATTCTGAAGAAAGTTCTGCCAAGAAGTCCCCTTGTGTTCTAAGAGGAGCTCCATCTCCCGACAGCCTTGACCAGAGAGTTGGAGACACGTTTGGTAGTTATTAGTCGCAGACTTATCAAAGAAATCGAAAATCCAAATGTTTCCTCGTTGCCATAAGTGGGTATAATTCATGAGTCGTGTTTCTTGGTCAGTAAATTCGCTTAAGTGACAAAAAAGAAAGTTCTCGCAGAAAGCTTCTAAATCCCGCAGACTAGGGAAGGTTAGTCGCAAATAGTCGATGTGAGCTCTAAGATTATTTCTGTGACACTCTTGATAATAACCGAGTTTTTCTTTGAGTTCTCGGAACTTGTCAATGGTGAGGCCTCTTTCCCCTGATTCATAGGAGCGGTAGGTTCTTATCGGTAAGTCAACGGCTTGTGCAAAGGCTTTTTGGCTGAGGCCTGTTTGTTTTCTGAAGTTCTTGATTTGAAAGGGACTCATTTTAGTCATTCATGGGAACACCTCCTTCTGATTAAGTGACACACTTTTTGGACCAAAGTGACACACTTTCTAAATTTTGAAATCCCAACTCCCACAAGGAATGAGGAGGGGTGGACGTGGCACTTTGGCCAAATGTACCCCCCCTATTAGAAATCGGGGGTTGAAGTCTCATCATGGCCTAGGAACTTCGGGCTACGGTCTGCGCCTGACCTGTGGTCAGGCTTGCCCTTGCCCTTGTCCTAGCCCATGATGACTAAGCGTCGCTTCAACGGCTTTTGGATAAGATTTGCGTCCCCCCTCCTCAAAGTGGATAAGACTTTCAAGAAGAAGTTCTTCTTGAAAAGGGTCGACTAGAATGGCAGATTCCGTCCGTTCAAAAACAATCCCTTGTTCTTGCAAGAGATAAATGATCTTTCGAAGTGTTGCCATTTTGAGCTCTTGTTCCTCCGCAAATTCTTTGAGCGGACGTTGGTTAGTTTTAGTGTTTGGAGCTTCTTCCTTCTCTATTGGTTCAATCGGTTCTGATTGTTGGTGGCCTTCTCCAAAGACTTCAAATTCTTCGCCATTAAATTCCATGATAGGGATTTTTGCGTAGGCATCATAGAAGGAGAAGCCTTGGTCGAGAGGTACGTAAGGGGAGAAGAATTCGCCAGCTAAGTCCCCGTTATTAGCGATATAGCCTCGTCCTTTAACTTTGACGCCATTGATTTCATCGAGCTTTTTAAACTCCTTGGTTTTGTTAGCATCTCCAAACATCATGTCGTAACCCGTTGATTCCAAGTGACCAACTGAGAGACGCTTCATAAAGTTATCTCGAAGAGCTGTTTTGATGAATTCACCGTCAGGCCGTTGCATGGCAAAGATGATAAAGACGCCAGCTTGACGCCCTTCTAGGACGAGCTGAGAGAGGTATTCCATGAGTTCAGACTGGAGGCTGTAGTCACGGTCAATCTTGGCCATAAGAGCTGCCCACTCGTCGACGAGGATGAATTTGGGTGTCATGCCGTAGTGCGTAAAGTTTTTCCCAGCTTGAAATTTGGGTGAGTTAGACATGAGCTCGTAGCGTTTTTCCATGAAGGCGACGTTCTCTTTAAAACACTGGATAATATCTTCTTTACTTGTATAGACACGACCATGAAAGACGGGAATCTTTTTGAGTCCAGCCAGATCAGAGTTCTTTGGATCACAAATATCCACAAAGCCAATCTTAGCGAGTGCATAAATAATAGTCATAAGGACTACGGTTTTACCGCCACCAGTTCCCCCACCAATGAGCAAGTGAGGTTCTTCAATATAGTCCCAAGTGACGTCTGTCATAAGTTGGAGTTTAGATCCCTTGACCTCGACCTCGTTAATGGTGATACGGCTATCAATGCGGTTGATAGCAATGTCATAGGTGATAAACCGTTTATCAAAGGTTTTATTACGAAAGTCTCCATGAAACATGACTTCGAGGGTCGAGCCAAGATTGAGAAAACGGTCCTGAAATTTATTACCTTCCAGGATGAAACGGACTTCAATCTTGTAGCGAGATTGTTTCAAGTAGACCTGAGGAAGAATCATCTTTTCAATTGTTTTGTTTTCACGTCTAATATTTTTAATCAAATAGAGGTTATTTTCTATCAAGAAGCGAGACAAAATCCGTAGGCTATTGAGCTTTTGAAAAAAGACGATTTTCTCGTAACACATGCGATTTATTAGGTAAGCGACCAAGCAAGAAGCAATAAGGACACCCCAAATAAAATAGCCTAATGGCAAGGGATGTTCTTTCAATTCTTCTAAGTTGACATAGCAATAATTTCCAATAGCTAACAAAGAAGGGAACCACCAGATAAACCAGGTGATTCCCCGAATATGACGATAAAAGGCCCTAACTCTTATCCCACGATAGGTAAAGAGTTTCATAATGCATCACCTCCTAATTATCCTTCTTGGTGTCTAGAGGTTTGTTTTCCTTAAGAGGTGCCCCTCCATTCTTTTTCTTGATTTTAGAAGCAAAGAGCTTGTAAATATCATTGCGGTTAACGTGCGTATGGGTGATCACAATATCTTTTAGTTCAACTTCTTCTCGATATTTAATCCCTAGGTCTTCGGTTTCAGACTGTGCCATATCAGCAATGGTGAAAAAGAGGGTCTCATGTTGGATAGAAGAATGAATCGCCACCACAATCCCACGGATTTCACCTGTATTGATTTGGACAAATGAGCCATCAGGGTTGCGTTGGGTACGGTCTTCTTCAAAGATGATATCAGGGCCTTCAATGCCACGGAAAGAGAGTTTTCCAAGGACTTCTGGCACATTAAGACCATCCGTAATGACACGATAGGTCTTGTCCGCAATTTGTAGTTTTTCTCCGTAGTTTAATCCAATTTTAGCCATAGGTATTTCTCCTTTACTTTCTTATTTTTTTAGGACTAATTTTTCCGCAAAGACATTGAGGGCTGGGGCAACTGAGTTGCCGTTTAGAGCCGTGTCTGAGAGAAAAATTGGGTTGACCGCTTCTACGAGAGCATCTTCTGGGAAGACCGTTGTAGAAGCAGGTGTGATAACGTGGAAGGCTCCATGTTTCTCGTTATTAAGAATATGGCGTTGGTATTTGCCTTCTTTGCCAAAGATAAAGCGAGGGGCATTTCCTAATTTTTCGTAGTAAGCAGGCCCAATAAAATCTGGTTTCATAACAAGTGTTTCTGGAATCATAGAATTTTCCTTTCTGATTTTGAGCAAAAGAAAAAAGAGTTAAGCTAATTGCTTCACTCTTGAGTAATAGTGGGTAAATAGTTTACGTTTAAACTGTCGGCTATAGAACTGAATATCACCGCTAGGATAGCTGTTTCTACGAGCTTCTTGAACTAAATGGTCTAAGTCAAGAAGAGCTTGTGTATAGAGTTTAGCTTGTAGTTTAGGTGAATAGCTAAACATGCCATAGGTGAATTCATAGTTATCGTAGAGGCGTTTACATTGTAATGCGAAAAAAGTTAGTCATAGTTTCTCCTTTATTGTAAGCGTAAAAAAGCTACTAAGATAAAATAAAGACTTAGTAGCTTGAGAGTAAGTCTATCTCAAAAGATAGACAGCAGTAAAGAAAAGTTGTTTGGTTGGAAAGATCCCTCTTTCCACGGTGGCAACGTTTAGCAAGGTGCATTGCATGAATTACCATCGCTTGCCCGGCCAATCTCTTTAGGTAGTCATTGTCACACCCATAAGATTCTCTTACGCAATCTTGCGCAACCAGTTCACTTTACTATTCGGCAAAAGTGCTAATGGTCCGAAATGCGTGGAAGTCCACAAATACTTGTTTTTATCTTCACTTCAACCATAAAACGGACTTGACTTTACTTATCAAAACAATTACAATAAAGGTACGAAGTTTAGTGTAGTTTGATAGTCAGTCCTCTGGTTGTCAGACGCACTTTTTATTTAGTTGTCAATGATCCATCAACTTAGCCTTGAAAGAGGTTATTATTTTCAAGGTAAGTACAACTATCAGTTGTTGATTATATTATACAACTAACAGTTGTATTCTGTCAAGGGGTTATTCGAAAAAGTTAAAAAATTTTTTAGAGGTTTAAAATGGAATTTTCGGAACGCTTAAAAAATCTTAGGAAGAAAGTAGGATTAACTCAGGTTGATGTCGCAGGAAAACTAGGAATTTCGCAACAAGCTTACGCTTCATGGGAACGTGGAGTCAAAAAACCTACACAAGAAAATCTAGTCAAGATTGCACAAATTTTAAATGTGTCAGTTGACTATTTAGTGGGTAATTCAGAAGAAAAAGCTGATGAACTAGATAATATTGAATTGCTTTTTCGTATGAATTCAAAGGGATTGACTGATGAAGAAAAGGAAATTTTCCGAAAAGAGTTGATTGAGTTTATGGAAAAACGGAAGAAGGCATTTAAAAAAGTTTGAATAAAAAAGTTTTTCTGATATAAATTTAGTTAATAGTTTTCGGAAAATTATTGATCCGGAAAGTTTAATAGACATTATATATCAACCTATATGATCTTGTTAATTGGTTGAAAAGACTATATATCAGCCTAATGATCTTGTGAATTTATTGAAAGTATTATATAATAAGTTAGTTTAGGAGGTGAATTCTATGTATTCAAACACAGTAATATACTCTAATGATACATTATGTGATTCGGTCAAACGTAGTATTTCAACTTATAGAGACAATTTTAAGAACTTAAGTTCTGAACTTGAAAAGAAAGTAAGTCAGGATGAGGAACTTAAATATTTCTACTCGAATATTTCTTCGGAGTGCATAAAGATATCATTATTGGATACGGTTGCCTCTGATAAAGTATTACAAAAAAGATATTCTGATGATTTAAAGAAGTTTTTTAACTTTTATAGTAATGTATTATATGATGAAACTGTATTTTTAAAAAATAATAGTAATATTGAGAATATTATAAATATTCTACACAGTAATAATGATAAGTTGCAAACTAGGTTGAAAGATATCTATATGCAATTTGAAGCAGAATTTGATAGACAATCAGATAGAAAATTTGATTCTAATGATATTGTGATCACACTACCAGAAGAGGATAAAAATGAAGTTAATAGAGTCGATAGATTCAATTTCTCCAACAGAATTAGTTTTCAATCTTAAAAAATTAGATGAGAAACTCACACCAAATGTTGAACTTGAAATTAAAGTTGGTATGCAAGTCGAAGATTTAAAAAGCGATGATCAGGGGAATTTCAGAGCAGTTGTGGTCTTTGTATTAAAAGTTGATGATGAGGAAGAAGATTTATTTAAATTGTCACATCAAATAGATTTTAGTAGTTTCACTGAGAATTTTGATCTCAAAGATAAAGAATTTAACTTTGCATTGTTTGAAATTGTAGAGCCATATATTAGATTTAGATTTAATGAATTACTTTCTCAAACTAAGTTCTCATCTCTTGATATTCCATATAGATTTTGGGAGAAACTAAGTGACGATTCAGAGATATAAGTTAAAAAATATCCGTTTAAAATCTAATGTGGAAGTTGAATCAGCATCTATCCATAATATAGTAACAGAACTGTATAGATGGGGTATATCAGACTTTACATGTTTTAAAATTATTAATGAATTTTTTTTTACGATTGCGGATAATAACGAGACAAAAGAAGTGATAAGTCAACGACTTAATACCCTTAAAGATGAGCAGGAACTTATCTTTAATAATACTGCTAATAGATATTCTTTTTATAAATTAAAAGAGTTAATTTTAAATTTATTTGAAAATTCAAATATATCATACTATGATTATCGTAAGATATATAGCTGTTATCTTGAGTACCTAACGTTACAATGGAGAAAAACTCCGGGAAAGTATGGTAAAGTTGTTTATGAACCTTTAATAAAGTATAAACGAAGAGAACTATTTGGTGGTAAAGATTTTTCGAATTCAAAGTGTGATGTAGTATATAAAAATAACAAAACTAAAACATTATTTGTATATGAGTGTAAATTTAGATTAAGAACCTTTTTTCATCATCTTAGAATTGATATTAATAATGAAACAGGAAGAACGAGAAGAATGGGGATGCAAGCCCAACGTAAAATTAATTACCTGAGAGAATGCAATACAGTATTTTCATCTCATTTTGATGTAGAAAATCTTGATGTAAAAATTGTAACGCTTGCTACTGAAAGTGTTATAAATAGCTCTCTTCATTTATTAGGGGGCGTTGAAGTAATCACTAGAGAAAAAATAGAAAGTCCATCATTTTATAGTTTATTAAATTAACAGTAACTAGTTTTATTAAATGAAAAAATAATATGTATCCTCAGGAATAAGAAATATTTAGGAGTGGACAATCGTCCACTTTTTTCATAAAATAAACTCAACCAAAATGGTTTAGTTTATTCATTCATACTTAAAGGAGGTATCTTTCTTTGGATGAATTGTATACAAGAGTAAGTAAGTCTGCAAAACATGTGTTATACCAGTACATGAAGGATAACGATATTTCATTATTAAATTATAATTTCAATTACTTCTTTCAACATTGTATTCAAAAATATCAAATTCAAGTAATTAGTCACCACTTCTCAAATCACAAGATTGAAGGATTAACTGTTATTGATGAATTAGGTATTAGTTTTTCTTATGAAAAAGATAACCCAAAAGTAAAACAAAATTTCACACTTTGTCATGAATTAGGTCATTTCATTCTTAAACATGATGGAAGTTATTTTGCAGAATCGATTGACAACCAAGAGAACTTGCTTGAACGAGAAGCAAATATTTTTTCTGCTATCGTATTAATGCCTGACATTGTTTTGTTGTCTAAGATCTATTATAATTGCGACACCTTTCAACACACTCAAAATAGCTTGGATGTTTCGAAGCAGGCATTATTCTTTCGCCTCTTGGACTTTCTCCGAGAATATTATCCTTGTAAAGATAGTGAAATCAAACAAGCAGTTGAGACATTTATTGAAGGGAATAACGCTTCTATTTATCATTTGTTTCATGATATTAGAGAACAAATTATTGGTGAGTTCCAGCAATTTCAACCTTCTCTTATCAATCAGATTAAGCAGAGTGTTAGTAAAATAGGCTTTATAACAAGTCTAGAATACCCAGATTTATTGAATCAAGAAAATTGGAAAGCTATCAAAGCAAGAAGTACTAATTTAAAAGTGTGGCTTATTTATAATAAAGGAAAGTCGATTGCATATGTTTGGGATAAAGAAAAATTCTCAGATGAAGAGGCAAGAAAAAAAGCAGAAATACAGTTACTATTACTGTGAGGTGAACTATGTATCAACCAGAAAAACTAAAAGCTCGTAGAAAAGAGCTAAAAATGACTCAAAAAGATATTGCGAATCAATTAGGAATCAGCTATCAAGCATATTCTGCATGGGAACGTGGAGTAAAAGAACCATCCAAAGAGAAAGTAAAACGACTAGAACAAATACTAAGAGTACCGAAAGGTTACTTTACAGAGATTGAGATTATTCGTCTGTATAATACATTGTCGAATAAAGGTAAAAATCAAGTAGTAGAATATGCACGTGACTTGGTACAAAAAGAGAAAACTCAACAAGTAATATGTGTTTCAGAAAATCTCTATGAATATCATGTTTACGAAAAGATGTCTGCTGGTATTGGGGCGTCCGTTTATGATGATCGAAATTACGATATCGTCTACTTTAACGAAGAACTGGCGCATGATTTTGCTTCATGGGTATCGGGGGATTCAATGGAGCCAAAATATCAAAATGGGTCTGTAGCTCTTATCCGTGAGACAGGTTTTGATTATGATGGAGCAGTTTACGCTATAGTATGTGATAACCAAACCTATATTAAACGAGTTTACCGTGAAGAAGAGGGTTTACGCTTAGTTTCGATTAATCCAAGATATGATGATATCTTTATCTCCTATGATGAAGATCCACGAGTAGTAGGTGTCATTGTTGGAAATTTCATACCATTGAAAGAAAGGAGAAGCAAACGATAAACTACTAAAACAGATATTTTAGATAAAAGTACTCTCAAGTATATCAAGGTATTTGATGGAAAATAGTTTGGGTTCCATAGTCAAACTAAGGAAATTGTCTTTTTTTGAACTAAAGTTTAGTGTAAAAAGTGTATACTAAACCAACACCGTATCTGGTGATTTTTTTGCTAAGGCGTCACAATAATATGGCATAAACGATTTTACCGATTTTGGGTAGAAGTATAATCGTAAAGTTTGTTATGCGTTATGAGGTAATACATTGTTCTAATGAGACGATGTATAGAGGCAATCGTGTGTGGTTTGGTTGAAGTCACTTGCGATTGTCTTTTCCATTTTAGTTTTACCTTAATTCGCTTGTTGTAATAATCAATATGGTCTACAATAGTTTGTTTCAATTGGTTAAGTGACTTAAACATCTTCTCATAACCATAAAACATTGCCGATTTCAAAATACCAAAGAAGGATTCCATTATACCCTTTTATGTACTAATCTCCTTACGTGACATGTATAATTGGCTCTTTTTATCCCTTGAACATTTAATTTAAGTACCTTGAATATACAATATAAGTGCACAATAAAAACTCATAAGATTTTCTAGTAAAATAGAATTGAACGAACTAATTAAATTACTTTTAGAAGAATGTCGAAAGGAAATTCTGTTACCAAATCTCGGACAATTTCCATTTTTCTTTTTGCTCTTTGGAGAACTCTCAACTTTTTTAGAACGACATTCTCCGCTCCCAAGTACTCATTTTCTGCTTGAAGACGTTCTAATTCTGTCATCTTTTTTCGTTTTTTTCTTTGGTTTACATCCTATTTTAGGTGGTTTCCTTCTTATTTTTTCGACAATAGTATCCCCGTTTTTCTTATATTGTATTATCCAATTTAGAAGTCATCTACTATTTAGGATAGCATAATCTAGAGATATACTTCTTTGTGAACGACCTCTAAGCAGAACGTTATTAATTATTTCTTCCTTTAATTCGGGAGAATAGTAACGATTCTTTCCTTTTTTTGCGATTTCTATCCCGTAACGATCAATTAATTTAATCATGTACCTAAGATTAGAAATATTTATCCCAAATTGATTTGAAAGCTGTCTAAAGCTCTCTCCTTGCTTTCTCAATTCATATATTTATAAGTTAATTTCATTATAAAACACCCCAAAAGTTAGATTTTTTTTCTGTCTAACTTTTGGGGTGCAGTTCAATGATAGAGAAAGAGATTAATTTATTTTCACAAACAAAACATAGTTCAAGTAATTTCCAAACTCTTATTTATCCATTTTTATGCGAGGCCTTTTCACCTATTAAATTGGTGCTATTACTAAAAAAAGCAACGAAATTCTAATTCTGAACTAATTCTGAACTTAATATAATATATTAAGTATGTTCGATAGAACAAATAAATTATTAAGGAGGTACTCAAATGAGTACAAAAGATTTTAACTTGGACTTGGTAGAAGTCTCAAAAAGCAATACTGGAGCTTCAGCTCGTATCACTAGCTATTCACTTTGTACACCAGGATGTATTACTGGTAGACTTATGGGATGTCAATTCCAAAGTGCTGGATGTAATGTTCATGTACATATCAGCAAATAGCGTAACAATAGTTTAGAAAATATTTTAGTCTTATTAAGAGAGTTTCATCGCTGAAATATTAAAGGTAGATATAAGATGTCCGTTAGCCACATAATTCATTATTGTGTGAAAATAATGAATTATGACAAACGACAAAATCCTAATCTACGAGCCTTATATACTATAAGAACAAACAAATTATTAAGGAGGTACTCAAATGAGTACAAAAGATTTTAACTTGGACTTGGTAGAAGTCTCAAAAAGCAATACTGGAGCTTCAGCTCGTATCACTAGCTATTCACTTTGTACACCAGGATGTATTACTGGTAGACTTATGGGATGTCAATTCCAAAGTGCTGGATGTAATGTTCATGTACATATCAGCAAATAGCGTAACAATAGTTTAGAAAATATTTTAGTCTTATTAAGAGAGTTTCATCGCTGAGGTATTAAAGGTAAACATAAGTCCTCATTGTGTATAAATAATAGAAGACCAAGAAATAAGGAATTCTGTATATTATCATACAAATATTTTTTAAGATAAAGTTACTATACATGCACTATGGTAACAGATCAGTACTTAATTAGCAAGTATTCTGTACTATAATGATAAATTATTAAGGAGATGCTTAAATGGCTACAAAAGATTTTAATTTAGACTTGGTAGAAGTCTCAAAAAGCAATACTGGAGCTTCAACTCGAATTACTAGTCATTCATTTTGCTCACAAGCTTGTAAGACTTATAAGATTTTAGGATGTAATTTACTAACACACGGATGTAGGTTTCCTAGGTAGGAAGACGCTGAAATATTTTGTTGGATAGTGCATTTTTTACACTATCCTATTTTTATAAGTTACTGGAAATAGGTATTTAATAATTTATAAAAGTAATAAAGGAGTCATTATTTTGATTAATTCATTTGAAGCTAGAGATTTTTTAGTTAGAAATACATATTGTTCATATAAAAATGAAGAATTTATATCGTACCAACAATTAGTTGAAAACTGTTTATCAGATCAGGTGTTCTTAGAACAGTTAGCCTTAGCTAATCCTAAGCTATTCGAGACGTTAAAAAGATATAGTTTTGGCAATCTAAAAAAGAAGAGAGAAAAAAGTTTATTTTCGTCTATTTTTAAGTACTATAAGAGGAGTTTTCAACGCTCAACGCCATTTGGTTTATTCAGTGAAACTTCAATTGGAAAATTTGCAGAAGAAGGACAAAGTAGCTTATCCTCTAATACTATTAAATGTGTTTCACTTGACAGTCAGTGGCTAATAGAACTTGTCTATAAATTAGAGAATGAATTTTATGAGTCACTTTCATTTAGTATTAATGGTTCGAACTTTGAATCAGGTGATCGTATTTTTCAACTTTATACAGTGAATAACACAGATTTAGAAGAAATTAATATCAAATTAACTAATGTTTATAAAATTATTGAAGAAGCTTGTAGAGATAAGTTCTGTAGTTATTCAGTTATCCTAGATAAAATTTTAAAAGAGTATGGACTTGAGTATCGCAGTTTGGCAGAACAGTATATTTTGGGTCTAATTAAGAACCATTATTTATTATCTAATTTACAGAAAGACTTAGTTTCGAGATTTAATCAAGAGAATTTTATAAGAATACTTCAGAATATTGACTATGAGGATAAATATACTTCTTCTTTCAAACAAATAGTAAGTTTAATTAATGAGTATAAAACCCTTAAAATCGGAAAAGGAACAAACTTGTTGTTGGACATTTATCAAAAAATGTCTAGTCTAGTTGAAAATGAAAATTATCTTCAAGTTGATCTGTTAAGTGATTCTAAGGTTAAACTAAACGTTCAACATAAGAAGGAACTTGAACGTTTTGCTAACTTTATAGGAAATACACAAAAGTCAGTTAGACGCAGCTATTTGGATGATTATAGAGATAAGTTTATCGAGAAATATGGAGTTGATCAAGAGGTTCCGTTATTAGAATTATTAGATCCTACGTTTGGAATCGGTGCTCCGTATGGTTATGTCCATCCCAAAAGCAATTTCTACGAGAATGAACCGCTTACAGAGTTTTATAGTACTCAGGAGCAAAGTAAATATCTGAGTGAATATATTCATTCAATTAGAGAAAATGTAGATATAGACTTAGAAAAATTTGAGGATTATTATCAACTAGAAGAGAATAATAAATTTAATTTGCAAGGTTTGGAATTATTTTTCAATATTGTCGAAAATAATGGAAAACCAGCTTTCTCATTAAGTAATATTGTTGGTGGAAGTGATATTGGTAGTGCATCAGGACGTTTTTCAATTTTATCAGATGAACTTAGGAAATATCAAAAATCATTATTAGATTTTATTGAAGAAGAGGATTCAACTAAGAAAATTACGTCCTGTGAGATTGAATTTATTCCTGAAAATTTAAGACATCGGAATATCATGAGAACAATGAATGTAAGAGATAAAACTCTTTCTTTATTTACTAATAATAGTAAGAAACAAATTCATTTGAAAGATATTTATATTGGTATAAATAATGAAGAAAAATTTTACGCCAAAGATATAACAAATAATGATATTGTAAAGTTTCATGTTACGAATATGTATAATAAAATGTTATTTTGTAATGAAATTCGTTTTTTGTATGAAATTTCTTTAGATATTGATTCTATCAATTTACCATGGGAATTAATATATAGTGATTTCGATTATGTACCTAGAATTATGTTTGGTGATATTATAGTTGCTCCTGCTAGATGGAAAATTTGTGAAGGCGATATCGAGAGACTTTCTGATATTAATACCTTTTTCATAAATAAGCGAATCCCTCAGAAATTTTATCTTATCAATGGAGATAATAGGATTTTACTTTCACGTAAAGACAAATTAGACGTTGAATTTATTAAAAATGAGCTAATAAAAAAATTAAAAAAAGATAGTATCGTAGAATTACAAGAATATATCCAGGATTTTGGAATTTTTACAAAGGAAGCGACTGACAGAGTAGCTGACGTAGTAATTCCGTTTGTTAATAATGTGAAAAAAGATATTGATATAACTGCACATGCTAAGAGAATAGGTATAGAATCACGAGAAAAATTACCTTTTGATGAATGGTTATATTTGAAATTATATATTGGAGATAATAGGCAAAATGAGTTTATTAAAGAATATCTACCTAATATTCAAGAGGTAGTTGATAGCTATCAAGGAGAATTGTTTTATCTTAGGTATGCTGATCCCAATTCACATATTCGACTACGCATGAAGTGTGATAATTTATTTGATTTGTATAAACAAATTTTAAATATTATCTCTGAAGGAAGAAAGAATCGTTTGATTTCGAGTGTAGATATTTCTACATATGATCGTGAGATTGAGAGATATGGTGGCGAGGATTTGCTGTTGGAAGCCGAAAAAATTTTTTGTACTGATTCAAGATTGATGCCACGATTATTGAAGATTTGTGAAACAAATGAAATGGGGTTTAACTTAGACAGTCTGTCCATTGTAAGTGTTTATTTGTATCTTGTATTCTTCTTTGATAATGACCTTCATGAGATTATTTCTTTCTTAGAGACAGTGAGTCCTAAGAGAAATGATAAAAATAAAGATATAAATAGTGATGTTAAGGAGTATCAGAAAATTATTGAAGCTAATTGTAATGAAAAATTCTTTCTATGCTTAAAAAATCCAATAAAAAGCTTAAACAATAAAATGTTACTAAATAAACTTACAAAGCAACAACATTATTCGATAATTGATAGTATTATTCATGTTCATAATAATCGTTTAATTGGGATTGATAGAGAAAAAGAAAAATATATTTATTTTGTTCTTCGACGCATATTCATTAGTAAAACACATATTAAGTAGGAGTATATAATGGACAAAATCGAGAGCCTGACTGCAAAACAGTTTATTAGGACTATACTTACTATTCCAAATACATTGAAATTGATTTTCAATATTGAAAAAAGATATGCGATTTATTTAATTATTTTAAATGTTTTGACAGCGATGTCTTCATTGGTTAGTCTTATTATTTTTCAAGAATTGATTAATTCTATTTATTTATCATCAAGTTATTTAATTTTTGTAGTAATTATTTATTTTATTTTGCAAATACTTATCTCATTGTTGGGTCAAGTTGAGAGTTATATTGATGGGAAATTTAATTTCAATCTGTCCTATAGTATTGATAGAAAATTAATGGAAACGATTAACTCCCTTGAGTTAAGTGAACTTGAGCAGTCTGATATGTATAATATTATTGAGAAAATAACTCAAGAAAGCACCTATAAACCATATCAATTATTTAACGCAATCTTACAGGTGCTATCATCAGTAGTTACGATGATATCTAGCTTGATATTCATTGCAACATGGAATATCAGTATGGCTATGTTATTAGGAGTTATTCCTATTATTTCTTTAGTAATGTTTTTGAGGATTGGTCAATTAGAATTTTTGGTTCAATGGGAGAGAGCTAATGAAGAACGGGAGACATGGTACATAAGATATCTACTTACTCATGATTTTTCATTTAAAGAGATTAAGATAAATGATTTAAGTAGTTATTTTATTGAGAAATTTTCAAAATTTAAACAATGCTTTATCAAGCAGGATCTTAAGATTGCTAGAAAAAAAGCATATTTTAATATAATCTTAGGTATCATATTAAATACAATTAATTTATTTATTGCTTTATCAATTATTATTTATGTAAGAGCAGGAAAACTTCTTATAGGTAATTTTGTTAGTTTAATACAGGTTGTTGCACGAGTGAATAGTTCCTCACAGTCATTAATTCAAAATATCTATATAGTGTATAATACAAGTTTATTTATCGAGCAATTATTTGAATTTCTGGAGACTAATAATGTAAAGAAAGAGAACAAACAAGCTAATATTACGCATCTAAATAAATTAGATGAAATTAATATTCATCAACTTAACTACAGATACCCAAATACAGAAGATTATGCTTTAAAAGACATCAATTTATCCTTTACAAGGGGTGAATTAGTAGCTATTGTTGGTGGAAATGGCTCAGGTAAGAGTACACTGGTTAAATTAATTTCAGGATTATATACACCATCAAGTGGTGTAATAGAATATGATGGTATGTCCGGAAAATTTTTGGATGATACATTCTATAAAGAGAATATATCAGTACTTTTTCAAGATTATGTTAAGTATGAGTTATCATTAAGAGAGAATATAGGACTGAGTGATACTAATTCGATGAGAAAGGACCACGAAATTATTCAATTATTAGAAAAAATGGGACTAGATTTTCTTAAAGTTAATGGTAGCTATGATCTTGATTTACAATTAGGTACATGGTTTAGAAATGGTAGACAACTGTCAGGAGGGCAGTGGCAAAAAATTGCTCTAGCAAGAACGTTCTTTAAAAAATCATCCATCTATATTTTAGATGAACCAAGTTCAGCCCTTGATTCAATATCTCAAAAAGAAATTTTTGATCATTTCATTGAGTTGTCAAAAAATGATATCTCTATTTTTGTATCACATGATTTAGAAGCAGCTAAAATAGCAGATAGAATTATTGTTATGAGAAAAGGAAAAGTTGAGGACATTGGAACACACAGTGAATTATTTTCACGATGTAAGTATTATAAAGAATTATATAAATCACAGCAGTATGAGGAAATAAATGAATACGGAATTAAAACAACAGGCTATAGAGAAGATTATTGAAAAGTGGGATCGTAAACTTATCGAAAATAGAAATGAAATGGACTTCACGGAGCTAACATTTTCAAGTGGTATACCAGGAGTTGTTCTCTTACTAGCGGAGTATGGTCTCCGAGAGGGTTTTCCAAATTATAGCAATAAAATAGAAACTTACATCGAGTATATGGTTTATAAATTATCCAGATATGGTATGTTGACTGGCTCAATTTATTCCGGAGCTAGCGGAATAGCATTAAGTATTCTTCATTTACAAGAGCAACCTAATTATCATAATCTTTTTAATAGTCTTAATGACTATATAGTATATTATGTTGAGGAGCAAATTAAATCTATTGATATTGATGAAATCTCACCTCTAGATTATGATATTATTGAGGGATTGGCAGGAATACTGAACTATTTACTTCTCCTAAACGATTCTCACTATGATGAGCAGAAAGTAAAGATTGTAAATTACTTATCAAACTTAGCTAATATGGAAGATAAGCTATTAAAATTTTATATCAAACCAAATAATCAAATGTCTGAATTGGAGAATAATGTATATCCAAAGGGATGCCTTAACTTAGGACTAGCTCACGGCCTTTCTGGTGTTGGTTGCGTTTTATGCTATGCGTATAGGAAGGGATTTGGGAATAATCAGACTTTAATAGCAATTAAGAATATTCTCAATATATATGAAGATTTTGAATTGACGGATTGGCAACCGTTTATTTGGAAAGATTCTTTAACTAAGGAAGAGATTACTACCAATAAGATTATCCATCAGGCAAACTTTATAAGAGATGCGTGGTGTTATGGTAGTCCAGGTATAAGCTTATTTTACTTATATAGTGGATTAATTTTAAATGATACCTACTTAAAAGACAAGGCGGAAAAAATATTAAAGGCATCTATGGATAGATTATATGGTGTAGACACAAATATGCTTTGTCATGGTTATACTGGAATAATTCAAATCTGTTCATTATTTAAAAAAATTCTTGGAACGAATTCTTTTAATAACTATATTGAAGAGTTTATTGGGAAAGAGGATGAAGTAATAAAGAGTTTTGGAGACGACGAATTAGAGTTTCTTGAAGGACTGAGTGGATGTTTACTTGCTTTTAATGAACTTGAAGATTCGACAAAATTGTCATATTGGAAACAACCATTACTACTTTTTGAAGATTTTAGCTAGAAAGGAATATAAATGGGACGACGGGCAAGCATTATAGTGTCTATTTTACTTGTATTGTTGACAGGATGTGGACTAAATAATACGGAGAAAATAGAGTTTTCTAAAACAGATTTTAGACATATAACGTTTAATCACAAAGATTATTCAATCACTGATAATGAAATTTCTAAAGATAATATAAGGAATGTTTTGGTAAAAGACTATAAAGTGATTTGGATTAACTCTCATACAGGAAAAATTCTCTCAAAAGTATCGAATAACAGTTGTACACTGGCAATAATGAATATATTTCAAACAAGTGATAAACTACTATGTATTGGTATTGATGATAAGTATTTTCAAATTGCTCCGAAAGATCAAACATCTAATCTGTTAAATATATCTAGATTCAGTAGCAAAAACACAAATGTTGAATTGGACAGTGGAGACGATATTTTAATCGATGACAATAATTGTAGGAGAATATTCTACCGAGGAGAAGCTTATTACATAACAAGTGAAGAAGTATCGAGTGATAAGGTAGGAGTTTATATTGACAATTTGGCAGAGGTAAGACTCTTTGATGCTGAGACTGGAAAGAAAATTTCGAATGAGGAGCGTTATGCAATTTATAATAAGGGAGAAGCTAAAGATCGAGTGAATTGGTTTTATGGAGAAGTATATTCCATAAAGAATTCAAAAGATGATGAAGAGTCCCTTGTGGTTAAGATTAATAATGTTTACAGGCGTGCAATGAAGGAAGAGTAGGATGAAAAGAATCATAGTTTTATTGTTTTTGGTAACTTGTATTAGGACAGTAGGAGTAAGCTATGCAGATACCGAAGATGAACCAGGTGGTCCGATAGTTTCTACAAAAGTATTTACAGATGGAGAATTACAAAACAAGAGGGAAAACTCTTCAGAAAATAAGAATATCAATTCAGATTCAAATCAATTAAATGATAATAGTAATCAAACTGGCTTAAGGGATGACTTGTCAACTGATAGTGATAATGATGATAGTACACTGATAAATGAAGAGAGTCAGAGTTTTTGGAATTATCAGTGGGACATGCAGTATGTTACCGATAATGGTAAAAGCTATGAACAATACACTCCTTCTAAGGATATTTCTGTTGGAGTAATCGATTCAGGTATTACTTTGGATCATCCGGATTTAACTAATAGTTTAGGTAGCCATTTAGAAAATTTTGTTCCCCAAAATGGTTTTGATGGTGAAGAACAAGAAGAAACAGGGATGCTAAATTATGTCAATGATAAATTGGGACATGGTACCGAAGTTGTAGGGCAGATAACAGCGAATGGACGAGTTTTGGGAGTCTCCCCAGGTATCACTGTGAATATTTATCGTGTCTTTGGAGATTCACTTGCTGATCCTAAATGGATTAATAGGGCAATAAGAAAAGCAGCTGATGATGGTAATAAAGTTATTTCACTTAGTATGGGACAATATTTATTAATTTCAGGTTCTTATGATGATGGAACGAATGATATGGAGACTTATGTTATATATAAAAATGCCATTGATTATGCAAGTGAGAAAGGATCCATTGTAGTTGCTTCTCTAGGGAATGAGGGTTTAAATGAACAAGATAATTCACAAATGTTGCATTATCTTAGCAGTTTTCATCATGTAAAAGAAGCAGGGATAGTAGTGGATGCGCCTTGCATATTCGACCAGGTTGTTGCGGTCGGAGGACTCGATATGTATGGGAATATTTCAGACTTTAGTAACTTCACTGATAAAGCAATCTATGCTCCTGCGGGTTCAACAATTAATCTTAAAAAGTATGGTCCTACAGAATTTGTAAATAAAGGTTTCTATTTAAAAGATTGGATTTTTACAACTAGTTCTACAGGGTGGTATCAGTATGTGTATGGAAATTCTTTTGCTGCTCCGAAAGTTGCTTCAGCTATAGCATTAATAGCAGATAAGTATCATATTACGTCACCAGAACAATTGAAACAATTTCTTTTTAAAAACTCACCGACTATTAACGGAAATAAGGTACTAAAATTAACTGATCTTTTGAATGTGGGAAATGCAGATATGTTTCTCCATATGAGTATAGAAAATAGTATATCAAACTTTAATATATATTCTAAGTCGAGTATTGATCATTCAAAGATAACACTTCAATTAAAGGATGTCCCGAAACAACTTTCTTATATTATTACTGATACTAGTATTGATCATCTGAATAATAAAATGTTGCCTCCGATGGGTGAGAAGGTAGGCTCTGATATATTGCTAATTGGTTTTTTGATGATTGATTTGTCTGCATTATTAATTTGTAATAATTTAATTATAAAGTATAATAGTGATAAGGAGGTAGAAAGTGCATAAAATTCTTATTGTAGATGATGATATTGATATTTTAAAAATGATGGAATCAGCTCTTCGATTAAAAAACTATAAGGTGGAGACGCGATCAGAAATTAATGTTCCAGTACGAACTCAAGAATTTCAAGGGTTTGATGTTATATTATTAGATATTATGATGTCGAACATTGAAGGGACAGATATCTGTAAATGTATCAGAGATTCTATTTCAACTCCAATAATTTTTGTTAGTGCTAAAAATGATGAAAGAGATATTTTAACTGGATTCGATGTAGGTGGTGATGACTACATTACTAAACCTTTTAGTTTAAAACAGCTAGTTGCCAAAGTAGAAGCGAATATTAAGCGTGAGGAGCGTCGTAGGGGGATACACCAAACCTTTACTGATGTTAGACGTGACTTTGGACCTTTAACCTTCTATCTCGAAGAGAATCGTGTTTGCATTGATGGTAAAACGATTCCCTTTACTAGTAGGGAATACGATATTTTGGAACTTTTATCAAGCCATCCTAGAAAAGTATTTACAATTGATGATATTTATACACGTGTTTATGATGAGGATGCGGATGCACTTCTTCGTTCTATTTCGGAATATATTTATCAAATAAGAAAAAAACTATCATGTTATGGTGTAGAACCTATAAAAACCGTTAGAGGTAAGGGGTACCAGTGGAATGTTTAAACGATACTCTATACGCCAACGTATTTGGCAATTTATTGTTGAAATCATAACTGGTTCTCTTCTTGTGATTACTCTTACCATGGGTATGGGAGTATTGTTGAAACAAACGGGACAACTGACCTTACCATCTTCTTCGAGTTTCTCGGTTGATTTGGGTGATGTCTCTATATCAGCAATTAACCAAAAAATGAGGCACATTCCTTATGACTATGTAATCTTTGATAAAAAATCAGGTAATATTTTGGGTGGAACCTATCAAAAAAGTGATTTACTAGCATATAAACTTGCAAATAACAATAGTGGAGATGTTGAAAAAAAGGGGGTTACTTATACCTATGCAAGTAACGAGGCAGTATCTATAGTTGTAAGACATAGCACTCTTCCAGAATTTACCAATGCTAGACTACGTCATATTAGTTATAACAAGTTTTCCTATGTAACTGTAATTGTTGGAATTTTCTTAATAATTGTTGTTTCGGTATATCGTTTAGCTAGGGAATATCAGGCTAATTTTAAAGAAATTCAAAAACTAGCATTAAATATGGGAAAATCAACTCTAGATTTTAACAACCATTTAAAAATATTAGAATTTAACGATATTTTGAACAATCTAACAGAAAAAAATAACGAATTAGTATATTTAATAAATAAAGAGAGACATGAAAAAGAAGATTTATCATTTCAAGTAGGAGCACTTTCACATGATGTAAGAACACCCTTGACTGTTCTGAAGGGTAATATAGAGCTTTTGGAAACGACGATTATTTCTAAGGAACAAAGTGAGTTTTTAGAAGCTATGAAGCGTTCATTGTTACGATTTGATAATTATTTTTCTCAAATGATGGATTATACTAAATTATTAAATGAAGATGATCATAAGGAGTATATTTCGTTAGAATTATTTTTATCAGATACATGCTTATTATTAAAGGAGTTTGCTAATACGTATGATGTTTCCTATCATGAAGATATTCAAGTCCATAACTTAGATATTTATATCAATAGTCATGCTTTGTCAAGAGCGATAACTAATATTTTTGTAAATGCATGCCAATATGCTAGAAAAGGTAGTAAACAGGTTTATTTAAACGTATATTTGAAACAAGATAGGTTATGCTTTGCAATATGGAATAATGGGGAACCATTTTCTGAAGGTGCAAAAGAAAATGCGAGTAAGCTATTTTATACAGAGGATTCTGGAAGGACTGGTAAACATTATGGGATAGGCTTAGCTTTCGCTAAAGAAGTAGCTTTCAGACATGATGGAATTTTAGAGTTGAGAAATCCCCCAGGGGGTGGAGCAGAAGTGATTTTACAAATTAAAGTATGATACGAGAAAGGTTGAAGCAAATGATAAACTACTCAAAAGAGATATTTTAGATAAAAGTGCTCTCAAGTATCTGCTGACTCCAAAAAAATTAGACAAATAATTTAAGTGGCTCTTTTCTACCATTTGTCAAGTCTATCATGAAATATGACAGTAGCTTTTCTGAAGTCGCTGTCTTATTTTTAACACTTATTTAGCTATAAAAGGGCATGTAAAATAACACCTCATCTAGGTATTTTTAAACAAGGTGTTACAGTAATACAGCATAGACAATTTTATCGATTATGGGCGGAAGAGTAATCGTAAAGTTTATTATGCGTAATGAGGTAATACATTGTCCGAATGAGACGATGTATAGAGACAATCGCATGTGGCTTGGTTGAAGCTATTGTGGCTCTCTGTCAACTGTAGTGGGTAACGAAAAGCTAACATATAGAGAAGACCGGATAGGTCTTCTCTTTTTTATGTTCAGAGTCATGAAGACACGCTTCTTAAAGCTGATGAAGTTTCTAAAACCGAAGCCCAAGCGTTTGATGTCTTTGATCAACTTATTAGTTGCTTCGAGTTTCGTGTTTGAATAGTCTGTTTCTAGTGCATTTTTGATGTATTATTTGTATCTAAGAAAAGTCCTAAAGATAATTTGAAAGTAATGATTGACGTCGTTTAAGTTTTCTTGAATGAGTTCAAAAGCTCATCTACTTTTCTAGTTTTTCTTTGTGAATGACCTTCAAGCAGAACTTTATCAAGGATTTTTTGTTTAATTCAGGAGAATAGTAACGATTCCTTCCTTTTTTGACGGCTCTTATTCCATAACGGTCAATTAATCTCACCATGTACTTTAGAACAGAAACATCTACCCCAAATTAATTCGAAGGTCTCTGGAAGCTTCCTCCTTACTTTCTAAGTTTATAGATCTGACCTTTGTCCTTATAAGTCAATTTCATAATAAAAACACCCCAAAAGTTAGACAGAAAAAAATCTAATTTTTGGGGTGTAGTTCATCTACACAGTGTCTTCCCCACTATATCAATTACAGAGCCAGTATTTCTTGGATTTTGCTTTTTATTCTAAGTAATTTAGAAGATTATCTCATTCTACTTTGACTTTATAGTTTACAAAATAGATAAATAATAGCGTGATTCCTACAAGCCAATAAGGAAGAGTGTTGAGTGGAGTCCACTCTGTAGTGAGAACACTGTTAATAGGAAAAGTAATAGGAAGCCAATGAATAGTTAAGAAGACTTTATTACTAGCGAAAATAATAAAAATGATTTCAACCATAGAAATAACGATGTTACTCGTACTATTTAGACAAACCTGTATAAAATAATGAAAATGATTAAGAAAGACAATTAGCATCCAACTTGATATCATTAGCAGGAGACCATTAATCCAATTCTTAAGGAGGAGGTTTATGATTAACCACCCAAATAAAGAAGGTAGGGTAAGGACTAAGTCTGTTATTAAAAGTTTGACTAGCCACAGGAGTCTTTTCTTAGGGTAACTAGAGATTTCTTGATAATGATTAGCGAGTTTTTCTTGTTCAATTCCTAAAATGGACAAGAAAGCTGTCAATAGAGGATAACATAAAAAGGATAAGATAGCTAGATTAGTTAGAGAAACGCCATTAGGGACGAATCTTACATAGAGGGGAATTGAAAGAGTTTGTAGTATAGAAAAACTGATAATAAGATAGAGACATGTAGTATTCTTTAATTTAAGTAACTCACTCCGTAGCATTTGACTCCCTCCTTTTTAGGACATATGATAAAAGTAATGTCATTATCATTGATAAAATAATAATAAGTGACACTTGCAAAATGCTGGTTTGGTTTTGATTTGTAATAATGTCGCCTGATGGTTTAAGGTTTAATAAAAATTGAGCTATTTTATAGTGATAGGTATAGGGCAAGACGAACCAGAGTGGACTTTGAGCAATAAATGGTGCTATTAAAAGACAAACCAGTGTATTAAGCGCCAATAGAATGAAATGACTCATGTATTTAGACATCAGATACAGAAAAGGAATATTCCATAAAGTTGTCATCCAAATTAAGATTAATGAAGTAGATGTTTTAGTAATGTTTATTGGGATAATATCTGTGTAAATAAAAGCAACGAGATACAGGAAAGCTAGCAAGAATAAACTAGAAATCAATGTTCTCATTCCGATAAGCACCATTTTCATCAAGGTAATTTTCCAAGTGAAATGCTTGTTTATAACATTTTGAAAATACCCTGCCTGATCTTCCAAACGTCTATCAACTATGAATAAAAGACCATTTACGAGATATAAAAAGATAGCTTCCCACCAATAGATTGAAAAAGGAACAAAAATTTTTAGTCCTCCCATTAAAAAGGCTATTAGGACAGTTAAAAACGGTATGATAATTAAGAATCTATTGGATCCTAAATGTCGTAATTTGAGCAATTCTGAGTAGAATATCTTTTGCATATCAGTACCCCCTATGAACGATTTTAAAGAATAAACTTTCCAGACTATCTACATTCTTATTCTTACCGTCATATTGTATCTTTCCTTGATGTAGAATTAGAATGTGATCGGCAATTTTGCTGATTTCTAAAAGTTGATGGCTAGAAATCAGAATTGTCATCCCTTTTACTTTTAATGAACGAATAAGGTTTAACAGTTCGTTTATACCATCAGGATCAAGTCCATTAGTAGGCTCATCGAGAATTAAAAATTGGGGATCAGTTAAAATAGCCATGCCAATTCCTAGTCTCTGCTTCATCCCTAATGAAAATTTACCCGCTTGTTTTTTCCCGGTGTTAGAAAGACCAATTATTTCTAAGGTTTCAAAAATTTTTGAATCAGGAATGTCATATAATAGCGCTTTCGTTTTTAAATTGTCATAGGCTGAAAGGTTATGATAAATAGCAGGTGTTTCAATTAATGCGCCTAATGATTGTTTGTTTTTTGATAATCCATCAAATTGAATCTCTCCATCACTTTTTGGAACCAAACCAAAGAGAATTTTCATCAGAGTTGACTTACCAGCACCATTAACCCCTAATAGACCACAAATTGTACCCGATTCAATGGTAAAAGTGACATTGTCCAAGATAGTTTTATCTTTATAGGATTTTGAAAGTTGATTGATATTTATTTGCATGTGAATGCCTCCTATCAGTTATTTTTACATTCATTATAAGATCTGATTTTCAGAGTTATGTCAGAAATAACTGTTTAAATGGATTATCTATTAAAAATCGTTTTACAATCTTTAACATGAGCTACGATTATGTATTTGGAAAGTTATATTTAGAAATTGAATAATACTGGTTGAATATTTCTGGTGAAGATGCCCAAAGCGTGAATATGTGATAACATATGTTTTTACTAAATTTGTATCTTTAGTTAGAATGTTAAATTAACAGAATAGATATTAGTGACTACTGTTCATATTGAGAAAATTTCAGAGAAACTCTACTTTTGATATGGTTTGAAATTAATTTTTGAATTGGAACTATTATAAAGTGGTAGAGATACTAAACCATGTAAACAAATATTTGTTGGAATTTCCCTCATCTAGTAATACCTATTACAATTTTTTGAATTAAAGAAGTAGTATAAAACGGTTAGATGTTAATATATGGCTATTCTAAAACTATATGAAATTTAACCCTGTCAAACCAGGTCTTAAGAAAGCTCGTAAAGCTAGCCAGTTCTCAAAACGTTAAGAAACGGCTACAATACAGCATTTATCAACACTTCATGTTTCACACCATGGGGTGTTTTTTGATGTTTTTTTGGCAAAATTCACACCACTTTTCACACCAAATTCACACCATTACTTTTTAAGGTTACGGTAGGCAATTTCACCAACAGCCATTGGTATGACATTTGAAGTGTTGACATAGGTCTTAGTTGTGAGAGTATCGCTATGCGTTAGAGCTTCTGAAATGTCCTCTAGTGATGTGCCAAATTGTTTGGCAAGAGTTGCACCCGTATGACGTAATTTATGAGGTGTGGCGTGTGTTAGTTCCTTATGACGGCGTTCGACTGACTTCATCTTATTATTAAGATAATCAGCGTGTAAGGGACTATTAACATTCCCTTTTGTATCAATATAAGTAAAAACATACTGTTCATCAGATTGGATAATATTGAATTTTGCCAATTCCAATTTTTGTTGTTTTTTCCAAGCACAGAGTAAATCAGTTAGTTCAATAGGAATATGGAAAGTTGTCCTTTTATTTCCCTTAGTTGATTTTGGATTTTTATACTTGTCCAAGGCTTTCACTAACTGAATTTCTTGTTTCTTTAGGTTAATGTGTTTCCATTGCAAAGCGTAACTTTCGGATTTCCTATCTCCTAAGAAAAAAGTTGTATAGAATAACACATAATCTTTGAATAGTAGCTTGTCGTTTTCTAAATCTTCTTCAAAAGCGGTGAACCATGCTTGAAGTTCTGATTGTGACAGATATAAATCTTCATCATTTTTACTCTCTTGTAGTTTTATTTTTTTAGTTGCCTTAATACGGCTAATTGTTTTAGAGAGACGATTAGTTTCGATATATTCCAATTCCTCAGCCCAATCAAAAATAGAATTAACGTAACTTCTAATGACTTTAAAGTTTGCATATTCTTCTGCCTTTTGTGTTAAAAGATTCAAGATAACCTGTTTATTTTGATTGAGAAAATCAATGGAATAATTACCAAGCAAGGGTAGGATATGTTTTCTAAAGACAATTTCGGTACCGTCAATAGTAGCTTGTGAAGGTGGTTTTGTGGTAGATGTTGTTTGACCTGCTTTATAGGATTCCCACCAAACATTGTGATAAAAATCGGAAAAGAGGATTGAGCCATTTGTTTCCAATGAGGTTGATTCTCCGCTTAAAATTTTATCAATCTTGTTTTGTAATTCAAGTTCGTATTTTTTAGCCTCACTCCTTAGTTTGAAACGTTTTTCAATCACTTTTTTATTAATTCCCAATGAGGATTTGACTTCTTCTGGGACATAGATACGTAAGCGATAAGTTCCGTTTTTAGTTTTTGTAATTGACATAGTATTCTCCTTTTTTGAATTGAGCTAGAAAAATACCGTGGCTTCATTATATCAGACCACGGTTAGAATGCTACTGATTTTGTAACCAGTAATTAAGTTCGGTTTTATCAAAGCGGACAGTTTTTCCAACTCGAATAACTGGTAATCCCTTTTTTATCCAAGAATCAAGCGTATTATTGGCAATTCCTAGATACTTACAAGCTTGTTGCTTGTTCAAGAATGGACTTTCAATGTTGTTACTATCCAATTTATTTTTTATTTCATTTTCTATAAGTCGGCTAATTAACAGTTGTAGCTGATGAATTTGTTCGTCTGGTAAAATCACTTGCATAGCCTCTTTTGTCCTTTCATGATATAATGTTAGTAGTTATTATTTCTAAGGCGATTTGTTTACGGCAAGTCGTCTTTTTGTATGCCCCAAGTCCCGGAACTCTGGTGTTCACGGACATATTGGTCAATCTCCTTTTCATCGCTGTTAGTAAATTTCGATAGTCCCAATTTTAAGAGGTCTTGGAGAAATTGGTTAGCTTCTTCAAGTGTGGTTGCCTCGTACTTAGCCACATAGAGCTTGGCTAAGGTCTTTGAGACTTGTTTTTCCGTCCATTGTTCCGATTGTCTAAGTGTTGGCTTGGTGCGTTCAATACTCAATCGTGTTTTAGTTTTCGTCTGGAGGTAGTCCAGCCACCATTTAACAGGTTGACGTCTGCGTTTGTTGGTATCCCTGTCATTAGGTCTGACAAAGCGGTAGTGTCCGTTGATTGCCTCAAAGTAAATGGCTGTCAGAGGTCTTTTAAGAACCATTTGCTGGGCGATAATATTGGCTTTGCCTTGCCAACAACGGAGCTCCGCCCTGACCCAAGAATGGGTCTCATCAATGACTTTACCTTTTCCTTTTTGTTCCATGAGTTTGTTATAAACACACCATTGTTGGCTTCCTCGTGCGCCTATGGTGACGGTCTCGCCAATCCGTTCCCCTGTTTCAAGGACTGACCGCTCGTGATAGTCCATGTGTTGGGCTCTGGTGATACACAATCCCCGTTTACAGTAAGCATAGAGAGTTTGAACCGATAAGGCATTATCGTAGATGTCATTAGCAATATCAATTCGGGTAAAGTTAACCTGATAGCGGTAAAGGCGTGTTACTAGAGCTACCCAGTTGTTAGCGTTACCCGCCATAAATTCCTCATATTGGCGACAGCCTTGTCCTTTTAGTTCCAGATAGACCCCCATATTATCTAAGGCTTGGTTAAAGTAAACTTTGATGTCTGAACAGGCATAGTGGCGTTGATACTTATTTATTCCCCAAGCATTCAGTGCAAACTGATCTTGGGGAATAAGGAGTATCTCTTCTAACACCTCCTCTGGTGAAACATCTTTAACGGTTACAGCGAAGTAGTCAATCCTTACGCTGTTGTCCATGCTTAGTCACCAGTCATTTTAAGGTCATTTGCCACTAGTTTTACACCAGACCAGTTGCTACGAGTCATGTTCCACATGAGACGGACTTGAGGATTGACGAGTTCAACGGTCTTATCAAGTAAACCGTCGTTTTCTGCCAGTTTCGTGATTTTGTCGAGGTTGTCATGAATTTCAAGCGTAATCGCTTTGAGTTCTTCAATGGCAATGTTCATTTCTTTTAACACTTTGATTTTATCCGCATCTTGAACGCTACAAACTAGTTTGGATGGTTCGTCTGTTCGGACTTGTTCGCCGTTTACCTCTTGATACTTATAACTCATACGAGCAGAAAGTACCACTACTTTTTTAGGAAGCATGAATTGACTTTTATCAAGGTTCAATTCGCCAAGTTTAAGTGTTGTGTCAGTTAGTGTTAAGTTTGTCATCATATTCTCCTTTGTGTTTTTTAAAGTAGTTATCTTTTCTAAACGTACGCAGAATTAGTTTTGAACCTTACTCTCCCAAGGGATTTCAGCGAAAACTTCAACTGATTGGCTTTAACCCCAGACGTATCAAGGGGTTAGCCCTACTTTCGTGTACGTTCGTACCCCCTATTAGTAGTGGGGCACTTATTTTAATGGCAAGTCTCGCCCGTTTCGAGCCCCTACCGCCTTGTGGGCTACCGTGTTGACCACTCGCCCACAGCGTTGGTGCTGTACCGTGCTCACTTCCCAAACAACTTTTTCTTCCTTGATTTCTCCAAATTTTCAATCTGTTCACTTAACTGTTCCATACGAATAGCTAATGCTTGTTCCTGTTGTGTTAAGTTGGTTACTCTTTGACTTAATTTCTTTAGTTGAAAGGTTAAGCGATTAATTTTTTGGTTAATGGATAAAGGGGAAGCTCTACTGGGGACATAAGCTTTTAGGATTGCCCTATCAAGTCCAAGACTTCCTTTAGTATCTGCAATTTGTTGGAGCTTTTCAATATCATCAGTGGTAAAGAGGAAGACTTTGCTATAAGAACGTTTCCCTGTTTGTATCCTATCTTCTTGAAAGGTATGTCCTGTTAAGTGTTCAATCTTTAAACGCCACTTTTTTAGCGTAGAGACTGAATTTAAACCTGAAACTTGTTTTATTGTTTGATGATAGTCAAAGTAATTAGTCATGTATTCTCCTTTAACTTAAATTTATTTTATATATTT
>OASO01000036.1_pt1 | contig 62292 bp, 87 predicted proteins | sample 1475791 | NCBI WGS metagenome assembly OASO01 (sample SAMEA2579913, study PRJEB22360) | human gut metagenome
CAGTAGCTCAGTGGTAGAGCTATCGGCTGTTAACCGATCGGTCGTAGGTTCGAATCCTACCTGCGGAGCCATATGGAAACGTACTCAAGTTGGCTGAAGAGGCGCCCCTGCTAAGGGTGTAGGTCGCGAGAGCGGCGCGAGGGTTCGAATCCCTCCGTTTCCGTACTATACCGTTGATATGACGGGCTTTCGAGAGAGTAAGTGTCAAATAAGTGTCAAGAGAATATTTCTCTGACACGTTGACCTTGCTCTTTTTTATGTTCTTCTAATAAATGTGAATACGTGTCTAACGTTTGTGATATAGTAGCGTGACCTAAACGTTTACTTATATACTCGATTGGTATGCCTTTAGATAGTAAGTAAGATGTGTGCGTATGTCTGAGTGAATAGGGAGTTATATTATTATCGTTTAATTCTATCGCTTCTTTTGCTTTTCTAAATGCTTTACTTACTGATGTATGACTAACCGAGAATAGCTTGCCATCAATTCTACGCGGCATTTTAGCTAATTTTGAATTTATGTGCATGATATCTTTTGAATTAACTTCTACATCACGTTTTGAATTCTTTGTTTTCGTTCCAGGCAAATGAATTATGCCATTCGCTTTGTTTAGATCTTTGTAAGTCATATTGATGACATCGCTATATCTTGCGCCAGTAATGCCTAATAGATATAGCAAAACATAACTTTCTTCATCTCTTTTCTTGAAATAATCTAGCAAGTTTAAATAGTCTTTTATTGTAATAAACTTAAATTTCTCATCTTTAGCTTTTTCAGTCCCTTTGATATTTACATTATAAGTAGGGTCTTTCTTCAAATAGCCATCGTATAACGCGTCTCTAATACATCTAGCAAGACAACCGTGAACTTTTCTTACTGTTTCATCAGTGTGACCTTGTGCGTATTGATTTAAAAACTTTTGATACTCACTACGTGTGATATTTTTAACTAACATATTTTCTCCGAAATAATCACTGAATAATTTAATCGATCTTTCATACCAGTAGAATTGTTTGCTAGACAACTGTTTCTTGTTCTTAATTTTTATCCAGTCATCGTAGTAGTCAACAAATTTTTTATTATCTTCAATGTTGTTGCCATCTTCTAAATCTCTAATAAATTGTTGTGCTGCGTTTGTAGCTTCAGCTTTTGTTTTGAATCCAGATTTACGTTTTTTGCCAGATTTCAAACTAGGGTGTTTAACATCGTATTGCCATGACGAGCTTGTCTTATTTTTGCGTTTTGTTACTGTAAATGTTGCCATTTTCCGTGTTCCTCCTTAAAAAAGTAAAAAAATAATAAGGGTACTAGGTACCCATAAATTATTGTTGTAATGCTTGTGACTCATTTCTTGCTTTAGTTACGTCTTGTTTGAAACTATCATACGATTGGTTAGGACTAGATAATGCCATACCAGGCCCACCACCTATATGTTGAAATTTATCTGGATTATTTTGAATGTTTTCTGTAAGTTTTTTAGCATTTAAATATTCTTGGTAACTAGGAGAGTTTGGGTCTTGTTGTTCGGATTGCTGATTATTACTTTGTGCTGTTTGCACTTGCTTACCTTGCGTACGTTCATTATTACCATTATTGTCTTGTGATTTGCCATTATCATTTTTAGATGTGCTTTCTGATTCGTTATTCGCAACATCTTTATTGCCTTCTTTTGAACTACTAGCAGAATCGTTTGTAATATCATCTGCTGCAGAATAATCTACGGTCTTTAGTTTACTAATATTTATTTTCTTGGTACCCAGTTTTTTACCCTCTGTGCCTTTAGTAGCTTTAAGTGTCACTTGCTTATCATTTTCTAATTCATAAGTAATAATACCTTTAGCAGTTTTACCTTTCTTAATTACATCATTGTTGTGTTTGTCCCATTCTTCGAATTTACCAGTATTAGGCGTTGGACCAACTTCAAGTTTACTTTCAGTATTTTCACTATCTTGTGTAGTCTCCATCGACGCTATCCAAACATTCATTGGTGTGATTTGTTCGTCCCTGTCTTTACTTTTAACTTCGTATTTAAAAGCTAATAGTTTCTTGCCATTATCCGAATCCTTATCATTAACTAAAAATGTATCTTTTATTTTTAAAACAGCTTGATCAAGGACTAAAGTATCATTAGTGAATTGTACTTTGTTTTCATCAACGGACGTCGACTTTTTTGAATCGTTATTGTTGTTGCTACATGCCGCTAAAACTAAGAAACAAGATAATAAAATAAATAAGACTTTTTTCATTTTACATTTCTCCTCTGAATAAATATTTATATTAAAGCGCCACAAAGGACGCTTATTAAAACAGTTTTTGACTTGCTACAACTCTACCAATTATTTTAACTTCGTCATCTTCTCCGTAAACTTGAGGTAAATGTTCTGGGTTGTTTGATTCTGGAATTAAGATAATTTGATTCTTGTTATATCTAACTCGTTTAACAGTAGCGTTATAACCATTAACCATAACGACGCCCAACTGACCATTTTCTACTATAGAATCTTTTTCGACTACAACTACATCGTTTTCTTGGAAAATTTTATCCATGCTATCGCCAGACACTCTCAAACCAAATTCTTCTTTGTCAGAATTAAGATTTTTAGTAGCGAAGTATATGTAATCAACTAAATTTTCTTCACTATAGATAGGTAAGCCTGCAGATATTTTTGAAACAACTGGAATCTTTTTGACTGGTAGGGTTTCTAGTTGAGGTTGCTCGATATCCATAATTTCCTCTGGTTTAATATTTAACCCTTTACAAATTTTGATGACATTTTCTACCTTAGCATTAAATACTCCTCTTTCTAAAATAGATCTAACAGTTGTATAAGCTAAACCAATTTCTTTTGAAAAAGCTTTTATACTCCCAGATTTCAATTCCATAAGTCGTTTTAAATCTTTTTCTTTAGTCATTTTCGTTTACCTCATTTCTAATTTGTACCTATATAATACCATGCGAAAAATCGTATATCAAGTAAAAATAAAAATAAAAAATGCGAATTTTAGTGTTGACTCAGTACGAAAATTCGTATACACTTTAGTTAAGCAATCGGAAAGGTTGCTAAAAATTATAATTTGGAATACGAAAATTCGTATTAGGAGGGGTACTATGTTGAAGAATTTCAACGATATTAGAAAAGAGAAAAAAGTATCTCTGGTTGATTTAGCAGACTTATTAGAAGTCAGATACCAAACGGTAGCAGATAAGATAAATGGCGTTTCTGATTTTAAATTTGGAGAGGCATTACTTATTAAAAATGAATATTTTCCAGAGTATGACATTGAATATCTTTTTGAAAAAGAAAAAGAACGACAAACAAATTAAAGGAGGAAATCAAATGCAAGACACAATTAATCAGTTTCTAGAATTTAGAAAGCAATTTACAGCCAGTCAGTGGCACGAAATTAATAATATTATTGATAGTCAATATAGAAAAAAAGCCGCCGAGCTGCAACTCGACGACCAAGATGTTGAAACGATCAAAAATATTATTACTGAACAAAAAATTATGAACTAACTATTTGAATGAAGCTAGGGTGAATTCGGTAATCTCTACCTTTGTAATGAATCATGACATAGTCCTGTTGGTACATCGTATTAGATTTTGATTTTTGAATCGGAGACCATAACTCAGCATTTTCTTCCCACCAAGTTGACGGAGAAGTCATACGAGGTCCCATCACGCAGTTCTTATCATCATGAAGATTAACCCATTCACCTAAAAGACAAGCGTAAACATTTTTCATTAAATCACCTCCTTTTATAAGGAGTATAGCAGAAAGGAGCATAAACAATATGCAAGATTTACAAGTATTTAATTTTGAAGAATTACCAGTAAGAACTATGAACATTGACGGCGAACCGTATTTTGTAGGTTCAGATGTAGCGAAAATTTTAGGTTACTTAAAACCTGCAAATGCTATTGCAAACCATGTTGATGATGAAGATAAAACCACTACCCTAATTCAGGGAACTGGTTCTAACTACAAATCAAAAGCGGTAATCATCAACGAAAGTGGACTTTATAGCTTAATCTTCTCAAGTAAGTTGGAAAGCGCTAAAAGATTTAAGCGTTGGGTAACATCTGAAGTTCTGCCTGCAATTCGTAAAACAGGTACTTATCAAGTTCCTGATAATCCAATGGACGCATTGAAACTTATGTTCGACGCACAAAAACAAACCAAAGAAGAAATAGCGACTGTTAAAGCAGATGTTATTGATATCAAAGAAAATCAAAAGCTAGATGCAGGAGAATACGGATTGATAACAAAAACAGTTCATCAACGCGTTGCTTATATCAGACAAATTCACGGACTACCTAATAATAAAGAAGTTAACAAACCTTTATATAGAGATATTAACAGTAACGTAAATACGATGGCTGGTATTAAAACAAGAACACAATTAAAACAAAAACATTTCGATGACGTAATGAATATGATCACAAATTGGTTTCCATCTCAATCAACAATGTATGTCATCAAACAATTAGAAATGGACTTTGAAAACGAAGTATAAGGAGTGATAGCAATGGAATACATTGGATTTGCGGACGCTATCGAGTTTGTGAAAATAAGTGGAATTTCTAAAAACGATTTAGAAAAGCACGTTTATAGCAATAAAGAGTTCCAAGAGAAATGTATGTACAGATTTGGCAAGAATCATAAACGCTACATCAAGATTAGACCGGCAATTGACTTTATAGAACAAAATTTAATGGTGCCAGAAACGGCACTTTAGAGGAGGTTTACCGAAGAAAGAGGATATATCGAAAAACTTTTAGAAAGGGTGGATTAAATGAAGTACTTACTAAGTTACATGACGATGTTTATCGCAATGATCATCACATTACTTTTAGGAGGTGGTTTCTTTACGGTAATAGCATTTTCAATGTTAACCCTTATTTTCAGCAGTTTCTTCTGGGAGAAGTGGCTTGAGATAACAAAAAAGACTGAAACTTGCGCCAACAAGTAACAGTCAAACACTAACTAAAATATACAACTTAAATATACAAGTGGAGGAGAGAAAATGCAAGAGGTAATTACAGTCAAGTTGACTAGAGAAGAATACTCTCAACTAATCAAAAGCCAAATAGATTTAGATTTCTTGAAAAGTGACTATGACTTTTTAAACAAACGTTACGAAGATATGTGCGATAAATATTTTGAACTTAGAAAAGATTTCAGAAAAGCTATAGAATCATGCGAAACACAAAACGAAACAATCAAAGTCATGGATAGAACAATAGATATATTGCGTAAAGGAGTGATTGGGATTGAAAGAAACAGTGACATACCTAATTAAATTGAAAGATGTTCCTTTCGACCTGTATATCACTAACAAACCTAACAACGAAGAAGATACTTCTTATTCAAGAGATAGACGGAGAGCAAGAGAATTTGCAGGACTAGAAGATGTGAGTATCGACATGACTAAGCACAGAGCAATTAAAAAGAAAGTAACTGAAACAACTGAATACGAGGAGGTTGAGTATGACTGAAGAAACATTATTTAATCAATTAAATCAAAAAGACGTTAACGATCATGTAGAAAAGAAAAATGGATTGACCTACCTAGCATGGTCATACGCTCATCAAGAATTAAAAAAGATAGACAGCAACTACAGTATTAAAACACATGAATTTGTACACCCTGACGTACCACTAGACAACTATTTTGTACCTTATTTAGCTACTCCAGAGGGTTATTTCGTACAAGTGTCAGTAACTGTAAAAGGACAAACTGAAACAGAGTGGCTTCCAGTATTGGATTTTAGAAACAAATCTTTAGCAAAGGGTAGCGCGACAACGTTCGATATTAATAAAGCTCAAAAACGTTGTTTCGTTAAAGCTGCAGCATTACATGGTCTAGGTCTTTATATATATAACGGTGAGGAAGTTCCAAGCGCTAACGATAATGACATTACAGAATTAGAAGAACGTATCAATCAGTTTGTAACTTTATCTCAAGAAAAAGGTAGAGATGCAACACTAGACAAAACAATGCGTTGGTTAGGTATTCAAAACATTAACAAAGTTACTAAAAAAGATATAGCAAATGCACATCAAAAACTAGATGCAGGACTAAAACAATTAGATAAGGAGAATTCAAATGTTAAATAGAGTTGTATTAGTAGGAAGATTAACGAAAGATCCAGAGTTTAGAACTACGCCGAATGGAGTTGAAGTAGCAACATTCACATTAGCAGTAAATAGAACATTTACTAATGCACAAGGTGAACGAGAAGCAGATTTTATCAATGTAGTTGTATTCAGAAAACAAGCGAAGAATGTAAATGATTATCTTTCAAAAGGCTCACTAGCAGGTGTAGATGGACGTGTTCAATCACGTAATTACGAAAATAATGAAGGTCGTCGAGTATTTGTAACAGAAGTTATAGCCGATAGTGTTCAGTTCTTAGACACCAAAGGTAATAATCAACAAAACAACCAACCTCAAAAACAACAAGAACAAACCACAACTAAAAATAATCCTTTTGCTAACGGCACAGACATGGATAGTTCAGAATTACCATTCTGATTGGACTGATTAGATGGTAGTAATAAAAAACTACATTACAGAAGATGACGGTACTACGACTGTAGTCATCAAAGGAGTAGAACTAGATAACAAAACATCATTACTTTTAGACAACGGTTACGAAGTAGAAGCAGATGTAAGAGTTGTAGATCCGTTCAAGATTACAGATAAGCAGCGTAGAAAAGTATTTGCTCTCTGTAACGACATAGAAGCATATACAGGACAACCCCGCGACTATATGAGGTATTTGTTCATGGATTACGTAGAAGTCCTCTACGGCTATGAAAAACGCCTCTCATTGAGCGACTGCACAAGAGAACAAGCTAAACAAGTTATAGAAGTTATTCTCGACTGGGTGTTTCACAACAATATACCACTTAATTATAAAACAAGTGACTTACTCAAAAATGATAAAGCGTTCCTTTACTGGTCAACAGTCAACCGTAACTGTGTTATCTGTGGTAAACCACATTCCGACTTAGCACATAGATTTGCGGTAGGACGTGGCAGAGATAGAACGAAGATTAATCATTTCGGAAACCAAGTGTTAGCGTTATGTAGATCTCATCACAACGAACAGCACCAAATAGGAATGGACACATTTAATAACAAATATCACTTAACAGACAGTTGGGTGGATGTGGATGAACGACTAAACAAAATGCTGAAAGGAGCTAAAAATGAATTCGAGAGTAATAACTAAAGAAAACAAGAAAGAAATCGCTCATAGAATCAAACAAATAAGATTACAAAGAAATTTTGATATAAACGAATTCGCTGAAATCTTATATGTTTCTCCTTTCTCTATAAAGCAATGGGAAGAAGGCAAAAGAATTCCCAATATCAAGAAAATAAAATTAATAGCATTCGTTTTTAAGACAACACCTGAATGGCTGTTGTACGGGGAGTGATAGAAATGACTTTAGGACAAAGGATTAAAGAACATCGCTTGAATCTAGGAGAAACAATGGAAGAGTTTGGACGACGATTTAATGCTAAAAGTGGTGTGGTTTCTAATTGGGAGAACAACATACAAAAACCAAACAAAAAACGACTCAAATTAATAGCTGATGACATGAATATTACTGTAACAGAGTTACTGAAAGGAGTTAAATAATGGCAGTTTTTAGAGTTTACAAAGAAACTGGGAACTTCGTAACTGTACACAAAAATTTTATTCATGACGATAACCTAAGCTGGAAAGCTAAAGGAATCTTGCTTTACTTATTAAGCCGACCTGATGACTGGCAAATATACGAATCAGAATTAGTTAGACATTCAACTGACGGACTTAGTGGTCTTAAAACCGGCATAAAAGAATTAGAGAAAGTTGGTTATATTCAACGAACTAGAAAACGTGATGATAAAGGTAGGTTGAAAGAATATGAATATGCGGTCTATGAAAAACCTAACCACATTCGATTTTCCAACGTAGGAAAAACCTATATAGGAAAAACCTACGTAGGAGAATCGCACACTACTAATAATAATAGTACTAATAATGATTTAACTAATAATAAAAACACTAATAATGTGACAGACGAGACATCAAAATCATTCCAATATATTAGTAATAACTTAGAAATCATACAAAGTCCATTAAAAGCACAACAACTAGAAGAAGCTATAAAGGATTTTAAAGATAACAAACTAGAAATCGTTACTGTAGCTACTGATTACTGTAAAGAAAACAACAAAGGTATTAACTATCTTATCAAAGTATTAGAAAACTGGAATAAAGACGGTGTCAATACTAAAGAGAAAGCAATATCTAAAGTTAAACCTAGAAACAATAAAGAAGATGATTACCTAGCTAAGAAGAAACAGGAACTATTAGGAGGTTAGACATTATGTCAATGACTGAACTAGAAGCAATTGAAATATTAGAGTTAATAAATAATGTCTACGATATGAAATTCAATAAAATTAAGTACAACCTTTGGGTAGAACAACTCACACAATATGGGGATTTCGACAGAACACTACACAAAACTAAAAAATATATTAGAGAAAGTCGTTATAAACCTACGATTGCACAAATCATTGATCGTAAACCACCAGAAATGGAAAGTACAGTGATACCAGAAGAACAGACTGATAAATACAGAATGCAGCACGATAAAGAATTTAGAGAGAAAAGGCAACAATTAAGAAAACAATGGCAAAAGATGAAAGAAGATTGGGGGTTAGATGATGAGTATTGATGTATTGAGTACCGAAGAATCTATAATATCTAACCTCATGCGTAATCCAGAATTACTAGGTAAATTCAGGTTAAAGCCTGAAATGTTTACTGATGAGAAATTAAGAGTGTTCATTGAGTATGTGTTAGAGCAAGGCAAAGTCGATGTAAATCAAATCTACTTTAAAAGTCGTGACGATAATGAATTTATATCTACTGACCGATTAGGTCGTTTATACAATTCAGACGGCACTGACAAGGCGTTTTTTATGGACGACCAATTGAATCTATTACAAGAATACGTCTTGTCACAGGCTCGTGAGAAGCTTACAGAGTATCAATCAATGCCAAGTAAAGAAAATTTTAATTATTTGGTAGAAGAATTAGAGAAATTAAAAGGTATGACAATAAAAAAAGCAGACGCTACTGATAGTTTTCTAGCTGAAGTTGTAGAAAATATTTTATCTGATGAACCAAAACAATTTATTAAAACTGGTATTGCTTCTATAGATAACAAAATCATTGGTTTTGAACCAGGTCAGTTGAATGTATTAGGTGCAAGACCTTCGTTAGGTAAAACTTCTCTTGCATTAACAATGATGTGGAATATCGCGCAGCGTGGGTACCCTACAACGTTCTTTAGTTTAGAAACTGGAGGTAACAATATCGTTGAGCGATTAGTTGCAACAATAACAAATATTCCGCTATCTAAAATCAAGCAAGGTAACGGTTTGAACGATGATGAAGTTTCATCGGTAATGTCTGCTATAGATCAAATTAAAAAATGTAATTCTTTAAAGATTGAGGACCAAGCACAAATGACACCACAAGATGTTAGAGAAGTTGCTTCTCAAAAAACAGACAAACCTCATGTAATATTCATTGATTATCTTACACTCATGCAGTCAGATGTACCTCAGCGTGATAGACGATTAGAAGTTGAAAAGATTTCTCGTGATTTAAAAATTATAGCTAAAGAAACAGATTGTATCATTATCGCGCTATCTCAATTAAGTAGAGGTGTAGAAAGTCGTAGTGATAAACGTCCGATGATGTCTGATTTAAGAGAAGCAGGAGGGATTGAGCAAGACGCGAATATGATTTTCTTCTTATACCGTGACGATTATTACGACCAAGATCAACAAGACAACATTACAGGCAAGTCGGAAATTGAATTCATTATTTCTAAAAATAAAGACGGAGAAACAGGGGTGGCACACCTTGATTTCTACAAGAAAACGCAGAGGTTTTATGGATGAAAGTTTATGAGTATCAGAAACTGTTAGGCATCTTGTATCGAGAGGATTATAAAGAAGATCCAATCATAGCCAAAATATTAATCGAGTCTGGGTGGGCAGTTAAAAGGCTTCTTGATACTGGAGCCATTAAACCCTTTGACGATTACGAAGAAGTGAAAGAGTTAATCATGAATGAAACGAAGTGGAGAGATAAAAATGGCAATTATCGAAAAGTATTACCTTTATAGACCAGACGGAACAGAAGAGATAAAAGTAGAAAAACGCGAATCTAATTTGAACATCGTTAAATCACTCACAGGCGCTCATTTTAGCGAAGAAAGTAAAAAGATGACTGATAGTGAGTTGAAACGTTTCAAGGGTGTATACGAACTTCTATACGAAGAAGAACTAGGGTTACAAGCAACGATATTCGATATGTAGGAGTGACAACGTGAGTAAATACAATGCTAAGAAAGTTGAATATAAAGGTTTTGTGTTCGATAGCAAAATTGAATGCGACTACTACCAATATTTAGAACGTAACTTAGGTAAGGGATATGACCATATAGAGTTGCAACCTAAGTACGAATTACAACCTAAATTTGAAAATTTCAGATCTATTAACTATGTAGCAGATTTTGCTTTATGGAAAGATGGCAAGCTAATCGAAGTGATAGATGTAAAAGGTATGCCTACTCCAGAAGCCAAAATAAAATCAAAGATATTTAGATATCAAAACAGAGAAGTACCACTCACGTGGATATGTAAAGCGCCTAAATACACAGGTCAAGAGTGGATAACGTATGAAGAACTAATTAAGGTACGCAGAAAGCGTAAGAAGGAGAAGATGAAGAATGGTAAAGATTAAGAAGAGAGTAGCATTAGGACCTAAAGCATTTTTAATGGAATTATTGAAAAAGGAAGAAACTGAAGTGGAGTTGGACGGTTATACGTTTAATTACAACGAAGAAAACTACTCATTCGACCCAGAAATAACTGCAAATGAAGTTATAAGTTATGACCCGCATTCAGGCACTTTCACTGTCGAAGTTGAGGAAGAAATTACGGAAGAAACAATACTCCCTATGTGTTTACAAATCAATTTTGATCGAAAAAGCGGCAGAGATGTAGCAGTTATTCGTGAAAATCAGTCGATTAAAAACATTGTTGATAAGAATATTGAACATTTTATAGATACAAGAACTATTCATCTAATCAACGATGATGGAACGCATACACTCATCTGGAAAGATGGCGAATTGGTCGGTGATGAGTAATGGCTAACAGAGAAGAAACAGTCACAGTCGAAGCAACAATGAAAGTTAGATGTAAATACCCAGTATGGATAAATAATCGTATTACGAAAGAAGAAGAAAAAGAGCGCATTTTAGATTTAATCAGTAAGAACCCTGAAAAAGAGTTAATGAGTGAAGATTTTAAATTAATTGAATTGGTAGAGGTGGAGTAAATGGAATTAGCAAAGAATAGAACGATTGAATTTAAAAATAATAGATTATATTACGTTGTAAAAACTGAAGAACAGAAACACTTATTGCCAGTTGAAGATGTACACGAAGCTGAATATACAGGCACACCTTGGAAGCTCATTGTAAGACGTATTAAGTATTCTGGTTATAGTCCTGAAGAAGCTTTATTCGAAGATTATAACGAACAAGACACAGAAACGAAAGAGAGAAAACGACTATCTCAATTAGAACATGAGGACAGAATGAGGTTAGTAAGACTAGAACGACAAAAAGAATTGGACCTAAGACGTAAGAAACCGCATTTATTTGAAGTTCCTCAAGTACATTCTCGTAGCGAATGGTGTACGTACCTTATGGAGAATGACATCTTCCCTAGAAAGGCGGTTAGATCATGAGTATTAAAGATTTGAATAGAGGCGATAGAATCAGAATCCAAGAAGTTAACGGTGTTGAAATTACAGTGCAAATAAAAAATGTTTATCGTTTAGTTCAGTCAAGTCTTGATATAGATAGATGGGTTGCTGATGTAGAAGCAATTGACGGGAGAACTTGGACTATTGATGATTGTTATGATTTTTACTCATTACCTAATGGAAATGAAGGAACTAAAAAGACATTAGATGACAAGGTTAACCACCCGTCGCATTACACGTATGGAGATATGGAAATTATAGACTTCATAGAGCAAGTCACTAAAGATTACAAACCAGAGTTAGCATTTGCGATTGGTAATGCAATCAAGTATATAAGTCGAGCTAATCGTAAGAACGGTAAAGAAGATTTAGACAAAGCACGTTGGTATCTAAACAGAGCATTTGAGAAGTGGGAGGGTTAATGAAATGAGAAACACATTGACAGATTTAAACAATCATTTATTTGCACAATTAGAAAGATTAAGCGATGAAGATTTAAAAGGCGAAGAATTAAAAGAGGAGTTACAAAGATCTAGTGCAGTTTCTAAAGTAGCTCAAAATATCATTAATAATGGCAGTTTAGTGCTGCAAGCACAAAAGTTTAAAGATGAAAAATTAGATGCAGAATCAGAAATCCCTAAGTTGTTAGGAGAGTAATAGCCATGAGACATGTATGGACTGATGAGCATGAAAAATATATTCGAAATAACATCAAAGGTAAAACTAAGAAAGAAATGACGGAAATGTTTAATAAGGAGTTTGGCACTGATGTTACTACAGATAAAATGAAAGGTTTTTGTTCGAGAAAAAGGATAAGAAGTGGGGTTGATTGTAAGTTTAAAAAAGGTGTGCCTTCTTGGAACAAAGGTGAAAGCTTTCCTTCCAGAGGTAGAAGCGCTGAAACTCAATTTAAGAAAGGACAAAAGCCCGATAACACATTTCCTTTAGGAACGATAAAAATCACTACTGACGGTTATAAGTTTATAAAAATCAAAAAACGAGGTTCTAAAAACGAATGCTGGAAACAATACACACATTATTTATGGGAACAAAAGCACGGACCTGTGCCCAAAGGATATTGTTTAATACATTTGAATCAAAACAGGTCAGACTGTAGCGAAGAAAATATAGCATTGGTAAGTCGTAAAGAATTAGTACGTATTAACAAACTTAATTTAACTTCAACTGATCGTAACTTAACTAAAGCAGGAATCAACTTTGTTAAATTATTAAACAAACAAAAAGAAGTTAAGGACAAAATAAATGCTACTAAGTGATACGGTATCCCAACGATACAGATACAACACACAAGGTAAGACGCCTACAGAAATACAACAGGAGTTACGACAGATAGGTGTTAAAGGCTTTGTGGTTAAAGTAGCAGGAAGCAGAGTGACGATGAAAGTTGAGAAAGAAAATATAAGAAAGAATAGGGAGTGTATGAGGAATGGCAGAAATAACTAAAGAACAATTATTAGAATTTATCAAGAATAAAGACTTAGATTTAGACGAAAGCTATCCGCGTAGTGATTGGTGGAAGTTCAGAGATGAACGTGACTCATACAAGAAACAACGTGATGAACTCATCAATGATATGGCAGAAATTAAAAAGAAGGCAGAGGCGTTTGATGAGATATTGGAAACGGCAGAGGAAGACTGTTGGGCAAAAGAGTTCACAGCTTATGTATTTCAAATAATTGATAATTACAAGGAGACCAAACGTGAAGGATAAAGAATATAAACGTGCATGGCTAGAGTTGAAAGGAAAGAAGTTACAAGAATATATGAAAGTACATCGCTCAGTAAATCAAATTATAAAACCTAACAATCAGTATCATTTATTTCAAATAGCTAACGCAATGGTAATTAAAAACGAATTAAATCGAGATTTAAAATACATGGACGAACTAGACGGAACGCATGAGTTTCAAAATTTATTAAGTGATTTGGAGGCTTGCAATGGACAATAGAGAGTTTATCCAACGCTGCATAGTATCATCTACAGCTTTTACAGGACACGATGGGTGTTTACTAATCAAAGAGCTTAACGAAGTATATCGCAAGGCAGAGTTGTACGACAAAATAGTGGAAAATAATTCAAAGAGTTTAGTAGAAAATGGAGGAACAATAAATGACTAAAGAACTAGAAATTAAATTATTATCAGAAAACGCGACTATGCCTAAGAGAGCAAATTCTACAGATAGCGGATTAGATTTGTATGTATCAGAAACGACAACAATCAAATCAGGAGAAACAAAAGCAGTTAAAACAGACGTAGCTATTAATTTAACTCATGGATATGAGGCGCAAGTGAGGCCTAGATCAGGTAAGTCACTAAAAACAAAGTTACGTGTAGCATTAGGAACAATAGACCAAACATACAATAAAGAAATCGGTATTATCACAGATAACATAGGTGATGAAGATATTACAGTAGAAAAAGGAGAAAGGCTAGCGCAGTTAGTTGTAGCACCAGTTGTATATCCTACACCCAAACAGGTTGATTGGTTTGAAAATGAAAGTGACAGAGGTGCATATGGAAGCACAGGAGAATAAAGATATATTAGAAAAAGTAAAAGAGGTGCTGGGAAAGTGAAATTATTAAGTTTAATTGCAATCGGTTTTTTGACAGTGATTCTAGGTTGGTTTATTGAATGTAAATTTAAGACCAAATTTTTAAATGCAATTAGTGAACTCGCAGGGGTGTTTTTGATTGTCGTGGTATTACTAATCGGACATCATTCCGATAACTCATTGACAGCAACTGTTATGATACTTGCATTATTCTTATCGATTAGAAAAAAACATGTGATTAATAAGGAGTGATACCATAAAATGCCATTAGATAAAACAAGAGTGTTAATGATGAACGGTATTTATAAAGTTGATGGAAAAGATAATAATGATGAATTCATTCAATATAATGATTTCCTTAAGCATAAAACTTTCTTTCAATGTCCTAAATGCAAAAGTTTAAATGTAGAGGTTGATAATTTATTTGTTGAAAAAATTGCATTTAATAATACTAAACGATGCTTAGACTGCGGTTATTTAGTTGTATCTGATTTTCAAGGAGGAGAAGAATGATCAAACACATTTCGAAACTAATATTCACATTGGCGATGTATGAAATCGGTAAGTTTTTAGGCAGAGAGTTGTATTATAAGTTAACTGCTAATGATGAGGTGGAAGTACCTAAGGACTTCGACGAGAATGACCACGCTCATTTGAATGGCATATACGGAGGTTATTAACAATGTGGGGCGTAATAGCAATCATTATATTGGTGTTGCTTCTGTTTGGTTCATTGCTTGAACAGAATGATCTAAAACATCAGTTAGAAGTGAAAGATTATGAGATTAAGACCTTGAAAGATAAGTTGGAGAATGGAGGGTAAGTGATGTTTTATAAATCCAAGTGGATTAAATTAAAAACTCTAGTTCTTAGTTTAATTTTGATGATGCAAAACGATAAAGACCGTAGTACCCATGTTAAAATCGGTGAAATTGTAGCTTTAGAAAGTATATTAAGTAAAATGGATGAATATGACGGCGGTAATGATTTTCAAAATTTAAAGTATGAAGAATACAAAAAGCGAATTAATAAAAAAGGAAACTAAAGGAATGGAGGGTAAGTATGATAACGATTGAACGACACGATATAAAGAAACTAGAAGATTATATCAAGAACATAGAGCGTTACAGACGAGAGTTAAAAGTAAGAGAGTATGAATTGTTAGAGAACCACGAACCCGAAAATGTAGGTGCAGGTAAAAGTAATATACCAGGTAATCCTATTGAGAGAGAATCAATTAAGAAGTTAAGTGACAATCGTTATAACAACTTACGTAATATTGTAAAAGGTGTAGATAAGCTTATATATGAATCAGATGAAGATACACAAGACTTAATGCGTTTGAGATATTGGGAATGTCCAATAGGTTGCAGTGAGTGGGAGGATATAGCTGACTACTTCGGTACAAGTAAGACGAGTATATTAAGACGACGCGACGCTATGATAAATAGATTGGCAGAATTTATAGGTTATGTGTAAGGTGGACTTTTGAAGTGTGTAAGTCCGTTTATAATCGGTGTATTATGATATTGTAAGAATTACCTCACAAGACATAGTGTTTATCCTTTCGCACTATGGTGAGGTATTCAATATCGAAGTGATTGGATAAGTGTTTATCGTCCTTGATTAGACGTTGCACATCCGATTGCTTAACTATCCGTCAGAGTGGCGGGTAGTTTTATTGAATCTTACAACACGGCTTCCGATACGATGATATGAATACTTGACATGTAATTTTTCTCCTCCCTTAATTAGTTATCCGTGAGAACACACGGGTAACTTATTTTTATGTATTGATGTGACATAGAGATGTGACATGAGTACATAAACTCAAATAAATAACAAAACATAATCATTAGGCACTGTTTACGCAGTGTCTTTTTTAAAATATAAAGAGTGTATAACGTAAAGTAGGTGGTAATATACGATGACTAACATGCAAAATAACGCAACATTCGGGGCGTACTTAGAATTAACTAAGAAACAACAAGAATATATACGTTTGAAGAACGAAACAGATTTAGCAGAGGGAGAGATAGCAGTAGAAATTGACGTTAATCGTTCTACTATATCCCGTTGGAAGCATAATGATAAATTCAGAGAGGGTTTTAAAGGTTACCAAGCAGAGCATTTATCTAAGCAGGTACCGAAAGCCTTACAAACGATGATTAACTTGTTAGACGCTAAAAGCGAACTAGTACGCTACCAAGCCTCTAAAGATATATTAGATCGTACAGGATATACACCTGTAGAAAGACAACAAATCGAAACGACTGCGACGGTACAGTTCAATGACGATATCGATTAACCTATCTGAACTGTTACCTAAACACTTCCATAGCTTATGGAAAGCAACTAAAGATAGAGAGAAGCTTAACATAGTAGCTAAAGGTGGACGTGGTAGTGGTAAGTCGTCTGATATATCTATCATCATTACACAGTTAATCATGCGCTATCCTATGAATGCAGTTGTAGTACGTAAGACAGACAACACATTAGCTACATCAGTATTTGAGCAAATCAAGTGGGCGATAGAAGAACAAAAGGTGTCGCACCTGTTCAAAGTTAAAGTCTCGCCAATGGAAATCACATATGTACCTAGAGGGAATCGAATTATCTTTAGAGGGGCGCAGAACCCTGAACGATTAAAGTCGTTAAAAGATAGTCGATTCCCTTTTTCTATCATGTGGATAGAGGAGTTAGCAGAATTTAAGACAGAAGATGAAGTCACAACAATTACTAACTCTATGTTACGTGGTGAATTAGATGACGGATTATTTTACAAGTTTTTCTTTAGTTACAACCCTCCTAAGAGAAAACAATCGTGGGTGAATAAAAAATACGAAACCTCATTCCAACCGGATAATACGTTCGTACACCATTCAACATACTTAGATAACCCTTTTATTTCTAAACAGTTTATACAAGAGGCAGAGAGCGCTAAAGAACGTAACGAACAACGTTATCGTTGGGAATATATGGGTGAAGCTATTGGTAGTGGTGTTGTGCCGTTTAACAACCTACAAATAGAGAAGATACCTGATGAGTTGTATAAGAGCTTCGACAACATACGTAATGCTGTAGACTTTGGATACGCTACTGATCCGTTAGCTTTTGTACGTTGGCACTATGACAAGAAGAAACGTATTATCTACGCAGTTGATGAACACTATGGTGTACAAATAAGCAATAGAGAGTTTGCTAACTGGTTAAAGCGTAGAGGTTATCAATCTGATGAGATATACGCAGATAGCGCTGAACCGAAGTCTATTGCAGAGCTGAAACAAGAACACGGTATCAAGAGAATTAAAGGTGTAAAAAAAGGTCCTGACAGTGTAGAACACGGGGAACAATGGCTTGATGATTTAACTGCTATTGTGATAGACCCTAACAGAACGCCTAATATAGCGAGAGAATTTGAGAATATCGACTATGAAACTGACAAAGACGGCAATGTTAAACCGAGATTAGAGGATAAAGACAATCATACGATAGACGCCACTAGATACGCCTTAGAGCGTGACATGAGGCAGAATAAACTTAGCATACTTACGTAAACGAGGTGATTAGCATTAACTGGCCATGGGACAAACCATATCACGAACAAGTGGTAGAACAAATCAAACCGAAGTATGAAACGCAAGAAGAAATGATATTGCGCTTAGTTAGAGAGCATAAAGAGAATATAGACAATATCACAATGGGCGAAAGATATTATAATCATCACCCAGATATATTAGACGCTCCTTTCAAAAGAGATGTGAACGGCGACTACGACGAAACTAAACCAGACTGGCGCATGTATACTAACTACCATCAAAACTTAGTAGACCAGAAAGTAGCATATGCAGTTGCTAATCCTGTGACATTTGGTGTAGATAATGACAAAGCATTAAAACAAATACAACACACACTTAATCACAAGTGGGATGACAAATTAGTGGATATATTAACTGCTGCAAGTAATAAAGGTATCGAATGGGTTCAACCTTATGTAGATGAAGAGGGAGAATTTAAAACGTTTCGTGTACCTGCAGAACAAGCTGTACCTATTTGGATTAATAAAGAAAGAGATGAACTGCAAGCGTTTATCCGTGTATATGAATTAGACGGAGCAGAACGCGTTGAGTATTGGACTAAAGATGATGTGACATTCTATGAGTTGAAAGAAGGACAACTTATCCATGATTTCTATCGTAGTGAAGATCATATACAACCTCATTATTATCAAGGTAATAAATTGATGAGTTGGGGGCGTGTTCCTTTTATTCCGTTCAAGAACAACCCACAAGAAGTATCTGACTTATTCATGTACAAAACCATCATAGACGCGTTAGATAAGCGATTATCAGACACACAAAACACTTTTGACGAATCAGTAGAGTTAATCTATATCTTAAAAGGTTATGAAGGTGAAGATATGAAAGACTTCATGCATAACCTAAAATACTACAAAGCAATTAGTGTTGCAGGAGAAAGTGGTTCTGGCGTAGATACTATCAAAGTAGAAGTGCCTATCGACTCTGTTAAGGAATACACGAAGATGTTACGTGATTACATTATAGAGTTTGGGCAAGGTGTAGACTTCCAACAAGATAAATTTGGCAATAGTCCAAGTGGTATTGCACTTAAATTTATGTACAGTAACTTAGACTTAAAAGCTAATAAATTGAAGAACAAAACACTTACTGCATTACAAGAGTTGTTGCAGTACATTATCGACTTCTACAGATTAGATGTGAAAGTGCAAGACATCGAGATTACATTCAACTTCAATGTAATGGTTAATGAGTTAGAAAACTCTCAAATCGCTATGAATTCTACAGGGTTATTATCTAAAGAAACTATTCTTGGTAATCATTCGTGGGTACAAGATCCTGTGGCCGAAATGGAGAGAATAGAACAAGAAAACATAGAACTCAATCAACAACTCCCTGACATTGAGGAGGGATTGAATGACGAACAACAAAGACAATCCGAAAATAACCAATCAGAATGACATAGATAACTACATCGACAAACTGGTTAATCAAGCAGAGAAAGAAATCGAAATACTATTTGCTAAACGTTTGAAAGAAATCAAACAGATTATTGCGAATATGTACGAAAAGTACGATAGAGATGAACCGCAAGTAACGTGGACTGAATTTAATAAATACAACAGGCTCAACAAAGAACTTAATCTTATAGGACAGATGTTATCTCAAGACTACAGAGAAGTCGCTAAGGCTATCAAACAATCACAACAGAACGTCTATATCGAAAAGTACATGATGAGCCTATTTTTGTATGAAGTAGCAAGTCAAACGTCAATGAACTTTGATATACCTACTTCGCAGACAATACAGACGGCAATTGAACAACCTATTGAGTTTATCAAGTTAGTACCTACACTACAGAAACATCGTGATGATACATTGAAGCGTATTCGTATGCATATCACACAAGGTATTATGAGTGGCGAGGGCTACTCTAAGATAGCTAAAGCGTTAAGAAACGATTTAGGTATGTCAAAAGCTCAATCAGTAAGAGTGGCGCGTACAGAAACAGGACGTGCATTGTCACAAGCAGGATTAGATAGTGCAATGGTAGCTAAAGATAATGGACTCGATATGAAGAAACGTTGGTATGCTACTAAAGATACACGCACACGTGATACACACAGACACTTAGACGGCACTTCAGTCGATATTGAAGATAACTTTCATTCTAGTGGTTGTGTAGGTCCTGCACCTAAGTTGTTTGTAGGTGTGGCTAGCGCAAAAGAGAACATCAACTGTCGTTGTAAGTTGCTTTACTACATAAATGAAGATGAATTACCTACAACGATGAGAACTAAAGAAGATGGCGTAATACCTTTTACTAACTATAGAGAGTGGGAGAAAGAGAAACGGAAAGGTGGTGCTTGATTATGGAGTTTAATGTGAAGGTTAATGTTGATGCTGATGAAGCAATTGAGAAATTAGAACGTATCAAAAAACTATACGAAGAAATTAATCAATTAAAGAATGATAGACCAGTTGTAAAGGTAGGAATAAGCAATGAAGCCGATGTAGAACAAATTAGAAGTTATATCAATGAGAAAAATGTTGAAAATGCAAACTTTAACTTATTCTAGCTAACACTTAATTGTGTTGGCTATTTTTTATGCCCAAATCATGCTCAAGGCGTTAAAAGGTGCAAACTCATGGTGGATAAGACCACCGTAATAAAAAATGTGAGGAGTAATACAAATGAAAAGAGAATTTTTACGTGGTTTAGGTCTTGAAGAGGAAACAGTTCAAAAGATTGTAGATGAACATCATGACACTTTGCGTGATTTTAAAAATAAAGCTGAAAAGACAGAATCATTGCAAGAGCAACTTGATAAAGCAAACGAAGAACTGACTAATCGTGACAACCAAATCACAGAACTTCAAAAAGCTAAGGACGGGGATAACCAAGAACTTAAAGATAAGTTATCAAATTATAAAAAAGAAAATGCCCAGTACCAAGCAGAAATGAAGCAATTAAAACTTAATAACGCTGTTAAGTTGGCAGTTGCTAAAGACGCAAACGACGCTGACGACATTCTAGCTTTCATCAACAAAGACGAGTTAGAACTACAAGACGACGGCAATGTTAAAGGTTTAGATAAAGCGATTGAATCGTTAAAAGAGTCTAAACCTTATTTATTTGCTGAAAGTAAACCAAGTGGACGCACACCAGATGACGGCAAAAACGTAAATGGTGGGATTACACAAGAAGAATTTAACAATATGAGTGTCGCAGAGAGAACTAATCTATTCGTTAACGATAGAAAAACTTACGACACTCTAATAAACAATTAGAAAAGAGGTAATAACATATGGCACAAGGAACAACAACTAAAAGTACACAAATCGTTCCAGAAGTATTAAAACCTATGATGCAAGCAGAATTAGATAAGAAATTGAGATTTGCACAATTTGCAGACATTGACAGTACATTAGTAGGACAACCAGGTGACACTTTAACTTTCCCTGCATTTGTTTACAGTGGCGATGCTACAGTAGTACCTGAAGGACAAAAAATCCCTGTAGACAAAATTGAAACTAACAGACGTGAAGCTAAAATTCATAAAATCGGTAAAGGTACTGATATTACTGATGAAGCTTTATTGTCTGGTTATGGTGACCCTCAAGGAGAAGCAGTACGTCAACACGGTTTAGCTATTGCTAACAAAGTAGATAATGACGTATTAGAAGCTTTACGAGGTACTAAATTAACTGTAAGTGCAGACATCGGCACATTAGCAGGCTTAGAAGCTGCTATTGATACATTTGACGATGAAGATTTAGAACCAATGGTATTATTCATTAACCCTAAAGACGCTGGCAAGTTACGTTCTAGTGCTTCTTCAAACTTCACTCGTGCGACTGAATTAGGCGATAACATTATCGTTAAAGGTGCATTTGGTGAAGCTTTAGGTGCAGTAATTGTACGTTCTAAGAAATTAGATGAGGGCGAAGCTATTTTAGCTAAACGTGGTGCAGTTAAATTAATCACTAAACGTGATTTCTTCTTAGAAACTGACCGTGATCCTTCAACTAAAACAACTGCTTTATACAGTGATAAACATTATGTAGCATACTTATATGATGAATCTAAAGCAGTTAAGGTTACTAAAGGCGCAGGAACTACAGACTCAGGCGCATAAAAGGAGGTAGTGACGTATGTATAAAGTAATCGAATACTTCACAGACTTACAAGATAACAACTACGAATATAACGTTGGAGATACGTTCCCTCGTAAAGGTTTAAATGTAAGTGATGAGCGATTAACTGAACTATCCACAAAAGAAAACCGTCAAAACAAGCCCCTTATTGAACGTGTAGAGAGCGACAAAGACTTAAAAGGTATGAAAGTATCAGAATTAAGAGAACTCGCTAAAGAGCGTGAAATAGAGGGCTTTTCTAGTATGAAAAAAGATGAACTCATTGAAGCATTAGGAAGTGTTGAGTAATGAACGCACAAGACGTTAAATTATTAAACAATCTCTCGCTCGATGATACTTCAAATGACGAAACAATCGAATTACTTATTGAAAAGTATCTGAATGTAGCTGAAGAATATTGTAATCAAACATTCAATAGGAAGTCATTACCTAGTAATGTAGAGAAATTCATTGCTAACTGTATTAAACAAGGTACGACTAGCAATATTTCTTCACGTACTATGGGTACTGTGAGCTACACTTTCGTTACTGATCTACCTAAGGAAACATACGGTTACCTTAAATCATTTAGACGCTTACGTTGGACTGGTTATCATGTTTAATCCATTAAATGAGTTTCCTCATACAATCGAATTAGGCTCAAGAGAGGTTGTAGGAGAGTATCCACGTGAACAAGAGCGCTTTAAGAGCGAAAAAACAATACAAGGATTTATGGATACGCCTACTTCATCTGAACAACTCAAGTTTCATCAAATGAACCAATCATACGACAGAAACCTATATACGCCGTACAGCCTGCCAATAACTAACACAAACTTATTTAAATACAACGGTAAAACTTACGAAGTAGTAGGAGAACCTGTCGACCAAGGCGGACAACAAGAAATCAATCTTACTCGGTTGAAAGAGTGTCCTATTGGCTAAGGTTAAATATGGCAATTGGGAATTAGTTAAGGAACTTGAGGAGTTTGAAAAAGAAATGATTAGATGGGCTAAAAAAGGTATAGCCAAGACAACAACAATTATTCACAATTCAATAGTTAGTAACATGCCTGTTGATACCGGTTATCTTAGAGAAAGTGTTTCTATGGACTTTAAGAAGGGCGGATTAACAGGCGTTATTAATATTGGTAGTGAGTATGCAGTGTACGTCAACTACGGTACAGGGATATACGCAGTCGGTCCAGGTGGTAGTCGTGCAAAGAATATCCCGTGGCGTTACAAAGACGCAGACGGACATTGGCACACAACTAAAGGGCAACATGCACAACCTTTCTGGGAACCAGCAATTGATGAAGGTAGAGCGTTTTTCAATAAGTATTTTTCATAAGGTGGTTAAGATATGTGGGTATCAGTAGAACGGTATCTGTTCAACAAGATATATAACAAATTAAAGAGCAACCCTATCGTCAGTAAACAACTAGGCGGTAGGGTTTTTGATTGCGTTCAAAAAGACGCTGTTTACCCATATATCGTTGTGGGTGAAACAAACGTCACTAATAAAGAAACGACAACGAGTATGTTTGAAGATGTAGGCGTAACCTTACACGTGTATAGTCAAGCGAGAAATCGTGATGAAGTAGCACAAATCATTCAGTTTTTAGGTCATGTACTTAACACTGAATTTGAAATCGAACATTACTCATTTATTAAAAGTCGGATTGATACACAAGAAGTGATAACTGACATAGATCAGTACACAAAACACGGTATCATCCGGCTTGTTTTTAAATACAGACACAATACTTTACAAAGGAGTGTAACGAATGGCGCAGAATAAATACATTGCAGCGTTACAAATTGCTGACAAAGATTTAGCAAGTCAGTTAAAAGAAGAAGATGCTATTCTGTTAGCTAGTTTAGCTGAAGGTGGACACACAATCAGTAATGACTTAGCTGAAATGATTACAGGTGGCAAAAAAGACTATGGTCGTAACTCTGTAGAAGAAGAAATCAAGTTAACTGTTGACCGTGTTCCTGGCGACAAAGGTCAAGAAGCTTTAAAAGAGTCAGTTAAAAATTTCAAGCAATTACGTTTATGGATTTGGGAAGTTAAGAAACGTGACGGTAAACATCATGGTACTTTCGCTTATGTAATTGTAGAAGAGCACGAATGGTCATTTGATGATGAGGATGACAAAATCGAAATCACTGCAAAAGTTAAATTTAACAGTGCGGACGGTTCTGTTGATTCATTACCACCAGAATGGCTCAACCCTAGTGCTGCTGCTCCTACAGTTGAATGGGAAGATATGGGAGCTTATACAGACTCATACGAAAACCGTACACCTAGTGCTGGTGCATAAGTTTTACGAGGGCATTAAGCCCTCTATTTTTTTGTACAAAATAACAGAAAGAGGTTAAAGAATGACTGAAAATACAATCAATCCTATTACTACATTAGAGTTCAACGGAGAAGAAGTAGAGGCAAAAGCTACTTTCTTATTTGATAAAACTGCTAAGAAATTTGCTAAGGACGAGCAAGACGAAAATGGTAAAACAACTAAAGTGTCTGGTTTCAATGCTATCTATAATGGTATTTTAGAACGTGATCCAATTGCAATTGCAGACTTTTGGGAATGTGCAACAGCTTATCTAGGTAAGAATGCACCTAAACGTGAAGATATCGAACAAACACTAATGGAAATTATTGACGAAAAAGAAGACTCTATCGAATTATTACAAGGTGCATTGCGAGTATTAAATCATAGTGGTTTTTTCAAGCAGAAATCACGTCTATTCTGGACACAAATGAACTCGGCTCCATCTATGGTGAAAGAAGAAGAAAAAGAGTCTACGAAGAACGGTATCGAGTTCATGAAGAACAATTACAAAGAAATCATGGGCGAGCTACCTTACTAGATTATTCAGAAATACGGCAGATAACCAGTCAATACATAGGCTATCTTCCTTATGATGAATTAATGAGTTTGACGCCTAATGAATGGAAAGACTGGGTTGTAGGTCGTAGATTGGCGTTACTTGATGAACAAGAAACTTTATTATTTGGTGCTCAAGCTAACGGTCTTGTACAAGCTGGTAAATCACTTAAACGATTACAGAAGCAGTTAGAGCGTGCAAGATACGAAGTACGTGGACAGTCAGAAGAATACGAACGTATGAAAGAACGTAAGTTAGCACATAACAAACGCATTAGAAATGTTCAGAAACAAGGTACACGACGCTTTATGAATTCATTACGCAATACTAGTCAAAAAGGAGGTTAGCCATGAATAAAAACTTTATGGCTCGTATATCGGCGATCATTACAGATTTCCAACGGAATATCAGAAAAGCTCAACGTATGGCAAAAACTGAAATACCCGATGAAATCGAAACACAAGTCGATGCCAACATAAGTAAATTTAAACGAGCCTTAAACACTGCAAAAGCAATGGCTCAACGTTGGCGAGAACATACCGTTGATATAGACGGTAACAACAACCCTATCAAACGAGCAATTGCAGTAGTTAAAGAGAAATTACAGCAATTAAGAGATAAAGAAGTAGATATTAAAGGTAACAACAACCCCTTAAAACGTTCAGTATTAGGTGCTAAAGCTATGCTTGCAACCTTACATGATAAAACGGTAAAAGTTAACTTTGATACAAGGGGAATGACAAGAGCTCAAGTATTAACTAGAGCTTTAAGTCAGTCTTTAGATGAATACGGCGACAAAATGGATAGATTAGCTACTCGTATTCGTACATTTGGTACTGTGTTTGGACAACAAATCAAAGGTGTGCTAATCGCTAGTTTTCAAGGTCTTATTCCTATTATAGCTGGTTTAGTACCCGCCATCATGGCAGTAGCTAACGCATTAGGCGTAGTTGCTGGTGGTGCATTAGGTGTAGCTGGTGCATTTGGTATTGCTGCAAGTGGTGCGTTTGCATTTGGTGCTATGGCAGTAAGCGCAATTAAGATGTTGAGTGATGGAACGTTAGAAGCAACAGCACAAACTAAACGTTATGAGGCTTCTTTAGAAGAAGTTCAATCAACATGGGAAAGTATTATCAAACAAAACCAAGCACAAATCTTCAATACGTTATCTAACGCTTTAGACACTGTTAACGTAGCTTTAGGGCGTATGAAACCATTCTTAGCAGGTATCTCTAAAGGAATGGAACAAGCGTCACAGAGTGTCTTAAAATGGGCTCAAAACAGTCAAACCGCCAGCAAATTCTTTAACATGATGAATACAACAGGCGTTAAGACATTCAACACATTATTAAGTGCTGCAGGACGTTTTGGTGACGGACTTATTAATGTGTTCACGCAGTTAGGTCCACTATTCTTATGGACTGCTAAAGGTTTAGATAATTTAGGTAAGAAGTTCCAAAACTGGGCTAACAGCGTAGCAGGTCAGAACGCTATTAAATCATTTATTGAATACACTAAAACTAATTTACCTAAAATAGGTCAAATATTTGGCAATGTATTCATGGGTATTGGTAACTTGATGAAAGCATTTGCTCAAAACAGTTCTAATATCTTTGATTGGCTAGTTAAAATGACTGCTAAGTTTAGAGAATGGTCTGAACAAGTTGGTAAATCTGAAGGGTTTAAAAAGTTTGTTCAGTATGTACAAGAGAATGGTCCAGTCATTATGGATCTAATCGGTAATATTGTAAGAGTATTGGTTGCGTTTGGTACTGCAATGGCGCCAATAGCAAGTGTGATATTAAAAGTAGTAACAGCATTAGCTGGTTTCATAGCTAAATTGTTTGAAACACACCCAGCTATAGCTCGAATGGTTGGTATAGGTATGATACTCGGTGGTATGTTGTGGGCTTTACTAGCACCAATCATCGCAGTAAGTACAATGCTATCTAATGTGTTCGGTGTAGGTTTAATCCAAGCTATCGGTAAAATGTTAGCTTTTGCTAGAAACACTCAAATACTTAGAAGTGCATTAAACTTAGTAAAAATAGCTTTCAGGCTCCTTATGAGCCCTATTAGTACAATTATGCGTATCTTACCTATGTTAAGTGGTGCTTTCCAAGCATTGGGTGTAGCTATAGGTGCGATTTCATGGCCTGTATTGGCTATCATAGGCGTTATCGTTGCTTTAATAGGTATTATTGTTTGGTTATGGAAAACAAACGAGAATTTCAGAAAAACTTGTGTTGAAGCTTGGAACACAATTAAAGATACGATAATGAACGCTGTAAAAACAGTGATTAACTGGTTTAATCAGTTCAGAGCGTCTATCGAACAAACGCTCCAACCAATTATGCCTATCTTACAAATGTTAGGACAAGTTGCAAACCAAGTTCTCGGCTTCTTATTCATCAGCCTTATCAATGGTTTAGTAACTGCTTTCCAATCTCTTTGGACTGTGATTTCAGTAGTATTCACTGCGATAGGTGGAATACTACAAGCTGCTACGCAATTGATTTTCGGTTTGTTTACTGCATTAATACAGCTCCTTACCGGAGATTTTTCTGGCGCTTGGCAAACTTTACAAACTACGATTTCTAATGTAATGACTACGATTTGGAATACCATATTGTCAATTTGGGGCCAAATTTCTAACTTCATATTCAATGTTTTGAACAGAATACTTGGTACTAATATTACAAGTTGGAACCAAATTTGGTCTGCGATTTCAGGTGCAGTTACTAGAATATGGAATACAGTATCAAGTTGGTTTTCACGTGTAGTTTCAACTGTTGCTCAAAAAATGATGCAAGCATTAAGTCGCATCATTTCTGGTGGTGCTCGTTGGGTTTCAAGTATCATTTCTGCGATGAGTAGATTTGTTCAAGGCGTGGTTAGTGGTTTTGTTAGAGTTGTATCACAAGTGGCTTCTGGTATGGGTAGAGCTGTTTCCAAAGTCAGAAGTTTCTTCGGAAAAATGGTATCTGCAGGATTGCATATTGCTTCAGGTATTGCACGAGGTATTGCGAATGGCGCAAGTAGAGTTATAAATGCTGCCGCAAACATTGCTAAAAAAGCAGTTAGTGCAGCTAAAAACGTACTAGGTATTCACTCACCTTCACGTGTATTCAGAGGCATAGGTGGATACATTTCTCAAGGTTTAGGTATTGGTATTATGGAACAAAGCAATAGTGCTATTAATGCCAGTCGTCGTTTAGCGAAAGATGTAACTAACGCATTTAGCCCTGATTTAAACACTGATTTAACATCAGACTTAACAGGTGGATTAAATAGCGATGTGAACGCACATATGAGTAAAGACGTACGCCATAGCATGCAAGAGAACAATAAACCTATCGTTAATGTGACTGTTCGCAACGAGTCGGATATACCAGCTATTAAATCTTACATTGAAGATTCCAACTCAAAAGACGCAAGTTTCGGATTATTTTAAAGGAGTGATTGTTAATTGATATTACATGATGTTGAAGTTTACAAAGATAAAGAACGTTTGCGTATTAGTGACAATCGCTTCACTGGTACTGCGTTGAGAGTTGTTTCTTACGACGTTAAAGGTGCTGGCTATGACCGAAAGTTTGATGAAATTGATCGTGTTAACGGTAGATTTCATAATGCTACTAAAGAAGAAAAGAAAAGTATATCTATGACGGTTAGATACGATGTAGAAAAGATAGCTTATGCTTCTCATTTAAAAGCGAACATACAAGCTATGCTCAGAGGTCATTTTTATCTTAGAGAATTAGCAGCGTCTGAAAGTGAAATTAAATTCGAGAATATATTCGAACCTAAGGAACAATCTTTTGAACTAGAATATGTTGACGGCAGGCAGATACTTGTTGGCTTAGTTAATGAAGTGTCATTCGATACTACTAAAACGTCAGGTGAATTCACACTAGATTTCGAAACGATTGAATTACCATACTTTGAGAGTATTGGGTATAGTACAGATTTAGAAAAAGAGAGTGGTAACTTGAATAAATGGGGTATTCCAGACAAAAACCCGTTCAATACATCTCATAAAGAACGTAGATACACATTCTATGACACTAAAGTGGGCGATGTATATTACGGTGGTACAGCTGAAATTAACCAATTCAACCAAGATAGTGTTGTAGAAATGGTTCTAGGAGAAAACGTTAGCAAAAAAGATAGTGACGGTTTCAACTTCTACATGACACATAGCGACATTATGAAAATAAGTGGTTTAGAGTTGAAAGCAGGTGATGTTATCAAATTTGACGGCATTCATGTATATCGTAATAACTTACGCATTGATGATTACAACAAGACAAAACAACAACCTGTATTAATGCCTGGTTGGAATACCTTCCATACTACTAAGAAACTTCAAAAAATTACGTTTAAACATAAAAGATATTACTTGTAAGGAGGTTGCTTAATTGCCAATTTTATTAAAAACGTTACAGGGCATTGGGCAATCCCTACCTGTAGAAACAAAATTAAATGAGAAATTAAATGAAGATGGCTCCTTAGAAATAGAAATGGTAGAAAACAAAGCTACATTTGACGCTATAGGGGCTATTACTAAAATGTGGACGATTACAGGTGTTGGTGGTGCTGATGACCTAAACGAATACCGTATCGTTATGTTAGACAAAACAACTGTAGGTCAAAAGGAAAAGTTAACAATCAAAGCGCGTCCTGTTGAATTAGATGACCTAAACAATTTAAGGGTGTACGAAGTATATAATGGTAGTTTTACAGGAAAAAGCTACTTTGATTTAGTTTTTAAAGATACTGGATATAAGTACGAATTACACGCTAAGGTTTCATCTTCTAGGTTTGAAAATCTAGGTAACCACGACACTAATTTAGAATTATTCAAAAAAGGTTTGGAAAGATATAACTTAGAATATGAATATAACGCCAAAACAAAGACGTTTCATTTATATGATATTGTTCAAAGAAAAGCTAACTATTACATTAAAGCAGGTGTCAATGCTAATAATGTAAAAGTCCAAGAAGATGCTTCTAAGTGTTACACATACATTAGAGGTTATGGTGGCTTTGATGAGCAACAAACTTTCAACGAAGCCAGCTTGCAATATGAGTATACACACCCCTTAGCTGACTTAATAGGCAAACGTCATGCGCCACCTGTTGTAGATGGACGCATAACTAAAGGGGATACACTCAAAAAAGCTATGGAGTTAGTTATACAAGAGAGTTTAAAAACATCTGTAACACTAGACTTCATTTCTTTGCAAAAACACTTTAAAGAAGCAGTACCTAGAGTTGGGGATATTGTTAATGTAATCGATGACTTAATAGGGTTAAATGAGTTTGTTAGAATTATCGAAATCACTACACAACGAGATATTAACAACAAGATTATCAAACAAGACGTAGTACTTGGGGAATTCAGATTACAAGATAGATATATGAAAGCAGTAAATACTGCTGCAAATTATGTTAAAGCTATCAAGTCTAACAAATCTGATCCAGCTAAAGACCTAAGGATGATTCAAGCTCAAAACAACGCAAATACTAAGACTGCACAAGATTTGCAGAAGAAAACCGATGAAATAAAAAGAAGGTTAGAAAACGCGCATGCTAAGAGTGTTACAACTGCAAACGGTACTATTGTTCACGACTTTACACCTAAGTCTAAGATTAGGAAAATTAAAACAATAGGTACTATTGGAGATTCTGTCGCTAAAGGTACTGGCGCTAAAACTAACTTTACTCAAATGTTAGCTAAGAAGATAAAGGCTAAATCAACAAACTTAGCTGTTAGTGGTGCGACAATGAGCACAAACAAAGATAATAGCATTTATGAACAAGCGACTAAAATTAAAGGTGATTTAATCATTGTTCAAGGTACAGATGATGATTGGACTAATGATATTAATATAGGCACTGATAAAACGGATACTAAAACGTTTTACGGTGCCTTTTATAGTGCTATCACTAAAATCAAGAGTAATAACCCTAACTCTAAAATAATTGTTATGACACCTACTAAACAATGTTATATAAAAGACGGAAAAACCGTAAGAAAAGACACTACTAAGAACGATTTAGGTCATACTTTAGCTGATTATGTAGATGTTCAAATAGACGCTTGTAACGAACTGGATATACCTGTGTATGACGCTTATCATTCAACACAATTCAAACCCAATATACCTTCGTACAGAAAATCGAGTATGCCTGACGGGGTACACCCTAATGAAAAAGGGCACGAGGTCATTATGTATGAATTGATTAAAAACTTTTATGGTTTTTATGGCTAAGGAGGTCAAAAAATTTGAAATTAGATAACTTAATTACGAAACTTCACTCGTACTTTAGTCAAAAGTTTGTAAGTCAAATTGAGAATAACTTCGAACAAATAAAATACTGGACTAATAAAAGTGATGATAGCTTTAACGAGCATTTAACCACACAAAAAAATGCGCATACAACTGATCAAATCAAACACAAAACTACAAAAGGTAAAGATGTCGTATTATCTAATCATGAAAATTATCAAGATGAACTTATTGAACATCTTGTGTTAGGTCATAACGGTGATGGCAATAACGAATTAAAAGCTAGTCACACATCAATGGACGCTCAAAGTTTCGATTCTTTACACCAACGTCTATATCACGACTTTTTAAGAGAAAGTAACGCTAGAGAAGAACTAAGAGCCGACTTAACTAAGAAAATACAACGTATTGTTAACGTTGATGACTTTGGCGGAGATCCTACAGGTCAAAAGGACAGTACGAAAGCTTTCCAAGACGCATTAGGTAACGGCAATGTACAGGTAACTATGAGTGGTGGTACTTACCTTACAACAGGTATTAAAATGCCTAACAACTCTCGTTTGGTAGGACAAGGTAAAGACATTACTACAATTAAGTTTATGGACGAAACACCTGCAGAAAATATTGGTATCACTAACTTAAAAATGAGTGGTGGAGCTGAAAACATTTCATTAGAAAGTTTTTCGTTCAACGGGAATAAGTTTAGACAAAATAAAACACTTAAAGCTACCGGTGGTTCTCGTTCATCTAACATTAGATTTGCGGGTGTAACTAATGGATATATCTATAACGTTAAATCATATGACGCTTTACTACACTGTATCGATGTAACGTATGCAAATGACAATTATTACTACGAAGGCGATGGAAACAGAGTGCCTTACGCATTAGAAAGTAAGCATATTCATATTGATAATTGTGAGGTATATGGTTGCGGAGATGATGGTATCACTACCCATCACTCTCGTTACATTACAATTTCTAATTGTTATGCACATACACCAACAGGTGGAAGTAATAACAACGGTGTAGAAATTGACGATGGCTCACAATATGTGTTCTTATCAAACAACAGAACCAAAGGTAACTTCGGTGGTTTAGAAATCAAAGCACACAGTAATGCAAGTGCTGCAAGTGGTGTGTTCGTTAACGGTCACGTATCAATCGAAGATACAAGAGCTTACAACATTCGACACATCGGTCATCATAGAGCTAAAACGGACAATAAAAGTTTGACTGCTTATGACGTGGTGCTAAATAATTGCTTAGCTTTAAACCCTAAATACAATGGTGTGTATCCAGGCTCAACACCTAGAGCATTATTAATCAGTGCTTATAAAAATGTATCAGTCAATAATTTCACTGCAATTGGTGATGATGATTTTGGAAAATTAGAAGGTGGAAAACTAGATAAAAAACAACCAGCAATAGCCATCCAATTCATGTCCGAAAACATCTCGCTTAATAATATTAATGTGCGTAACTTTAAAAATGCAGAAGTAGATATTAGATTATTTGGCGGAGATAATAGACCTTCAAGAGTTATTTTAAACAATATCAATATTTGGAATTCATCTAACAATATCGGTATCGGTGTTGGAAGTAAAATATACGATACTAAAATAACTAATTGTAACTTACACGGTAATGGTTCGGGCATAGGATTACGTTTGACAAATAACCACGCTATGATTAGTGGTATCACAGCAAACAATTATTCAACACCTGCATGGATAGCCGGCGAAAAATACGACACACCTCCTACAGTTGGAAAAGGTGGTGCTAGTATAGCGTCTACAGGAAGTGCAGGCGTAGCTAATGCTAGTGCAGTTATTGCGTCAACAGGTGGTTCGAAAGCATACAGTAATCGTAGCTTTGTATTAGGTTCTGGTGCTAACTCCAAATCTTATGGATCACGTAGTGGTATTATCAACTCGTTAAATTCAGAAACAGACAAGTCAGGACACACACAATTAATTCTTAATAGTAATCGTGTTAAGTCACCTGGTAACTATCATGTTGTCGCTGGATATGGTTCTAGTGGTAATGCTTCTACATCTAACATTAAATTTGATTTAAGCACTTATTCAGGAAACTTAACTTTAGCCGGTCAACTTAAACAAGATAGTGCCGATATCGCAGAGTTATTTGAGTCACAAAATGGATTAGCAATCGATTTAGGAACTATCGTTACATTAGACGGCGATAAGATAAGAAAAGCACAACCTAATGACACACCAATTGGCGTTATATCTGGAACTGCTGCATTGGTAGCAAATGAAAAAACATTCCACCATAAAGATAGATTTTTAAAAAATGAGTATGGAGTAACGATTACAAACAGAAAACAAGTTGAATTTGTAGACGATGAAGGAAATGTTTCTTTCGAATGGCGTGACATACCAGTAGAAAACCCTGAATATAACGACAAAATCGATTATCAATCACGTTCAGAACGACCTGAATGGAATGTAGTCGGATTATTAGGTCAAATCTACACAAATATTGAAAAAGATGTTATACCAGGCGATTATATCAATGGTAGAGCAGGTGTAGGTTACAAAGATAATGTGAACGGTAAAGGCAGAGTCATGAAGATAACTTCTGAATACACTGAAGAACGTGGCTGTGCAATAGCATTAGTATTGTGGGGTGCTAAATAATGGAGTTAGAAAAAGTAGGTAAACTTGATTTAAATGAAGAACCATATTTACAACCGATATCTAATAGAGGTATCGGTTTTTATAATCTCGATAAAAACACTGCTAAATTTCAATTTGTAGTACAAAAAGATAACAAACCTTTGTTAATCAGCGATAAGAATGTTAAAGGTTATGCTTTCTTTAAAGCTGCGAACGGAACAGAAGAAAAACGACCTAGTACATCGGGTGTATTAGACGTAGAATTCATTGATCCAATGAAAGGATTAATAGGTATTACGGTACCTCAATGGTTTCTGAAAAATGTTGTCGATTCTGAAGTGTTGGGTGAAATTTACTTATCACTCAATGATGTGAATAACGTAGGGAAAGACGACACTGTTGTGTTAGGTACTTTTAAATTCACGGTACGCGACAGTCTTATCAATCAAATAGAAAGCGACATTAAAGTATCTTATATTCGCATGTTTGATGATTTGCGTTCGGAATTAGAAAAGAAAGTGCAACAACTTAAGCAAGATATAGGCGATACACAAACGTTGATTGAAACTATAAGACAAACAGCTGAAGAGTACCTCATTAAAATAAATAAGGCTCAAGCAGACGCTCTTATTGCCATTACAGACGCATTATTGTCGTCTAACCAAAGCATCGAGTTAGAGAGAGAAGAAGCGTTAAGACAAATAGATGCTAAACGTGACGCTATCAAAACGGATTATGATTTAGCTTCAGATACATTCAAAAAAACTTATGATAGCAATGTGGATGCTTTTAATTCAAATGTTAATCAAGCTAACACAACAATTGACGAAAAACTACAAACATTTAATGAAACTCTTGAAAGAGATGGCTTTACTACTCCTGAATATGTAGAAAGTAAGTTTACAGAAAAGGATTGGCAAAAATTTAAATTAACAAATGATGATGGTACTAATTTTTATGATGCTAACCTACAAATAGATTTCGATAATAACGAACAATTAATGTCTTTACCGGTAGGAACTAGATATGTTGTTCTTACTTTGAACAACCCAGCTGGAACAAATAATAATGGGTGGTTAACAAAGTATAAAAGAAATGGAGGTGCAGTTCTAATACAATACCAACCTTACAATTCAACTGTAATCTACCAAAAAAGATTTTATAAGAGTTGGAGTGGTTGGGAACGTGTCGGTTCAGATGTTGTAGATACTGGTTGGATTGATTTACAACTAGTGAACAGTGCATCACCTCATAACGACTTAGTTTCTAAAGGTGGCTTTACTAGTGCGTACAGAACAATCACACAAAATGGAATTACTAAGAAAATGTTACGCATTAATGCTACAACGATTAAACATGGACAGACCATTGCACTTTTACCTAAAGAATTCGTCAAAAACTTAATGTTTTTCTCAATAAGTGCACCTAGAAACAAAAATAGTGGACGTATTTCGTTGAACACATCAGGAACAGTGAATTTTGACGCTACTGTAGATCCATCAGCGTGGACTGATACAGATTATATTTACGGTCAATATGAATGGACGGAGTGATGAAATGAAAGTAGTTTATTTATGGAAAAATGGACAAGCAATTATTGTTCACAAAAACGAAGAAGATGAATATGTTTATCCTGATGAAAAATGGACAGAGAACCAACCTCCTCAAGGTATCATCTTACCTTGCTATTATGACGGTAAACAATGGGTTGGACAAACCCAAGATGAGCTAGAAAAGATGTTGCCTGAAATAGAAATTCCTGTTGATAACAAAGATATTGCTATAGCTAAATTAACTAGCTTAGTTGTCGATTTACAAGAAGAAGTTATGAGTTTGAAGCAGAACATCGCACTAATAACTGAAGAACAAGCAAATCAAAAATTGGGGGAAGCGTAATATGGATAAAGTAGTAATCGATTTATATAAGAAAAAATTATACACTGACGAAACTTTCAAAAAGTTTGTTAGAGTTGGTTGGATTACTCCGGAACAATTCAAAGAAACTACAGGTAAAGATTACGAACCGCAAGTTAAATAACTTGTGGTTTTTATTTTAAGTGAAGTAGGTGTATTAACCTTGAAGAAAATAAACACATCAGACTTAATGTCCAACCTTTTACTTTTATTGTTAGCTGTTACAGGTGGAATAAGAAGCTTAGAGTGGATTGATAAAACGGTAGATGAACTAGAAAAAATATCTCCTTTGTATACCAAAATAAGTCTTTATTTTGACATTCAGACTATGGGTTGGTTTATGTTAATAGGTTCATTCATTCTTATTACAGCGATGTTCTTAGATGGTAAAGCATATGCTATATTCATCGTTTTAGGTAATAGTTTAAGTGGTTTCATCCATATACTTTTCGGTTTATTGTCAGTAAGTGGTGCAGAGATGTTCACGACCTATTACATTAATTTGAGTGTTGGTATCATACAAATCATCTTGGTTGCAATTGGAGTTTTGATTTTATGCAAAAAACAATAGAAGAACAAAGAATTACTAGCTTAGAAAAACGTATGGATAAAGCCGAAACTAATATAGATAAAACAACTGAAAAGTTATACAAAGTTGATGAAAAACATGACGATAGATATACGGAAACGATACAAGTTATTACAGAATTAAAAGGTACATCTGCTAACACTGAAAAAAATACGGATAGAATGGCGAATAGCATAGAAGGACTTGTGAAAGAGTTGAGGCAATCAAATTCTAATACAAATAGGCGTTTTGAAGAAGTTAACGAAGAAGTAAGGGATATCAGAAAAACATTAGATAGCAAGATTGAAGATAAGCAATTTATATTGGAAGAAAAGAAATTATCTAATAAAACTTTAGGCGCTATACTTGTAGGTGCATTCGCACTATTAGAAACACTAAGTAAAGTAATTGCCCCTTTGCTATTTGGAAACTAAGTCGGTACTTATGTATCGACTTTTTATTATGCCAGAAATGAGGTGGATATATGGGATTACCTAGCCCTAAAAAAAGAAAACCTACTGCTTCGGAAGTTGCAGCATGGGCCAAAAGAATGATTGGCAGAAGAGTTGATGTAGATGGTTATCATGGAGCTTAATTAATGGGTTCCATGTAAAAAAATAATGTGAATTGCTGGGACACCCTTAGAGCCTTAATAACTACAACGTAACTGGTAACGGTAAGCGTGAAAGTTAAAAAATATTAAGGATTGGGCAATCAGCAGGCAAGCCTCTATGGTAATAGTAGAGGAAGCTTCAACGACTATGTACTATCAATTGATAGGCAGTGCATTAAATATTCATGTGTGATACAATGTATTTGACGATTGATAAGGAGTGGTCAAATGGACATTGTAGGAATGCAGTTTAATTATCTTAAAGTTCTAGAGTTTTATGGCAGAAATAAACATAAAAAGAAACTATATAAATGTTACTGTACGAGATGCGGTAATGAAAAAATAATGATTGGTACCGAAGTGAAAAATGGTTATTCTAAAAGTTGTGGTTGTTTGAATAAAGTTAGTCATTCTAAAAAACATGGTATGACTGGAACTTTAATTTATAATAAATGGAAAGGTATGAAGCAACGATGTTACAACTCTAACTATGATTTTTACAGCGCATATGGCGGTAGAGGTATAAAGGTTTGTGATGAGTGGAAAGATGACTTTATGCAATTCTACAAAGATATGGGGGATGTACCATTCGAAGGTGCTGAATTAGACAGAATTAACAACGATGACGATTATAAACCATCAAATTGCAGATGGGTTAGTCATGAAGAAAATTCAAACAATCGACGAAAATATCATAATAAGACAGGATATACAGGAGTAACTTACAAACCACATCTAAACAAATATCAAGCGCAGCTTTACAAAAACAAGAAATTTATATACTTAGGTGTTTATGAAACTGCAGAAGAAGCACACTTAGCTTATAAAAAAGCTAAAAATGAATATTAAGATATAGTCTAGTCTCATGTGAAAGCATGAGGCTCTTTTTATAGAGCAATTTAACGTTACACAAGCGTATTAAGAAATTAATGCGGGGAAAGGCGTTAAGTTAAATACAAACGCAATGTTGGGATCTACCAAACTACATTTTCAATAGATATTGGCATTTTAAAACAACAGGAAATGCGATTGCTATGGCATGGTACAGATACCCTAAAGGCTTCAAATTCTATAGGAACACTAGAAACTTTGTTCCGAAACCCGGAGATATGGCTGTATGGGGTACAGGTTCTTTTAATAATGGCACAGGACATACAGCTGTTGTAGTAGGTCCATCTAACAAGCGTTACTTCACCAGTGTGGATCAAAATTGGCGAAATGCAAACGGTTATACCGGTTCTCCCGGTTCGTTAGAAAAACACACATACTATGGTATAAGTGGGTTCGTCAGACCTCCCTACCACGCAGAAACTAAGAAACCATCGAAACCAAGTAGTACACCGTCCAAACCCTCTAATGAAAACACTCCTAAAAACACAAAAGAACAAACGAAACCTATAACTAAAGAGGTTACCAAAGTTTCCTATACATCGTTCGCATATGATTTAGACGATGATTTGGAATATATTTATCATTATATGGTTGAAGGGCAAAAGTTGATAGGGAAAGTAAAAGGTATATATATCAAAGAGAGTACACATATGCGTTCTGTTGAAGAATTGTATTTACAACGTAATAAATATGTGAATGAAGATGAATACCCTCATGTATATATTGACCGTGAGCGTGTATGGACACCTAGACCTGATTCAGAAGAAGCACCAGAACATCCAGGTTGGCTTGTTATGGAAGTTTGCGGAGGACAAACGGATAGTAAACGCCAATTCATGCTCAATCAAATCAGAGCATTAATCTACGGCGTTTGGTTGCTAAGTTGGAGCAAGGTAAAATTTTCTGAATCGTCAATCAAAGCAGATCCTAACATATGGCGTTCTATGAAAGATTTAATCAATTACGACTTAATCAAAAATGGTATTCCTGATGAAAGCAAATATAAAGAAGTCGAAAAGAAAATTATCGGTTTATATTTGAAAAGAGATAAATTACTTACAGAAACAATTACTACAACAACTACAAAGACAACGATAAAAATTAAACCTAAAACTTCGGTCGACAATCCTTCACAGAACGATAAGTCGACAGGCAAAAAGACAAACAGAACTTCAAATAAACCTCGTGTAGTTGTAGAGAAAAGTAAATATACTTTCCAACAAGCGCTTAATGCACAAATGGCTCATGGCATGCCTCAAAAATCTTATAGTTGGGGTTGGGGCAATGCTTCTAGGTCACAAACAAGTAAGTATATGAATCCTAACACTATATGGAATAGTTCTGTACAAAGGTATCAAATGTTGGATTTAGGTAAGTATCAAGGTATATCAGTAAGTAAGTTGAATAAGATACTTAAAGGTAAAGGTACATTATCTGGACAAGGTAAAGCTTTTGCAGATGGTTGTAAGAAGTACAATGTAAATGAAATTTACTTAATCGCTCACGCTTTCTTAGAGAGTGGATATGGTCGTAGTAACTTTGCTAGTGGACGTTATGGTATCTACAACTACTTTGGTATTGCAGCTTACGACAACAACCCTAACGCTTCTATAGCATACGCTAGACGTCAAGGGTGGACGAGTCCACGTAATGGTATTATAGGTGGCGCTAAGTTCGTTAGAAAACAATTCTTCAACAAAGGTAAAAACACATTATACAGAATGCGTTGGAACCCTAAAAACCCTGGACATATGCAATACGCTACTGCGATTGAATGGTGTAACTTCCAAGCTACAACTATTAGTAGCTTATACAAAAAAGTAGGTGCAAAAGGTATGTACTACATTAGAGATAAATATAGATAACAAGGCTATTCACTGTGAGTGGGTAGCCTTTAATAACTAGAAAAGGTGGTTTCTAATGCTAATAAATGTACTTAATTTAAATGACTCACAAGACGGCAATCGCATTAAACAAGGTGACTTATCGCACATGCGATACATCTTATCTGACACTAACAACGACGACTTAAAACTAGACGGATTACCTGCAAAAGTTTTTCTCACTGACAATACAGGTGTCAAATATATCTACGACACTACAGTTAGGCAATATGACAATAACTATGTGTGTGATGTTGTAATCAATCAAATTATCCCCGCAAACACGTATTCATTAGAAATATGGGTGGATAACAAGTATGTATTCCCGTCTGACAATAAAGCGAAAATTCAAGTGACAGAGAGTGTGATTGGTAGACAATTAATCAACACACAAAACCATGATTTATGGCAAGAAATGATTGAATACGGTGTAAAAAACGGATTAATTAAGAACCAAACTGAAAGCGAAGAAAATTTTGTCATTGGAGAAAACGCACCGACTGACACAACTAAAATTTGGATTGACACTACTGGAGGTAATGAATAATGAAAGCTATACCTAAAATTTTCGACAAGGAAAAAGGGCAATGGATTGAATTAATGGCTAAACCTATAGCAGAGGAAGTAGTTAAAATTATGAAAGAAGATTGGTTGTCTAATAAAAAAACGATTGATTATTGGTTGCTAAGCTATAAAGAACAAGGTATGGCTGAACCTATTCAAGTTGCTATATTTACTGATGGCAATGAAGTTGATGAAACATTAAAAAGTAATTTAGAGTGGAGTTTTAACGGTTATGTATCTAATCTACAAAACAAAAAACTCTTTAATTTACAGGGTTTTATAAACGATTGCTATAGTAGAAAAATAGAATTACCTAAACAATTCAAAGTTAACGCTACTGTAAATTTCGATAGTTTAGATGAGCCTATTTACTTACAGGAAATCGACAATATAACTACTAATGTTGATGTAATAGGTATGTTAGATGAATCTTCTAAAGGTTCGATTGAAGTTAAGTATATTTATAACGATCACCCTATAGAAGAGAAGAAATTAATAAAAGAGAACAAGTAATTTAAGTCAACGTTTTGCGTTGGCTTTTTAATTTATATAAAAGGAGATATGAGTATGAAAACAGATGTAGGTTCAATTGTAAGAACAATCGTATTTATTTTAGCTTGGGTTAACCAATTTTTAGCTACTAAAAACATTTCGCCTATTCCAGTAGATGAAGTGACTATTAGTTCTATTATTACTGGCGCAGTTTCCCTGTGGACATGGTGGAAAAATAATAATTTCTCTCACGCAGCGCAAAAAGGACAACAAAAGTTACATGAAGTTAAAGCTGGAACAAATTCTACAGGTGGTGCGCCTCAAACGAATGGAGATGATTTCTAATGGTATCTGTTAGAACATATAAGCAATCAATTGCATATTTAAAAAGTTTAGAGGGCAAAGCGTTAAACCCTGACGGTGCTTATGGTTTCCAATGTTTCGACGTAGCTAACCAATATTGGCTTTATTTATTCGGTCATACTTTAAAAGGTGTGGGTGCTGCAGACATTCCGACATGGAACAATTTTACAGGAGAAGCTACTGTTTATGAGAATACACTATCATTTTTAGCTAAGCCTGGAGATGTTGTAATATTCAATAGAAATTATGGTAGGGGTTATGGTCACGTAGGTATCGTTATTTCTGCTACTTCTAACTCTATAACTATACTGGAGCAAAATTGGGTTGGCGGTGCGTATTGGACACCTCCTGAAGTTACTACAAGACGTACACATGGCTACGATTTCCCTATGTGGTTTATTAGACCTTTCTACGCTAAAGAAACGACTAAGAACAAAGTTAAAAGCAAAGCTAAGCCAGTTAAGAAAGCAAAAGCTAAGAAAGGTAAGAAAATCTTGCTTGTTGCAGGTCATGGTAAAGGTGCTTATTCAAATGATCCAGGTGCCGTAGCAAACGGATATAATGAACGTGACTTCAATAGAAAGGAAATTATCCCTAGAATTAAGAAATATCTTGAGAGTGTAGGTAATACCGTCGTTTTATATGGTGGTAAATCAATGAACCAAGATTTATATCAAGACACACTATACGGTCAACGTGTAGGTAATTATTCTGACTATGGTTTATATTGGGTTAAAAAGAATGTTAAGCCTGATGTCATAGTAGAATTCCATTTAGACGCTGCAAGTCCTCAAGCAAGTGGAGGACACGTTATTGTTAGTGATAGATACCCTGCCGATGATATAGACAAAGCGTTATCTAGTGCACTAGGTAAGACGGTTGGTAAAATCAGAGGTGTAACACCTAGAAATGATTTATTAAACGCTAATGTTACCGGACAACTCAATTTAAATTACAGATTAATAGAATTAGGTTTCATCACTAGTAAAAAAGACATGGACTATATCACTAAGAACATCAACAGTTTTACCAAACGACTCGCCGAAGCTATTAACGGTAGACAAATCAACGCACCAAAAAGCAAACCTTCTAGCAAAAAGACAACTTGGAACTGGGGAGGCACTTTCTACCCTAACGCACCTAAAGAAGGTATCAGAGTTAGACGTTCGCCCGGTCTTAATGGCACTATCGTTGAAAGTGGTTCTTGGTTATACAGAAAGACAGATTGGGTTAAATTCGACCAAGTTATAAAAAAAGATGGATATTGGTGGCTCCGCTTTAAATATCAAGCGCCGGGATCTAGTAATAAAAACTTCTATTGTGCCATTTGCAAAATTACAGACAAACAACAAAAAATCAAAAACGAAAAATACTGGGGTAAAATAGACTGGAAATGATATAATTAAATTACCACGTCATTATACAAGGGTAGTCGCTATGGCTACCCTATTTTTTATTGTATAATAATCTTTGTCCCTAATTTCAAACTAATACTATATTCTAAACCACGTTCTTATGAGCGTGGTTTTTTGTGTACACGTGTCAAATACGTGTCAAAATAGTTATAATCTTTTAGTTCTATTTAGAAAATAAATCTTTGAAAACACTGTACTTATGGCTATTTAGTTTTATTTAGAAATTTATTTTTATCCCTCCGTTTCCGTTATTTGTTTATACCTCGTTAAATCCCGTAAAACAAAACGTTGATTTGACGGGGTTTTGTTATATCTTGTTATCTATCGTTAAACCTCGTAAGTTAAACTAAACGTTCCTCTATATTGTTAAATTGATAAAAACGCCACCCGCAATATTAAATTACGTTTCCGTTCATTAATAAAAATCAGTTTAATTCTGATTAACTAAATTACGCTAGAACCTTGATATATCAGCGTTCTTTTTTATTTTGTTGAAAATCTGTAAAAGTCTGTTTTAATTATTTTGATTAATGCGTAGTCAATATTGATTAAATTAAAGACAAGTTGTCTGGTTCGTTGAGCACTTAAAAATATATTATATTATCCGGCATTGCAACTTCTTCACTTTTTAATACTTTTAATAAATGACTATAAACACGCCAAGTAATTTCAATATTTGCATGACCTAGTCTTTTCTGTAATGACGCTTATAATGGTTTAAATCCATTATAAGCGATATTTTTTGCTCTCGGCAGAGCATATGTATTAATGACTTATTGAAAATAAGTCTTGTCTGTTAGACTTTAATTATAAAATACACGCAAAACCTTTATGTAGAGGAGTGATTTTAATATGTCTTATTCGATTATCAGAGTAGAAAAATTAAAAACTGGAACAAACACAATAGGTATTCAAAAATCATGTTCAAAGAGAAAATATTAATTATGAAAATGAAGATATAGACCATTCAAAAAAACATCTAAATTATGATTTGATAAATGACGGAAAACAAAATTTTAATGATTTGATTGATGAAAAAATTGAGCGGAACTATACAGGCAAAAGAAAAATTAGAAAAGACGCAGTAAAACATATAGACGGAATGATTACATCAGATAATGAATTTTTTAGTAATCAGACACCAGTAAATACAAAATTTTTTTGAACAGGCTAAAGAATTTTTAGAACAAGAATACGGGAAAGATAATTTGTTATACGCAAAGCTTCATATGGACAAACGCCTCACGTGCACTTTGAAATTGTACCAATTACAGAAGATGGACGATTAAGTGCTAAAGATGTTGTAGGTAATAAAAAAGCATTAGCAAGCTTTCAAGATAAATTTAATGAGTATGTAAATGAACGTGGTTATGAATTAGAACAAGGAACTTCAAGAGAATTAACAAATAGACAACACGATCAAGTTAATAGTTATAAACAAAAAACAGAATATCATAAGAAAGAATATGAACGTAGGTATAAAATTCAGCCCATATAAAACAAAATAACGAAGAATTGATACAATAACATACCTAAAATCACTAGAAACGCTTAGAAAGCCTTTAAACGTTCTATATAAGGTTGAAACAGAAAAAGTAGGCGGTTTGTTTGATAAAGAATTACAAGAGACTGCTAATGTTGTTATAAACAAAGATGAATTTAATCAGTTTCAAGAGTAATAAAAATAGCACAAAGAATTATGGAGGATTACGAATGTATAAAATCTGTTAGCGCCTTAGAAGATAAAGAGAAGGAAATACGAGAGAAAGATGATTTATTAAATAAAGCAGTTGGGCGTATTGAAAATACATACGATAATTTCAATCGACTTTACGAAATGGCAAAGCCATTTAAAGAGAATGTAGAAATAGCTTTAAAGCTTTTAAAAATTTTACTAAAAGAGCTAATGAAGAAACACATTTGCGGAAAGAGTTAATAAGTTAACAGAAGATGAATCATAACTAAATGGGTCAGCAGTACACTTAGATAAACAAATGAACCCAGAATTCTATTCAGAGCTAGAACAAATACAAGAACAAAAGAATCAAAAACGGATAGAGGTATGCATTTATAACATGCACATATAGTTGATTAAAATTCTGAATTTTGTTAATATTACGATAAATAAAAAAGAACATTTATAATAACGTGATTGCGTTATTATTTGATTGGTTTGTTATTTTTAGTAGTATTTTAATTTCTGTAACTTTTAATAACATTTTGATCTATCTTGTAGCTATTATATTAATTGGTAGTAGAATGAGAGCATTTGATAATTTAATGCATGAAGCTTGTCATCGATCTTTATTTACAAATAAGTTTTGGAATAAATGGATAACTTGTTTATTTGTTGCATTTCCAGTATTTACTAGTTATACAGCATATCGAAATGCTCATCATTGTACTGGATTTTTTAAAACTACATTGCCTGGCTTTTATAGTGTAGTTAAAGATATTTTTACACCGAACTATGAAAGGAAAGAGAGTTAGAATATGTTGCAACCTTTGATACATGGACTATTATTAGCTTTAGGTTTAATTTTACCTTTAGGGGCTCAAAATGTGTTTGTATTTAATCAAGGAGCTAACCAAAAAAAATTAGTAAAGCATTACCTGTAATTATAACAGCTGGACTGTGTGATACTTTTTTAATTGTAATAGCTATTTTAGGAGTATCTTTAATACTAATATCTATGCCAACTTTACAACTTTTTATTTACATCATCGGGTTTTTGTTTTTGATGTATATGGCATGGTCTTTATGGACGGAAAAGCCTTCAAATATCGAAGAAATAGAACCTATGTCAGCTAAAAAGCAGATTTTATTTGCTTTATCTGTTTCTTTATTAAATCCTCATGCAATAATGGATACTGTTGGTGTTATCGGAACGAGTGCTTCAGTTTATGATGGTTATGACAAAGTTGTTTTTTCATTGGCTACAATTTCTGTATCTTGGATTTGGTTTGTCTTTTTAGCTATTTTAGGAAGAATTACAGGAAAAATTGATAAAAGTGGTAAGTATATCGTTATTTTAAATAAAGTTTCTAGCGTTATTGTTATTATTGTAGGATTAATTATATTAAAAAATATTGTTGGAATTTTAAGTTAGAGCGAAGGCAAACTGATGGATGTACATAACACGTAAAGCACTGTTCAAAATAGGGCAGTGCTTTACGTGTTATAATGTATCTGTTTTATTTTTAGAACTATGATATTCAACTTTTGCGTGTTTTTCTTCATTTGCTCTGTCGAACTCCTCAAATTCTACAAACAAATGTGTATGTTTATTATTATCACCACGTAAAAGTATTAACGATAATACTGAAGGTTTCTCCACACTGCGATATTTTCATCAAGATTTAAATCTTGATGAAAATATTATGAGCAAAAGGAAATCTGTTTTAATAAATAAACTAGAAAAAATGGGGAGAGTAAGTTTTTTTAAAACTAGCTAGTACTGTCAAAAACACTGAGAAAGTCTCAAAACTATATAACTATAAATCTCTTTTGGAAATAGACGGTCGTTTAGACCTAAAAAGTAATTTTGATAATTCTAAACTAATATTGAATACTAAAGTTAATAATAAAAGTTTAAATCAATATTTAATATTTTAGTAAATTAAGAATGAGGAAAATAAGAGAAACGTACCAAAGATGTAGTTCGATAAGTTGAGCAATTGGCATGTGCATAACAATACAAAAAGAATATTTTTGGCAACGGACAATATAAAAAACGGAATTGCTAATCAATTCCGTTTTTTATATTTCTATTTGTGATTGTTTTTATTGCTATCGTTAGAATTTTTGGAAATAAGGTTTCGTATCATTTTGACAATATAACCGGAAACTAAAATTCTAATAACTCTCTTAATAATATTCTGCATGTTAACTCCCCTTATATTTTGTTTGATATTTTATACCCAGTTTTTGTAGGAGCTAAAAGTAAAATTTGTTTTTTTGGAAAATATGAAGAAATATTTTTAGATGTTATTTTTTATCAAAAGTTATGTAGCCGTATTCATCTGCTTTTTTAGTAAAAATAACAATGATAGCATGAATGATTGCGACAACACTTGGAATGCCAGTCCAGAAAAAGACGAGATGTAGAATACCTTGTCCAACTTGGTCGGCATAAAATTTATGCACGCCCAGACCACCTAAAATCAATGCAACTATAATATAAATTGTTTTGTTAACTTTCATTATGTCTACCTCCGTATGGTTATTTTAGTTTTTAGTCTTATCTTTATTTTTACAGATAATTATTTAGTTTATCAAAGTAAAAGTATTAAAGAAGATGTTATGATATAAAGTGAAGGTTTCAATTTATAGTGATTGTTTAATTTTAAGATGTCAACATTATGTCGTATTTATTTTTTATTTAGAAATTGAGTATAAACTTTAGCTATCAATATCTAAAAGGGGAGTCAAATGTGATTAGAAAAGCGAAAACGAGTGATAATCGACAGATTGCAGAGTTATGTTACCTTATTTGGAGAGATATGGAATTAGATATTACCAAGGAAATAACTAAAGATCGTATTATTGAAGCGATAGAATTAAGTATTGTGAATGTGAGATATCGGTCGTTTTATGAGCATATTTGGGTATATGAGAAAGACGGGGTTGTTGCTGGATGTGTAATTGCGTATCCTGGGAAAGAGGAAATGGATTTTGAACAACAATGGCTTAAGTTACCACTTGAAGAAGATATCCTTCAGTTAGGTACACCATTACCTGAAAAAGAATCATACGATGATGAAATATATATAGAAGCAGTAGTAACGACTCCAAAATATCGAGGACAAGGTATTGCAACACAACTTTTAAAGTATGTAATTTCCACTCATGCACATGAAAAATGGGGATTGAATTGTGATTATGATAATAATAAAGCACGCCACCTATATCACAAATTAGGGTTTAAAGAGGATGCGACAATTCGTTTATATGGCCATCAATATTTTCATATGACATTGAATAATAAGTAACATCACATCATAATGAAAGGTGTGTGATGTATATAAATGAATAAACATTAATTTTGTTTACAGATTGAATTTTTATAAATGGTTTCAGTGGGGCATAAGTTATAAGCGCGTTGTCTAAACATACTCCGAACCCCAACTTGCCTTGTCTGTAGAATTTCTGTTTGAAATTCTCTATGTTGGGGCCCCGAACCCCAACTTGCTTTGTCTGTAGAATTTCTGTTTGAAATTCTCTATGTTGGGGCCCCGAACCCCAACTAGTCTTGTCTATTGAATTTTTGTTTGAAATTCTGGGTTTAGACAATTGTTGAAATAACTTGATAGAAGTATGTTTTTAAATTTAATTGTTGTCTGTCTTTGCAATAAAAAAGCCTGGGGCATTATTATTGTCCCAGACTCATTCGTGTGAAAGTTTAGATTGCACCTAAAAGTGCACTAATATAGATTCCTAATGCATACAATAAACCAAAGAATGTATTCGTTTTACCTGTCGCAGCCATCGCAGGCATCATTGTTTCAGGTGTATCATTTTTATTAAAAAGTCTCACTGCTTTAATAGGCATTGGGAATGATAATAAAACTAACAAGTAAAATAGTGATCCCGCAGGTTTAAAAAAGGCTGTAATGATGACAATGATGTATGCGATGGCATACATTATTGCCATAAAAATAACTGAAGCACGTTTACCTAAAAGTATAGGCAAAGTTTTTCTACCGCTAGCCTTGTCTTTAACACGGTCACGAATATTGTTACCCATATTGATTAAACCAATTGTGATGACTATTGGAATACTTAACCATACGGCATATCCTTGAACATTACCGGTTTGTATGAAAAATGAAAGTAGTATGATAATCATACCCATAAATAATCCTGAAAATAGTTCACCAAAAGGTGTCCATGAAATTGGAATAGGGCCACCGGTATATAGATAGCCAATTGCCATACAAACTATGCCTACTGGAATAATCCAGAATGAGCTTTGTATTGCTAAAAAGATACCTAAAAGTGCTGCAATGATGTAAAAAGCAATTGCTAAATTCATTACTTGTTTAGGACTCATACCATTACGTACAATAGCGCCACCAATACCCACAGAGGTATGATCATCAAGACCTTTTTTAAAGTCATAGTATTCATTAAACATGTTTGTTGCAGCTTGAATTAACAAACATGCAAGCAACATAGCTAAGAAAAGACTGAATTTCAGATGGTCTTCGCTACCGAGTAAATATATTTTAGCTGCTGCAGTACCAACGAGTACAGGGACAACAGCGGCTGTTAAAGTATGAGGTCTCATCAATTGCCAGTACTTCTTAACAGTGGAATATTGTTGATATTGATCTGACATGATATGCACAACCTCTTATTTATATAGATTTATCATCAACATTTTAAATGAAACACCAGTAAAGGTCAATCAACGTGAAAAATTGCATGTTTAGTTTAAGCATTAATAACTACATAAAAGATTAAAAATGATACAATATAATAATGAGTAAAATTCGGAGGAGAAAGAAGTGAAAAAAATGGATGTGAATGTAGACGAACAGGCAATCGTCGATAAGTTATATGAAAGTACAAAAGATTGGGTTTCAGTTGAAGTTGAATTAAATAAAACTATGAAACCTAGTGTGTTGTTTCATTTAACTGAAAAAGATGCTGGGGACCGTTTTTACATGCGCTTAAATGATAATTATTCTTCGTATTTTGGATATCATGCTATTCATAGGTTTAAAAACGACTTTGAGAATAAGCAATCCATTTTTAAGGACTGGGAAAAATTAAAAAATAATATTGAACTTATTCATCCACATAATAAATATCATCATCTTAGATTGTGTGGCGGTTTTCAATTTTCGAGTCACAAATCAGATGATGAATGGAGAGAATATGGTTTAAACCATTTTGTTTTACCTAAAGTATTAATTTCTAATGAAGGTACGCGTACTTATCTAACTTATACAACAAAGCGACAAGATTTTGATTTACAAGCATTTAAAACTTTAGTGGCACATTTTGAACAAACAACCATGGATAACCCTGAGGAAGCACTTGGAGATGTGACGCGTATGGAAGATATTTATAAGGATGATTGGCGTGATCTCGTAAAAGAAGCGATTGATACGATTGACGACAATAAAAAAATCGTTCTCGCACGTCGTCGTTTAGTCAAATTTGATAAAAAAATCAATATTCCATATGTTTTAAACCGGGCTCTTGAAAATGAAAAAAATAGTTATATATTTTTATTAGAAGCTAATCAGTCAATATTCTTTTCTCAAACGCCTGAGCAATTAATCAAAGTTGAAGATGGTGTTTTATCTACAAAAGCTGTAGCAGGTACCATTAAACGTACACATAATGAGCAAATAGATAATAAGAATATAGAGGCATTTCTTAAAGATAAGAAAAATTTAGGAGAACATCGTTTTGTTGTTGAGAGCATCTTAAATGATATTGAGCCTTTTGTACAGGATGTAGAGTACAATGAAACGCCTAATATTTTAAAAAATGATCATATGTATCATTTATATACGGAAATCAAAGCTAATTTAAATGACAAATCATACATTGGTTTAATCGATCGTTTACATCCTACACCTGCGTTAGGTGGCTACCCTAAAGAAGAAGCGCTTGATTTTATTGAGAATAAAGAGTTTGGTACTCGAGGTTTATATGGCGCGCCGGTAGGCTATATTGATGTTTATGATGATTGTGAATTCATTGTTGCTATACGTTCTATGCTAATTAAAGAGCAACAAGCGACTTTATACGCTGGATGCGGCATTGTTAAAAATTCGGATCCTGATAGTGAAGTTGCTGAAACTGCAGTTAAATTCTCACCAATGATGAACGCCTTAGGAGTAGATAATAATGATGAATCATAGTGAAGCTTTAACTGAACAAGTATTTTCATTTGCTTCAGAGCTTTATGCTTATGGTGTAAGAGAAGTAGTAATTAGTCCAGGTTCACGTTCAACACCATTAGCACTTGCTTTCGAAGCACATCCAAATATTAAAACATGGATTCACCCTGATGAGCGAAGTGCTGCATTTTTTGCTTTAGGTCTTATTAAAGGTAGCGAAAAACCTGTAGCAATTCTTTGTACATCTGGAACAGCCGCTGCGAACTACACACCCGCTATAGCTGAAAGTCAAATTAGTCGTTTGCCTCTCGTTGTTTTAACGAGCGACAGACCGCATGAACTGCGCAGTGTGGGTGCACCTCAAGCAATCAATCAGGTAAATATGTTTAGTAATTATGTGAACTTTCAATTTGATTTGCCGATTGCTGATGGAAGTGAACATACAATTGATACAATTAATTATCAAATGCAAATTGCAAGTCAATATTTATATGGACCACACCGAGGACCGATTCATTTTAATTTACCATTTAGAGAACCACTAACACCAGATTTAGATCGTGTCGATTTATTAACATCTGTAACTAAAACGTTACCTCATTATCAGAAATCGATTTCGGTAGATGATATAAAAGACATATTACAAGAAAAAAATGGTCTCATCATTGTCGGAGATATGCAACACCAAGCTGTTGATCAAATATTAACGTATTCAACTATATATGATCTGCCAATCTTAGCAGATCCCCTTAGTCAGCTTCGTAAAGAGAAACATCCTAATGTTATAACCACTTATGATTTATTGTATCGAGCAGGATTAAATTTAGAAGTAGACTATGTCATACGTGTAGGTAAGCCAGTTATTTCTAAAAAATTAAATCAATGGTTGAAGAAAACCGATGCGTATCAAATTATTGTGCAGAATAATGATCAAATTGATGTATTTCCGACACCACCTCATATATCTTATGAGATTTCAGCAAATGATTTTTTCCGTTCATTAATGGAAGAACCACTTGTTGAACGAAAAAAATGGTTACAGCAATGGCAATCACTTGAACAACAAGCACGCATTGAAATAAGTGATTACTTAAAGCATGCGACAGATGAAGCGGCATATGTAGGGAGTTTAATTCAAAAACTTACAAAAGAAGATACATTATTTGTTGGAAATAGTATGCCAATTAGAGATGTCGATAATTTACTGTTTGATAGTGAGGCATCTGTATACGCTAATCGGGGTGCCAATGGAATAGACGGAGTAGTTTCAACTGCGCTAGGTATGGCGGCACATAAGAATGTGACATTGCTTATTGGTGATTTATCTTTTTATCATGACATGAACGGTTTATTAATGGCCAAATTAAATGAACTTCATATTAACATTGTATTAGTTAATAACAACGGAGGAGGTATCTTTTCATATTTACCTCAAAAACGATCGGCTACAAAATATTTTGAGCGATTATTTGGAACACCAACAGGCTTAAACTTTGAATATACTGCACTGTTATATGATTTTACATTTAAGCACTTTGATAATTTGACTGACTTTAAATATGCTGAATTATCTAAAATGGGTTCTCACATGTATGAAGTTATAACCAATAGAGACGAAAATTTGCATCAACACCAAAATTTATATCAGAAATTGAGTGAGATTGTTAATGTTACATTATAATTTTTATGAATCTAAGAACCAAAGTAAGCAATTATTGGTGATGTTGCATGGTTTTATAAGTGATGCTACTACTTATCATTCACATATAGAACGCATCGTAGAACATACAAACGTGCTCACAATTGACTTGCCTGGCCATGGCTTAGATACTTCATCTATGGACGAAGTGTGGGATTTCCCGTTTATTACACGTCAACTTGATGAAGTTTTAATACAATATCAAACATATGATGTGTTTCTTCTAGGTTACTCTATGGGTGGCCGGGTAGCACTTTATTATGCTATACATGGTAATGAAACGCTATCAGGGTTGCTCTTAGAGAGTACTTCAGCAGGTATTCAAAATGAGACGGATAAAGTAGAACGTGCCCAAGTGGATGCTGCACGTGCAAAAGTACTTGAAATTGCTGGTTTAGATATTTTTGTGAATGATTGGGAAAAGTTACCACTTTTTCGTTCGCAGTATAATCTAGCACCTGAGATACGCCAAAGTATTCGCAATAATCGCTTGAATCAAGATGCTAATAAATTGGCCAAAGCACTTCGTGATTATGGTACTGGTCATATGCCTAATTTATGGCCACATCTATCATTGATACGCATTCCTACTTTAATTTTAGTAGGGGAAAAAGATAAAAAGTTTGTTCAGATAGGACAACAATTAGAGAATCACTTACAAGATAGTCATAAAGTTCAAATTTCTAATGTCGGACATACAATTCATGTGGAAGATAGTACGGAATTTGATACAATAATATTAGGTTTTTTAAAGGAGGAGCAAAATGACTAGACAGTGGGAAACACTTAGAGAATATGATGAAATTAAATATGAATTTTTCGAAGGGATTGCCAAAGTAACGATTAATCGTCCAGAAGTAAGAAATGCATTTACTCCTAAAACAGTTGCTGAAATGATTGATGCATTTTCACGTGCGCGTGATGATCAAAATGTATCAGTAATTGTATTAACTGGTGAAGGGGACAAAGCGTTTTGTTCAGGTGGAGATCAAAAAAAACGTGGACACGGTGGTTATGTAGGTGAAGATGATATTCCTCGTTTAAATGTATTAGATTTACAACGTTTAATTCGTGTGATTCCTAAACCAGTAATAGCAATGGTTAGAGGCTATGCAATTGGTGGAGGAAATGTACTTAATGTTGTTTGTGATTTAACAATCGCTGCAGACAATGCTATTTTTGGACAAACTGGACCAAAAGTAGGCTCATTTGATGCTGGGTACGGTTCTGGCTACCTAGCTCGTATAGTTGGCCATAAAAAAGCAAGAGAAATCTGGTACTTATGCCGTCAATATAATGCACAGGAAGCTTTGGATATGGGCTTAGTGAATACTGTAGTTCCATTAGAACAAGTTGAAGACGAAACAGTTAAATGGTGTAAAGACATCATGCAACACTCACCAACTGCTTTACGTTTCTTAAAAGCAGCAATGAATGCTGATACTGATGGTTTAGCTGGTTTACAACAAATGGCTGGAGATGCGACTTTACTTTACTATACTACTGATGAAGCGAAAGAAGGACGTGACGCGTTTAAAGAAAAACGTAATCCTGATTTTGACCAATTCCCTAAATTCCCATAAGCAATATGTTGAATAATAGACTGGTTTTGAAATGCATATTATAATTACAATTCTAATCTAGTTACTGAATAGCAATTATTTAAAATCGCCTAAGACACGAATTATGTCTTAGGCGATTTTATTATTTCATTGGAATTAATAAGTATCAGTAACTATTAGCAAAATTGGGAGATATAAGTAATCACCAATGTAAAAAATGAAAATGTACTATTTAAAGTGGATGCTCACGATTTGCGAGTGTAAATCTCAGATAAGCACACACACTTGATACATTTAAACCTATTGTTGTGTGGGCTTGGTACACTCATAAATTTCAATTCAGGAATAAACGTTTGCCAGACGATTTATTTAGTTGGAGTGGTCATTTGCTCTGGATAATGTTGCTGTAAATAATTTTCTAATCGATGCATTCCTTTTTTTAATGTTTCCATATCATAAGCATATGAAATTCGAATATACCCTTTGCCAATATCGGTGAAGGAAGAACCAGGAACCATAGCTAAGTGTGCTTTCTCCAACACATCAACACAAAATTCAAAATCGTTTTCCGTAAATCTTTTAATACTAGGGAAGATGTAAAATGCGCCTTCAGGTTGAGCAGTTAATTCGAAGCCTAATGATTCTAATTTTTCTTTCAGGTAATTACGACGTTCGATATAATCACGATTCATGTATAGAGGGGCATTTATCCCTTCATTTAAAGCGGTAGTACAAGCAATTTGAGCTGGTACATTTGCACAAATACAATTGTAAGCGTGCATAAAGGTTAATTTTTCAATTAAATATTCAGGACCAAGTAAAAAGCCGATTCGAATACCTGTTGCAGAATGGGACTTACTCAAACCACCTATAAGTAATAATTGATCTCGAATTTCTGGAAATTCAGCAAAAGATGTATGTTGTCCTTTAAACGTATTTTCAGCATAAATCTCATCACTGATTATAAAAATGTGTTTGTTTACAAGTGTGTCTACTATATTTTTGACTTCAGAGCGTTCGAGTATTACACCTGTTGGGTTGGTAGGGTAATTTAGAAGTATAGCTTTAGTTTTATGCGTTAGATGCGACTCAATCAGTTCAGGTGTTACTTTAAAATCTGATTGTGTGGTATCTATATATACTGGATTTCCACCTAGAGTTTCAACTAATGGGATATAACCAGCGTATATCGGTCCTGGAATAAGTATATCATCGCCAGGCTCAATAATGCTTCTTAACGATGTATCTAATGCTTCACTCGCACCATTAGTAACGATGATTTCTTCCTCACTATAAAGGAAATTATATTTTCGTTTAAAATATTGGCTAATAGCTTCGCGTGTTTCAAATAAACCTTTGTTATGAGAATAACTTGTTTTATCGTTTTTGATTGCTTTGATATAAGCATTTTTGACCACATCTGGCATAGGAAAATCGGGTTGTCCAATTGTTAAATTAACACAATCGTCAATCGCTTTAATTCTATTAGAAAATTGACGAATACTAGGGGCTCTTAAAAATTTTGAACTTGAATTTAATGATAATTTCATTTGCTAAAACCTCTCTATATAAAAATACCAAAATGTAGTATTTAAATTGTTTAAATAGTCTCATAATTATTTCAAATTATTACTATCATAACATATTTTAATCTCTACATTTTGGTGATTTACTGAATTGTTTTATGAAATTTTAATTTTTAAATTGAGAGGGCCTTTTTAAATTAATGAACGGATTCGTCCATTTGCAAACCCATTTTGAAGATAATATTAATACAATCACACTCGCACTGATAAATAAATAAAGATAGGTAAAGATAGAAATCTGATCCTTAAATGGATATAAATCAAACCCGCGAATGACTCCTATAACGATACCGTGTAATAAATAAACAAACATTGTGCGCTGTCCTATATATGTATAAATACGCTTAGTTTGTGGCATTAGATTTAGAAATGCACACATAGTTAAAAGTATAATGATATAGAGTAATAAGCGTTTTAGAGGACTATAAACATCCTCCCCGTTACTTTCTAAAGAAGTATAAGGTGTACTTCCTAATAACCAATCTCCATTAATAGGATGGATTGTGTATCCTATAAAGAAGGTAATCAGAATGATTATTGAAATGGGGATCCATTTTTTATTTCTAAGTTTTTCCGTATGTGATTGTGTAACCAAATGTCCTATAAAGAAGATAGGGAAGAACACAATGGTTCTTGATATACTCATATAACTATCGATATTGCCAGAGAAACCAGCTAATACAGAAACAAGTATGGATATGAATAATACAATATACGGATTATACCTTCTCACTATAACTAAAACAACGTGAAAGAAAAAAAGGGTGAGTAAAAACCACAATGCAAAAACCGGATTAAATGGGTCTAATTGAATTGCATCTTCTTTACCAGTGAAATAGTAATAAAGTGAGAAAAACGCAAAAAATATTACATAAGGAAGAAGTAATTTTTTTGCAATTTTTTCTAAATAGTTAGGTTTATCTAAATTCTTAGCAAAATAGCCTGAGATAAACAGAAAGGTAGGCATATGAAAGCTATATATTAATAAATATAAAGCTTGTAAAAATTTATCTTCAGATGTATAAGGCTGTAATAAATGTCCTAATACGACTAGAAATATCAATATTGCTCGAGCATTATCGAAAAAATAATCCCTATCTTTGATGGCTGTCATAAACGCTCTCCTTTTTTACAATTTAGACATACTCTAATGTAGTATAAAAATAGGTAATGATGCAACGAATTTGTGCAATGTGTATATTTGTATTGTATAATTTATAAATAAGGCATATAATATTATTAACTTAATATAGTGGAGTAGAACAACATGTATAAACAACTTGAAAAACTTATCACACTGACAAATAATGATTTGAATTTAGTTAATAGACGCTTTGGTCAACGAACTGACATTACTTCTGAACAATTAGAGTTACTACGTATTTTATATAATTATGATCGTTTATCTCAATACGATTTAACTATGAAGATTAGTAGGGAACAATCAATTGTATCAAGATGGATTAAAAAGTTAGTCCAAAAAGGTTATATCATGAGTCAACAATCTCATGAAGATTTACGATGTAAAGAACTGATATTAACTGAAGAAGCAAGGGCTTTAATTCAGCAAATCAACACGGCGAGATGCGAGTTAATTGAAGCGAGATGTCAATGTCTATCTTCAGACGAAATTGCAAGTTTAAATCAATTATTAAACAAACTTAATAGTAGACACATTTTCATCTGATATATATCGGTTTTTAATTATGATGTTAAGTGTAAAATACATTCAATTATATATAAACATATAAAGCTAAGCAACTGAATTGTAATATTAAATTACATATAAGTGTGCTTAGCTTTTTTATATTTGAAAAAGTTTAATATTTAGCATATATCATATTCGAAGCAGTGACAGGATAAATAATCATCAAAAAAGTAGGCAGCTCTACTTTCATGAACTATGAGAGCTGCCTTACTTCATATTTATTTGTATGTTGGAATTTCGAAGTACTTACCGACTTCACCAATTTTATCATAAAATTGTTTTAATACTTGTGCGTTGACATTTGCCCAATTAATATCAGTTGCATATTGATGCGTACCAGGGTTTGCAGGATTCCAACGCATTTTATATAGCGTATTTTGTCCTGCTTTCACGTATGAATTTCCAATGAATTTAGCGCCACCAATAATTGCTTTAGAGACAGAAGTCCATCCAGCATTTTTAGCGTATTTGATACCATCTACAAGTGCATTATTGTCAAATGCACCAATTCCAAAGACATTATGGTATTTGTGACCTGTTTTAGTTGTGAATTTACCTTTTGAAACATCTCCACCTTTAGCAAGTTGTGAAGTTCCATTACCTGTTTCTACTAAAGCATGTGAGATAAGATAAATTTCATTTAGACCATACTTACGTGCAGCTTGGCTAAATGCAGCGCCTTGGTTTTCAAGTACACCTTTGCCTTTTAATAATTTATTGAGAGCTTGTGCTGACAAGTATTGTGGTTGATCTAAACGTAAGAATTGATATTTTAAGGATGAATCATTAGCTAAACGCTTTGTATCCATAGCATTTTTAATTTGACTATAATTAGCATTTGACCATTTCAAAGGCTCATTTTGTACTTGTGGTTTATATTTAAGACGAGATTGGATATTTATCGCGTTATTTAAAGTCATTCCAGTATATGCATATTTAATTTTTTCCTTAACTAAGTCAGTTGATTTTATCCAAACATATTTACCGTCTAAAAGTTGACCATAGTACCATTTAACGCCATTAATATTTTTTTGCTTAATGACTGTGAAAGTTTGTTCATAATATGGTTTTAAAGAATATCGGTTTGCTTTTGTTGGATCCATATAGAAATAACTTTTACTATTATTGATAACAAAAGTATAGTTATATGGTGTTGATTGAGCGTCAGTACTGTTTTGGATTAAATCCTTAGCAGCAATCCATCCTGTTCTGTTATTGACTGTACCGTATAGATATAAATCTTTACCAACGTAAACAGCTTTGGAAGCATTAAATGCTTGATTAGCTAGCGTATTAGGTGCTAGTAATTGTTGGTTTTTAGTACCCCAAGCAATAGAATATAGACCATTATTTGTAGGTTTTACTGAATATTTACCTATAGACTGAGTTTGTTTTCCGATATTTTGAGTTGTCACATCATTAATGTTTACCCATCCTAATGGAGTATTACTTGTTCCATCTTGAAGTAGTACATACGTGTTATTACCTTGAGTACGTTGTTTATTGATAAGGAATGTACGGTTAGCGTATTTCGTACCACTTTTGGCTGTTTTATCATATACAGATGCTCTTATTCCAGAATTATTAGCTTTCACTTGAGCAATTTGATTTACAGTTTGTGTAGATGGTTTTACTTGTTTAGGTGCTGGTGTTGATTGAGTAGACAAAGCTTGAACTTTTGATGGTGCAGTTAAATAGTATTTACTAATCCAACCAGATTTACCGTTCACTGTACCATAAAGATATGTTGCTTTATCAATTTGTTGTTGTTTAGTTGCTTTAAAAGTTTGATCGCCTTTACCTGAAACTGTTCCAGCCACTTGATTATATGTGCCCCAAGGTACTGTGTGTAATTTAACACCAGGTTTGACGTTGTATGTTTGATTGATTTTTACAGGTGATTTAGCTGTGTTGTAAATGACCTCATCTTGTTTTACCCAACCATAATTTGTACCAGTATTATAATCACCAACAAGATAGAATTTTTTATCACCAAGTGTGGCAGCTTTCGTCACTGACAATGTACGTTGGATTTGATTTGTTGTCTTTCCTTTAGTGTCATAAACTGTAGTATATAAGCCACTATTTTTTGCATTGATTTGAGCAACACCACTATTGTTAGTCACTGTTAATTGGTTGTTTGTTGAAGGTTTAGTTGGATTGCTAGGTTTAGATGCTGTAGTTAAGTAATATTTACTAATCCAACCAGATTTACCATTCACTGTACCATAAAGATACGTTGCTTTATCAATTTGTTGCTGTTTAGTTGCTTTAAATGTTTGATTTCCAGTACCAGATACTTTGCTAGCAACTTGTTTTGGTGTACCCCAAGGAACTGTGTAAAGTGTTGACCCTGCTTTAACATTATATGTTTGATTCACTTTTACTGGTGCCTTAGCAGTGTTATAAACAACATCACCTTGTTTAACCCAACCGTATTTTTTACCGCTATTGTAGTCTTCAACTAAATAGAATTTGTTATTTCCTAATGTTGCAGTTTTAGTAACGGATAGAGTTTTTTGTACTTGATCAGTCTTATGACCTTTACTGTCATAAACAGTTGTATATAAGCCATTATTTGTTGGTTTAATTTGAGCAACACCACGATTAGCAGACACAGTTAACTTATTATTAGTTCCTCCTGATGGTTTAGAAGGTTGTGACGGTTTTGTAGATGTTGTGCCCCAAGGTGCTACTTGCTTCGTTTTAATTAAATATTTTTCATAAATTAAGTCATATAATTCTGCATAGCTATAATTGTGACTTCTTAAATATTGGTGAGGGTCAGCGTGATCAGTACCTCCTAAGAAGTTAGAGATAGCAGCATGTGTCCAAACTGTTCCTCTTCCATCGTTTTCAGCGCTATCAGGTTTTAAATTATAATATTGCAATTGCGTTGCAGCATAATCAGCGTAGTTGTTCATTGAACGTGCAAATGAATCATAATCATGTGTATGGACGATTTCAACATTGATAAAACGTTGATTTCCATATGGACCTGCACCCCAAGATAAGTAATCTGTCGGAGCTGTTTCTATAATTCTATTGCCATCAACAAATGCGTGTACGAATGCATTTGTGTAATTACGTTTCATGAAAGCAATCTCGCCATCGATTGTTGAGTTATCATTTGCAGTATCATGAACAACGATACCTTCAGGACGTCCCACACCGTTTCTATAGCCATATTTAGGGAAATATGACGTATAATCTTCTTCAATTCTTGGTGCTTTCATATTCTTTTTACGAATATAGTTATTTATTGAAGAATTAACCTTTGGTGTATATTTCGGTAATGATGATGTTTTTTGACTTGATACAGAATAAACTGTTCTCGGTTGAGCAGTTGCACTAAATGGGGTGAATTGCTTTGTATCTATAGTCGCTTGATTAGATGCCGTTTCTTTTTTTACAGTATTAGTTGTTACACGTTGAGCTGGTTCTTTATATTTATATGAAGTAGTTTGTTTAGATGTAGCATTCACATTGTTTAATGAGATAGGCTCTAAATGGTCTGTTGAGCTATCATCGTCTTCATCATCGTAATCAAAATTATAACCAGATGCGTTTGTATTTGATACTTTAGGTGTAGCAGTTTCATTTTGTTCAGAAGTTACTTGCTGACTTTTTTGTTGGCTTTCATTATCATTAGAAGCAGTTTGAGTTTCAATTGCTTGATTTTCGGAAGGTTGACTTGCAGTCATCTTCTTGTCTTGTTGTTCATTATTTGCGTTAGCTCCTAAATCTTTCTCATTTTCTTTTGCTACAGATTGTGTCTCCTGTAATTGATTTGTATCAGTGGATGTTTTATCTTCTTGTGTCAAATCATTTGTTTCTTCTTGTTGATTTTTTGTAACAGAATTCGTTTGATTTTGATTCGCATCATCTGTTGATAAAGATTGTTGCTTTTGATTTGATGAAATTTCATTATAAGTACTCATTTCATCTAATGATGCATCATATGTAGTACTTTGTGTGTCTTGTTTAGGTTGAACTTGGGTAGGGTCTTGATATGTTTGTGTACCAGATACATTTGTAGTTGATTGTGTAACTTCGCTTTTAGCTTTTTCTGCTTGTTTGAGGGCAGTTTGATCATCTAATACATTTTTATGATTAGACTGATTCTGTGGTTGTTCAGCAGCATTTGCTTGATGTGCAGTAAAAGCTGTGCCAAATAACGTTAAAGCAACCATAGACGGTAATTTGTAATTGAATTTTTTCGCCATTTATTTCTTACTCCTCGCATTAATATGATTTGTTTCAATTATAATCTTTAAGGCTTAACACTGTATGGCTTTTAACATATTTGTAATGTAATTTTAACCTGTGCCTCAAATAGAAATATTGTTTTTTTATGCTGGGAACATTGTCAAATCACTATTTACGTTTATTATAAGCTTGTAAGCTACATAAAGATTATTACAATTTTTAAAATTGCTAAGTTTGTATATAGAATGTAAATCAATTTATAAAAACTTATTCATACTAATATGATTTATATTTTCTTCTAAGAATACTTTACCAAAAGGTGAGTAACCTAGTTTTAAGTAAAAGTCTCGAGCTTGTAATTGAGCATTCATAGTGAGTTCATTGTATTGGTGTTTTTTTGCAATTGTTTCAATAGCATGTATTAAATTTTTACCGTACCCAAGACCACGATACCACTTGATGATTGCTACACGTTCAATTTTACAAATATGAGTATTTAAAGGTCTAATTCTAGCAGTTGCCATAGGAACACCATTTATATATCCCACTATATGGAATGAGTAATCTTCATATTGATCAAATTCATTTTCGAGTGGTACGCCTTGTTCTTCGACGAAAACACACTTTCTTATTTCAAAGCAATCATCTAGCATCGTTTGGTTTTTTGCTATTTGAAACACAGTATCACCTCCATTTTCACTGGTTTTTCCTTAAAAAATTATTTTAACCATATTGAAAATGAAAATTTATAAAAAATGGAATAAAGCAGGTTCATTATAAATTCATAATTAGTTCATCACCAAAAAAAGAATGAGTCAGGTACATGTCGTGAATATCATTTGTGGGGATAAGAACTGAAGTTTCTATTGGTAAAGTAAGTTGAGTCTTATTATAATCTTTATACATAAGGAACTTCGTTAATTTATTTTAGTGATATTTATTAAATTTTACGAAAGGGCCTTATTTTTTAAAGTATTTCAATGTGAAATTACATATAAACACAAAGTATTTTG